>Ga0315533_1000773_pt1 | contig 26061 bp, 20 predicted proteins | sample SalMarSW160130MG_FD_203081 | JGI IMG/M metagenome (GOLD analysis project Ga0315533, IMG submission 203081) | Salt marsh sediment microbial communities from the Plum Island Ecosystem LTER, Massachusetts, United States - Salt Marsh Sediment SW1601-30 ... | reverse complement strand
CCAGCTATTATTCAAAGAAAGAAAAAACAGTACTTCATCAAGTTTTCCAAGTTTTATCCCTATAAGGAGCTTTTTGAGTATATCTTTAAAGAACTAGCTAAAGGTAAACCTTATTACGTTCTCTAAGTACTCGGCTCATTAAAAAGGTAGTATAAGTTTCCTCCTCTGATAGGGAAGGTACGCTAAAAATTGCTTAAATTTAGACAAAAAGCAAATCTTTAAGAACAAGGAGTAAAAATTGCCACCTTGACTTGCACCGTAGGATAAAATCATAGCCCGAAAAAGTTCAAAAATGAGTTTTTGCCATAAAACAGCTTAGTTTACCGAATCTGGGATGAACTATGTTTTGAACTTGCTATGAGATAATTTAACTCGGGTTATGACTCATCTTGCCCAATCTGACTAATCTTGAATAGTAGACTATCCAGTTGCTGTGCGAGTGAACTCTACGGGAAGAGAAGTGGTCTTAATGGTTACTCCACCAGTTACGAACTTATCGTAGTATTTTTCGGAGTAGTGTCAAAAGTTTCTTAATAATTTTGTTATAAACTCTTTATTTTCAAATATGAACTCGTCCTTTTCTGCCTCATCAGATTGACTATCATTAAGGCAAAGATGGCAACTCCTACTGAGTTGGCACCAGTCGTCAGCAGACCAACCTCCTTAACCAGCTGAAGAGCATCAGCAAAGGGTTTAGCCATCAAAAGGATAAGGAGCATATGAAAGGACTCTATGAAAACAGCAAAAAGGACCGCCCAAAAGACCCCGAGGAACTCCTTGTTTCTGAGCTCATAAATGAGGCCACCTAAAAGGCCAGAAATTATAGTGGCCAGAGCGCAAGGGATGGCAGTGAACCCGTCGAGGGAATAGCGATGTATGGCGCCTATCAGGGCAGCTCCCAGTCCAACAAAAGGTCCTGCTGCCAGACCCGCAATCATTGGACCAAGATCTCTAGTATGAGCGTTGGCACCGAATATCCATATTCGATTGTAGGTGCCATATATAGAAAGTCCGCCAAAAACCAATGTCAATATCAGACGACCCCAGAAGGATGGCCGTTTATCAATTACATTGTGGAAATATTTTGTTCGGGTAATCAGATAGGCAAAAACAATTACCACGCATATTTTTTCTACCAGTACAAATAAAAGTTCCACAGTCGAACTCTGCATCCCATTACCTCCTCGTATAATGCTATCTACCTCTATCTTTCCTTTATGGCGTTTGATGATCCCATAGCAGACCGAAAGACCAAGACCCGAATAATAAATAGGAAATAAATAGGGACAGTGCTCATTTATTGATTCTTACTTATGGGACAATATACCGGCATCCTAAAAGAGTATCTTCGAGCATAGCTTTTGAGCCGTTGTAGATATTCCTTAGACCGTCCTTGTCTTCAGAAACACATTCCTTATAATTTCCCCTTTAAGTAGGATGATGAGGAAAATCTGCTGCGACTGCTCTTGATATGCGTGGCATGCCAAAAGCTTACATGCAGTGACTCAATGTGTCAATAAAAAGGGGCACTGTCCCTATTTTTTACGGGTTTGCGAATTGGATAAATGAATGTGGGCGAAGCGATAGTGGAGTCGATTACGACGGTATTATTTTCGGCTGCGTGGAAGGCTTATAAAAGTTCCTTAAATTCCTCAGTGGTAAGACCGGCATCTTTTACGATACCAGCCATTGTAAAGGCGTTAACTGGATTTGCCCGTGGAATAGTGATAATCCGTTCTCCATTAGTCATGGCAATATGTTTTCCCTGTCTTGCAATCCAAAAACCAAGCTTTTCAAAAGCTCTCACAGCGCGTTCATGGTTTATCCCTGGCAGCTTGGGCATACTTATCCTACTTCTACATAGCGAGACTCCTTGTCCTTGCTTAACTCCTCAGCAGTCTCCAGATATACTTGTATAGCATCTTTAATATTCTCTAAAGTTTCTTCTTCCGTTCGTCCCTCAGACCAACAGCCTGGTAAGCCGGGGACCCAAACAGAATAACCCTCCTCCGTCTTTTTGAGGCTTACTCTATATCTCATAAAATCCCCCTTATATTCATGTTATTTTTGATGTTCTTTTATGGAATTTTGGCAGTACCTTATTTGGCGTACAGGACGTGCGAAATTCACAACTTAACCCAGGTTAATTCTATTATATGTGAAATTTCTTTTTTGTAAAGAAAAGAGTAAATAGGAACAGCGCCCGTTTATTAATTCTTACCTGTGGGACAATGTAACCATATTTTTAAGAAGTTTCTTCGAGTGTAGTCTCCGGGACACCCGAGCCTTGCCTTAAACCATCCTTGTCTTCAGAAACACATTCCTATAATTCACCTTCTTCATAAATACTTTTTTATCTATTCTATTTAAGAAACTTTTCCGAAAAGGAAGCGTAATTATTGGCGGTCGTGAAATCAACCTCTGTACCCAGAGCCTTGAAGTGGCTCTTCCCACAGTCAATTTTAGCTTGTTCAGCCGGACGCAGGGCTTCAGGAAAGAATCAATCCGTGAACAATAATGGGAACCGTCCCCCTTTTTGCCCCTTTTTGCGGGGGTGAAATGATTTGACGCGGGTATGATGGCCCCGGGGGCAAGGTGCCCGGTAATTTAAGGCACTGTGCGGCCTTACCTGATTGTATTCTTTTCGCCATTTACATTCCCCTTTTTTCGATCCCTAGTCCAACATAATAACTGGACCGATTCTAGAGGCAGGTCAGTCTGCTACCCGAACACAAAAATTGACAAAGCTGCTCAAGAATACTAAGATGGGGTTGTTCCCGGTGGAGTATCCACTAAGACCATTTCACTTCCCGTAGAAAGGATGACGGTGAACCTCAGTGTTGAGGAGAATTGGTTCCCGCAACCTTACTTTGCCCTGGGCTATGCTTCGACATAGTGAAGAAAAAAAGACAGAGAGATTGCTTCACTCCGTTCGCAATGACGAAATTGTACTTTTTCAGCAATCTCACAGAACGGATAATCTGAAGTAGTAGTAGATGAATTAATTTCTTTTAGCGACTTAGAAAAAAAGGAAAAAGGAGATAGAGTTATGTCAAAATACATCGTTCTTATTACAATGACCGAGCAGGGAACAAAAAACATTGCCAAACAGGATGCTCCTCAACAGATAGAGGAAACTACTAAAATTCTTGAGGCAGCTGGATGTAAGATGATAGACCACTACATATTGATGGGAGAATATGATTTCATGGCCGTCTTTGAAGCGGAAAGTGACGAAGTTATGATGACCCAGCTTTTAAGAATGAATGCGGGCGGAAATTTTGCCACTAAAACACTCAAAGCCTTTACTATGAAAGAGTTTGCCGAAATGGTCAAGAATCTGCCTTAAAAATCAAGAGTGCAACTCTTGTTGTTGCTAGCAAAACCAGAAAACTTCGGAATAGCAGGTGTTCAGCCTGACTTTGCTCTCTCTTTGAACCGATATTTCTTCAAAAAATAAAACAACAGAATTTTCTTAATATGCATGAAAGGAAGATTTTTCAGTTATGAAAACGAAAAAAACAGCACCAAAGACAATGAAGATTTTCAGTATAGCCATAGCTATGCTGCTTATTGCAGGTATTGGGCTGCCAGCTTTCAGTGAAAATACCTCGCCTCCAACCCAAGTCATCATTGGAGCCCTATTTGACCTTTCTGGCGATTGGTCCTCCCTGGGGGAATCAAGTGAAGTAGCGCTAGATATCGCTCTCAAGGATGTCCAGCCCTATTTATCTCGCATTGGGTCTAGAGTGAAAGTGAAGCTCATAGTTGAAGACACGGCGGGAAATCCCTGGCTTGCCCTTGAGAAGCTGAAAGGTCTGGCAGACCAAGGAGTAAAAGTAGTTATCGGACCTCAGTCGAGTGCCGAGGTGAAAGCAGTAAAGGAGTATGCTGACAAAAACAGTATTCTGATAATAAGTCAGGGCAGCACTGCCCATTCACTGGCTATTGAGCAAGATAATATACTTCGTTTTTGTCCTGATGATGTTAGCGAAGGACAAATCATCGCCCAACTCATGTGGCAGGATGGAATTCGTGCTGTTGTTCCCATATGGCGAGACGATGCAGGCAATGAAAGCCTACATGTTGCCATGAAAAAATATTTTGAGATGCGTGGAGGTCTGGTGCTTGATGGCGTCAGTTATCATCCGAGCAGCAAGGATTTCTCCGGGGAAGTAGCCTTGTTGAATTCACAGGCGAACCAAGCCATTGTCAAGTATGGTCTTGATGCCGTAGGCATATACACGGCTGCTTTCAATGAGATAGCATCCATTATGGAGCAAGCTTCAATCAGCACCAACCTGTCTTATGTGCGTTGGTATGGTAGCAATGGTATCGCTCTAAGCAGCGCCCTTGTCAGCAATAGCCAGGCGGCCCAATTTGCCATGAAATCAGGTTTCCCGTGTCCTGTTTTTGGTCTAGATAAGAGAGCACGGGACAAATGGGAACCGGTATCAGAAAAAATCAGCGCCAAGATAGGCAGAGGCGTTGATGCCTTTACCCTGGCTGCATACGATGCATTTTGGGTAGCAGTATTAACCTACGCAACGGGAGGGAGCGCCGATGATTTTGACACGTTCAAACAGACTCTGCTAGAAACTGCTGCTTCCTATTATGGTACAACCGGATGGACCGCTCTCAATAATGCGGGAGACCGCAAGGAGTATAGCTATGACTTTTGGGCGGTGAAAGAGTTTGAAGGGTCTTTTCAGTGGGAGCGAATAGCTCAATACCAGTTCAATCCCGACTCTTCTGCAAGAATTGTCTTTATGTCGTCGTCTAATCTTTCCCCACTCAAGATTCTGATAGTGAACTCCTATAAGGACTGGAAATTAGAGGAGGATCTTCAAAAAGGAGTCATAGAAGGATTAAGACGCAAAGGATACAGAGAAAGTTCAGACTATGAGCTCAAAGCGTTTTCTATGGACAGTAAGATTACCTATACTACAGCAAAGGAGATCGAGGAGCGTGCCAGTGTCGTTTTTAATCTCATTGAGGAGTTCAAGCCCAGCATAGTTTTTGTCAATAACGATAATGCTCTTAAGTACGTTGCCGTCGAGTACACCGAGAGATACCCGGACAGACAGCTTCCTTTTGTGTTCTCGGGTATTAATCTGGACCCAATCATCTACCAACCAATCAGTAGCCTGGAAGAACCCAAAGGTCCAATTACTGGCGTACTGGAACGTCACCCCTACTACCAGGCCTTCTCTTTTGCCAAGAGAATCTTTCCTGATGCTTCCAATATCGTACTGCTGGCCGACCACAGTCCCAGCTCTGACTTCGTGGTTCAGGATTTCAAGGAACGATATCTTGAAAAAGTAACCAATTCCCCACTAGAGGTTGTCGATTTCATCCAGATAGAAACGTTTGATGAGTGGAAAGAGATAATACTTAAATATCAGGAGAAGGTTGATATTATTGGCATTGAAAACTACCATCAAATAAGGGACGCCAATGGTAAGGTAGTGCCTGCCTCCCAGGTATTAGACTGGACTATTCAAAATAGCAAAATCCCTGAATTGGGCTCTGTAGGCTCCTATGTGGAAGATGGTGCCTTGCTGGCAATAGGACCCTCATACTACAAAAGCGGCATTTATGCGGGTATTATTGGAGGAGAAATTCTTCAAGGTAGTGCCCCGGGCGGTATTGCCATCGTGGATCCGGGGGTAGTTGAAACCGCCTTCAATCTGGAAAGGGCAAAGATGCTCCAAATAGAGATTCCCATTAAAGAATTGGTGCAAGCTGATGAAATATCTTTGCATCTGAGAGAAACTCGTTCCTGAAAAAGACTTATGCCTTTAACTGTTTCCCTTGATGGAGACTTCTCTAAAGAGTTGCGATAATAGGTCAATTGGCATGAATATGAAGATTGTTACCTGGAGGACAGAAAAGTGAAGAAGATCATATTAGTGTGTGCTCTCATCTTCTTCCTTATTCCGTTCACATCTTGCCTGGCATATAGCCTAACGGATTATGAACATGAGGAAACAAGGGAACTTGTTCTTTTTGTTACAGAAGCGGTAGAAGAGATTGAAAGGGTTGGCGAAGGAGCATTCCCTGAGTTCAGAAAGAAAGAGAGTAAGTGGTTTCACGATGATTCCTACATCTTCGTTTGGGGATTAGACGGTCTACGTTATGTCTATCCACCAGATATTAGCGGAGAAGGGGAAAATATGCTGGATTTGAAAGACATCAGTGGCAGGTCCATTGGAATAACGTTCATAGAGATAGCTAGACAGCCAGCCGGAGAAGGTTGGGTACATTATCAGTGGCCAAGGCTAGGAGAAAGCAACCCTACCTGGAAATCTACCTTTATTGAAAGAGCCACGGCTCCCTCAGGAAAAGACTACCTTGTGGGAAGTGGAAACTATGACATGAAATGCGAAAAAGTATTCCTAATCGATTTGGTCAATAAGGCAATTTCTCTTCTAGAAGAGAAAGGTCTAGACGCATTGGAAGAAATGCGTTTGCAATCCAGTGAGTTTATCCTCATGGATAGCTACATCTTCATAAAGGATGATGAGGGAAACGAACTGTTGAATATCGCATTTCCAGAACTTGAGGGTACCAACGTGGCCAATAAGCAGGACAGTAATGGCAAGTATTTCGTGCGTGAAGTGCTGACAAGTCTAAGAACTGAGGATGATTGCTGGATAGAATATATGTGGCCTAAACCTGGTCAGACAGAATCATCAAGAAAGCTTGCCTACGAGAAGAAGGTACTACTTGCTGATATTACTCTAATTGTGGCAGCCGGATATTATCCAGATTAGAGTAACTCTCCAGGAAGACTTTTTTTTAGAGAGAGCTCCCCTCTTCCGAATCTTTTCAGAACTTAATAATCCAAGAGTGAACATCTGGTTTTTTTCTCATAATGGTCTTAAGGTTTTCAAAAATCAAGACCTGACCCCCTTCTATTATCGGAAAGGAGCTTCTATTTCGTGTCTTTTAATTTTCTACCCTTTCTAGTTCCTGCTGCTTCTCCTCTTCTAAATTCACTGCGTAAAACTCGGCGTTTTCCGGTAATACCATATAGAATTCAGAAGTATAGTCAATTTCAATCCGTATGTTTTGCACTTGACATTCTAATAGGTGCCCTCCCGCTTTTCTATCTTCGGTAATAAAATGAAGATGATAGCCGGGAACATTTATTCCTTCTACATAGACAGGACAACGGAACCCCGCTATTGTACCTTTTACATTGTGAAATTCAAATATTGACTGGTTCTTTACCGCTTCAACAAGTGGCGGGTATGGTTTGCTTTGCCTGGGGACGCTTCTTGCTTTGATGTACTTGAAAATCCCCTCTATTTTGACAGCATAGAAAATATTGTTTGTTGGTAGCAAATCGTCTAAATATTGTTCTAGTTGCTTTTGGTCCAAAGCTCTATCTGAGAGCACTATCTTATCCGCCTCAAAGAAAGTTACAGCAGCAAATGGCGTTCTCATCGAATCATCAACAGGATAGGCTATTCCATCTGATTTTATTTGATAGAACTTACCCTCCAATCCAATCATCTCTCCATCAAGACTATTGAAAGTTCCTATCCCGAAATCACCATATTGCCCTAGCTCTCCATACGTTATCTCTCCATCGTAGACCCCTTCTAAAAGAGCATTGATTGTGGAGGCTTGAAAGAGAACATCCTCGTTTTCTTGCGGATATGAATATCCAGATATAGCTACAACAAAAAGTATTATCAACGCTAAGTGTTTAATGGCTTTCATTATCTCTCCTCGTATATTCATCATAGTAGCCAAGAAGCGAGTTGTGTCAAGAAACCGAATTGAATCATCTAAAATCTAACCGAAATATGATATAATCTTCCCTGGTAAATTAAGAGATCTAGAGATAGGAGATAGGGTCAGGTCTTGATTTTTGAATTATTCTATCCTAAAATAAAAGTGCCCAAATTCACCTTTCTATGGCCGTATTTTGAATACTAGAGGCAATAGACTGCCCTGGGGTCGTTTATTTTACCAGGCCCCCGGTAATCTCTCCTTCTTTTTTTGCCCTTAAGAAGTTTTCCCCTACCCTATTGAAATTGTAGAGATTATTGCTTCAGGGGGTTCAAGTTGGCGTGAGCAATCCACTGCCAGCCACTGTCAGTCTTTAAGAAAATAGTAAGCCTGGCAGCAGGCCCGGTTGATAGACGTTTAGCGTCAATTGTCTCCCCTACAGAAACAAAGTAGTTCACAATGATGGTAGGACCAACCTCAGTGACTTTAAAGTTACTCAAAGTATAATCGCCAAGGTTGAGTTGTTTAAGGAGTTTCAATTCTTCCTCTGCGTCACGCGCACCATCCTCATGTATTGATTGAAAACCTGGGGCCATCTTGCTTTGGAGTGCTGCTATATTTTGCGTTTTGAAATCATTCCACAGCTCACGAACCAAGTTTTCTCCAACACTCAATTCCGTACTGCTTTCCTGCGCAATAGCGCCAGTGTGACCAATAACCAGAAAGACAATGGTCATTGTTACTAAGAATTTTCCTACCTTCATGCTTTTTTCTCCTTGCCAATAGGGACTTTAATTAGGCACAGCGCCCATTTATTGATTGTTACTTGTGGGACAATATACGCATATCTTCAAGAAGTTTCTTCGAGTGTAATCTTTGGGGCACCTGAGACGTTGCCTTAAACCATCTTTGTCTTCAGAAACACATTCCTGATAATTTCCCTTTAAGTAGGATGATGAGAAGAACCTATTACTACAACTCTTGATATGTGTGGCACGCCAAAAGCTTATATACAGCGACTCAATCTGGCAATAATAATAGGCGCTGTCCCTATTTTTTCAGAGGCCCTCATTTCATTGACTCTAGTTCAATAACTTGGATTTAAAGATAGCGGATTCGCCGAATACGGCTAAGAAACAACATTTTTTGAGATTTGCGTTAAAGAAAGCACTGTTGGATAGTACTTAAAACTTTATTCAGGGTGTTCTACTCCAACAAACTACGGTTTTAACTTCTGCTCGTTTTTACGCACAACGGTGTTGATATAGAAGAAGTTCTGTGTAAGCAGAATTTGGGCAAAGCGTAGCGAAGCTAGATATGCTCTGTCAATCTATGCCACGGCTAATGTCAAGAGCACATATTCCATCAGTTCCACCTCTTCAGTAGCGTTTTGAGATAGTGCATGACCGGTCCACGTCTCAAGTGCTGATGTGCAAACTGATTTCGGTAATTTCGAAGGCATCCGTAACAACTATCATCCTCGCCACAACTGCAATCACCGCCGACTCTCTCAAGTGCAGCTTCTAAACAGTCGAGGAGTATCTCTTTTTCCTCAAAGCGAGCAACAAGTCCAGCCCCTCCTGGCACATTGTCGTAGAGGATAATAGGAGGAATGGCATTGTCACCGCCATAGACTACAGTTGTGCTCAAATCGGAGGATGGAACTTCCAGAACCTCAGCGGCTCCCTCGACTAGAGCATATGCGAGAGAGTATGCGAACCATACACCATCGATATCAGCTTGGGGCAACTCGGGAAGGAACTGAAGGCGAAGCACATCGGTCACGAACTCGTGTCCAAGTGAAACCTGCTTAAGCGTTCCAAAACAGTTTTCCCCATAAGGGGTTTCGTGTTGATTTTTACGCTCACGAAAGCCAGCCCCACAGTGGCTGCAGATATAGAAACCTCTGCCTCTCCGTCCTTCACACAGCACGACCATCCGACCCGGAGAAGCTTTCGTTACTTTAATGGCTCCGAAATCAAATTCAGCAGATTGGGACACTGCTAAACCAACAAAATATGGTCGAGTGGTGAAGACCCGAGTCGAGCGGCCCTTTGGCTCTTTGGGCTTCTGGCGATCTGTCACAAAACCAAACTGCGGAACAAGATAATATCCGTCTACAGCAGAACTGCAACATCTTTCCGAAGGCGCTGCCTGACCTAGCTTCCAAGAAAGGAACAGGTTATGTTGAGAGCATCTTCGATAGAACTTGCAAGGCCACTCTTTCCCTGCCACTTTTTTAAGCCCGTATGAAGTCCACTCTTTCTTATTGGCAACGAGTTTGCTGGTGGGAGCAAACTCTGCTATGGCAATAGAAAGGTCTCTTTGAAGTAAGACTTCAAAGGATTCAGAAGTTTTCTGTGTCCTGTGGGGATCCAACTCCACCACATCCACTGGGAAACCGTATTTTGGGATTATTACCTTACGAGAGAGAAAAGAAAGGGTATCTTCGTCAGCAATTCTCACTGAGTGACCACGTGCCCATTTGGCAGTATCGTAGTCTCCTTTTTGAGCAGATCTTGTTTCAAGACCCTTCACCATTCGAAAGTCGCTTGAAACTTCTACTTCCGCAAGCGTGAAACGGCTGCGATCTCCCACTATGCGTTGAATCCACCCTCCATCATCTAGTCCTACCTCACTTATCATTGCTGGTGGAACAATGTTCCTCAAAGACTTTTCCAGTTCGGTTTTGTTTTGCTGCAAGAAGTTAGAGAAATCGCTGACCCCAGTAGGATTTTCTAGGTCTCCTAACAAAAGTTTCACACTCTGAAATCTGTCGCGGAAGTGTCTGTCTCTAAAAAAGTAGGACAGCACTGTGGCGGCAATATGGCGGATAATAATTTTTTCATTCTGTAAGCTAATGACGGGGGGCCGAACAGTTCCTTTGAGAATCCGATCGTCGGGTTTAGCGTAGTGATATAGGTCGTGTGGATTACGACGACAGAAGGTAACCGCAAATCCTGGAAAACCGCTTCGGCGTCCTGCTCGACCTACACGCTGAGCGTAGTTGAACGCCTCTGGTGGAACGTTGCGCAAAAAGATAATATCTAAATCACCAAGATCAACGCCTAACTCAAAAGTCGTGGACGAACTGAGAACATGTATCTTTCCTGCTTTAAATTCCCTTTGAAACTCCCGTGCTTGTTCCTTGTCAATTTGCGCGGTGTGTTCTTCGACCCTTAACACACCCGGCAGGTTGTCTTCGTAAAGTAACCGATAATGGTTCACTTCCAATTCCTTCGCTCGAATTTCCTGAACACTTCCAGGACATCTATGACGTGTGCAAACACCACTAACATAAACAGATTGGAGTCGAGCGCATGTATCACACTGGTAAAGAACATCATTGTCTGATATTGGCAAAACCCTCCACCAATCGGGATTCAGTCTGCGGGCATCGTCAATGGAGAACAAAAACCGATGTTGCGATGGTGTTGATTCATCACCTTGCCTGAAAGCTTCCCAGATGGCTCGAAGAGTTTCTAACGCTTTCACGAGAGCATCTTGTTTCGGTAACCCTTTTTTTATTAAGAATTTGGCGAGGAACTGAGCCCTCTTCCCCATTTTACCATCCCAACTCCGGACACCCCTCTGCCTTCTGGGGCGGCCAACCCGAACGCGTATCTGCGAGGCTTGAAGGCCAAGGTCACTCCAGGTCAATGAAACATCACTCGCCGTCCGTAACTCTACGGCTCTGTCCGTTCTCATAAAGTCCATAAGAATAAAAATCAAATCTCGTGCCTCCTGTTCGTTCAATGACCAGGGCGGAGAAAAGAAAATGTCTGGAACCTTCAATCCCTCCAGCCATTTGATATGCCATCGCAGGAGCCCAACACCCTCAAGGGAAATTCTCGGTTCGTCTGTGAGAAACTCACGGTAGAGCCTGATCCAAGCTTCACGGCGAAGTTCCAAATCCCCTATCGCAGGTGGAAAGACATTGTTTTCGCGGTAAACATCTCGTAGTCCAGTTGTCAGCTCGCGCAGAGAAAGCCCCTCCCGTGTGTATGGGCTCAACGCTTCGGCAGCTCTTAGAATCAAGTTACGATTGAGAATGTTTCTATACGAGTTTTCAAGATACCAGGCAAAGAAAGCGGCTTCCTGACGCCCATCGGCAAAGGCAAGTACCTTCCTTCTTTCTTGTGGCAGCTTTTGGTAGAGCGCAGTAGCAATCACAGCGTGAGGGCCATCAGTGCCATGAACCACCTCCCGCACAGGATCAGGGGCCCGGTATCCACAGGCACTACATCTTGGAACTTGGTCTTCTCTCTCTTTTGCCTCATCCTGTTCCTCAACGAAGACCGCTCTCGCGTGTCCACATACTGGTTCGCTTTGTCTTCTATTAACTCGCACCATTGCACCACACTCAATGCACAGTCGAAATATTTTCTTTTTGGCCGCGTTATCCTCTTCCTCATAGACCTCGGCAACATCTTTCTCAACAGGTCGGAAGAAGGTCGCTCCAAAATCCGGATGTCCTGGGTCACGTATCGCCTCCTGCAACACTCCGTTTTTGAGCCTACCAACAAGGTAGTGTTGACCACATTCTCGACAAAGGGCAACCTCAAAAATCGCTTCTTTTCCGGCACGGCCACGCCGTTCAAGAAGAAGACGCTTCTGAGGAAAATAAGACAAAAAGGCACCTTCGAGCGACCGAAGAAAAAGATGGTATCGTGCAGAAAGAAGTCGTATACCTGAGGAGGGATCCTGTGTTCGTATAAGCAACTCAATAAGTTCGGATAGGGCCCGCAAACGCACTCCCTTCAATAAGTCTGGGAAGACTTTGTTAGCAAGTGTATGAACTTCTCTGGGCTCGGCCGTAATGAGTTGATGAAGTTTAGTTGAGCGACGGTCATGCTGAAGAATAAACCCAACCTCTTTGGTCACGTCTAAACCTTCAGGAATCGCTAACCCGAGGCGACGAGCAACCTCCGGTAAATCATGTGTGGAAGATGAAGCAAGTGCTTGTCGGAGTACTGGATAGTCCATTGAAGAAAGGTCTGCTGTGCCGAAATCGGGAATTGATTCAGTTTTTCCTAAAATCACATCCTCTTCTAGAAATTTCTCACCAAACAACTCAGAGGCAAATTTTGCCACAGCGGCTTTGTCACCCTCTCCTGCGGCAATGGTTGCGCTGGTACCAATGCATTGGAACGGTCCAGTACGACCGCCTTCTCTAAGCCTCCTTTTCAATCGCCGAAGGAGCATGCCCATTTCGATGCCCTTAGACCCTCGATATTGGTGGGCTTCGTCCGTTACAAGGAAAGTCCACCATTGAGCGCACCCATTATCAAAAAGGGGACTATCATCCGGTCGAATGAGTAGATATTCCAGCATGGAGTAATTGGTTAAGAGGACGTGGGGTGGATTGGCTCGCATTTCTTTGCGTAAGACAAGTTCGTCGGGAAGCTTGCGGGCAATATGGTCTCGTGCGTGACGCCACGAGTCATTCTCATCCTCAGGCGTCTCGCCGATATACTGACCAAATGTGAACTTAAAGGGTGAACCTGCCTTCTGAAGTCGTTTACAGATTTCCCCGAGTTTCTCCCGCTGATCATTAGCCAGGGCGTTCATCGGATATAGGATGAGTGCACGGACTCCCGGCCCTAATTGCCCTGTTTGGAATTCCCGATACAGGTGAAGGAGAATGGGATAAAGAAAGGTTTCCGTCTTCCCGCTGGCCGTGCCTGTAGCAACGACGACGTTTCGTGCCTCACCAAACACCTTCCGAACGGCCTTTTCCTGATGCAAATAGAGAGGCCTGATGCCTAGCACGGCCTTCAGAAATCCTTCATCCGGTGGATCGGTGAGAAGTTCTCTGAAGAGTTCATGCGTCCTTTTCCCGTGTTGAAACACCGGCGTAGCTTCAAGATAAGGTCCTTTGCTTAGGTGACCTGAGCCCAGTGCCTCCTGAAACGATTTCCTCAAAGCACGATCTCTAAAGTAAAAAGTGGTCTCAAGATAGCGTCTATATCTTTCTTCAACCTCTTCTGCCAGTTTCACAAGATCCATATTAGACCTCACAGGTCAAGATATTTCAAAAAGTACGCCTTTATGATTTTTTCGAAGATGATTTAACCTTGATTCTCTATCGTCACCCTGGAATTCTTTACCACATATTCGGCACTTGTAAATATGTGCAAGATTCCTGATGACGTTCTCTCTGATTTCATCGACATCAGAAACTGACCTGAAATCAATTATCGTTCTCGCTCCTTCATGTTTAGCCTTTTTGCACTTCTGTTGAATATGAAACTCGATGGCACTTGTTGCGCTCTCGTAAACTTCAACCGGGACGTAGCGGGGGCAATAGCTGCACTTATAAATTTCGGAGGGCAAAGAGCCATTGGATCTTTTATACAATTCTTCATAGCTCAAATGCGGAATGAGATCGGATAAGTGAACAGCCATATGAGACAGTGCTTCTTGCTCAGAGTTTGTTATGAATTCACAATCTTTGCAACGGAAGAAAAAGCGAATCCGTAATAATGGAGCAGAGTGTGTTTTGTCTTGGGAATCAATGAAAAGCTGAAGGAAACATTTCTGTTTTGGATTTTGGATTTCTTCAGCATCGCAGAAATCTCGTAGAGGAACAATAAACTTCCTCTTTCGTACCTCCAGTTGATAAGGCCTGCTCTTGCTGCGATTAAAACCCACCTCAATTTTTTTTACAAAACGTGGACGGGGAAATCTCACCCAGAGTACCTTATCAGTAGTGGCAGTAAAGTCTTTGCGAGACAAGGTGATGGGTTTGTCCACCCAATCGGTAGGAGTCACTCCCACGACGCCGAAAGCCCACCATATCCTTTCCATCAAGACCGTGACTTCGATCTCAGCATCACCGTCACGCAAAACCCAGTGGCTCTTATCGCAATCTGGCTTGGGGGGCACGGTTACAATTGTCAGGTCGTTCTCTGAGCTAATCTTCAAAGAATGCTGTGTATCCTCCTCCTTCAGTTCTACTTTGCAATTAGTTTGGTGAAAAAATTGAACACTAACATTATCATATCCGTTTGGACCTGGCAAAAAGTCAGAGCTCTCCATACGGATGTCATTCAAGGCCATCAGAAACCTGAAGTCCATACTTTCTGACAGATTATCATCGTTATCATAAATTCGTACGAAGTACCAACCGCCGCGCCGATTTGCTATTTCTTGAGGTAATTTCTGTTCCTTAGCGCCCACTTGTGGAAAGGATTGTATCCGCCATCTGCTTTTACCCCTTCCTTCTTCGCCCACAACGATTACTCCAATGCCTTTCCATCCTTTTTCATCCAGCGTTTGGATGCGAGGAAGTTGCTCACCAAAGAGGGGTCCCATATCCTCAGAGGCATCCTTTATTTCTCTTCCTACAATTTGGAAGCGAGGATATCCAGACTCAACTTGGATTCGTTTGCCATTTGCGTTAACAAAGCCAATGCCTATATTCCGATTCTGCTCCTGACAAAAAAAATGGGCCTTATATCCGTCTATTTGGACACTTTCTGGATTGACGCTGGCAGAATCAGATACTTCTTCGTCGCGTTTCCATTCTTGCGGAACTATAGTAAGGTAATAGCCTGTAGTCGGGTGCCTAATTAATCGTCCCAATCCTTTCCAATCTTTTCGCATTTTGAAAATAAGATAATTTCTTCCCGCTCCCACAAGCGGGATATCTGTCTGTCCTCCAGTCCAAGTGACCTTCACTCCGCCTTCGGCGTGCCTTAAGCGGTAAAGTGACTCATCAATGGTATCCTGGGCTAACAGTTCTTCATTTTGAGCTACGCTCAGGGTTTCCAACTCTTCTGGCACTTCTATCCCAACAATCCATCTCCTTCCTTCATTCCAACAGACAATTTCAGGCTTCAGAGAAGAGGGTTTTGTTCCTGATGTTTGCTGCATGTCGCGTCGTTTTGTTGAACCACGAGGTCTTCCTCCCCTCTTGAGAGGTGAACGGCGTTCCCTACCACGTACTTCTTCTGTTTCTTGCTGCGCTCCTTCTTTAACACGCTTACGCTCTTCCTCCACTTTCCGCCGTTCTTCTTCTCGCTGTTGCCCTTCCGCCTCTAGCAGCTTCAACTCTTCTTTTTCGGCTCTCTCCTGTGCTTCTTTTTCTGTCTGCAAGAGTTGTTCTTCTTCTTGTGCCCTACGTCGCTTCTCTTCCTCTACTCGCTTGTGTTCCTCCTCGGCTTTTTCCAACTCATCCGCTAAACGTTTTTGCTCTTCATCCTCTTCTCGGTGCGCTTCCTCCGCTGCTTTCTGTTGTTGTTCCTCTTCGAGACGTTTACGCTCCTCTTCGTTTTTACGCCGTTTTTCTTCCAGCCGCTGCCGTTCCTTTTCCTCCGCTCTCAGCCTTGCCTCCTGTTCTGCCTTACGACGCTGCCATTCTTCTTCTGCCTCGCGCCGCCTCTTACGCATGTTAATTACAACCATAGCAACAATCGCCGCCGCTACTGCAAATAGCACAATGAAAAGTAATAGTACTATATCCATAATCCTCAACTCATTACATGTTGCCGTTTCGCCTAACCTGCCCACAGCAATAACGCAAGAATTTAAATAGGGACAGCGCCCACTTATTGATTCTTACTTGTGGGACAATGTACCCTATCTTCAAGAAGTTTCTTCGAGTGTAATCTTCAGGAAATCCCAGGCTTTGCCTCAAACCATCTTTGTCTTCAGAAACACATTCCTATTTCTCCTTTAAGTAGGATGATGAGGAAAACCTGCTGCGACTGCTCTTGATATTTGTGGCATGCCTGAAGTTCGCAGCAATGAATCAAACCGTCAATAATAATAGACGCTGTCCCTATTTTTTCTGCTATTCAAGGACGTTCGACCTGTATGCTACTCCGTACCGAGTTCATTATCCCTACCCTATTATTCTCTTCGGTATATCCATATCTTCAAGAAGTATCTTCGAGCGTAATCTTTAAGCCAGCCTGAATATTGCCTAAAATTATCCTTATCTTCAGAACCGTGCTGCTGATAATTTTCCCTTGAGACTAGATCCAGCGAAGATTAGGATTCGGTAATTTGCGGGAAAATGAAATTTTTCTCGATGTTCTGTTAAACCAGAGGCAGGGGAGATGCCCATACATAAACCACCTACCTCATAAGCTCCTATTACTGCTTGGTAAGGCAACTCCCTTTACAAACGTCATGAAAAAACCTTAATCCATCATAGAACTCTACATAGACCTCTGTTAAGAGCTTTGCAAGCAAGGTTTTGGCGAATTCAACCAAGCCCATAATGTCGTTTGTCCGCTACTCCTTTTGCATCAACCAATACAGTTAATAAAAGTCTTTATTTGTCGCCCCAGAGACATAACGTAACTTTCAAGTAAAACTATTTCATTTCTTTTGTCCCCAGAAGTTGGTGCCAAAAGTCTTTCCAGTCGAATCAACTCCATCTTAGTAATCCGTAGCTCCATTATCTGTAACTCTCCTGTAGCTTCATCTCAACCATATTTATGACTCAGGTGTAACTCCAAAGGTGATGGGGAACAAACTGTAAAAGTCACTTAGAAAAACAAACCGCATATTTACGCTTCGCCCAGCTAATTGATATCATCATTACCTATGATTTTTCACCTTACCAGAAATTAAGACTCTCTTTTGTCCTCGAGAGGGATATTGAGACTACTTGAAGAGGGATATTAGCCCGTCAAGGCCCTTTTCTATGAAGGCCGCTGCAAAGGGTGCAGACAAAGGAACTCCAGCTGTCAAATCTCCTACTAGCAATCCTGTTCCACCAGCTAGCTCGACAACCGATATAATGAGTTCCTTTTTCCATGCATCATCTCTTGCGCCTTTCTCGACACGGTTTTTCGAGTAGTCCGACAAGACTATTCTTATCGTCTCTGACTTAACAATATGGATCGGCTCTTGAGGCCTCTCTAGCAGCTCCCTGCTGTCGGAAGCGACATATCCAATTTGCACGAGTATCTCCGTCTCTTTTTCCACCAACAACTCTTTAACTTCCTTCGAGCGAGCAATTTCCCAGATAAAGTATAGATACTCATCCAAATAATCATCGACTCCAGAATCCTCCATCAGGACGGCTGTTATCATTGCCTGATTGAGAATATTCTCCGACGAGTCTATGAATCTATCAAAGTTCTCTTCCAAAAACTCCACCGCCTCTGCTGCTGCCGGCCCCTGTAGATAACCATCCCTAAACCACCTCCAAATACGTCCATACATTAGGATGAACGTCGCGTCTTTTTTTGTGCGTTCTAACATCCGCTCCTCAGCCAACCCCCGCCGCAGTCTTTCCATCCTCTGTTCGAATTCGATATATACTTCCTTGCCATATCTAGAGACCATGCTATCCCTGAAAGCCTGCCGCAACTCCTCTTCTGCTATAACCAAAGAAGATAAGGTCAGTAACAAAATCACAAAAGATGCTGTCGTTGCGACTACCTTGGTTATTTTTTTTGCAGTCATCTTCTCGCCCTCCCCGGCGTGAACCTAGGTGATCTTTCGGTGGTAGGTGCAATTCTTCCTCCGTTTGAGCATTACTTCCTTTTCTTACCCTTCTGCTCATCACCTAGGTTGTCTTTTCCGAACTGTCACAATTGAACATCACCCTTTCTTTTTGGCTTATTTAAACATCCTCTCGCCTTTTTGTCTATGTCACGGGAGGACATAGTACCCACGTAGCTGTCATAATGATAACAAAATGAGGATGTTCAATTGGCAAAACTCTTCACCTCCTCAGGTCTATTAAGGTTTCTTGGCCATAAAGTCCATATCCTCATCTGACAAAACATCTCGATACATAAGCCCATAAGTGTGAAGTAAATAGGGACAGCGCCCATTTATTGATTCTCACTTGTGGGACAACATACCCATATCTTCAAGAAGTTTCTTCGAATGTAATCTCCAGGACACCCCAGGGGTTGCCTTAAACCATCTTTGTCTTCAGAAACACATTCCTGATGATTTCCCCTTTAAGTAGGATGATGAGGAAAACCTATTGCTACATCTCTTGATATACGGGGCATGCCAAAAGCTTACATACAGCCACTCAATCTGTCAATAATAATACGCGCTGTCCCTATTTTTTCTGTTCACTAAGCATTTACTCGAGCGTGGTAGTGTTACCTGTTCCACCTTTTTAATTTACAATAGCGATTTTTCAAACTCGTAGACCCTCATTTCAGCATGAGTCGCTAAAATTTGATACTCTCTTCTGCAAGTGCTCGAACCTTTATGGAGTCTCGGCCTTGCGATCGGTTTTGGCTAGCTTTGCTGGTACATAGCGATATTGGGACTGACGTAGGCCACATACTTCTTGGAGAATGATAGGTACATTCAATTCGAATGTCCTAATCTGTTCCCTGGTGATTTCGAATTGCCATTTCTTTGAAAAAACTCCGTCCGGATTACTGGCGTGTATAAAGATTTCAAGAGAATAGGAGCCGGCATCCCAGTAGCAAAGCTTGTTAATGTGACTGAACGGCTCAGTGTAGAGTTTACTACTGCGAAATTGTTTGAAAAGATTCCTGAGACGCTCTGGATCAGGATAGAGGCTTCCTTGAAAGGTCTGGTTTCTTAGCTGATTCCACGCTTCATAGAGCCTGTCTTCAATGCTCCTTATCTCACTATATGCTTGTAGGTCAATAAATGTTATGGCGTGGAGCTGAGACTGAGAGGCCACAATCGTAATAGGATAGGGACTCCGCCACTTTTCTCCTGTCGTCTGGACAGCCGGTAGTTCATCAGGGCGAAGAAGCCACCATTCAAAACTGTGAATAGATTTGTCTTTGTGTTTAGTAATCGACAACGTGACCTTCGTGACAAACATATCAACTCCAATAGCTCTCATTACGCCTTCCAATCCTATGAGCGGGCCAACATGCGTATATCCAAGTTGTATTGGGACCGTCTCGTGAAAATCCACCTGTCCTTTTCGAAAAAGCCTCGTGAGGAGAATGATTACCCATGGTATCCAAGCGAGCATTCCTATATATGTGCCCACTGCATACCAAGTATCGGACATACGGACCTCCTTCTAAATTATTTTTCCACTTCTACCTCCACAACTAAGTTGCAAAAATCTGTTGGTAGGGAGCTTTAAATGTACCTAGGTCTATATAATTAAATAGGGACAGCGCCCATTTATTGCTTCTTACTTGTGGGACAATATACCCATATCTTCAAGAAGTTTCTTCGAGTGTAATCTCTAGGACACTGTACTGTTTCAGACACCTGAGACGTTGCCTTAAAGCATTTTTGTCTTCAGAAACACATTCCTGATAATTTCCCCTTTAAGCCGGATGATGAAAAAATCCTATTGCTACAACTCTTGATATGCTTGGCCTGCCAAAAGCTTACATGCGACTCAATCTGTTAACAATAGTAGGCTGTCCCTATTTTTCCTGTAACGGGCAATCGAAAGAGCCTGCTTAAAAACCCTCGGCCCCACCGCTGTATCTTCTTTTCGCCGATCATTTTCATCTTTTGGCGCGATAAGTTGCTTACCGCGCCTTATCAGACAGTGTGTTTTGTTCTAACAGATACTAATCCCATGGATGTTGCTTTCCCAGAATCAAATAACACGATCGTTACTTGGAGCATAAGGTGAACTTCTTCCGAGGCTGAGGCATAGGCATAGGCCTCATTCCAATCATCGTCGTGAACGTGTAGATCCCATCGAGTCTCCCACGCATACAGGTCAGATTTGAAGATAAAAACGTCAAACTCAAAAACGGCATCGGCTTCTATCTCCACGAGTAATTCCTTTGAAGGCAACTGAAGAACGTTCTTGACTTCAATGTTTGAAACGTCTTTAACTAGCGATATTGTTGGACTCTCGAATTCCTCAGGAAATCCTATGTCCAAGGGATCCAATTGAACTCCGCCAACAAAATCAACCATTTGCTCCAAAATTATTGCCTCCAAATCAATTCCCCGATATGGACCTGCCGACAGTCGCTTTAGGATGTATTCTTCTTTCCTCATCCTAGGCTTCATATGCTGTTCAAGGAATTCTTCCAGGCTTTTGACTAGTGCAACGGAGTTGGGTTCAAGGTCGTTTTTGATGAGATCTGCCTCCAGGTCCTCATGAAGATTGAATTCCTTGTCGGCGAAGTGCTTGTCCGCTGTTATAAATGCGATGGGGTCTTTCTTCTGCTGTGCAAGTTTAATTATTGTTATCCAAATGAGGTAGTCTCGGTATCCGGTGCCCGCTGTATCAAAAGGCGCTTTCCGCGATAGCGACCGGCGAACAGTCGTTCGATGAGAAACGGTAGGATACTTGACGATGGTTGCTTCAGCTTTAGACAGTCGATTCCTGAGCACTTCACGATACTTGTGAGCCATTTCCTGCCTTCTGTTATTGGAGATAGGAGAAAACAAGGTCTGCGTTGTCAGTCTTTCTATGCTCTTAATCTCTTTGTCAATCTTAGTTTGGTAGATTGCCAGCCGCTCAGAATACTTGTTTGTGACTTCATCAATAACTAATTGGGGCACGTATAGCGAATGGCCGGTTACAGCTAGTCCGTTAAAGAAAACACGGGAGGGAGTACCGGTTAGCAGAAAATCTTTGCAGATAACATTACTGTCAATGACTACTCGCATACTTAATGTCCTTGCTACATGCCAGAGCACGATATATTGAATAGGGAGAGCACCCATTTTTTTTGCTCTTTACTCTTCTGCCTTTTCCACGCATCACCTGTAATTGAATGCTGAACACTTAGGAAATTTTTCCATTTTGTTTGCTATTTCTTTTTCCATTGATTCGCCTGAAAGACCTTTTTCTTGGAAAAGAACTCTCTTCCTTCGAATCCTTCCAGAACTGAAGAATCCAACAGTTAAAATCCAGCCTCTCGCTTGCAATAGTTTCAAGATTTTCAAAAATGGGGTCATAGGTCGTTGGCTAAACCCGAATTCCGAGTACTGTTTTACCCTGTTTCTTCTACTTAGCTGGTCGCCTCAGGTTATGAACGCAGCTCTAGATTCAAATTCTCATAGGCCTGCCTAACTAGGTTTACAGCGTCAGACAAATCATCTTCCGTATCGATCCTAAATGCTATTCTAAAAATCTCGGTTTCCTTGACCTTTCTCTTGTACCCGACGCGGTTTGGCATCTTAATCTCACTTAGCCGTAGTTCTCCGTAGACTTCTCTTGACTTAGGATATATATATGCAAACGTTTTAAACTGTTTTCTGTAGATCACAGTCCATTTCCCTATGGCCTCATCAAAATCATCACCCAAGGAGGATATTTCCGCTCTGATTTTATTTAATAGGTCTCTTATTTGATTGGAAGTCTTGTATCGAGCGAAAATTTCATCAAGAGTGTACGGTTTTATTTCCTTGACAACGCGCGTGGTCTCTGGGCCTTTCGGCGCAATCTTATCAAAAGACTCTTTCGCCGTAGGAGCTTTGATCTGCTCGTAGTAAATCGTGTTATTTTGATACATAGTTACTTTCCATAGCTCAATTGGCAAGTTCTTGAAAGCTATGGCGCTCCGTTGGTAACCAGTGAATTCAGGGGACACGAAGATGACTTTAGATTGCCGCCAGTCAATATTGGGTTTCTTTAGGGTTTCTTTTCTCTCAATGAATTCTAAAATGAATTCAGCTTTATTGTTAAGCATCGCGGCCAGGTAAGCATAGCCCTGGTCAATAACTGAAAAGTTCTTATCTTTCTTATATTCAATAATGGCGAAAGCATTTACTTGCGGATCAAATGCGAGCGTATCAATGTAGAAATCTTGTTGCGCTGTTCTTACGCAGAATTCCCGCTTCAAAGATCCACTCACAAAGTCCAGGTCAAATATCATCCGTAGGTTCTTCTCTGTGAGTAACTGAAGGTCCTTTTCCAAGTCAATTCGTTTTTCTTTTATGGGAGTCAGCCTTGAGTCACTTATTTCGAAAACAGACATTCTCGTTCCTCCTTATGATATTCCTCAGTATTATGCTGAGGTCAGGTCTTAGCTTTCGTAGGATATTAATAGTTGACATATATAACGTTCAACCGATCAATAAAAATGGTCGCTGTCCCTATTTATTTCTATATTTATTTCTATTAAGTACGCTCTTTTCATATTGAGGATACAATAATTTGCTTAAACATCCTCTCTTCTGTATCTTTCCATTCACCAGACCAACTAATCTTAAACCTTGTAGTAATTTTCTGTGCATTTTTACTATATACTGAAATTTCAATTTGGTATTTACCAGGTATCAAACAATCCCATTGTAAATAAGGTCTTTCCAGTACTTCAAAAAAAAACTTGTTCTTTTGTTTCTCTTCCTCAGAAATCCCTCTATAGGCAGACTCAGCTTCATATTTAGGATGATTTATATGACCAATATTACAAAAAAGTCTTCTCCCTGGATAAATTGTTTTCAAAATGCCCTTCGGAGGATCCCCAAATGCCCATATAAGATTAACAGCTAAGAAATTCTTCCACTCGTGCAAATTCCCCGCACTATCCTCTTCCCAAACTCTTTCCAAAACAGCCTCACAATCATCAGCCTGTCTCTTACCACTATTGCAAACGGAAAATAGAAAATAATAAACTGGAGAGCTGACTTGCTTTTCACGTATCCGCATTGTAGTTAAGTGACAATAAGGTGATTCGAATTTAAAGTGAAAATCAAGTTTTGGAGCATAGAATCTATACTTCCATCTTTCGATAACATAAGGAGCCAAAAATGCAGCGCTTGCTAAAGCGATAATTGAAACTATTAATATCCAGTCAGAAACTACCATTTCCTCACCTATTAGGCAGCCTTTAGCATTTTTCTATTCCAAAAGGCTATGATAGCTTCATAGCCTTTGGTGTTTGCCAGATTGGTGTTAAAACCGTCTCTGGCTCCTCAAGGTTATATTTTCCCTCTGAAGTGAACCAAAACATCAAGGATCCTTTTTGTCTCTCATCTGCTTTTTTGGTTATCTCTCTTAAGTTTTCTTTTCTCTTTTGGGTTTTGGTAATGATTAAAACTCTAAAGGCTTTTATACCAAACCTTTTGGTGTGTTTTCCTTGTTTCCACCAGTTCCAGTAAGCTATCATTTTCTTCAAGAACCTGGCATTGGTCATTGTCGATTGGTCGGCTTCGATAAAGAAATAGGCTTTACCTTTGGCATCCTTTATTCCAAAAAAGCCATCCGGGACTATTGGTGCTCTAAATTCTCTTGCTTGTAAGTCCCTGATATAAACATAGCCCTTTAGTTCTTTTGGGTTTTCTTTTTCCCAGAATAAAAGATTGGTATCCGGTAAATTTTTTAAAGCTAACTCAAAGCATATCCTAAGATTAGAAATCATTAAAGTATGCTGGGTGTGTATCTTTTGCTTCTTTATTTTTCTCATTCCACTTGATTTTTCCTCTATCAATTCCAAACTCATCTGCTAAGAGATCAGCTCCCTTATCTCCCAAAGCATAAACCATCTTTTGGGTACCAATTAGAGGATAGACAATTTGAGATAAAGGTCTATCTAAAAAGCCGTGATGAAAGAGCTTTTGCAGTCTTCTTAAAATCTTCTGTTCTGAGCCGCTAGTTAAAGCTTTGACTTGATCAGAATTCAAAAACCGGTAGTCATAGACTAACCTTATTATCTTAATGTCCCGTTTTTGGACTCTTAAACCTCCGACTTCTTCTGGTCTTCTTTTAAATTTTGGTGCTCTTTTTGTTGTTTTCATTTTTTACTATCTACTATGATGAATGGCGTTTCTTTTATTTCACCCTTTTAAAATTCCCATCCTGTTTTAGTACCAGAAAATTGTTCGTATAAGTTCTTTAAATGTAAGTAATCTGTAAATGTATATATTCCTTCTAAAGAAAATATAGCCAAGTCCCATAGAAAACAGGCCTACTATCGTCATTATAAATACCCAAGGATCTCTTTCCGACACATAAATTACTCCTGAAAACACAGTAAGAAAGATCCCTTCATAAACGCACAAAGTAATCCACTTTGATTTCTTACTAGCTAGATCCAAAACATTAAATTTTCCAGCACGTTTTAAAGAAATATCCAAGTCCTTAATTTTTCTTACCCCTTTTATTCGACCATTAGTAACAATATCCCCCTTTTGATTATCTCTGCAAAGAAAATTAATGGTAGCTTCGTCACCTTGATTCAATAATTTGAACTTGCAGACAATCTTATTATTTTCACTACGCGTTAGGTCTATTTGCAAGTCCTGAGGCTTTCTCTCTGATATGCCCCATTTGAGAAAGGTTGACTCCTTAGGAATAGAAAATGTTATTGGTTCTATAACATCATCGTATTTTATGGGCAGGGTACCTGAATTTTTGAGAATTATTTGAATCTTAGAGAGGTCTGCAACAGGAACTTCGGCAAAATATATCTTTATCTCTTCTCTGACCTCTTCAAAAATACTGACAGCTGATATGTTTTGGGTTTTTATTACCTCAAGAGCCGTTACCTGTCTACTCCTTATAGCAAAATAAACTGTTAAAAGAGCAAAAAAGATACTAGTTAGCAGTGTTATTAATTGATACATTTCTTAATCCTTCCTGAAACCACATTTTTACTCCCTAAAATTGATTGGCTCTTGAATGGGCTCTTTCAAAAGCTGTTCTCTTCTTTCTTTAATTTCCTGATCCACTTCTTCAGCTCTTTTAGCATATCTTGAATAAATATACTCTTTGAATTTTTGAACATCTTTTTCTCTTATCCTTATTTCTTTTACCTCTGGGGTAATAATGGGTATGGGTGGGTAAGTCCCTATTTTAAGTTGAGCGTGCCTTGGATTTTGATTAACAATCCATGAAATAAATTTTTCTATTATACCTTGAACAGAATGATCCTCAACACTGGTAATTTCTTTATAGGGGTGGTATTCGTGAAAAGGCACTTTAGCCACAGAGTGGCCAAAGCCGTGACTCTGACCCTCTGTTTCTGCTTCCCTTGATTTGTTAATTATTTGCTCAGGCCTGTAGCTTCTTCTCGTCATTTCAATCTCCCTTTTTTCGATCCTTAGTCTAACACAATAACTGAACCCATTCCAGGGGGGCAGGTCAACAAAATTCGCTCATATTAATTTCTTCTTAAACTCGCTCAGAGTATAGCGACCTTGAAAAATCAGTGCAGAGGTTGGTAGGATTTTTCCTTTTTGCTCCTCAAGCCATTTTTCTGCAATAAGCTTCAAGTCTCTTGCGGTGACTAGACAGAACGGGACATAAGGTTCAATCTTCATTTGCTTGATTTTATCTTCGATCTTATCAGCGAAACTATGTGCTATAATAATGAAGCATTTCAATGCAGTTTTTGCATGCGGTTCTAATTTGTCGTACTGGTCTTTTATGTATCTAGAGAATTGGTCACGATGTGCTATCGGCAATTCATATGGTGG
>Ga0315533_1000772_pt1 | contig 26097 bp, 28 predicted proteins | sample SalMarSW160130MG_FD_203081 | JGI IMG/M metagenome (GOLD analysis project Ga0315533, IMG submission 203081) | Salt marsh sediment microbial communities from the Plum Island Ecosystem LTER, Massachusetts, United States - Salt Marsh Sediment SW1601-30 ... | reverse complement strand
ATTTTAGAACACCCCCTTTGGCTATCCGATAGCTGGGCAAAGTCCATCGGCATCGCCTAGTAGTAAGCCTCGCATAGCTGAACCTCGCTAGCCTATACGATGCTTCCACTAATATAAGTCTCCGAAACCACCTCAAATCGTTATCATTGGAGTAACTTTTTTTGTTGGCTTTTTCGGTATCTGTTAAGGTAAAGCCTATCGTAGCTGGTAAGAGCTTCTCCCGCCTTCAGCTTGTTGGCTATGGCTACCAGTCTAGGCTTGTATCCCAACTGCCAGAGGCTTTCCTTGTCCCAGAAATCACGGTCTAGGCTGTCTGGGTCGGCTATCAGCTCCCCCAGCTCGGTCACGTTACCTTCGCTGTCTATGATAGGCTTTGATAGGCTTTCCACTGTGATGGCTCTCGGACATTCGGTATATAGCCAGTCCTCTTTACACTTTGCCCTTTGCGATTTGCTACAGTGCTTACAGTCCAGTCCGTTGTTTATCCCGTAGTGGTCAAACCAGTAGTCGGCTATACATCGCCTAGCTATCCTGTGCATTGTGCCCAGTGTAAATGGCTTGTGTCCGTTATTCCGTTCCGCTACCGCCAACGTTTCAAGTATGGTATGTAGCAAGTCCTCAGTATCCTGCGCCTTTCCTTTGTTAGCATATTTTGAGGCTACATCATATAAGGTAGCCCAGTGAACTGTGCCCCATCTGAAGCCTTCTGTTGTGGCTATCCAGCCTTGCTGGTTGTGTAGCTTGTCGTAGCCGTTGCTACCGTTGCCCTCTTGCTTTTGCTTTCGGCTTCGGCTAGACTTGAGCTGGCGGGGTTTTGTCCGTGTGGTTTGACAGCTTGCGGGCTTGCTACACCACTGGCAAATGCCCTGCCCTTCGGTTAGTGTCCAGATTTTACCGCATTCGTTACAATGCCCTTGCGCTGATTGCTGTGCTGGTGATATGACTATTCCCATTGTTGCTTGCCCCCCTTTAGCGTCTATTTGCCCAAAGTGAGCAAGCGTCAGGCTTGGCTTTGCGTCAGTTATTCAATTGTTAAGGTGCAATTTACTCAGTATCTATTGTCCAACAAAAGGACAGATTGTTTACGTCAGCTAGTATCAGTATGCTTTACAAAAGAGCCTTTAGTAAAGAAAAGGAAGTAATTACTTTTTTGATTAAAGCTAGAATGATAGAATTAGCTTCGGGATTTGCGAATTGAGCTTCACCCATACCGAAGCAAGGTAGCAGGTTCTACCGCATAAGCAGGCTTTTGCCCGCTCCCAGTGGCGCAGGCAGGAAGCTGATTGTTTACTTCAACCTCAAAGCCAAGTGCGTCTGGTACCAAGAAATCGGGACTGGCATTGTTCTGATATTTGAAACTGCGCCCTGAACAAGGTCACTTTCGTCATAATCGCCAAGTACCGACTTGTAAAGAAATGCTCTGCCGCTATCAGGTTGCTTAGCGAAACTCTGGATGTGCTATCGCAATGGGGTCTTCCCAAGCCCTCGCCTCAGTCCTGCCCTTATCAGTCAAACGGTAGAATACTCTTTCCTCAAGAAAGTCGTAAACGGGCATCTCTCGTCTGTCCACAGGTTCAACGAGCTCTAGGAGCTTGAACCAGTGCCAGTATTTGGCAAAGGAGTTGTAGGTACAGCCCCTAATAGGTTTTTCTCCTATTTCGATGCGTTCTTTGTTTATCCCGTCAAGATTTTCGCGTAACGCATAAAAGACTTCTGCCGCACACGCCTCGCCATGCTCTGTCAAATATTGTTTGGTGAAGAGCCCGGGCCTGTGTTCTGACGCAGCCCTTCCCCAGGGAACGCCTATTGGAGGAGGCTTTGGTGGCTTTCTCCGCCGTGTTGGCTCCTCCATTGGTTTCTTAATCCTTGGTTCCCGTTCCTTCATCTTCCCAAATCTTGTCATAGTCCTCGTGGAGATCAGTGGAGGACCACTGGAGGTAAACGCTGGTTGTGGTTGGAGAGGCGTGCCCAAGTATTTTCTGCAGTCGCTCTATACTCATACCTTTTTTGATGCAGTGGATGGCGAAGCTGTGCCTCAACACATGGGGGTGTAAGTTTCTGTGTTTGGAAATAGCAGGGTCGCCAATCTCCGTTATGCCAGCTTTTCTTCCCAGTTTCCAGAAGATTTGGTCAACCCTCTGCCTAGTAATGGGGAAGAGCAAGTCCCCCTTGTAAGGAAACCGTTTTCGCCATTGCAGATACTCTCTGACCATGTCCAGTGTGCCCCGGTCAACGGGTATCATCCTTCGCTTTTCAATTGCCTTCCCATCCTTTTTTCTCATCTTCTGCACCTTGATAACAAGTGCTCGTCTATCAAAGTCTATGTCAGAAATCCTCAACCCGATGAGTTCCGACACTCTTATGCCGGTTCGCCAAGGAATTCGGATAAGCAGAACATCCCTGAGGTTTGTGGCAAGAGCAAACAGCCGTTCTACTTGCTCGGGTTCAAGGTATCCTTTCAAGTCGCGAATGGGGGTTACCTGCGCCATTTTATAGTCCTTGGCTGTTGGTTAATGGGTTTCATCTTCGATTTGCTTTTCTTGTCAGACTCTGCAGTGGCCGCTGTAGTTTTGGACGGAAAAACGCGTTTCTGTGGCATATCCTTCATTCTCTTGGTTAGCTTAGCTCGCGCTTCAGCCGATAACCTTACCGGTGCTCTCGGTGGTCTGATCCTTTTCTTTTCTATCTCGTACTCCTTGCCACCAAAACCGTTGTCCATAACCGGCTTCAAGCCTAGTTTCCCCTCCAAGTGTTTCTGCCATGTCTTTTCATAAGTGAAGATATGGGCAATATCCTCGGCCTTGTTGAAGCTTATGATGGTTTCCTGCTCATAGGCAGATAGTGCTCTGGACATATTGACCTCCTTCCTATTGTTGCTTAGCTCCTACACTGACAGAAATGCAGAATGGGATGTTATAGTTATAATTGTGTTGCAACAATGACCATCGTTGGACTACCAGACAAGGCAGTCCAGGAGGCAAGAGAAAGAGTAAGGTCGGCCATAAGAAACTCCTACTACAAGTTCCCTAACAGGCGTATTACTGTCAACCTGGCTCCAGCAGACTTAAAAAAGGAAGGCCCTGCTTACGACTTATCCATAGCCATAGGCATACTGATGAGCTCAGGACAGCTAAACGCCGACCTCACCCACAGTATCTTTTTGGGGGAACTCTCTTTGGATGGCAAGCTACGCCATACCCATGGGGTATTGCCCATGGTAGCTTTAGCCCGTGATAAAGGCTTATCTACCATATTCGTGCCTTTGGATGATGCTAAAGAGGCTTCCCTTATAGACAATATACATATATTCCCTACGGAATCGTTAGCGCAACTGGTTGTGCACCTTCAAGGCGAAGTAGACATCCCGGAGTACCATAGCGAGCTAAATTGGGAGCAGGAATTTCGCCCTAGTTACGCCTTCGACCTCATTTATATTAAGGGGCAGGAGCATGCCAAGAGAGCTCTGGAGATAGCGGCGGCAGGAAGACACAATATCCTCATGTGTGGTCCACCGGGAAGTGGCAAGACTATGTTGGCTCGTTCTTTGCCCTCGATACTTCCCCTGTTGACCATGGAGGAAGCTATCGAAGTAACCAAGATTTACAGTGTTAGTGGATTGTTGCCGCAAGACACTCCCATCGTTGTAGAGCGCCCTTTTCGCTCCCCTCACTATACTATTTCCCATGCTGGCTTGGTGGGAGGGGGGCAATGGCCAAGGCCCGGGGAGATAAGCCTGGGGCACCACGGGGTGCTTTTTCTGGATGAATTCCCTGAGTTTGGGCACATAACACTGGAATCGCTGCGCCAACCGATAGAAGACAGAACAATTACCGTCAGCCGTGCTCGTGGCAGTGTTACCTTCCCTGCTAGCTTTATGCTGGTTGCAGCTATGAACCCCTGCCCCTGTGGGTATTATGGCGACCCGTTTAAGGAGTGTAAATGCTCGTCAGGAGAAATCTCTCGCTATCATAAGAGGATAAGCGGACCATTACTGGACCGTATTGATATCTTTGTTGATGTTCCCCATATTGATTATGAAAAACTCACTGAAGATAAGCCCGGGGAAAGCTCGGACAAAGTCAGGGCCAGGGTCAAGGCAGCGCATGAAATACAGCTTGGTCGTTTTCGAGGGACGAAGCTGAAGTGCAATGCCGATATGACGCCCAAGGAGGTGAAGGAAGTTTGCACGGTGGAATCAGCAGCTCAGAGCCTGCTTCGCGCCGCCATGAAGCAGCTTCATCTCACCGGCCGTGCCTTCCATCGCATCCTCAAACTTTCCCGCACCATTGCCGACTTAGAGCATAGCGACATCATCAAAACACACCATATGGCTGAAGCTCTGCAGTACCGGCACAAGGAAATAATTTAATACCTAAAAATAACTTGTAGAATCCATAGAATAACTATTCTCTAAACAAAGTCAAGAAATACATCTGCGGCAATGGCCGTGCGAGCAAGAGAGAAGTAGCAAGGGTTGTTATAGCTAAATATCCTGAGCTAAAGCTCTACCTCACCCAGGACAAGGCCTGGAAGGAGAAATATCATCAGAACATGTTCGATGCCGTGGCCTCGGGGATGATGGCAGCTTATTGTAGCGTTGCTATCTCTTAGTATATACTTTCTGTAAGCACACGGCCGACTCTAAACCATCATCGGGCCAGAAGGGAGGCATCAACCATGGGTGTCAGATTGAGAGACCGCCTGCTCTTGAGCATATATGCAGGCGTTGGCTTCTCATGGATAGCGTTTATTGTCACACGTATAAATCCTGTAATCTATGACAAGATTCAGCAGGCTAAAGCTATGTATGAAAGTGCTGTCCCACCACAGATACCACCCCCGGAGCTAATGTATGTGGGACCCTTGCGGGCACACTATCACTGGGGGTACTATTCGTGTCTTTTGGGCCTAGGCGTTGCAGTGCTCATGTTGTTCGCTCCACGTGTCTTGGGCCTCTTTAGAGCAGATGGTAATCCATACGTGCGATTTATCTCAGCTTTCATTATTCTGGCCCTTTTCGGCGCTATATCCTTGGCGAACTTTGGCCTCGATCCGGGATACTTCGTCTGGATTCTCATATTCGGTTTCATTGTCGGGATTATAGATGGTGTCCGCAGCTCGAAGATAGACCTTTCATTTCTTGATAGCCAGGATATGCTACCGAGTGTAAAGCTACAAAAGTTACAGTCAGAGTATGACAAGTGGTGGCGCTGGCTGGCAATCTTTACAGGATGCTTTATCGCTGCCAGCGTTTCCGGCACCTTGCAGTCCGTGGTCACCAACCCAGCATTGGTCCGAAACGAGGCCTCTATTATGTTTTTTTCAATTTTGGCTTTTATGGGCATCGGGCTTGGTGTTGGACTCTACTGGGAAGTGATTCGGAGGACGAACCACATCACGGAGAAAATCCTTACCGTCAAATGACATTGAGGGACTTAAGGCGCCATTAGCCGCCCAAGCAGCTTCATCTCACCGGCCGTGCCTTCCATCGCATTCTCAAGCTTTCCCGCACCATCGCCGACTTAGAGCATAGCGACATCATCAAAACACACCATATGGCTGAAGCTCTACAATACCGGCATAAGGAAATAATTTAAACCTAAAACCTGGCCCTGAGGCGTGAAGGAATCCTTTCCTTCACGAGAATACTTTCAGCGACCTCTTGACCAGTTGTTACCTGGTATTAAAAGTCGTTATAATGCGCTCAGGCAGATAGGTAACAGAATTATTCGAGTAACATCCCCAGAGGAGGCGGAGCATATATTAGTTATCGAGGAAAGAGTAAAAGGCTACAGGGTTAAGGTTCAGTATCGGCCGCTGGAGGAAGAGGAAAGGAAAGCTAGACGAGAAGCAATTGCCCAGGTTATCCTCCAGAGCCTGCGGCGACAGAAGGAAGGAAAATAGCGAATCAGGCGAACTCGGGGTTCGTCTATATAACTGTTAGGCGGCATTCGGATAGAATATGAGACAGAATCCATATCTAACATGGATAATATGGAGTCATGAATCATGAACACAGATGATAGACTTCCTTGCTTTGTTGCAATGCCATTTGCTCGTGATTTTTCTATAGTCTATGAACGTGTTATAAAGCCATTGTTTGAGGAGTCTCACTTTGCTAATAAGTATGTTTGTTGGAGGGCGGATAAGGAGCGAAAGCCAGGTCGAATAACAGATCAGATCATTAAGCAGATTCGTGATTGTGCATTTGTCATCGCCGATATTACTGGCTACAATGCTAATGTCATGTACGAAATTGGGTATGCCCATGCATTATGTCATCCTACTATTATCATTAATCAATATCCTCCTGAGTCGTCTCCATTTGACATAAAGGATTATCGCCAAATCACCTATAAGATGGACGGTTTAAACGTCTTAAAATCATATTTGCTAGAAGCAGTTCGGAATATTACACCAGATTTGTCAAGATGGCATATTCGCTGTCTTAAGTATGGCTCCCCCGAAGAGCAGATAAAGGCTGCCCGTTGGCTTGGTGATCATGGTAACATCGAGGCAGTAGATGCACTTCTTCGGGCGTTTGATATTCCGATTCCCCGCCTTCGTAAAGAAGTCGAAAAGGCGCTCGTAAAACTGGGCACAAAATCGTCTGAGTTTGCAGAAAAGATATCTGAGGGTATGATCGCTTATCTTTCCGAGGATGATATAAAAAATATAATTAAGAAAATCGTTGAAATGAATCCAGATCAATTCAAAGACTGGGATATTTCGAATCTTGACAATTGGAAATTAAAAAAGAAGTAATTTCCCGAACGTCGCCTAACAGAGCGTATCTGGTTCCATGCCTTTGGCAACTCCGTCCAAATTCCCCTTCGAGGAACTTCAGATACGCTCGAAACGTACGGCATTGCGGATAAACATACGGGAGGGTTAACTCGTGAAGCTGGCTAATTTCGGTAGTTGGGATGGTACAAGTGAGTAACATTCTGGTAGCTCTAACTGTCAGTCTCTGGTAATCAGGGAGGTGTAATTTGGGACGAGAGTCGAGATTTCAGCGTGACGTGGAAAGCCTAGGCAAAGTAGCTTCAGGGGGACCCAAGATAGTCATGGCCATTGTAGCTCTCGGGCTAGCGATAACGTTCATCCAGTTACGCATCGGCCACGGAGATGCCTACAGTATTGCAGCGTGGGTTTGCCTGCTGGCGGCTACCGGGGTAGACGCTGCGGCTTGGTGGCTATTTCCGCTGAAAAACCTTCGAATATTGGCAGAATGGTTTAGTTATCGCCCACCAGACAGATCGAGAAGTCAACTGGAGTTAGGGGTTAGCGTTACAGTTGCGATAACCCTTGGACTGATGTTCTTAACAACATGGTGGCCATTGTGCTTTAACATCGTTTATTTAATTTATTGCCTTGGCTACTTTCTGGGTGTTCGTCATTTGAATAACAACATAAGGTGGGGACTCCAGTATGAACGGGAATGTCTTGAGTCTGAACAAGCTGTTGCTCTACCACAGCGCGCTCAAATCAACGAAATCTATAGAAATGCTTATGATGCAATAGAACGTTATCATCTTTCTCTACCACATGAAAAGCGCATAGTAATCATGGGAGTTGTTGGACTAGGGACCTTACCACTTGTCATCTTAAATGCAATCAATGTACTTGCTCTGGGCGGGTTCGTGGCCTCGATAATGCTAGCTGTTACCCTGATCATTGCTGACGTGGCCATAACAATCTGGAGGGGAAGTTATTATCGCCGTATAGCTGAACTTGAAGATCAGCGAGAAATCCTTGAAGTTTCCAACGGTGAACAGGTTGTCTAATAGCATTGCTCAACCCAGTCGTTTTGGTCAATTCTGCCGGTGGCAACCTGTCTGCGCCGTAGTTGGATGTTATCGTGAGTTGCTGAGTAGTTCGTACGAAGTCGAAGACCGCTATATTGGCGCCAGACGTGTAGAGACCATGGTTAACGGGCTTTCTTACAGCACCCGTAGTGGCCACACGAAATCAGTCGCCCGTACAGAATGCAGTCGTAGAGGGTGTGTGTGGATCGAGCAGAAGGGTTTACTGCTGAAGGTGGACAAGAAACGGGCAGCGAACTAATGGTCAAGGGGCTATACCATCTGGCAAGGAAAGCAGAGAATAGGTCAGGTGAGAAGCAGTTAATCAGTTTATCCTTAGGCATTCGAGGAAGATGCTCAACCGTTGAAGGTGCTTCTTGAGGGGTCGGCGTTTGTCCCTCTCCCAACGCCCGAGGGTGGTAGGATCGACACCTAGGCGTTTAGCTAACTCTTTCTGCGTTATACCGAGAATTTGACGAGAAATGATAATCCTTTCTCCGAAGGTTTTTGGTGTGGTATCATAAGGCATATATCCTAGAAATTCAATGACCCTTGGGATGTAGCGCAAAGATGGAGATGTGCGGTTATTTTCCCAGTTATAGATTGAGTCCTCTTCAACATCAATTATCTGAGCAGCGTCTTTCTGAAAGAGTCCGAGATCGAGTCGCCTCTTCCTCAGATGAGCTCCTAATGTCTCTAACTTCTGAGGATATGCAGATGAGAGCGGCCTTTGTGCTTTCAGGGTTATTTGACAGAATGGCAACGCAGGAATGCCCCTGTGGGTATTATGGCGACCCTTTCAAGGAATGTAAATGCTCGTCAGGGGAAATCTCTCGTTATCATAAAAGGATAAGCGGACCATTACTGGACCGCATTGATATCTTTGTTGATGTTCCCCATATTGATTATGAAAAACTCACTGAAGATAAGCCCGGGGAAAGCTCGGATAAAGTCAGGGCTAGGGTCAAGGCAGCACATGAACTGCAGCTTGCGCGTTTTCAAGAGACGAAGCTGAAGTGTAATGCCGATATGACGCCCAGGGAGGTGAAGGAAGTTTGCACGGTGGAATCAGCAGCTCAGAGCCTGCTTCGCGCCGCCATGAAGCAGCTTCATCTCACCGGCCGTGCCTTCCATCGCATCCTCAAGCTTTCCCGCACCATCGCCGACTTAGAGCATAGCGACATCATCAAAACACACCATATGGCTGAAGCTTTACAGTATCGGCATAAGGAAATAATTTAAACCTAAAACCTGTTCGGTATACACGTCAAGCCAGAAGTAGAATGCGTCAGTACCAAACCCTGAGGCGTGAAGGAATCCTTTCCTTCACGACAACACGTCCAGCTGGCCCTTGACCAATTGCTACTTGGTATTGAAAGTCGTTATAATGCGCTCAGGCAGATAGGTAACAGCATTATCCGAGTAGCATTCCTGGAAGAGGCGGAGCACACATTGGTTATCACAGTATCGGCGAGAAGGCACTTTCAGGGAGGCGTCAGTCGTGGTTGTCTGGAAGGAAAAAGATGTCTCCTAACTAAGCCTGTGAAATAAGCCGTTTTGCTTCTTGCGGCTAATTTACAGTGTTAAAATGGGTATCAAGCGTTACTATGAACGGGTAGTTCACTTAGTGCAACAAGGAGGCCAAGAGCAATGGAGCATATCAAGAAGACATCGCGGAAGCAGGTAGGTAAGAAATTAAGAGCGCAGTTCATCACGGGGATTCTCATTGTTGTGCCGGTCGGTGCCGCCATATTGATACTGCGCTGGCTTTTCTTTGCCATCGACAACATTCTACAGCCTGTAGCCGAGTCACTATTAGGTTACACGATTCCTGGCCTGGGCTTGGGCATCACCGTAGTGTTAATCTACTTGGCTGGAGTTGTAGCGACCAATGTTATTGGAAGGAGACTGATTCGTTATGGTGAGTCTCTATTGGAAAGAGTGCCATTGTTTCGATATCTCTACACAGGCATCAAACAAATCTTGCAAAGCTTCGCTACTCCTGGTGAAGGTGGATTCCTGCAGGTGGTACTGGTAGAATTCCCTAAAAAGGGTATGCGAGCTATAGGCTTTGTAACGAGTGAATCACGCGTCGAGTCTGGTGAAAAGCTGCTCAGCGTCTTTATACCGACGTCCCCCAACCCAACATCGGGCTATCTAGAAATAGTAAAGGAAAATGACATTATCAAGACCGATATATCAATTGATGACGCGCTAAAAATGGTCTTGTCTGCCGGCAAAGTATCACTGCAGGAGGTCACTGATAGACTGGGTGCCGAGAGTTAATCGCCCACTCATTTCATATGAGTCGCCATTGGTCAGGCTTTAACCAGTTAACCTTGTGGAGACCGATGTGGATGTCTATCGCAGAAAGATACTACTGGCGTTCGTACCATTTCAAAGCTATTTCAACATAATTTGCCGAAAAGCCCTTCGCTGCCCTCTAAAACCATAACAAGCCTAGGGAGCAATGAGCCCTAGAATCCCGCCAATAATCAACAGTACAATGCCAACGATAAGGGAAATCCTACCTCCTATTTGCCAAGCGTGTAGCCAGAAACGCTCGTGCTCATGGGTTATAGTCTCCTTGATATCTTTTCGGGTTAATAAAATAGAATTGTAATATCTTCTCTTTTCCCTCTTGTTCCAGAGAATAGAAACAATACCCAGGAGGACGAAAAATCCTCCCATCACTAAGATAACTTGGTAACTAGCCAGAGGCATGTTACTCAACCTCCCCTCAAGAATTCGAAAATTTTGAGATGACCCTACTTAACTTCTACAGTCGCTCCAGCAGCTTCCAATTTCTGCTTTGTTGTTTCGGCTTCTTCCTTGGGGACGCCTTCTTTTACTACCTGTGGAGCAGCCTCCACCAAATCCTTAGCTTGCTTTAATCCGAGAGTGGTTACCTCGCGCACTGCCTTGATAACTTCGATTTTCCTTTCGCCGAAGCTCTTTAAGGTGACGGTGAATTCTGTCTTCTCCTCCGCTGAGGGTGCTTCTGCTTGCTCGCTAGGAGCAGCTGCCGGCGCTGCTACTGCTACAGGGGCAGCACTAACCCCGAATTCATTCTCCAGGGTCTTGACCAAATCAGCCAGATCCAGCACTGTCATAGTCTTAATGGCAGCGATAATTTCTTCCTTGGTCAAACCCTTGGCCTCTTTCTTTGCCCTTGGAGTTTCCTTTACCTGTTCTTCCTTAACTTCCTTGTCTGCCGTTGGAGCTTCCTTTATCTGCTCTTCCTTAACTTCCTTGTCTGCCGTTGGAGCTTCCTTTACCTCCTCTTCCTTAACTTCTTTCTTTGCCGTTGGAGCTTCCTTTGCCTCCCCTTCCTTAACTTCCTTCTTTGCCCTTGAAGCTTTCTTTACCTCCTCTTCCTTAACTTTTTTCTTTGATTCTTCTGGTGACATGATTCCCTCCTTTGTTATGCACTAATGGTTTGAGCCCTGTTTTGTAACACGTTTAATAGCCCCTGCAAGGGAAGGTTGAGGATATTATGTAAAGTTCCTACAGGGACTTGTAATTGCCCGATTAGTTTGGAGATGAGAACTTCTCTAGATGGCAAATTAGCCAGGCTTATCACTTCCTCTGGAAGCAGAATTCGGTCTCCTAACAGTCCTCCTCTAATTTGTAAAGGCAATGCTGCGGATTTGATATATTGGTTAAGAGCTTTAGCTGTATTAACTATGTCATCGTAGCCGAAGGCCAGGGCCACAGGACCCTCGATTATATCCCTCAGTTGTGGCTTACCTACCTGGTCAGCGGCGCGATAGACCAGAGTGTTTTTGACCACATGATACCCGATACCTGCTTTTGCCAAAGCACTACGCAACTCAGCCACTTGTTTAGCAAGCAGGCCCTGATAATTAGTAGCAATGATAATAGTGCTCCGCGACAAATCATCGGCTAGACTACTTACTATTTGCACCTTCTTTTCTCTTAACATATTCGCCCTCTCTTTAATTCCTTCCCGTCATGGGAGAGGAAGTCTATAATAAAAATCCCTGTGCCAGCGAACACAGGGTTAACTTAAGCCTCGGCAGGCAAGTTATTTAAACCCTCAGGGTACCTGCTGTCACTGGCGCTAATTTATTATAACACAAGAAATCAATTAGTTGAAGAATACATCGAGGCGGGTAGAAGTTTGGTTGATGGCATTGCCAAGAGGGCGTAGCGTGAGAAGAAAGCATAAAAAAGGTGACCCCTGGTTAGGGGGCCACCTATCGCATCTATATGCTCCTTACTTAATCTCAGCCGATATTACGTCACACCCTATAGCACATACATGCCTGTTTTTGGAGTAAGCTCCCACATATCATAATAGTAGAGGGCATGGGCAGGACAGGCGCTGACACACGCCGGCTGCTTCCCATTGTCAAGCCCTTCCACACACGTGCCGCAATTTAAGCAACGTCTGGCTTCAGCTATAGCCAACTTCTCATCCAGGGTGGTTACGATTCCCTTCTTAGTGGTTTTCTCCAGAGGTGCGCCGTTAACCAGCCTGAAGTTTATTATCCTGTCCGCCCTCGTATCCGCACCGCGGAGATAACGGTCGATGGAAATAGCTGCTTCCTTGGCTGCAGCAATGGCACCGACAATATCACTCGGGCCGGACACCACATCACCACCGGCAAAGACACCCTCCCTGCTCGTTTCAAATGAGAAGCCGTCCACCTTGATGGCCCTATCTTTATCTATCTCTTTGAAGGCTTCCTTATCCACTGCCTGTCCGATGGCAACTATGACCGTGTCTGCTTCTATAGTAGCAGCCGAGCCGCCGTACTTTGGCAGGAATGCGCCGTCCTCCTCCCGGACAGAAGTGCAGGCCATAGTTTCAAAGCCGGTAACTTTACCGTCCTTAACCAAAAATTGCTTCGGGCCCAGGCAAGGATGGATAACTACACCTTCTTTCTCGGCCTCCTGAATCTCGTAGTCTTGAGCTGGCATCCTGTCCTTGCAGGACAGGTCGGTGCTTTCCAAGCAGACAAGGTGAACTTCCTTCGCACCATGGCGCACAGAGACTCTTGCCGCATCGATAGCCGCATTACCACCTCCAATAACCGCTACCCGACTGCCCAGTTTGACATCAGCCCCGGAACTTACCCGCTTCAGGAAGTCGAGGACATAGATTATACCCTCAGCATCCTCATCGGGAATACCAAGCTTCAGGTTTACCGGGCAACCAGTAGCCAGATATATCGCCTTGTATCCCTGTTTGAATAGGTCATCCAGAGCCTTCACGGAAGTGTTTGTCTTTATCTCTACTCCCAGCTCTTCAATGTAGCTTATCTCATTATCTACTATTTTCCTGGGCAGCCTGAACTCAGGGATACCCCAGCGCATGAGACCACCGGCTTTCGAGCTAGCCTCAAACACGGTAACCGGGTAACCCTGTCTTATGAGGTCATAAGCACAGGAAAGCCCTGCCGCCCCCGCCCCAATAATGGCCACCTTATTATTCTTCGTCTTTTTCACTGGCGTTGCCTTCTTCCGACCCGCCTTTATCTCATAGTCAGCCAAGAACGCTTTTATAGAACGGATAGCCACTGGTATATCGATATTGCCCCGTTCACAACCTGCCTCGCAGGGTCGGGTGCAGACATAACCAAGGACTCCGGCAAAAGGTGTGGTTTCTCTAACCACCTCAAGGGCTTCCTCAAACCTGCCGACTGCAGCAAGATTCACATACTTCCAGATGTTCAACTCGGCTGGACAGGCAACTCTACACTGAGGGGTAGCTGCACGATGGCACTCGGTAACCAGGTAAGTGAACCGCCACCCCTCACCCACCTCTCTTACATCGGGAAAGACTCTTATCCACCTCGGTCCTACGGGCAGATCATGCTCCTGTTTGCAGGCCACTTCACAGGCGAAGCAACCCATACAATTGTCAGCAACGGTTACGCGTTTATATTCTTTAATCATTATTTTGCCTCCTCTTGCTTCACAGGATATATTTTACACATCAGGGTCCTCATGTTGCTGGCACCGAAAGCTATATCAAGGGTCTTTGGGTCATTATCGGTAAGGATATTGCTGTTGGACTGGTCCCAGCCATGGTCCGGTGTTTTTATTTCGGGGAACCACCATCCGTGCTGGATGCATACCACCTGAGGGTGAATTCCCGGTGTAATCCTGGCCCGCTGTTTAATTCTTCCCCTGGGGCTCTCAATATACACCCAGTCGCCTTCTTTGATGCCGTGTTTTTTCGCTGTATCGGGATGTATGTCAATCATGGGGTCAGGGTGACACTCACGAAGCCAGGGAATCATACGGTGCTCAGAATGGAAGAAGACAGGTGACCTGGGACCAGTTATCAGAATATATGGATAGTCCTTCGCCACCTTCGGATTGCTTACCGGGCTCTCCGGTACTTCCTTGTATGTCGGTAGCGGGTCATAACCCCACTTTTCAAAGGTAGTGCAGTAAAGCTCAACCTTGCGAGTGGGAGTGGAGAAACCCTTGTCCAGATATTTTCTATATCTCACCTCGCCTCTCAAGTAGGGCTTATCCCGGATATCGGCCCAGGTAAGTCCACCGGGAGCTAATATCTGGTCAAGGTCGCCTATATGGTTAGCACCCCACTGTTTCTGCCCCATCCTTCTCCCCAGTTCATTCCATATCTCAAAATCAGACTTGCATTCGCCAATCTGCACGATTTTTTTCCTGGGAAATATATATCCGTGGCGGAAGAAGAATCCACCCGTGTAGTCCACTTCCAACCAGGTAGCCGCTGGCAGGAAGATATCCGCCAGTTCCGCAGTCGGCGTCAGGAAGAAATCAGCCACCGACAGGAATTCAGCCTGACTCAATGCCTTATAGGCCATCTTGGCATTAGGCCTGGTGACAACCGGATTAGAAGCTTGCAGAAGAATCGCCCTGATGGGGTAAGGTTTACCGGTAAGAATAGCATTATAAACATAGTTTTCTGGTACCAAACCTATCATATGGCAGAGCTTATGAGCCTCGCCAGCCACATACTTGGCGCTCTGCTCTGGAGGGAGCTCTTTGTGAAAGGTAAACTGGCTTATCGTTTGCCCTTTCGGCGGCACGAAGAAGGCACCTCCACCCTTCACATCCAGGTTACCAGTGATTGCCAGCAGGTCAATGAGAAGACGGTCATTGTCAATGCAATCAATGCTCTGCTCAATAGATATTCCCCACTGAATGGTAGCTGGCTTCGTTTTGGCGAATAACCTCGCCGCTTCTCTTATCTTCTCTGCCGGCACCCAGGTAATCTCCGCCACCTTCTCCACAGGGTATTGATTAACCCTCTCTACAAACTGATCCCAGCCGTGGGTATACTTTTCCACGAACTCTTTATCGTAGAGCCCTTCACTGATTATTACATTCAGCATACCAAAAGCCAGAGCACCATCTGTTCCTGGCCTGAGCTGCAGCCAGACATCCGCCCGGCTTGACGTATAGGTTAACCTGGGGTCAATTACAATCAGCTTTGCCCCTTGTGCTAATACCCGGCTCAGGTTCTCGCCGGTATATTCATCGGGATTAGTCCAGAATATATTACTTCCCCATACCACCACGCACTCAGGATTGCCATCATAATCGCATATGGGGAGATTGCCGCATGTGACCAGACTGGCACCAACTCTGGGGAGGTAGCAGAAATGCCCGGCAGCCATAATATTGGGCGTCCCCAGCAGATTGCCGAACCGCGCTAGGAAGGACTCGCCTTCCCTGGAGGTGCCCTGTGCCAGTACAATGGACTCCGCACCATTCTCTTTTATTACCTGCTTCAGTTTGTTGACAATGGTCCCGAAAGCCTCATCCCACGAAATTCGCTCCCACTTTCCCTCTCCTTTTTTACCGACTCGCTTGAGCGGATACTTGACTCTATCTGGATGATATACGAGTTGGTGGAAGGCAAGGCCCTTGGTGCACATGCTACCGTGATTGGTAGGAAAGTCGGGGTCACCTTCAATCTTAATAATAGTGCCGTCTCTGACGTGAACGAGAACACCGCAACCACCATGGCAACCTCGACAGTTGGTCTTGATTACTTCTTCTTTAACTGATACACCCATATTACCTCCTTATTATTTGGTAGCATATCAAAGAGCTGACATTTCTTCGGGATTTTCCGTGACAGGTAACCACCACGATATTATTTGGTAGCATATCAAAGAGTTGGCGTTTCTTTTGGATTTTCCGTGAAAGGCAACCACCACAATGCCGTATAATAACTTGTCTTTGAAAGTTTGTCAATAATTCGATTTGACACGTACCTAATGAATCATGTTTGGGTGAATTAGGTGAAAGCCACAACTGGCAATGAGGTTGTGTCCAGTCATGGCGCTGGAATCATTTGAAGCCAGAAACACAACACAAGCCGCTATTTCAGATGGTTCAGCTATTCTCTTCAGGGCATTATTGTCCGTGATTTTACTCAGCATTTCCTCGTAGGAGATACCGGCATCTGCAGCCGAACGCTTCACCCACTCCTCAAATTCTTCAGTCAGAGTAGCCCCAGGGCTGATGCAGTTAACACGAATACCGATTCTACCTACTTCGATAGCCAGGGCCTCAGTAAAGCCGATTATGCCCCATTTGGTGGTGGAATATGGGCTTTCTTTAGGGACTCCGGATATCCCGGCTACACTGCTGATATTGATAATATTACCGCTTCGGCGAGGAATCATAGTCTTAAGTACCTCTCTGGCACAAAGCATAGTCCCGCTCAGACTGACCGCCAGTGCATTATCCCAGTCATCCAGATTCATATCAACCACATCAGCATTAGTAGTTGTCATAGCCGCGGCATTGTTAACCAATACATCAATCTGTCCATACTCATCGATAGTTTGGGCTACCATCCGCTTTACCTGCCCGTGGTCAGAAATATCGGTTTGTATCGCCTTGGCTTTACCACCCTTAGTTTTGATTTCTTTAGCCACCTCTTCCAACCTCGAAAGATTGCGGGCGGCCACTACCACTGCGGCTCCTTCATTGGCGAAAGCCAGGCTAATAGCTTTTCCTATACCTCGGCCCCCACCAGTAATAATAGCTACTTTATCTTTTAGTTTCATAATTTCTATCCTCCTCAGTCTATTCGTACTTACCCCCGGGCCCAGTGGTAAAATGGAATATAGGTCTATCTACCCTCCTGATAATCAATGGGCAGTGCTTCATTCCCTTTGGGATAAAGGCTAGACAGCTTTTGGTGAGTATATGCTTTTCATCCTCCAACCATAATTCGACTTCTCCACACAAATCCTGCGGGTCTTCCCGATTAGTTCCCAAAAACGTTATGACTTCGTCAAAATGGTGTGTATGAGCTCCAACTATGGGTTGTTCAGACCCTTTCCAGTACCAGACACACTCTACATAGAAGGCCCCTTTTATGACCTCGTCATCCAAATATATCAAACGAGTGTGGTCACCAGCGGCTATCTCTGCAGCGTCGCGCCTGTACGAAGGGGGCTTCAAGTCAGATTTTGCTCCGGTGATAATATATTTCCCGTATTTCGTTTCCGCCATTTTCTATAATTCCCCCTTTCTAACTTTTGACACAAATTGAAGATGTTATGACTTGGATTCTTAACTCCAGCATTTACCCCCTCCATCGATGACAACTGTCACCAAGCGAAGAGCTATTATGGAAGCAAACCACCTTACAGGCACCATGCCAAAGTTAACCATCTAAGCTATCGCTTTAGCAAAAGAGCTAATCGCAGTAGCTTATATATCAGGACAGTTTTCCCAAAATCAAAAGCCTCCGGCTGGTTCTCTTATTCCCCGCTGTATCCTCCAGGTGCTGACTCTGCCAGGGTACCCGCGCCAAGTATTATTGTCATCTGTATGTGTGGTCTGTCAACCCTCTTCCAGGTTAACGGACCGTGTTTTACTCCCTTGGGCACAAAGAGCGCTGAGGTTTTATCAATTATGAGCGGTTCACCTCCAACCACAAACTCTATTTCGGCTACCAAGGTCTTCGGGATTGTTGAGGTCAGAGCCGATATGCAAGACAACCTCATCGTAATCGTGAGTATGTTCAAGAATGTGGGGGTTTGGATCAGGCATGTCCCATATCCAGCCAATTTCGAGATACACGTTGCATCCAGGTACAAGGTCGTTACTCATATATGTCATCGTGGGATACTCGCGACCTTTGATCCCACCTGGCACCGTGACGTTCACCTCGCGAGCGGGTTTCTTTACCAAGTTCTTCCCATATTTTTTTCCAGCCATTTTTTACTCCTCTCCTTTCTAACTTTTATAATAACTCAGCGTATATCTAGCCAATGATTATATCATCCAAGGGTCGCTTCGGCACATGGTGCACACCTTTGCTATCACGCCAGTACTTGATGTCTCCGCTGTCCCCGACTGCCTCTATCACTACCGTTTCTTTAGGCTGGCCAAGAGCCAGGACAAGCAGTATCTCATATCGTGGCGGTATCTCTAAAGCTTTACGAAGTCCTTCCTTCTCTATTGAAGCAATAATACAGCCACCCAAACCTTTCTCAGTCGCCCCCAGCATGATACTTTGGGCGGCTACTCCGTGGTCGCAGCCAAAAGACCGCCTTATCTCTGTGTCCCCCAGAATAATAATGTATGCTGATGGTCTTTCCCCCTCACAGGGACCGGAGCAGCCCTTGAGATACCCAGCCCAGGCCAGATGTGGGAATATCAGTGAATTTCTCTGAGGCTGGTAGGAAAGGATATATTTAAGCGGTTGCGCATTTCTCGCCGATCCTGAGAGTCTGGCAAGATCAACAAGTTCTCTCAGGGTTTCACGTTTTATGTCAACTTCTTGATAAAACCGCCGATAGCTTCTGTTCTTCAGTATTAAATCTCGTATCATCTCGAGCCCTCCCCTTCCTGTCATTGCCAACCCCGACCTGTCGGGGTGTGGCAATCCCATGCCCACCACGAGATTGCTTCGGCACTATCGTGCCTCGCAATGACTTTCATGTCACGATTTCTGCAAATCACTAGCATTCAAGTTAGCTTCTTTTTTATTCGGTCATTTTGAGGACTCCTCCCCCACGGATTCTTCCTTGCTTGAGCAGGATTAAAGCTTCGTTTGCCTCTTCCAATTTAAATTCCTGGGTTTCAGGGACAATGGGAATTTCGGCAGCCAAGGGAAGAAATTCTTGGGCATCCCTTCTGGTTACGTTAGCCACACTTTTCACTTCCTTCTCATACCAGAGATGCTCGGTGTAGTCTAATTCCGGAATAGGCGTCATCTTGCGAATGGCATTTATGACCACCCTTCCCCCTTTTTGTAAATTCCTTAAAGCTTCACGCACCGGCTCTCCCACAGGAGTAAAGTCGATGGCGCAGTTGAGCTTTTCCGGGGGTGTGTCGCCCGTCGCCCCAATCCAGTTTGCTCCTAATTTCCTGGCTAAATCCTGGTGCTCTTTCTGGCGGGGTCGGGTAAAGACGAAAACCTTGCTATCGGGATATTTATATTTAGCAACCTGGATAACAATATGGGCGGAGGCTCCAAAGCCATAAAGTCCAAGTACTCTGCCATCTTCCATCCCTGAAAGTCTTAAGGCTCGGTAGCCAATCACTCCGGCACATAGAAGCGGAGCAGCCTTCACATCGGTAAACTTTTCAGGAATGGGATAGGCAAAATCTTCTGATACTACGGTATATTGGGCATAGCCGCCATGGGCATCCTTCCCCGTCCATTTTGCCGTGCCACAGAGATTTTCCTCGCCTTTGAGACAAAAGGAGCATTTACCACAAGCCCAATTAATCCAGGCAATCCCTACTCTGTCGCTTTTTTTGAATTTGCTTGCCCCTGGCCCCAAGTCTTCCACCCTACCGACAATTTCGTGACCTAAAATCATGGGAAATCTTGAGGGAGAAGCCCTGCCTTCGATTTCGTCAAGCTCGGTGTGACAGACTCCACAGGCAGAGACCCTGACCTGAATTTGGCCTTGCCCGGGAACAGGCTCGGGCAAATCCACCAGCTCCAGGGGTCTTTCTTCGACTGAAGAGAGCTTCTTGAGCACCATCGCCTTCATTTTTCCACTCGCCTCCAGATTTTGTAGTTGCCCCGATGAAATCGGGGCCCCTCGCGTTTTGTCATTGCGAGCCCCGACAAGTCGGGGCGTGGCAATCTCCATTCTCTCCCCACCGGGATTGCTTCGTCGCTTCGTTCCTCGCAATGACAAGGGAGAGAGCTCAATAAATTGGGCTCTGCATCATAACTCCCCTTGCCCCTCTTAATCTTAAGAGGGGGAATTTTGGAAAAAGTTTCCTGTTAACCCACAATGCGCACTAAAGCTCTGATACCCCTTCATACCACGAAGATGCTTTCATAAAGATTTTCGGAGATTTCGGCGAAATTTTCCCTGTAAAGCTTCATCGTTTCGGGGAGATAGTCCAGTATGTCCTGTGCCGTTATCCCGTCCTCACCTTTATCTACAGCGGCTACATCGCCGGAAAATCCGTGGATGAACACGCCCATCCTCACCGCGTCCTCAAGTGCTAACCCCAGACCATACATGGCCGCAATGGTTCCCGTCAGGGCATCGCCGCTCCCAGCCGTGGCCATGCCCGAGTTGCCGCTTACGCTGATGAAAACAGTTTCGTCAGGATAGCCTATGAGGGAATGGGCTCCCTTTAAGATAATTATGGCATTGAGTTCCCTTGCCGTGCGTTGCAAAACATCTATCTTGTTTTTATTTATCTCACTTATCTCCATTTTGGCGATTCTGGACATCTCGCCCAGATGAGGCGTAAGTATCGTTGGTGCTTCCCTCTCTTTTATTTTCCCCAAGTCTTCAGCAATGGCAGTAATTCCATCGCCATCTATGAGCAGAGGCTTGTTAATTTTGGGGGTTAGCTCCCGCACCAGCTCTTGTGTCTCCCTGGCTAAAGAAAGACCGGGACCCAGGACTACCATATCCACCGTTTGGGAAAATTCTAAGAGCTTATCCTTATTTTCCAGCGCTATGCTTCCCGAAGGCGTCTCTTTTTGCGGAAGAAAGACAATTTCGCTTCCTTTGCTTGCTATGAATGGTGAAATGGATTTGGGTGTTGCCAGGTAGGAAAGCCCGCCCCCGGCTTTGAGAAAAGATAGGGCGGAGAAGTATGGCGCACCAAGATAACTTGAAGAACCGGCAATGAAGAGAGCCTTTCCATAGCTGCCCTTGTGGGTATCTCGGGTTCTTTCGGGAAGCTCTACGGGATCATTTATTGCCACCTTTATGGACTCGGAATCATATAGTGCAGGTGGGAAAGATATGTGCGAAACATACAGCTTTCCGCAGTGTTCATACCCGGGATAAAGCATATTCCCCAGCTTAGGAAGCCCAAATGTCACGGTATAATCTGCTTCTACTGCCAGGCCCATCACCTCCCCGGTATCGCCATTTATACCTGAAGGAATGTCAACGCTAAATACTGTACTTTGGCTCTCGTTTATAAGTTGAACAACGTCTTTGTATATCCCGCTGACCTTTCGGACAAGACCTGTGCCAAATATGGCATCCACGATGGCATCGGAATCAAGAAGCTCAGCTCTTACGGAGTCGATTGAGCCAATCCTAGACATCTCTATTGGCATTCTGGATACTATTTCAAAGTTCCTTTTTGCCGCCCCTCTAAATTTGGTTTCATCGTCTAGAAGAAAGACTTTTGCCTCCCCACCATTGGAGTAAATCCTCCTGGCAACAACCAACCCGTCTCCACCATTGTTACCACCACCACAAAGGACAACGAATTTATTGTTCTTTATTCCGAATTCCTGAAACATGACGCAGTACACTGCCTGCCCGGCGTTCTCCATCAAAAGGTCTTGCGAGATGCCAAATTCCTCCGTAGCACGTCTGTCCAGGTCTTTCATTTCGTCCACTTTAGCTACTTTCATTTTCACCATCTCTTTCTGGGGACACCATACTCATATCTTATGTAACTTATAGTACTCGTCTCTGAAAAATGTCTGCTGCCTCCGGTTTCCCCTCTGTGTTATATGATGAGGGTATCCCGCTGCTATTACTCGTGCAATCCTTGCCATACACAGATAATACGATTTTTATAACCTAAGGTCAAGAAATAGGTATGATGTCCCCAGAATTTGGTGGAACCAACTAACTATTGCAGACAACCACCGATGGCGTACTTCTACATTTCCAATGTAGGCGCGCAACTTGACAGGTTTGTTACATATGAGGGCACTACAGCCTGCGGTTGGATTATCGGCTCAAAAGACTTGCCACAGCAAGTACAGATGCAATATCCAGTTTGAATCCTGCCCCCATGCTGGTAGACAGGAACGCGCTTCTGATATATTGCCCTTTAGCCCCACTGGGCTTTGCTTTAACAATAGCTTCGACCGCTGCTGCCAGGTTCTCCAAGAGCTTGTCTTTATCGAAACTGATTTTGCCAATGGGCAAATGGATAATAGCTGTTCTATCCAAACGAAATTCAGTTCTACCTTTACGAGCTTCATTCACAACGCGAGCTAGATCCTGAGGTGGTACTACGGTGCCGGACTTGGGATTGGGCATCAAACCTCTCCGCCCTAAAATACGACCGAGCTTGGCGACTTTGGGCATCATATCAGGGGTGGCAATAGATACATCAAATTCAAGCCAGCCACCTTCAATTTGTTTAATAAGCTCGTCTGCTCCAGCATAGTCAGCACCTGCTTCCTCCGCCAACTTTATCCCCTCACCTTGGGTAAAGACGAGCACTCGTGTCTTTTTCCCCAGTCCATTAGGCAGTAGAATTACACCACGCACTTGTTGGTCAGCACTGCGGGGATTGACTCCCATCTTCAAATGGAGCTCAACGGTCTCATCAAATTTGGCGTAGGAAGCCTTCTTAGCTAACTCGACTGCTTCTTCAGGGGAATAGGTCTTCGATTTATCTACAAGTTTACTAGCTTCCTGGTATTTCTTACCATGTTTTGCCACTTACTTATACCCTCAAAATCCTACGAACTTTTAAGAACCTAAATTTATTCCACCTCAACTCCCATGCTCCGAGCCGTGCCGGCAACAATGCTTGCTGCCTTATCAATATCAGTCGTATTGAGGTCCTTCATTTTATTCCGCGCGATCTCATAAACTGTATCTTTACTTATCTTGCCTATTTTCTCGCTTCCAGGATTACCGCTACCCTTTTCCACTCCTAAAGCGCGCCGTAATAGATCAGAAACAGGTGGCATCTTGGTCACAAAGCTAAAGGAGCGGTCCTCATATACAGTTATCTCAGCAGGAATGATGAAACCTTCTTGGGAAGCAGTTCGCTCATTATAGTCCTTACAAAAAGCCATGATATTAATGCCACGCTGCCCTAAGGCAGGCCCCACAGGTGGTGCTGGAGTAGCTTTACCCGCAGGTATCTGCAACTTAATGACCGCTTTAACCTTCTTTGCCATTACTGATTCTCTCTTTCATTGCGTTCTGGGCTCCTACTCAGGCGTTATATCTTTTCTACCCCTAAGAGGTCTAATTCCGCGGGCGTTTCCCGGCCGAAGAGCGATAGTAAAACTACTGCCTTACCTTTGCTCAAGTTAACTTGGTCCACTTTGCCGATGAAGTCAATAAAAGGCCCATTCGTTACACGTACACTATCTCCTTCCTTAAAAGTCATTTTAACATCGGTAGGAGCTTCCTCCATGCGTCGCAGGATGGCGTCCGCCTCTTGTGTAGGTAAAGGAACAGGTTTGGTACCAGCGCTAACAAAGCCAGCGACACCAGGGGTGTTGCGTACTATATCCCAGCTATGCTCGTCTAATTTCATATTTACCATGATATAGCCTGGGAAAGCCTTTTTACTTATCGTACGACGCTTTCCAGCTTTGATTTCAATCTCTTTAGCTGTGGGTATCACCACATCAAATATCTTGTCACCTACATCCATATATTTGATACGCTGTTCTAAATTCCTCCTGGCCTGCTCCTCGTGACCCGAAGAGACGTATAATAGGTACCATTCTCCGTTAATCATTGACTACTAACCACCTAGAAGCAAAAACAATCTTGTAAAGGCCAAATCTAAAGCACCTAGAATGCCTCCCACAATAGCACACACAATGAGCACTAAAATACTCAACCTTAAGGCTTCCTGCCTTGTTGGCCAGTGTGCTTTTCGCAGTTCAGCTACTACCTCGGCAAAGAAACTGAACCTCGATTTTTTAGCCGGAGCGGACTTAGTACTCACTTTCTTAGCATAAGTTGTCATAAGTTACTTTGTTTCTCGATGAACAGTGTAGCTACGACAATGAGGACAATACTTACTCAACTCCAGCCGTTGCGGATCATTCTTGTTGTTCTTCGTCGTAGTATATGTTCTCCGCAGACATTGACTGCAAGCTAGGTGGATAATTACGCGTAAATCGCCTTTTTTCTTAGCCAAATTTGTCTAAAGACCCGCAAAATTTTTAGTGAAGCACACTTATGAGATAACCTTGCTAATCACGCCAGCACCGACTGTCCTGCCACCCTCCCTGATAGCAAATCGTAATCCCTCCTCCATAGCTACGGGGTAAATGGTCTTAATCTTCATGTGAGCCAGGCTGTCACCGGGCATTGCCATCTCCACACCCTCAGGAAGAGTTATTTCGCCTGTAACGTCCAGAGTTCTGATAAAAAACTGGGGCTTATAACCATTGAAGAAAGGTGTGTGCCTGCCGCCTTCCTCCTTGGTCAAAATATATACTTCAACCTCAGCTTCGGTATGAGGCTTGACCGTGCCTGGCGCTGCTAGAACCTGACCCCGTTCTATTTCATCTCGATCTATGCCTCGCAATAGCACTCCAATAGCATCGCCGGATTCTGCCTCGTTCATAGTCTTATGGAACATCTCTAAGCTAACCACCACTGTTTTCCTCGTCTCTTTTAATCCTACTATCTCTATTTCGTTACCACTTTTGATCACCCCGCGTTCTATCCTGCCTGTAGGCACAGTCCCCCGTCCTTTGATACTGAACACATCTTCTATTGGCATCAAGAAGGGTTTATCCTTTTCTCTCTGTGGTAGCGGAATATAATCATCTATAGCATCCAGCAACTTCCATATTGGTCCACACCAGGGGCACTCTCTTTTTCCACAGCCACATTCCAGAGACTTAAGAGCACTTACTCGCACAACGGGGATTTCATCACCAGGAAAGTTATACTTTTTAAGCAAGTCTCTAACCTCCATCTCTACCAAATCTAACAACTCTGGGTCATCTACCAGATCTACCTTATTGAGAGCCACCATTATGCGGGGAACTTCCACCTGCCGGGCAAGAAGGATGTGTTCCCTGGTCTGTGGCATAGGACCGTCATCGGCAGCGACCACCAAAATAGCTCCATCCATCTGAGCAGCTCCAGTTATCATGTTCTTGATATAGTCAGCATGCCCGGGACAGTCAACATGGCAATAATGGCGCTTCTCAGTCTCATACTCGATATGGGAAATGGCAATTGTTAGACCACGAGCTTTCTCCTCAGGAGCATTATCTATGGAATCAAAGGTTCGGAATTGTGTAGAGCCTGCTTTAGCTAATACCTGGGTCATGGCTGCTGTCAGTGTGGTTTTCCCATGGTCAACATGTCCTATAGTGCCCACATTGATATGTTGTTTAACACGCTCATAAACTTTCTTAGCCATTTTAACCTCCTTTTATCTCAAAGCCCACAACCAGATTCGAACTGGTGACCCCGTTCTTACCAAGAACGTGCTCTACCTACTGAGCTATGTGGGCAGTATGCCCGAATTTATATTTTAAGTCAACATGGACAAAGAGTCAATAAAAAATAAGTTTCTATTTTAGAACGTGATGTACATGTTCAGTTGGCAAATTAACGGATGGATTTTAAAGCAATGCTTGGGTGAAAGTCAAGCAGGAGGTCTGGAAGATGGCAAGGCTAGCTGAAGTTGATGATGTTGCCGATGCTGCTCGATACATGGACGGTTATCTAAATATGCAGTCGTATCGTGTGCGTAAGTATATTATGAGCGCTGGTTGGGTGTTCCCCGGCTGGGTGTCTTGGTCGCGGTGGTTCAAGCGTAATTATGGCGTTTATCCTGACAAGATGTACCCGGGTATATTAGCAAAGCTAGCACGTATGTCGAAGAGAGAGCGTGATGAGATTATTATACCCGAGCTGATGAAAATGGAAGGTTTATGGTGACCATTTTACAGAATGATGTTCTTTGTGTGGAAAAACTCCTTTGGAATGGGTAAATTGCGTGGTATAATTAACGGAGGAAAGAGATAGGGAGATGATATGTAGCCTCTTGGTGAAGTAATGAGAGAAGGTAAAGTATTCCAAGCTTATAGTGATGAATCCGGCATAAACGTCGGTGATAGATA
>Ga0315533_1000771_pt1 | contig 26124 bp, 18 predicted proteins | sample SalMarSW160130MG_FD_203081 | JGI IMG/M metagenome (GOLD analysis project Ga0315533, IMG submission 203081) | Salt marsh sediment microbial communities from the Plum Island Ecosystem LTER, Massachusetts, United States - Salt Marsh Sediment SW1601-30 ... | reverse complement strand
TAACCTTGGATACATAGCAGAATGGTATCATGTGGGGCTTTCAGAGCTGAGGTACTGGAATAATGCATACAGGAATACCATCCGGATAGGTCAGAAGCTTGTGGTATATGTCGATCCTTCCAAATCAGAATACTTTTCGAAGATAAACTCAATGTCATTTACCGAAAAGCAAAAAATGATCGGCAAAGCTGTCCCATCCAATACATCGGCAGCAAGTAACTCATTATCAACTCAAACCGATGGTGATTATATTACCTATACTGTACGATCAGGTGATACGATCTGGGATATCGTTAAGATGTTCGACAATGTTACTACTACCGATGTGCTTAATCTGAATAATATAACCAATCCTGGTAAAATACAGGTAGGACAAAAACTTAAAATTAAAAAGAAGAGCTGATCCCTGACTGAAATATGCGTCCTTTCAGGTCGTTCTTATTATTATTGATAATCATTGCCTCACTGTCAGGCCTTGTTTATCTGTTCCCGGGCAGCAGGTTATTCCCGCCATTAAGCGAGTTTATCCCGGAAATAAAGCCTCAGAGTGCTGTTATTGAGCACGTTATTGATTCTGTCGCAATTACACCAGCCGATACCGAAGTATTAAAAGATACCTCTGATTCCTCTTTAGTTACTGAATCCTCCGCTGTTCTTCTAAAGCCATTAATTGACTCTCTGCGGCAATCAAAGGGGCAGATCAGAATAATGTATTATGGTGATTCACAGGTTGAAGGTGACCGTATAACATTTTATCTCAGGCAGTTGCTGAGGGAGGGACGGAAAGGTACAGGTCCCGGTTTGTTTCTCCCCTCTATGCCGGTGATGTACACAAAATCAATCTGGCTTAAATCTTCATCTAACTGGGAAAGGTATAATTATATTTCATACAGGAATGGCATTCTGACTCATAACCGGCTGGGACCATTGATGACAGTATGCAGATATTTACCTGAGGGGGTTACTGCTGCTGAACCTGAAAAGGCATATGTAAGAATACGTCCTTCAGTATTTGCCGACAGTGCCGCTGCTGAATATGAAACATTGAGATTGTTTTACTCCAATGCACAGGAAGAAGTAAAGATTGTAATTAAAGCAAATGATAATCAGGTCTTTACAGGCAGACTGAAAAATAGAGAAGGAGTTCATGAGATACAATGTAACCTGAACGGAGCAAATGATATAGTGGTTGAATTTGAAGGAAAAACCAGTCCCGATGTTCTTGGCATCAGTATCGAAAGCAAGTCAGGTGTGATCGTCGACAACATACCCAGGAGGGGTAGTGCCGGGCTTGAGTTCACTATGGTTGACAGGGATATTCTTGAAGAGACCTTGTCGATGCTTGATCCTGATCTAATTGTTTTGCACTACGGACTGAACATTGTAAAGAATGTAAGAAGAGAATATTCCTATTATAAAAAAGGTCTTTACAGGCAGCTTACACTTCTCAAAGAGATTGCTCCTTCAGCCACCCTTATGGTAATAGGAGTTACCGATATGGCTGCAGCAGAGGGTGACAGCATAAAGTCGTTCAGCAATATACCTGCAATAATTGAGGCACAAAAAGAAGCGGCCTCCGAAGCAGGAGCTGCTTTCTGGGACCCGTATGAAGCGATGGGGGGAAGCTCATCAATCATTAAATGGGCTGAAAAGAAACCTCCCCTTGCCCTGACCGATTATGTACATTTAACCTATCCGGGTGCCGATACACTTTCACAGATGCTGGCTGAGGCCATATTTAAGGAAAATGCAGATAATGAGGCAGATACACTTATGGTCAGCGACATAAGCAGGGAGAGCCTGCAGGATTATGAAATAAGAGCAAACAACCTGGCAAGAAGTATTATCAGCCGTATATTCAGTTATGATGAAAATAAGCCGTTTATTTTTACCACTACGGCATTCTGGCTTTTCTTCCTGTTAGTCCTGGCCGGCTACAGCCTGATTTACAGGAAACTCTTTTTAAGGCATTTCTATCTTCTGGTTGTAAGCATTTTCTTTTATTATAAGTCGGGAGGCTTATTCCTGTTTCTCCTGGTTCTGGTTACTGTTGTCGATTTTACCTGTGGGCTGCTTATATACAGGTCAGGTAAGAAATACGCAAAACGTATATTCTTAATTGTCAGCCTTTTATCCAATCTAGGTATCCTGGCATATTTTAAATATGCAGGTTTCTTTGTTGATACGGTAAATGAACTCTTCGGAACAGCATACCAGGTACATGATTTTCTTGCATCATTTTCGAACATTCATCTGGGAACCTCATTTGATGTCAGCAGCATTATCCTGCCTGTAGGGATCTCGTTTTTTACCTTCCAGTCGCTCAGTTATACCATTGATGTTTACAGGGGCAAACTGGAACCTGTAAGAAATATTTTTGATTTCGGCTTCTATGTATCATTCTTCCCTCAGCTTGTTGCCGGGCCAATTGTGAGAGCTTCGGAGTTTATACCTCAGCTTTACAGGGATTACAGCCTTTCAAAAAGGGAATTCAGCCATGCATTATTTCTTGTTTCAAAAGGGCTTATAAAAAAGATAATTATCTCAGATTTTATTGCGATCAATTTTGTTGATCGTGTCTTTGATATGCCTTCTCTCTATTCAGGATTTGAAAACCTGATGGCCGTTTATGGATATGGACTCCAGATTTACTGCGATTTTTCAGGTTATACCGATATTGCAATTGGCATTGCATTGATACTTGGTTTCAGGCTGCCGGTAAACTTCAACTCACCCTACAAAGCAAATAGCATTAGTAATTTCTGGAAGCGTTGGCATATTTCCCTATCGAGGTGGCTGAAGGATTATCTTTATATTCCGCTTGGAGGGAACAGGAAAGGCAGTTTCAGGACGGGTATAAACCTGATGATCACCATGTTGCTTGGGGGTTTGTGGCATGGAGCAGCCCTGCGGTTTGTTATATGGGGAGGACTCCATGGCTTAGGCCTCGTAATAAACAAGATATGGAATTCGCTTTTTGGCAATCGTTATAGACAGGGAAAATTAAGAAGGGCAGCAGCTGTTTTTATTACTTTTAATTTTGTATCCTTCTGCTGGATATTTTTCAGGGCACAGGATATGGACACCGTTCGGCTTATGCTGAATCAGATTTTTGATAATTTTTCACCGGGATCATATATGGATGTCCTGCCGGCCTATGCGAGTGTTTTTCTGCTGATGGCTGTCGGATATATCATTCATTTTCTGCCCGATAGAATTAAAGAATCCTACAGGGGACTTTTTATCAGGATACCTGTGGCATTACAGATAGTTGTTATCATGTTTGTTGCCATCCTGCTTTTCCGTATGAGAACGACAGATATCATACCATTTATTTATTTCAGGTTTTAAACATGTACTCACCCCCTGCCTACCGGCAGGCAGGCCTTCCCTCACTTCGTTCGGGCTTTGGGGCTGTTGAAAAAGTCCTTCGTGAACCTTTGTGAAAACCTTGGTGCGACTTTGTGGTAAATATTAATTCATTGAACCACAAAGGATCACAAAGGAAAGCTCAAAGTAACACGAAGGGGAAAAATTAAAATAATATTACTTTTTCAACAGCCCCAAGTGATTCAATATTCCCCTCCTTGGAGAGCCTGCTCCGCGATAGCGGAGGGCCAGGGGTGGGTTTCTTAACGTTAGATGACTTAACCAACTTCCTTAGGTTAGAAACTGATTACCATCCGCGGAGCGGATCCATAAATGATTGTTACTGGATTTAGAAATCAATTACAAATAAGAATTATCAGCCTCTGCACCCTTCACAAACGGAGCAATAGCTCTTTTATAGATTCCCTGGACATATGCTATAGCCATTCCGTAATTTGTAACCGGGATTCCTGCTTTAACTGCCGGCTGGAGCCTGTTATGAAGCTGCCTCCTTGTTATCATGCAGCCGCCACACTGGATCAGCAAAGCATAATCAGTAACAGGCCGGGGCAGGGTATCGAGACCGGCAATAACATCAAATTCAATCTTCTTACCGGTAAAGTTAGTTATCCATAGTGGGATTTTTGTCCTTCCTATATCATCACAGGCTATGTGATGTGTACAAGATTCAAGGATCAGCACCCTGTCACCATCTTTAAGTTCAGATATTTTCGGTGTTCCCTTCAGGTAATTTTCAAAGTCGCCTTTGAATCTGGCAAGCATAATACTGAAGCTGGTAAGAGGAATTTCAGGAGGTATCGAAGCATCAGCTTTTACAAAGACCTGTGAATCGGTGATGGCAAGGGCAGGTTTTATGCCGGTCTTCTTCAGGAATGCATCTACTTCCCTTTCCTTCATTACTATTGCAACTGCATCATTATCAAGTATATTGCGAATTGCCTGTACTTGGGGAAGGATCAGTCTTCCGGCGGGAGCTTCAACATCAATGGGCGTGATGAGGATTACGATGTCGCCGTAATTGATAAGGTCTCCAAGCAGGGCAGGGGTTTTATAGGAATGTTCGGGTATGGTCTCTTTTATCAGGCTTATCAGCTCTTCATAATTACGTTTATCGAGAGCTGAAAACTCAAAAAGCTCTGCACCGCTCTTTTCCCTGATCTCCTTGATGAAATCTGTTTTGGGTTGCTGAATATCTGATTTATTGTGAATTATAATAAAAGGGATATCCTGTGTACGAAATTTAGCAACCAGGTCATCTTCAAAGCTGCCCCATGTATTGTCAGTAACAATAAGCATTGCAAGATCAATGATATCAAGCGTTCTGACTGTTCTGTCGACTCTTTTTTTCCCAAGGTCGCCTGAATCGTCTATCCCAGCAGTATCGACAAGTATTACTGGTCCGAAATCTGTAATTTCGAATGATTTCTTAACAGGATCAGTAGTTGTACCGGAATGATCGGACACAATAGCAATGTCCTGACCTGCAAGACAGTTTATGAGGCTGCTTTTACCATAATTGCGGCGGCCATAAATACCGATATGAGGTTTGGAATCTCTTCCTTTGGACATATATATTGAAATAAATACGGTACTAAATTAACACTTTTAACTGCAGATAAAAGTGCAGAATAATTCGCAGATTTTCAGAGATTTAAATATTGGAACCCGAAACAGGTCTGGCATATGCAACAACATCAGCTCCTGTTATTTCGTCTTTGCAAAGTATGATAAGTCGCTCCAGGACATTCCTGAATTCCCTTATATTTCCTGTCCACTTGATCTTCTGCAACTCTTCTATTGCGTCCTTATTAATTTTCTTTTTGGTCATTCCATATTCCTTGCAGATCACTGTGTTAAAATGATCGGCCAGAAGAGGAATATCCTCTTCGCGTTCATTCAGTGTGGGAACATGAATGAGTATAACGCTGAGACGGTGATACAGGTCCTCCCTGAATCCGTTCTTCTCAATCTCATGTTTAATATTCTTATTTGTGGCGGTAACTATTCTCACGTTAACCTGGATATCCTTATCGGAACCGACACGGGTTATACGGTTTTCCTGGAGGGCTCTCAATACTTTTGCCTGGGCCGAAAGACTCATGTCACCTATTTCATCCAGGAAAAGAGTTCCTCCGTTTGCCTGTTCGAATTTGCCGATGCGCTGTTTAATTGCCGAGGTGAATGATCCCTTTTCATGACCAAACAACTCACTCTCAATGAGTTCCGATGGGATAGCCGCACAATTAACTTCCACAAATGGTCCTTTCGCCCTGTTGCTTTTCTCATGTATCTGGTGTGCCACCAGCTCCTTCCCGGTTCCGTTTGCTCCTGTTATCAGCACTCTTGCTTCGGTGGGTGCCACCCTGTCGATCATCTCCTTTACCTTTTTTATAGCCTCGGATTCGCCGACAATCTCATACATCTTGCTCACCTTATTCTTAAGAACCTGGGTCTGTGTGATAAGAGTCGATTTATCCATTGCATTCCGGATAGTGATAAGGAGCCTGTTTAGATCAAGCGGTTTTTCGAGAAAGTCGTATGCCCCCTTTTTGATTGCTTCAACAGCTGTGTCAATATTTCCATGTCCGGAAATCATTATAACAGGGGTGATATTGGAGATATCACTGATCTTTTCAAGGACCTCGATGCCATCCATCTTTTGCATTTTAATATCGCACAGGACAACATCATAGGTATTGGATGAAAAGAGTTCGATACCTGATGGTCCGTCTTCAGCAAGATCCACCTCATGCTTTTCATATTCCAGAACCTCTTTCAGAGTATTCCGGATAGCTTTTTCATCATCTATTACTAATATTCTTGGCATATGTTTATGGTTAATTTAACCCACCCCCAACCTCCCGCTACGCTAAAGCTTCGCGGGACAAGCTCTCCAGGGAGGGGATTTTTTTGCTTAATTACACTCTATTTACTGTCCGCTACCCATGCCTTCTCGCTCTCACGCCTTCACGCCCTCCTTCGCCCTCATATATCATCAATCTCTTATCCGCTATACTTCAGCCATTTCCATATCTCTTTCCATGATGATTTCTTTCCGTACATCAGGATGCCCGTGCGGTATACCTTGGCTGCCATCCAGACAAATCCGATAAATGTTATCACCATCAGGAACATTGAAAGAAAAATCTGCCAGTATGGTACTCCAAAGGGGATACGTGCCATCATGACAATTGGAGAGGTGAAGGGAATTATTGAAAACCAGAAGGCTATTGAACTTTCCGGATTTTGCATGGTTCCCATGGCTACCATAAGGGCAAGTATTATCGGTATTGTGACCGGCAGCATAAACTGCTGCGTTTCTGTTTCATTGTCAACGGCTGAGCCAATTGCCGCAAAAACAGAGGCATAAAGAAGATAACCGGTAAGGAAATAAAATATGAATGATAAAATTATCAGGAGCCAGTCCTGGTTCATCGCATTTTCGAACAACCGAGTGAACTCCTCAAGACCTTGCGACATCTCTTCAGCCTGGGCAGGAGGGATGGACTCCTGGTTTTGAGTCATTATATTCTGAGGCATGGTTTGTGCTACCTCTGTGATGTCCTTATCTTTAAAGACAACTGTTTTTACTACTGCAACCATTCCAACTGTAAGGATAACCCAGATCAGGAACTGTGTAAGTCCGACCAGGGCTATGCCGATAATTTTACCCATCATCAGCTGAACAGGTTTTACCGAGGAGACAATGACCTCAACAACCCTGCTTGTTTTCTCTTCAATGACGCCTCTCATTACCTGGGCTCCGAACATAAAAACAAGCATATACATCAGGAAACCACCTATATATGCAAGAGCCATTGCTATCCCGGTACTTGTTTGTACCGACTGTCCTGAATCGTCAATTCTTATTGTCTGAACTGAGACATTCGTTTTTACATCCTTAAGGATATTGTCGAGGTCTTTAATATTATATGCCAGAAGTTTTTGTTTCTCAATTTCCTTTTCAAGAGATGAGGAGATATGATCGAGAAGACCAATAGACGGTTGTTTCTTTGAGATAAGCTGTATTGCATTTGGTGTATTTATTAACTCGGGTGAGATCCATAGGATGCCGTAATACCCGGCTTGTTCGAAATTTGTTTTCAAATCATTGACAGAGGTGTTTTCGAGGTAGATATAATCAGCATCTTTTGTGTCAGGTATTACATTTCGGAAAAGGTCAGATCCATCTTCAATAACAGCTATTTTTTTAAAATCCTTATCGTCGTTCATCATTATTAAAGTGGGGACCACTATCAAAGCCGCTATTAGTAAAGGTGCCAGGATAGTCATTATGATGAATGATTTTTTCCTTACCCTGGTAAGGTATTCTCTTTTAATAATAACAGATATCTTGTTCATAATGTGGATGTTTCAGAATTAATTACGTGCTTCTACTACCCTGATAAAAATTTCATTCATTGAAGGAAGGGCCGGGTTGAAGGAAATTATTTTTCCTGACTTCATTACCTCATTCAGTATCTCATTTGACGGGATATCCTTTTCAGTTTTAAGCCTTATTAGACTTCTGTTATCTTCATACCGGGAATCAAGGATTTTGAACTGACCATTTTCCTTCAGGCTTATCTCGTCTTCAAAGACAAGTTCATATTCGTTGGCAGCCCATTTTCTGCGGATATCATCCACGCTACCTTCAAGAATGGTCTTTGCTTTATTTATCAGTGTAATATTATCACACAGTTCTTCCACCGATCCCATATTGTGTGTTGAGAATATTATGGTTGCTCCTTTTTCCCTCAGAAACAGGATCTCATTCTTGATAATATTGGCATTCACTGGGTCAAATCCCGTGAAGGGTTCGTCAAAGATTATAAGTTTTGGCTCATGAAGCACAGTGGTTATGAACTGTACCTTTTGCTGCATCCCTTTTGAGAGTTCTTCAACCTTTTTGTCCCACCAGTCTACAATATCAAGTTTTTTGAACCAGTATCTCAGTCTCTTTATGGCTTCAGCCTTTGTAAGTCCTTTAAGTTGGGCAAAGTAGAGAGCCTGTTCGCCTACTTTCATTTTTTTATAAAGACCGCGTTCTTCAGGCAGGTAACCAATAACCTGTACATCCCCGGGAACAAGTTTACGGTCATTCATGAAAAGTTCACCGGCATCAGGCCCTGTTATCTGGTTAATTATCCTGATCAATGTTGTCTTTCCGGCCCCGTTCGGACCAAGAAGTCCGTAAATGGACTGCTCAGGCACTGATATACTTACATTATCCAGGGCAGTGAAGTTACCGAATGTTTTGGTAATGTTCTTTGCTTCAAATAGTGGCATAAAATATCAATTGTGGTTTTTAAAATAAGTGGTAAATATATAAAAACTCCTATTCAAAATACCCTCTCATTCTTTCGAAGAATCCTTTATCGTTCTTATCGGGTTTAGGAGTGAAGGTACCTGACTCTTTAAATTTTTCTATGATCTTTGCCTCTTCTCTGCTCAGATTTTTTGGTATCCAAACATTGACATTTACCAGGAGGTCGCCTCTTCCGTAGCCGTTAACTTCAGGTAGTCCTTTTCCTCTCAGGCGCAGTATCTTGCCTGGCTGGGTCCCCGGCTCAATTTTTATTTTGACATTATTATCAATTGTTGGTACTTCAACGTGTGCTCCCAGAACAGCATCCGGAACACTTATGAAAAGGTTGTATATCAAATCGTTACCTTCCCTGATAAGCTCGGGATGATCCTCCTCGTCAATTACTACGAGCAAGTCTCCATGTATACCGCCTCTTCGGGGTGCATTTCCCTTGCCGGCAACAGTCATTTGCATCCCTTTGCCCACTCCCGCAGGTATGTTTATCTTTATTACATCTTGCTTTTGTACTATTCCCTCTCCGTAGCAGACAGGACATTTTTTTGTTATGGTTTTACCCTCGCCGCCGCATGAAGGGCATACGGAAGTTGACTGCATCTGTCCGAGTATTGTATTTGTCACCCTTGTCACATGACCTGTTCCGCGGCATGTGGAGCATGTTGAAAGGCTTTGAGAATCGGCAGCTCCCGTTCCGCCGCAAGCTGTACAGGTATCATATCTTGAGACCTTGATCTTTTTCTCGGCACCATTTGCAATTTCATGTAGTGTAAGCTTGACCTTCACCCTGAGGTTGCTTCCCTTCTTGACTCTACGTCCCCGTCTGCTGCTTCCGGTGAAGGCTCCAAATCCCCCAAAAGCATCGCCAAAAATATCCCCGAAGGATGAGAAGATATCCTCCATGGTCATCCCGCCTCCTCCAAAGCCATTTCCTGCACCACTTACGCCTGCATGACCGTACCTGTCGTACCGGGCTTTTTTATCATCATTTCTGAGGACCTCATAGGCTTCTGCGGCCTCTTTAAAATGCTCCTCAGCCTTCTTGTCACCCGGATTCTTATCGGGATGATACTTCAAAGCCTGTTTTCTGTAAGCCTTCTTTATCTCTTCTTTGGAGGCATTTTTTGATACTCCCAGAATTTCATAATAATCTCTTTTTCCCATCCCTTTGATTTTAACACGGGGAACCGGTTACTATTCTCCCACAACCACTTTTGAATGTCTTAATACCTTATCCTGCAAATAATAACCTTTTTGTATCACCTCGATTATTTTTCCTTTTTTCTCCTCTTTCCCGACCGCTTTTTTAGCCACTGCATGATGCAGATCGACATTAAAGTTACAGTCGAGAGATTCGATCTCCCTGACACCGTTCTGCTTGAGGAATTCTATGAGTTTCACGTAAATGAGATCAATTCCTTTTTTCATTGCAACACTATCAGTTGCAGATTCCATATGTGAAAGTGCTCTTTCAAAATCATCAATAAGAGGAAGAATATTCAGGAGCAGACTCTCTCCACCATATTTTGCCAACTCCATTTTCTCACGCAGCGTTCTTCTTCTGTAATTATCAAATTCAGCCGACAGACGCAGATATTTATCCTGCATTTCTGCCACTTTTTCCTCCGGTGATTTTTCAACGGATTCAACTTTGTCAGACTCAACATCTTTTGTGCTGGTGGATTGTTTCTCCTTATTTTCAGTATCAGTTACCTCCTGTTTATCAGCTGTGATGTTCTCCTGAACGGTGCTGTTATCCTTACTATCAAGTGTTTCGTCTTGTTTTTTCTGTTTTGTCTCGTGCTGATCCGGCCTCTTCTTCTTAACCATATTCGTATAAAATTTCGATTTAATTATTTTCGGGTTGCAAATAGTTTGCCAAGAGTCAATGATTGACATTTTGACAGGGCACGGGAATATATTATTTACGATATGCGATATGCGATATGTATTGTGAAATGAAATATATCGCCTATCGTCTATAATAAATAATACACCTTACAGCCTTTCTATATCCGCGCCCAGAGCATTCAGCCTGACATCAATTTTCTGGTATCCCCTGTCTATTTGTTCGATATTATGTATGATGCTTTTTCCTTCAGCTGAAAGGGCGGCAATTAGCAGTGCAACACCGGCCCTTATGTCGGGGGATGACATAACAGTGCCTCGAAGCTTAATTTGTCTGTCATGACCTATTACAGTAGCTCTGTGAGGATCGCACAGAATAATCCGGGCACCCATATCGATAAGCTTGTCAACGAAGAAGAGACGACTTTCAAACATTTTCTGATGAATGAGAACTGCACCCTTTGCCTGAATTGCAGTAACAAGGAAAATACTCAGCAGATCAGGAGTCAGCCCCGGCCATATTGCATCGGCAATTGTCATTATTGATCCATCAATGAAGGTTTCGATCTCATAATGTTCCTGGCGGGGTATATAGATATCATCGCCTGATCTTTCAAGTTTTATACCAAGCCGGCGGAATGAATCAGGGATTATACCGAGGTTTGCATAAGAAACATCCTTGATGGTTATCTCTGATTCTGTCATTGCTGCCATGCCAATAAATGAACCGATCTCGATCATGTCAGCCAGGATGGTATGAGTACATCCTCCCAGCTCTGTTACTCCATCGATAAAAAGAAGATTGGATCCTATACCGTCAATTTTTGCTCCCATTGAAACAAGCATTCTGCAAAGTTGCTGAATATAGGGTTCACAGGCCGCGTTATAGATGACGGTGCGGCCCCTGGCAAGAACTGAAGCCATTATTATATTGGCAGTGCCGGTTACTGATGCTTCATCAAGGTGTATATATGTACCTGACAGTAAAGGAGCTTCTATTCTGAAGAAGGGATCGGCTGTATCAAATTCAAATTGTGCTCCCAGTTTCTGAAAGCCGATGAAATGTGTGTCAATACGGCGACGACCTATCTTATCACCACCTGGTTTTGGGATACACGCTTTGCCAAACCTCGCAAGAAGGGGACCTGCAATCATGATAGATCCTCTTAGACTATTGCTTTGCTCCCTGTATTCGTCGGATTGAAGATGTGCGAGGTTTATTTCTGCAGCCTTGAAGTTGATTTTCGATTTCGTTTCTCTTGTGACGCTAACTCCCAGACATTCAACAAGATCTATCAGATTATTAACATCGCTGATGTCGGGAATGTTGTTAATTGTAACAGTTTCGGATGTGAGAAGTGTGGCGCATATTACCTGCAAGGCTTCATTTTTAGCGCCCTGTGGGATTATTTCCCCTTTCAGGGATTTCCCGCCTTGAACAATAAAAGTCGCCATCAGTGTCGGATATATCCTTTTTTCCTGCCGTATTGCTTATTCTGTTGTTTACCATGGATCTTTCCCTGGGGTTTTCTTTTAACTTGTGGCAGTAAATCCTTAATCTCAAGGATCTTTACTCCTTCGGTCATTTTAAGCCTGCCGCCGGATAGCATTATCATATCACTAATAATTACTTCATCTGCTACCTGGTTTCTGTTCCAGGTGACATATGCTTTCTTCATCTGGTTGACAATAAGAGTAGTAAAATATTCTTTCTCTTCACCGTCTTTCATTTCGGATGCAGCATCGATCATCATTTCAATGATGCGTCCATAGTGAAGATACCTTATATCCTCCTGCCGGTATGGTATCTGGTTGGGTTTTTCATTCAGACTGGTCGGTTCAAGCGGGGGATATGGGGGGTCGATATCCAGCTCAAAATCAGCAATAAGGGCAAGATGATCCCATAGCTTATGCTTGAAATCTCCTTCATCGCGCAGATGAGGATTAAGATTTCCCATTATCTGGATAATTGTTCTTGCGGCACGGTTTCTTTCCTCCCTGTTTTCTATGGTTTTGATATGATCGACCATTTTCTGGACATTCCTGCCATACTCAGGTAATGCCATCCTCTTTCTCTGAGTATTATAATCGTAAGTCATTATTTTGATTTTAACTTTAACTTTAACTTCTGCAAAGCTAAGAATTAAATGCTAATTCACGTAAGAATTAATATCACCATGCGATTGACCTTGAATAATGAGAATCACCATTTTATTTTTTTATTTTATTTTGCCTGTTAACTTTGAATATCACCTTCTAAATTTAATATTATGAGAATCCTGACGGTTGCTGTAGCATTTTTTATGATTTCGATATTTGTATCGGCATTTTTCAGTCAACTTCCCGATCCGGCAATCGATATTATTCATTATGAGTTTAATCTTAACCTGAATGATACTACCGATAATATTGAAGGCAGAACCATTATCATGCTCGTTTTTAGAGATCCTGTTTCTGAAATAACATTTAACTTTAAGAATTATGACAGCACCGGGAAAGGGATGAAAACAGCCGGTGTTACTTTTGACAGGGAAGGTGTGAAATGGCATCATGAAGACAACATGCTGAAGATCTATCCGAGGAAAATGGTATGCCGTGGTGATACAGGTATAATATCTATCGATTATTCCGGTATACCTGCCGATGGACTTATTATTTCACGAAATAAGTTCGGGAATCGAACCTTTTTTTCCGATCATTGGCCCGACAGGGCTTCCAATTATCTTCCCGTGGTTGATCATCCGTCAGACAAGGCAACAGTCGATTTTATAATTACTGCACCATGGCGTTATGAAGTTGTTGGAAGTGGTCACCTGATAGAAGAAAGCGACCTTCCCGGAGGTGAAAGGCTTACGCACTGGAAAGAAGATGTTCCACTTCCTGTTAAAGTTATGGCTTTTGGGGCTGCTTCTTTTGCCACTTCTCTGGCAGGAGTTGTGGAAAACATACCTGTTTGGTCATGGGTTTATGCTGAAAATCGTGAAGAGGGATTTAATGATTATGCTATCGCAGTAAAACCTCTTGTATTTTATTGCAGGCTTATAGGTCCCTATTCGTTCGAAAAACTTGCAAATGTTCAGTCGAAAACAATATTTGGAGGACTTGAAAATGCCGGGTGTATATTTTATTCAGAGAAATCCGTTACCGGACAAGGACGTTCAGAAAGCCTTATAGCTCATGAAATTGCGCACCAGTGGTTTGGTAATTCAGTAACTGAAAAAGACTGGCATCATATATGGCTGAGCGAGGGTTTTGCCACATATCTGACATCTGTCTATTTTGAAAAAACATATGGTGTTGAGCAACTGGTAAAAAGCATGACTGCTGCCCGTGAGAGAGTTATCAGGTATTATGAAAGAAACCCGGCCCCTGTTATAGATACAACAATAACCGACCTTATGAAATTATTAAATGCCAATTCGTATCAAAAGGGGGCCTGGGTACTTCATATGCTTCGTTTCGAGATCGGGGAGGAGGATTTCTGGAAAGGTATCAGGCTTTTTTACGAGAGATACAGGTACGGAAATGCACTGACAGATGATCTCAGACAGGTTATGGAAGATGTGAGTGGAAGGGATATGGGGTGGTTCTTTCACCAGTGGCTTTATGTCGCAGGACAGCCTGATCTTAAGATCACCACCGGGGAAGGTAATGTAAAAGGCACCATCATTGTTTCAATTGAACAGATGCAGGATTATCTTTTCACCTTTAATCTTGAATTAGGTTTAAAAGACTCAAAAGGAATAAGAAATGAAAAGATCAGGGTAAGTGATAAAATAACCCGGATAAGTTTAAAAGCTGATCCTGATGCATTAATAACCATTGATCCGGAAGTTCGATTATTGTTCAGAAAAAAATAACACGAAGCGGGTATAACCTTATAATCCCAGAAACTGAATTGCCACTCCTGAAAGAAATATCATGCTTCCTGCAATCAGGTGGGCATATTTTTCCAAGGGCTTGAGATTCAATTTACTTAATCCAAGTTTGAAGGCAAGTACAACCGACATCATTGTTGCTATTGTTACTATTGAGAACAGCAATGAAACAACAACAGCTCCGGAAATATTATTCTCTGCTGCCGGATACATAACGATTGGAATCAGGGGTTCACACGGCCCAAAAATAAATATCAGGAAAAGAACCCAGGGAGTAGTTTTAACAATGTCGGTATCATGTAAATGAGTATGCTCCTTATGATGATCATGTTCATGCTCATGATGTTCCCCTCCTATGTGATAATGAACATGTGTATGCCTTTTGTTCTTAATCAGGTTCCTGATACTGATAACCATATAAACGAGTCCGAATGCTATAAAAAGCCATGCTGCTATATTTCCCCTGAATGACTCTATATTAACGAGCCTGTTCAGGGAAATTCCTACCGCTATTCCAACCAAACCCAGGACAACAGAGCTAAGAACATGTCCCAGACCACACAGGAAAGTAATAAACATTGTTTTCTTCAGATTCCATTTTTTCGCTTCGCTAAGAACTATGAACGGTAAATAATGATCTGGCCCCAGAATCGTATGCACAAATCCTATCGAGATTGCCGTGACTGAAAGCACGTAAACAGAATCATTCATATTTATCCTTTCGGCAAGAAAATTTGTTTTCTCTGCAATTATATTTATAAATATCGAGATAATCTATCAGAGATATTAATTTAATTATCACAAAAAACCGATTTAATTCATGATTGCATGATTGCATGATTGCACGATCAATTATTCAATAACCAGCCGGTTCCGTTGAAGATGTACTCTTTAACATTTATGTTTTGTTTGTAAAGAAGAGACCTTGAGTCGTACAGGAATCTCTTCATCTGCAAATAGTCTTTTTGTTTCGGGAAGAACCAGGGCCGGTTCTCAAATTCGGAACAGGGAAGTATAAAAAACCTCAGTCTGTAGTTTTCAACCGGAGTATATACCCAGGTCAGGTAATAGCCTGCATTTAAAATGTTTACAGAAGTATCTGTTTTTTCGAGATCGATTTTTACCATCGATCCTCCGTCAGTTTTGGGTTTCCTCTGGTTTGAGACAAAATTACCCAGGGAATAGACAATAGCTTTATTGTTGTATGTTGTATCTCCCCTGTACCATATCATCTTCTGAAGTACGTGAGGATGGGAACCTATTATAAGGTCTGCGCCGCATGAGAAAAAGTATTCGGCCATTTCAACCTGAGTGTCCGAAGGTATTGTATCATATTCAATTCCCCAGTGAAGAAAAAGAATAATAAAATCAGCCTTTTTGTTTTTTGCTTTTTCAATGTCTCCCGCAATAAGGTTTCTGTCAAGCATATTTACTATAACAGGTTTCTGTACCTTTATCCCGTTTGTGCCGTATGTATAATTCAGCAGTGCTATATTAAGTCCCTTTTTGGTTATCATCAGAGGATAAAGAGAGTCCCTTGCAACTTTATTTACGAAGGTTCCTGTATGAGGTATTCCCAGACTGTCGAGCCTGTTTATGGTACCGGTGATACCGTTTCTTCCACGATCAACTGCATGATTGTTGGCTATGACAAGGTAATCAATGCCGACATTACTGCAGGCATGAGCCAGTGCAGCCGGTGAGCTGAACAGAGGGTATCCTTTATATGGAGGACCGGCAAGGGTAACTTCAAAGTTTGCTATTGCAATGTCTGCCTCAGAGATAAGGGGTTTTATATACATGAACATGTCATTATAATCCCAGGTGCCTGTGTCCCCGTTTTCAGCTGACCTTATCTGTGTATCGTGGCCCATTATATCACCAATGAAAAGCAATGAAAGTCTATTCCCTGTATCATCAAACGATTGTGCTTTTAATAAGCACTGTAGAGAGATGAGAATCAGACATAACAATGTTTTTCTGAACATATTCCTGAGCTTTTATATCTTTATATTACGGTCACAAAGATAAATTATTTATAACTTTGATATCTTTCTCTATTTACAGGGAAGCATGAACAGGAATTTATTTAATCTCGATGTAAAACGGCTCTCTCTTGCCGGTGCAATAATCACTCTCGGAATAGTATTTGGCGATCTTGGCACAAGCCCGCTTTATACAATGAAAGCGATCCTCAGGGGAGGTGCCGAAAATTTAAACGAACTGCTCATCTACGGTGGTCTTTCCTGCATTTTCTGGACTCTTACTATTTCAACAACAATAAAATATGTAGTGGTAGCCATAAGGGCTGATAATAATGGAGAAGGGGGTATTTTTGCCCTCATTGCACTTATCAAAGATAAATCACAATGGATTGCCATTATTACTATGATCGGAGGTGCTGCACTTCTTGCCGATGGAGTTCTTACACCTGCTATCACAGTAACATCTTCAGTAGAGGGCTTTAAGCTATATAATCCTGATATTCATGCAGTTCCGATTGTTCTCATAATTCTTGCAGCTCTCTTTTTCATTCAGCAGTTTGGTACCGGCTTTATCAGGAAATCGTTCGGACCTTTAATGGTTTTATGGTTTTCGATACTTGCCATAATTGGTTTTTCGCAATTAATCCATCATCCTGATATACTTCGGGCTGTCAATCCTCAGTATGCTTACAGGTTTCTTGCCGCATATCCGGGAGGATTTATTTTACTGGGTGCAGTTTTCCTGTGTACTACAGGTGCTGAAGCACTTTATACCGAACTTGGCCGCTGTGGCAAGTCAAACATAAGGATCTCATGGTCATTTATTAAGGTTGCACTTTTATTAAACTATTTCGGACAGGGTGCCTGGCTGATGATGAATATTGATAAGGGTACATTCATGAATCCTTTTTTTGAAATGATGCCAAAGTGGTTTCTTATTCCCGGGATTATCATGGCGACTGCAGCAGCTATCATTGCCAGCCAGGCAATAATTACAGGGTCGTATACTCTTATCAGTGAAGCAGTTTCACTGAATTTCTGGCCTAAAATAAGAATCCTCCATCCCTCATTGATAAGAGGGGAGATCTATCTGCCTCTTGTGAACTGGTTCCTCTGGATAACATGCAGTTTTACTGTTATCTTTTTTAAGGAATCTGCAAATATGACAGCTGCCTATGGGTTATCCATAAACATTGCTGAGATAATAACAACCCTCCTTCTTTTATATTTCTTATTGCAGAAAGGGATAAATCACAGGCTGGTACTGGTTCTTTTCATGGTCCTTGTAACGGTTGAGGGAAGCTTCCTGATAGCTAATCTTCATAAATTCACCTCGGGAGGCTGGTTTACAATTCTGCTGGCTTCACTATGTTTCCTTGTAATGTTTGGCTGGTATTTCGGCCGTAAATTAAAGAACAGGTATATTACATTTGCCAGTCTTGACAATTACCTAAAGATTTTTAAGGATCTGAGCAAGGATGAGTCCGTTCCAAAGTTTGCAACCAACCTTGTTTATCTGATACGCGCCAACAGACTTGACCATGTTGAGTCAAAAGTGATATACAGCATATTTCATAAGCAGCCAAAGAGAGCGGATACATACTGGTTCATACATGTCGACAGGGTGAATGATCCTAACAGGTTTAATTACAAGGTGACACAGATCATACCCGGGATCCTCATAAGAGTTGATTTTTACCTCGGATTTAAGATTGCACCAAAGGTTAACCTCTATTTCAAGGAGGTACTGGAAGACCTTGTAAAATCAGGTGAAATAAAGGTTAAGAGTAGTTTTAACTCAATGAAAAAATATAATATTGAAGGCGATTTTAAATTCATTTTGATTGACCGGATAATGTCACGTGATATCTCACTGTCAAACTGGGAGAACTTCATCCTTATGCTTCATAATATTGTCAGAAAGATTGGTATTACGGATATCAGAGCGCTTAACCTTGATACCACCATTACAATTGAAGAAAAAGTGCCGATAATTATTGACCAGCCTGTTGAAAAGAGAATTGAACGGATGCATATGAATTCGACTGATAGCTCCTGATTAAGAGAGATAACCGGTCTTGCTTCTATTACTATTTACCAGTGTTTTATTCAGGTATGCCTTTTTCTCAGTATGTTATATGCACAGAGATAACCGCCTATGATGGCTCCTGAAAAACCGCCGCCGGCCTTGCCCCATGCCGATGCAAAGTAAAGATTATCAAGAAGTTTAAATGAATCAAATGTTTTCCGTGATGGTGTTTGGGCAAAGCCGTAAACTGCACCTCCTGGATTAAGAGTATAGCGTCTTACAGTGGATGATGTTCCTGTTTCAGAGTATTCAATAATATTTTTTATCCCGGGAATTATTTTATCAAGTCTTTGAATAAGTGTTTCGGTTATCTGCTTTTTCTTCGAAGCATACTCTTTTTTATCCAGGTTTTCCCAGTCTTTGAGATAATCAACGCAGCAAATTGCTCCAACGCTCTTTCCTGCGGGGGCAAGTCCGGAATCAACCTGTCCATAATCGACAAAAATAAAACTGCGTCTTGAAAAATCATCATTATTATTTCTGTAAATATCCCTGATTGATCTCACGGAACTGTCAAACAGAGCAGTTGAATAATAATTGTGTCCAAGTTCCCTGGGAGGCCTGCTGAATCCTAAGTACACCGTTAGCAATGAAGCACCACACTTCAGGCTGCTTATCTCCTTGTTAAGCTCCCTGCCAGTTTCGGGAGGGAGTAGCCTTGCAACATTGGGGATAGCATTATTGGCAACTATTTCGCCGGCCATAGCTTTCATTTCCTGCGAGTCAGGATCATTTTTCTTTTTATAAGTAACGCCGGTTACTTTATTGCCGTTAGTCGATATTCCGGTTGCGATATGATTGAAAAGAAACTCCCCGCCATGATCTTTCAGATAGGCTGCCAGATGATCGGACAGTTTCTGGGAACCTCCCTTAATAAAGCTTGCGCCACCAGTATAGTAGCTTCGTTGTGCCATTGTGTAATAAGCCAGTGATAATGAACATGGGTCATCATGGAAATAACCGATGTTGCCGAGAAGTATCAGCTTCAGGTCATCATTATTTATAATAGAATCAAGGAAGTCAGCAACGTTGTTATCTTTTTCCTCTGTCCTTTTCGGCGTGGCAAGAAGCTGGTCGAAGTAGGCTTTGATCCCTTCTTTTTCTGTCGGAAACAGTTCCGATAATCTCTCAATGGCAATTTCAGGTTCATGGGGGATGGTGACACTGTAACGATCATTGATGAACCTGTAGAACTCCGGGACTTTGATAAATTCGACGTTGGTGAAAACATCCAGGTCGTTAAAGATCCTGGTTTTCATATCGCGTGGTGAAGGTCCGTCCATCTCATGCAATCCTACTTCAAGAGTGAAATTACCTCGTTTAAAGGTAGTTGCACATCCCCCCGGATGGTTATGTTGTTCAATCACAAGTACTTTTTTACCTTCCCTTGTCAGCTTGGCTCCTGCAGTAAGTCCTCCAAGTCCTGCGCCGATAATTATAATGTCATATTTCATTGTAAGTGCCTAAAGTTACAAAGTGTTCAGGAAATAACCCTAAGTACTTCACACTTTAGTCACTCCACACTTTATTCCGGTATGGGATATCTCTTGAATTTCTTTGTCCTGTCGAAGAGGTACCTGTATGTGATATAGTTTTTTACAGGCACACTACCCACCGAAATGAATATCTTTCTCATCCTGGGATTAAAATCGCCGACCCATGAGAACTCAATCTCAGTATAATGTGGTTTTTTCTTAAAGACTTTAACCAGGTTATAAATAAAAGCCGATTCAATCCCCAGCTTCTGGAATTTTGGAATAACACCCATCAGCATACCCCTGGCCCGGGTCATCACCTTCTTTTTCTTCAGCCATAAAAACTTCAGAATATTAATAAGATGAAGTTTCCCGTTGAGATGTTTTATTATCTGATTCAGATCGGGGAACATAAGATATATAGCTATCGGTTTTTCCTCAAAGTATGCCAGCCATATCATTTCTTCATCTAAAATAGGCTTTGCTTTTTTCAAGGTCTGTCTGATATATTCGGGCTCGAGAGGTTCAAAATTTTGCTTGAATGATGCCCATGCTTCATTGAATACTTCGGCAAAGTCCTTTGTATACTTTTCCTGTTCTTTCCAGGTGAAATGTCTGAATTCGTATCCGGGTTTATTATAGACCCATTCTGCTATCCTGTTGAACCTGTCAGGCAATGGTTTGGTGATATCGAGATGGAAGCCTTCCATTTTATAATAGGCCTGGAAACCATATGATTCAAACAGATCCTGGTAATAGGGATGATTATAAACCACATCAAACGAAGGGTGGGTGAAGCCGTTTACCAGCAGGCCCCAGTATTTATCTGTCTCCCCAAAGTTTATTGGACCATCCATAGCTTCCATCCCTTTTTCTTTAAGCCATTCTTTTGCAGTATCAAAAAGAAGGAATGCGGCATTTTTATCATCTATACATTCAAAAAATCCTATGCCTCCTGTTGGTTGGTCGTATGAGTTTGCCAGGTTAAAGTCAATAAAAGCGGCAATCCTGCCTATAAGCTTTTTATTATCATCCGTGAGAACCCACCTTTCTACTACTCCATGCTTGTGATAGGGATTTCTCCCAGGGTCAAAAACAGCTTTGATGTCGTTGTCTAACGGACATACCCATGTATTGTCATTTCTATAAATGACCCGGGCTGTGTCAAGAAACATTTTCTCTGTTTTTTTATCGCTGACTTTTGTTAAATTCATTGAAGAGTGTTAAGTGTATTATTTATTATAGATCTGACTTACAAGCATTTTGTACTTATCAAGGATAAATTGACGCTTCAGTTTCAATGTAGGCGATAGTTCCCCTGTTACAGGAGTCCATTCATCCTGTACCAGTCTGAATCTGTTTATTTTTTCAACAGGACTAAGTTTTTTGTTCAGCCTCTCAACTTCTGAAGTGATAAATGAATGTACTTTACTGTTTTGAATGAGCTCTTCATTATTAGAAAAGGAAATTTTATTCGATGTTTTCCAATCATCAAAATATCTGAAATTAGGAGAAATAAGTGCGCTGGCAAATTTTTCATGTTCGCCTACGACCATTATCTGGTCTATCACTGGTGACTCTTTAAAAATATTTTCAATTATCTGTGGTGCAATGAATTTACCGTTTGACAGCTTGAATATCTCTTTTTTCCTGTCGGTGACCATCAGGAATTTTCCATCCTCAATATGGCCTATGTCACCTGTATAGAACCAGCCCTCATCATCGAAGGCAGCCCTGGTCAGTTCAGGATCCTTGTAATAACCGGGTGTAATATTAGGACCTTTGCAAAGAATCTCTCCGTCATCGGCAATCTTTACTTCAACACCTTCTATTGTCATACCAACAGAACCAAGTTTCACCATTCCCTTTTCGGTTCTGTTGATTGTAATTATCGGTGAGGTTTCGGTAAGACCGTACATATTAATTATTTTGATACCTGCTGCCCAGAATATCCTTTCGAGCCTTGACTGCAAACTGGCTCCACCGCATCCTACAATTCTGACATTTCCGCCCAGTGCTTCGCGCCACTTGCTGAATATCAGTTTATCGGCGATCTTCAATTTTCTTTCATAAAACCATCCGTTTTCTTCGAATGGTTTGTACTTCAGACCCAGGTTAACGGCCCAGAAGAAGATCTTTTTCTTCATTCCTGTCAGCTTGTTGCCTTTTGATATTATTGTGCTGTAGAATTTTTCCAGCACTCTCGGGACGGCATCGAATCCATCAGGTTTGATCTCCGCCATATTTGCAGCTATTGTGCCCATATTCTCCGCATAATAAATACCGGTACCGCTGTACTGGGTCTGGTAGTTCCCCAGTCTTCCCCCAACATGGCATAAAGGAAGGATACTGAGATATTTATCTTCCGGTTTCAGCTTGAAAACATCTGTAGCGGCAAGGAAGTTGCTTACCATATTCCTGTGTGTAAGTATCACTCCCTTTGCCTTACCTGTTGTTCCTGACGTATATATAAGGGATGCAAAATCATCGGATTGCACAGAGCTTTTAATTGATTCGACCGTAAGCTTGTGTTTTTCGCTATTTTTCTTTCCGCTTTCAACTATCTCTTTCCAGTTTTTTACTCCCTCAATTTCATCAAAGGAATAAACCAGGAGAGACTGATCTGAAGCAGCTATTGAAGGGCTGATGATTTTCCACAGCTTTTGATCGGAAACCATAAGCATTTTTGCCTCACTATGGCTGATAATATATTGATAATCAGCCGTATTCAGTGATGTGAATACCGGAACATGGATAATCCCGATCATGGCCATTCCCATATCAACGAAATTCCATTCGGGGCGGTTATTTGTGACGGTAATTATTTTATCACCCTTTTGAAGACCGAGTTCAAGAAGTCCATAGCTGAAATTATATGAGTAATCAATATAATCCCTTGAGCTGTACTTCACCCATGCTCCATCCTGCTTTGCACATAAAGTATCCTCTTTTTGGTCAAAGAGGTTCTTAAACCTTTCGAGCAGATCAAAAGTCTTTTCTACAACCATTTTAGTAATAATTTAAATTTAAGCCTGTAGGGGAAAACATATATCATCTTGAAGATAATTATTGCAATTTACTAATTATAGAGAAAATAAAATATACAAGTGTTGGAAAGAATACCTGATTATTCAGTATGTTTTGTGATTTTAACTCCCGACTTGATTGCACAAGAGAAGGGAAATGTTAATTTTGTTACATTCATTCATCACTGAACTGTATTGAGTTATGAATGCAATGCCCTTTGTAATCGGGTCCATTGCCCTTTTCGCTTTAGCATACAGACTCTATTTCAGCTTTGTAGCAGCCAAGGTTGCTGTCAGGAACGACCTGGCAGTGACTCCTGCCCACAGGTTGTATGATGGTCAGAATTATTATCCTATAAAAAAGGGAGTACTCTTTGGTCATCATTTTGCAGCGATTGCAGGTGCAGGGCCACTTGTAGGTCCTGTTCTTGCGGCCCAGTTCGGATTTATGCCGGGTTTCTTATGGATGCTTATCGGAGCGGTGATGGCAGGAGCTGTACATGATTTCGTGATTCTCACGGCATCAGTTCAGCACGATGGTAAATCACTGGCAGAGATAGCAAAAGACGAAATAAACAGAGTTAGTGGTATTACTACCACCTTTGCCATAATATTGATTATTGTCATTGCCCTGGCCGGATTAGGTCTTGTTGTTGTAAATGCCCTTGCCGAGAGTTCATGGGGTACATTCACCATAGCATCAACGATACCGATAGCGATTGTTATGGGAATATGGATATTCAGGATACGAAAAGGAAAGGCGGTTGAGGCAACTGTTTTTGGTGTAATTATGCTAATTATAGCAGTGGTTCTTGGCCGTTATGTGCCCGAATCGCAATTTGCAGCGTGGTTTACCTTTGATCATAAAACCCTGACTATCCTGATAGCTGTATACGGATTCCTGGCATCGGTTCTACCGGTCTGGATCCTTCTTTCTCCCCGTGATTATCTGAGCTCCATCATGAAGATCTCCGTAATTGCCCTGCTTGCCATCGGTCTGATCATTGTTGCTCCGGAAATAAAAATGCCGGCTTTTACCGAGTTTGGCAAAGGCGGGGGACCAATTATTCCGGGGAAACTTTATCCATATCTGTTCATTACAATAGCATGTGGTGCAATTTCAGGTTTTCATTCGCTTGTGAGCTCCGGAACAACTCCCAAGATGGTAATGAAAGAAGCTGATATTAAGCCTATTGCAGTAGGTTCTATGCTTACAGAGGGTGCTATAAGTATCATGGCATTGATAGCTGCCACCAGCCTGCTTCCTCTCGACTATTTCCAGATCAATGTCCCGGTCGATAAACTTCAGGCAATACTCCCAAAGCTTCATGAGATGGGTTTTACAGAATCAAATCTTGATCAGCTTTCGGCAAGTGTGGGTGAAAATATAGCAGGACGCACAGGAGGAGCAGTGTCGCTGGGTGTTGGTATGGCTTATATTTTTACATCAATCCCGGGAATGAAGCACCTGATGTCGTACTGGTATCATTTTGCAATTATGTTCGAGGCCTTGTTCATACTGACAACAATAGATGCCGGAACAAGAATAGGAAGGTTTTTATTGCAGGAGGCATTAGGTAAGGTTTATAAGCCGTTCGGTAAAACAAACTGGCTCCCGGGAAACCTTATTGCCAGTTTATTGATTGTATTTACCTGGGCTTACTTTATTTATACGGGAACAGTGTCGACAATATGGCCAATGTTCGGAGCTGCCAACCAGTTGCTTGCCACCATTGCACTTGCAATAGGGACATCATTTATTATTAACCGGGGCAGGGCAAAATATGCATGGGTGACTATATTACCAATGACATTTGTCGGTATCACAACCCTGACAGCCGCAATACTGAACATAAAGAATATTTATATACCCCAGCTAAATGTTGCTGAAACTCTTGTTCCGGGACTGATAAACCTTTTACTTACGGTTTGCATAATAGTATCAGTGATTATAATTTTTGTGAATGCGGTACCGGGGTGGGTGAGGTCGAAAGTCCAAAAAGAGAGAAGCTTGCACTGAGCGAAGACAGGAATTTAACCTGTTCCTCCATGTAATACACTACTGATTTTATTGAACAAGCTTCAATTAGTAATCCGGGTAAGACCTATTATCTATTTTAAAATGTTGGTTATCTTAGTCACCTGAATTATCAGCAATGATGGATATCATTCAACCGGTATTAGACTGGTATATGGCTAATCTGAACTACTTTACGGTGGCTTTGCTGATGGCCATAGAAAGTTCATTTATTCCATTTCCATCAGAGGTTGTGATACCATTTGCAGCATATAAAGCGGCACAGGGCGACATGAATGTTTTTGGTGTCGTTATTGCCGGTACTATTGGTGCATTAACCGGCGCTTTGATCAACTATTACCTGGCAAAATATCTTGGAAGGCCCCTCGTCTATAAACTGGCCGGATCAAAAGCAGGAAGAATACTGCTTTTATCGGAAAAGAAAGTCATGCATGCTGAAGACTACTTTATAAAGAACGGGAATTCATCGACTTTTATCGGACGGCTGGTACCTGCTGTACGTCAGCTGATATCAATACCCGCAGGACTGGCAAATATGAATATACGTAATTTCATAATTTATACTGTTGCCGGAGCAGGGATATGGAATATAATTCTTGCTGTTATTGGATATTTCGTTTATGAAATAAAAGATAAGATTTTCCCATACCTTGGTGATATTCTTATTGCCCTGGGTGTCGGTTTCGTAATCTATCTGATCTATAAGGCGAGAAGAAACAAAAAAAGAAAAGCAGACGGTTGACTTCATATGCAGCTTTGATCGCTACGAATGTTGTTTTCCCCCTTTTTAAGTTAAAATCGTGCAATAAATTCCAGATTAGTATTATCTGTATGTATCAGGAGATCATTAACTATCCTATTGACTCCGAAGCGGGCATCCCTGACCTCAAAAGAGATCAGAGAATTGTCAGGGTCTTATTCGATTCAACAAAAAAAATAACACTGAACCTGATAAACTTTATTCAGTTGACAGACTCACAATTCTGACAGGGCCAAGAAGTCCTGAAGGCAATAATGGTGAATCAGCCTGGTAAAATGGCATTGTAGTATAGGTGATTTTTGTTGAGACACC
>Ga0315533_1000768_pt1 | contig 26192 bp, 23 predicted proteins | sample SalMarSW160130MG_FD_203081 | JGI IMG/M metagenome (GOLD analysis project Ga0315533, IMG submission 203081) | Salt marsh sediment microbial communities from the Plum Island Ecosystem LTER, Massachusetts, United States - Salt Marsh Sediment SW1601-30 ... | reverse complement strand
CCATGGTCAGTCCGGTCAACCCTACTCTCAAGCGCACGCCGGGCGGCTCGTTCATCTGCCCGAAGACCATCACCGTCTTGTCAATCACGCCCGATTCCTTCATTTCGTTCCACAGGTCATTGCCCTCGCGCGAGCGTTCCCCGATGCCGGTAAAGACAGAAAAGCCGCCGTGCACCGAGGCGATGTTGCGGATAAGCTCCATGATGATAACCGTCTTCCCGACTCCCGCCCCGCCGTAAGCGCCGATTTTACCGCCCTTGGTAAACGGCGTTATCAGGTCGACCACCTTCAGTCCCGTCTCCAGCACCTGGGTGCTGGTCTCCTGTTCTTCAAAGGAAGGCGCCAGCCGGTGTATCGGCCAGTGGTCGTCGGCCTTGACATCGCCGAGATTATCCAGGGGAGTCCCCATCACGTCGAAGAGTCGCCCCAGGGTAGCTCTCCCCACCGGTACCCTCAGGGCCGACCCCGTATCGATAGCTTCGGCGCCGCGCTCCAGTCCGTCGGTCGGCGAAAGCGCCAGGCAGCGCACCCAGTTATTCCCCAGGTGGTCCTGCACCTCGAGCACAATCTTGCCGCCGCCGGAATCAATTTCGATAGCGTTAAAAAGCGCGGGCAGCTCATCGGGCGGAAATTCGATATCCACCACCGTCCCTATCACCTGAGCGACTTTTCCCTTAGCCATAATGACCTCACAAATTTTCAGTTTTTCTATTTTCAGATTGTCGATTAACGACCTGTCATTGCGAGGAGCACAGCGACGAAGCAATCTCCAAAACCGGTGATAGTGATTGCTTCGCTATGCTCGCAATGACGGTGTAAATATTTCATTAGTATAGACATCTTCCATTCAAATTTATTCCAGGGCCGCCACGCCTCCGGTAATATCCAGAAGCTCCTTGGTAATGGCCTCCTGGCGTGCTTTATTATACAGCAGAGTCAGGTCGCCGATAAGCTCGTTGGCGCTATCGGTAGCGTTTCTCATCGCCACCATCCTGGCCGACTGCTCGCTGGCAATCGACTCCAGAATAGCGTGGTAAATTTCCATCTCCACGAAGCGGGGCAGCAGCCCCCCCAGCACCACCTCGGCCCCGGGCTCATAGATATAGTCGACATTCTCCCCCCGGGGTATCACCGCCGGCTCCACGGGCAGCAGCTGCTTCATGACCGGCTTCTGAACCATGGTGGAAATAAAGTGGGCGTAGGATATGTAAACCATATCTATCACACCGTTGGAGTAATCATCAATAACGATATGGGATATCGGAATTGTGTCCAGGAAAGCGGGCTGGTCGCCCATCTGGATGAACTCGGCGGTCATATCGCTGCCGGAGCGCACCGCGAAGTCGCGCCCCTTGCGCCCTACAGCGACAACCCTGACCGGGTTTTCCTGCTCCAGGATATAACTGCCCAGACGGCGGCTCAGATTGGCACTAAGCCCGCCGCACAGACCGCGGTCGGGGGTGATGTGCACCACGGCTATTTTCTCCACCGGCCGCCGCTGTAAAAGCGGGTGCTGCAGTCCGATATCCGGCAGGGCCGCCAGGTCGGCGATGACCTGCTCTATCTTCTCGGAGTAAGGCCGCCCCGCCAGGCCACGCTCCTGCGCCTTCCGCATCTTGGAGGCGGCAATCATCTCCATAGCCCTCGTGATCTTGGCTATGTTCTGGACGCCCTTTATCCGGCGTTTTACTTTACGAATATCCGGCAATCTCTGACCTCATCATATTATTATCTTACAACCCTCTTAAACTCCCGCGCTAAACCCCTGTTTGAACTCCTCAATGGCCTTCTTCAGGGTCTCTTCGTTCTGCTCGCTGAGCTCTTTCGTCCCGGCGACGGTCTTGCCTAAATCGGCGTAGCTGGTCTCCATGAACTTGTGGAAGTCCGCCTCGAAAGCGATTACCTTATCTAATGGAATATCATCCATGTAGCCGTTAATCACGGCGTAGAGAATCATGACCTGCTTTTCCAGGGCCACCGGCACGAACTGGGCCTGCTTCAAGACCTCCTGGATGCGCTGGCCTCGTTCCAGCTGCGCCCGGGTAGCTTTATCGAGCTCGGCGGTGCCGAACTGGGCGAATGCCGCTACCTCGCGGTACTGGCCCATGTCCAGCTTGAGTCGGCCGGCCACCTGCTTCATCGCCGGGGTCTGGGCCTTACTACCGACGCGTGATACCGAGATACCTACGTTCAGGGCGGGCTTGATGCCGGCGTTAAATAAGTCCGACTCCAGGTAGAGTTGGCCGTCGGTAATGGAAATAACGTTGGTCGGGATATAGGCAGAGACATCACCCGCCTGCGTCTCGATGATGGGCAGAGCCGTCAGTGAGCCGCCGCCGTATGCTTTGTCGTATTTCGCCGCCCTTTCAAGGAGCCGACTGTGCAGGTAAAAGACATCGCCCGGGTAAGCCTCCCGTCCCGGCGGCCGGCGCAGCAGCAGCGAAAGCTGCCGGTAGGCCCAGGCGTGCTTGGAAAGGTCGTCATAGATAATCAGCACGTCCTTGCCCTGCTCCATGAACTCCTCGCCCATGGCGCAGCCGGCGTAAGGAGCCAGGTACTGCAAAGCCACGGAATCTGAGGCGCTGGCCGTAACGACGATGGTATGCTCCATGGCCCCATACTGGGTCAGCGTGGCCACTACCCGCGCTACCCGGGATACCTTTTGGCCGATGGCCACGTAGATACAGATTAAGTCGCCGCCCTTCTGGTTGACGATGGCGTCGAGGGCGATGGCCGTCTTGCCGGTGGAGCGGTCGCCGATAATCAGCTCCCGCTGCCCGCGGCCGATGGGGAACATGCTGTCTACGGCTTTAATGCCCGTCTGTACCGGCGTATCCACCGAGGCGCGCAGCACCACGTTGGGTGCCACCCGCTCGACGGGCCTCATCTTGTCCGTCTTGATGGCACCCTTGCCGTCCACAGGACGCCCCAGCGGGTCGACGACGCGTCCAATCATGGTGTCACCAACGGGTACCTCGGCGATGCGCCCGGTACACTTTACCTCATCGCCTTCTTTAATCTGCGTATAGTCCCCCAGGACGACGGCAGACACGCTGTCCTCTTCCAGGTTCAGGGCAATGCCGATAATATCATTTGGAAATTGAAGCAGCTCATTGTACTTGGCCGAGGCCAGTCCGTGAATCCTGGCGATGCCGTCACCGACCTCTATCACCGTGCCGACATCCACCATGGTTACGACCGTGCCGAACTGCTCAATCTGCTGCTTGATAATGGAAACTATATCTTCGCCTCTCGTTGTCACCTGAGCTACCTCCTTTGCGGTTTTGTCTCGTCTGATTGTTCCCTCATGTCATTGCGAGCGAAGCGAAGCAATCTCATACAGGCATCATAAGGGATTGCTTCGTCACTACGTTCCTCGCAATGACAGATAACGATAAGACACAACCAGAACCAAACAGAACCTCCTTTTCCGCATTATTAAGTTCGCCACGTCTCATTACCGCTTCCTCTCCGTGCCGACCAGTTCCCTCTTAAGAGCTGCCAGTTTACTGCGGGTGCTGCCGTCCAGCAGCTTGCCGCCGACCCTGGCGACAATCCCGCCGAGAATTTCCGGGTCTACTTCGGACTTCAGCACTACCTTCGTGCCCACCAGAGCGCCGATGTTCCCGGCCAGCTTCTCCTTATCCTTATCGTCGATGGGTACGGCGGTAATAACCTCGGCTGTCTGTATCCCGTGATAAGCGTCCAGCAGGCGCTGGTACTCCCCGGCGATTTCTCCAATCATGCTGACTCCGCCCCTGTTTATCAGCATCAGCACCAGGTTCAAAGCCAGGGGATTAATATCGCCCAGACGTTTTTTTAGCAGCTCGGTCTTCTTATCGATTTTGATTTTGGGGCTCTCCATAGCCGCCAGAAACGTATCGTCACCGATGGCGCCGACAATCTTTTGCAGGTCGGCCTGCCACCGTTCCAGTTCCTTTTTCTCCAGCGCTATCTCAAACACCGCCTGAGCGTAGCGCCGGCCATAAACTTTTCTCGGCATAATATCTTCCCGAATTACCGACTATTCTTTCTTCTGGGTCGTACTTTCTTCCAGCACCTTGTCGATAAGCTCGCGGTGCTCTTCCTTGTCCAGAGACTTTTCGATAACCTTACCCGCCGCCAGCACCGTTAAATCGGCAAACTCGCGGCGTACCTCGCCGATGGCGTCGTCGCGCTCTGTCTGTATCTCGGCGCGCGCCCGGCTGAGAAGGGTTTCGGCCTCCTTCTTGGCTTCTTCCTGCGCCTTCTGCTTGACTTCTTCGCCGGCCTTCACCGCCCGGGCTATCCTCTCCTGCCCTTCCCGGCTGGCCTCTCCAAGCTGCTTCTTCAGTTCCTCCTCGGCGCGGGCCGACTGTTCCTTCACGTCTTCGGCCTGCTCCATGCTCTCCTTTACCCGTTTCGAGCGCTCGTCGAGCATCCGCATAATCGGCTTGTAGGCGACAAAGCGCAGAATGACCAGCAGGATGATGAAGGTCACCACCTGCGTCAGCAATGTCGGCAAATTTATTCCTAGCTCGGAAATACCGCCCATTTTTACCCCCTAGACTGCTTCAAAACAAACGTCCGGTAACAGTTTTATTAATGACCATATTCTCCGCATTACCCGGGTATTTACTAGAGCGTCAATACCGCGTGTATCAATACACCGGCGATGACCATTACTCCCAGTATCAACGCGGCAATAATAGCCGCTATAAAAGTGGGTAGTCCTTCGTTTTCCATAATTACCCCCTTACGAACACTACTTACGCTATCATGGCAAGGATGATAGCCACAATCAGGGCGTAGATGGCGATGGCCTCGGCCATGGCGATGGCCAGAATCATGTTGGTCATGATTGGCCCCCTCGCCTCGGGGTTACGCGCCAGGCCCTGCATGGCTCCATAGCCGAGAATACCGATGCCGATTCCCGGACCCAGGGCACCCAACCCTATAGCCAGTCCCGCTGCCAGCATTCTCATTGCTTCTGCGTCCATTACTCTTCCTCCTTAAATAATTCACGCCTTGAAATATTTTTAATGTGCCTCGCCTTCATGTGGAGACACAGCCATAGTCACGAACACCAGGGTTAACCCGCTGAAGATAAGGGCCTGCACGAAGCCCACCAGTAACTCCAGGCCGTAAAAAGGCAGGGCCAGCACCCACGGTATCAGGAAGGCGGCAATAAGCAGCAGTATCTCGCCCGCCGTCATATTGCCGAAGAGACGAAAGGTAAAACTGACGATTCGGATAAGCTCGCTCAGGGTCTCCAGTCCCCCGATGAAGATGCCAACAGCCCCGGAGAACAACCCGGAAAGACCTTCCTTGGCTTTACCCTTGAACACCTTGCCGACGCTTCCGAAAAATGCGCCTACATCGACGAACTTACGCAGGTACTTGATTCCCAGCGTCTTCAGACCGTAGTATTCCACGAAGACGAAGGACACCAGAGCTATGGCCAGGGGCGTGTTAATATCTGTGTTCGCTCCACGGAGTAACTCATGGTGCCCGAACAATATCGAGCCGAAGCCCGGAATCAGGCTGAGCCAGGCATTAAAGAGGACGAAGAGAAAGATAGTGCAAATTACAGGGAAGAACTTTCGCCCGTTTTCCTCGCCGGCGATGCTATTACAGAGGTCAAAAATCCAGCCGAGCAGGAACTCGAAGGCCGCCTGCAATCGGCCGGGCACAATCTTTATGCGGCGGGTGACCACCCAGCTGATAACCACCAGGAAAACAACGGTAATCCAGCCGGCGATAATGGTATTGGTAATCGGCAGGCCGAAGACGTGGAAGAGCACCGGTGCCGGGAGGTGCGGCTCTGGAGGAGAGACGGTCATCCAGTTGAGCCACTCCGTCTCGCCTATCATGTTCTTGCCCAGGGGCCCGGCGAGGAAACCCATGACGATAATAGCCAGGGCGACAACAGTAACAATGATTAAAACAGGAAACGAACAGCCAAGGCAGCCTTTGCGTTTAGGCTCCGCCACTAGCCGTTCTCCTTGTCCTGCTTGTTGTTCATGAGGGGTCGAATCATTCGATAAACACCGTAAACAGCTATCACCAATCCCACCAGCAGACCGATTATCATAAAAAGCGGCTTCTCCCCCCCGAACCACCAGCCGGCAAACGTCCCCCCAACAATACAGGTAGCTATATAAAATCCAATACCGGTCAGCCTCAGCGCCGGTATCCACCTGTTCATGCCGACCTCAACTTATCTGACCTTGAAAATGATACCAAAATTCGGCGCCTCAGGTCAAGCCACAATATATCTTTTGATATAGCACCGCTGATATATGGTCAGAGAAAGATTTTCCTTTTCATGTATAAAATAAGCGCTGAATATCAGGGCCTACTGGTAAATCGCAAACGAGCTGTAAAATCAACTAATTATTCCTGCCGGAAAAGGCGGGGGAAATCGCCATCGAAATTCTTTAAGAAATCATGCATGTCCAGCAGGTCCTCATCCCCGACGCCATCCAGACTCTTGAATTTCTCCATTTCTTCCTGAGTAAGGTCGGTAATAATCTCCGGTCTGGCATCTTCCCTGATGATAGCCGCCACCAGACATCTGACGTGGCAGGAAGAGCAGAAGACCTTCAGAAACCAGAGCTCGTCGCTATGCTCGATAACGTCAATGTGGTCTTCCTGGTAGTTTTGCCCGCAGGAACCACACTTTATTGAAGCTATCAATCTCTTAATCAGGCTTTCGTCCATCAACCCGGTCCCCGCAGTAAGTAAGATATGATTATTTAAGACTTGCGCTTATCGAAATCATCGAGGTCAAGAGTATTGATAAAATCGTAAAAAGCCGACATCTTTTTCTTCACCTCTTCGTCACTGACCTTGGGCTCTTTGCCCTCACCTTCGTCGCCCTCTTCGAAGATAGGCTTACCCGTTTCCCCGTCAAGCAGGATACCGGCTTTGTCCAGGACCGATTCGTCGGCGAAAATCGTGACCCCCGTTCTTACCGCCAGCGCCAGCGCATCGCTCGGGCGCGAGTCAACCTCCAGCTGTTTTCCGTCCACTTCGAGAATAACCTTGGCATAAAACGTATCATTCTTAAGGTCATTGACGATGATAGAATTAACCGCCGCTCCCAGAGTATCAATAACCGAACTCAACAGGTCATGTGTCAACGGTCGAGGCACCGCCACCCCCTGCAACTTTACCGCAATGGCATCCGCTTCAGCCGGGCCAATCCAGATAGGCAGATACCGATCCGACATCTTCTCTTTCAGAATCACCACGCGCTGGTAGTTCATCAGGCTAACCCTGATACTGTCAATCGTCATCTCTATCATAGCCAGTCCTCCGTCCCCTTTTCTCAACCCTTGTAATTAATTCTAACCCCACATCAACAACCCTGTCAAATGATACCAGGGTACTGATTTGTGCGGTCTGTCCGGTATAGATTGGTGTTTTATACGTAGGCTTTTCAGGGTTGCTTTATTGTATGTCCCCCAGCACCCTTACTATAATTAAAGGTTGACAAGTCCATTTATTTAATATGCTATAATAAATACTGTCGTACCTAAGCAAAACCCACAAAATGGAGGCATAGTAATGAAACAAGGCCAAAAAATCGTCGTCTGGTTTAACGAAGTCACCAAAAAGGATATACCCCTGGTGGGGGGTAAAGGGGCCAACCTGGGAGAGATGACCAATGCCGGAATCCCCGTACCCCAGGGCTTCATCGTCACCGCCGCCGCCTACTTCGACTTTATCGAAAAAGAAGGCCTGGATAGTAAAATCCAGGCGCTCCTTAAAACCATTGACGTTCACGACAGCAAACAGCTGCAGGAGGTCGCCGCCGAAGTACAGGAAGTGATACAGAAAGCCGCCATGCCCGCCGACACGGCTAAAGCTATTGAAGAGGCCTATGTCAAGATGGGCAAGGGCCTGGTTGCCGTGCGTTCCTCGGGTACGGCGGAAGACCTGCCGGAGGCTTCATTCGCGGGCCAGCAGGCTACCTTTCTCAATGTGCAGGGTGAAAAGGGCGTGGTAAGGGCGGTCCAGGACTGCTGGGCGTCACTCTTCGGAGCGCGCGCCATTTTCTATCGGCAGGAGCAGGGCTTCGAACACTTCAAGGTGGGCATCGCCGTGCCGGTGCAGCGCATGGTACAGTCGGAAGCGGCCGGCGTCATGTTCACCATAGAGCCGAACACGAACGACCGTAACACTATTACTATCGAGTCCGTCCTCGGTCTCGGCGAAATGATAGTCTCGGGGGATGTCACCCCGGACCATTATCTCGTTAACAAGGCCGATATGAAGATTCTGGAGAAGGAAATAAAAAAGCAGGAATGGAAACTCGTTAGGAAGGCCGGCGCTCATGGCAAGCTGGACAATGTGAAGATTGACCTGACCCCCGAAGAGCAGGCCCGTCAGAAGATAACCGATACTGAAATAGTCAAGCTCGCCAAAATTGGTAAACAGCTTGAAAACCATTACAAGTTCCCCCAGGATATCGAATGGGCTACTGAAAAGGGTGAAATCTACATCGTGCAGACCCGGCCGGTGACCACCATCAAGGAAACCGCCGGAGCCACCACCCAGGAAATCGATGCCCCCGTGCTCGTGTCCGGGGCCACCGCCAGTCCGGGTGTAGCCTACGGACCGGTTAAAATGGTGCCCGACCCCTCGCAGATAGACAAGGTGCTGGAAGGCGATGTCCTGGTAGCGGAAATGACCACGCCGGACTTCGTCCCCGCTATGAAACGGGCGGCGGCTATTGTCACCGACCGCGGCGGCCGGACTGCCCACGCCGCTATCGTTAGCCGCGAGCTCGGCATACCGTGCGTCGTCGGATGCGAAAATGCGACCGCCACCCTGCAAGACGGTCAGGTAATCACGGTCGACGGCAGTAACGGCAAGGTCTATCCGGGCAAGATTGAGATTCAGACCGATGTCAAGGTACGCGCCCGTGGCGAAGTCCTCACCAAGACCAAGCTCCTGGCCAACCTGGCCCAGCCGGATATCGTTGACCGTGTCGCCAAACGTGATGTCGACGGCATCGGCCTGCTGCGTGCCGAGTTTATGATTGCCGAAATCGGCGAGCACCCCAGCGCCATGATTGAGCAGGGCCGCGGTAACGAGTTCACCGAAAAGCTCGCTCACGAGCTGACCATATTCGCTGCGGCTTTCTACCCGCGCCAGGTGGTCTACCGAACTAACGATTTCAAATCCAACGAATATAAAGCCCTCAAGGGCGGCGAAAAGTACGAAGAAGACGAAGAAAATCCCATGATTGGCTACCGGGGAGCATCGCGATACATCACCGATATTGAGACTTTCAAGCTGGAACTGGCCGCCATCAAGAAGGTCAGGGAGCAGTACGACAACCTCTGGGTGATGATTCCCTTCGTCCGCACGGTGGCGGAACTGGAACGCACCGTCAAGATTATGGCCGAAGAGGGACTGAAACGCTCCGACAAGTTCAAGCTCTGGATGATGTGTGAAGTGCCCTCCAACGTCATCCTCCTGGAGAAATTCCTGGCTGTCGGCGTTGACGGGGTCTCCATCGGCTCTAACGACCTCACCCAGCTGACCCTGGGTATCGACCGTGACAGCTCCAAGCTGGCCGAGACCTTTGACGAGCGCAACGATGCCGTCCTCATGTCGATAGAAAAGGTTGTCAGAGGCTGTAAAGCCCTGGGCGTTACCTGCTCTATCTGCGGTCAGGCTCCCTCCGTTTACCCCGAAATTACCGAAAAACTGGTGGAGTGGGGCATTACCTCGGTCTCCGTCAGCCCCGATATGATTGACATTACCCGCGATATTATCGCCGCAGCCGAAGCAAAACTGGGCATCAAGTGATTGGACAATTTAACATACGCCGGATGAGTGAGGAGAGAGAAGAAAGCCTCTCCCCCCATGCCGTTAAAAGCAAACTGTCGCGCGGCCGTCAGCGGCACGAGGAGCCGTGCCCGGTGCGCACCGCTTTCCAGCGCGACCGCGACCGCATTACCCACAGCAAGTCGTTCCGCCGCCTCAAGCATAAAACGCAGGTCTTCATCGCCCCCCTGGGCGACCATTATGTCACCCGGCTGACTCACACTCTTGAGGTCTCCCAGATAGCCCGCACCATATCGCGCGCCCTCAACCTCAATGAAGACCTTACGGAGGCGATAGCCCTGGGTCACGACCTGGGGCATACCCCCTTCGGTCACGTGGGCGAGGACGTGCTCGACGAACTCTACCATGATGGATTCCGCCACAACGAACAAAGCCTGCGTGTCGTCGACCTTCTGGAGAAGGACGGGAAGGGACTGAACCTTACCTGGGAGGTCAGGGACGGTATCGTCAACCACTCCAAGTCGGGCGTGGCTGTCCTCGGCCAGGACTGGGGCGAGGTGGGTACTCTCGAAGGAGAAGTGGTTAAAATCTCGGACATGGTCGCTTATATCAACCATGATATCGGCGATGCTATCCGGGCGGGAATCCTCACCGAGGGAGATTTACCCCTTGAAATCGTTGAGGTACTGGGGCTTTCTCACTCGCAGCGCATCAATACCCTGGTCTCGGATATTATCGAAAGCTCGTGGGACGTACGCATTTGTGATATAATTAAAGAGGAACCCGCGATAAAAATGAGCCCCCTGGTACTGACATCGGCCAATGCCTTACGCGATTTTCTCTTTGAGAGAGTTTATAATCCGCGTTCCGCCGGGGCGGAATCGCAACAAGCGGAAGAAGTGGTGCGGTTTCTCTACCGGTACTTTAACGAACACGATGATAAGCTGCCTGCGGAATACCGCCTTTACAGCGATACCACCGCGCGGAGAGTCGTCGACTATATCGCCGGCATGACCGACCAGTATGCCCTCCGACTGGCGGAAGAGCTGAAATAAGGGGAGTTAAAGAGGGGCTTTGCCCCTCTCAGAAACAAAAGTCATTGCGAGGGAGCGCTAGCGACCGTGGCAATCTCTATCTATCGTTTAAGCTAATCATAGGGATTGCTTCGCCTTTCCGACTTCGTCGTCTATGGTCTCGCAATGACAGGAAGTCTAACGAATGATTACTATTATAGACTATAACGCCGGTAACATAAAAAGCGTGCAGCGTGCCTGCGCCGAGGTTGGCGTCCAGGCCATCGTCACCAGCGACCCCACCACCGTTACCAGCGCAGAAAAGATTATCTTTCCGGGGGTCGGCGCCGCCCCCAGCGCCATGGCATACCTTGAGAAAAAAGGGCTGGGTGTCGCCCTGACAAAAGCATTCGAGGCGAGAATCCCGATTCTGGGGATTTGCCTCGGGGCGCAGATTATCCTGGATAGCTCCGAGGAAGGCAACCAGAAATGCCTCGGACTGGTCCCGGGGAAAACCGTCCGTTTCAGAATAAGAAATAAGCTGCTCAAGATACCGCACATGGGCTGGAACGAAGTCAAAGTAGTCCAGCCCCACCCCCTGCTCGACGGTATCCAGCCGGGGGACGAGTTTTACTTTGTCCACTCGTTCTATCCGCAGCCTGCCGATAAGAAAGACGTCTATGCTGTCTCCAGTCACGGCGGCGACTTCTGCGCGGCGCTGGGAAGCCGCAACCTGTTCGCCATGCAGTTCCACCCGGAAAAAAGCGGCCGACTGGGACTGCAAATACTGGAACGCTTCGCCCGCTGGGACGGCACCTTGACAGGTTAATCAAGAGAGGGTGTAAAATATCAGCCATGCTCAGTAAAAGATTGGTAGTCTGCCTGGATGTCCGCGGCGGCAAGCTCGCCAAGAGCATTAAATTCGTCGATACCAAGGATATCGGCGACCCCATTGCCAAAGCTCGCCAGTACTATGAGGACGGGGTCGACGAGCTTGTCTTCTACGATATTACCGCCTCGCGGGAAAATCGCGACATCATGATTAACTTCGTGGAGGAAGTAGCCCGGCAGATTTTCATTCCCTTCTCGGTGGGCGGGGGTATCCGTTCCGTGGAAGACGCCACCAGGCTGAGGAATGCCGGCGCCGAGAAGGTGAACGTCAATACGGCCGCCGTCAAGCGAAAGGAGCTTATCTCGGAAATAGCCCGCGCCATCGGCTCCCAGAGCACCATCCTCTCCATGGATATCAGGAGGGTGGAACCGACCCAAGAGATGCCCTCGGGATATGAGATGGTCGTCAACGGCGGCGTCACTCCCACAGGCATCGACGGCCTCTGGTGGGCGAAAACGGGCGAGGAGCTGGGCGCCGGCGAACTGGTGATTAACTCCATCGACGCCGACGGCACCAAAGACGGCTATGAACTGAACCTCACGCGGATGATTGCCGACTCCGTCGGCATTCCCGTCATCGCTTCGGGTGGAGCCGGTAAGCCGGAGCACCTTTATGATGTTCTTACCGAAGGCCATGCCGATGCCGCGCTGGTCGCCTCAATCGTTCACTACGGCGAATACACCTGCCGTAGCTTGAAAGAGCACCTGCATAATCGCGGCATCAAAGTGCGCCTGAATTACTGAATTACGACTCCTTTCGATTTTGATTGTACAATATCAGCCGACTGTCATTGCGAGGAACGTAGTGACGAAGCAATCTCTACTCAACTTGAAAAAGGGAAGTATCACCGTCAAAAAAGTAGTATAATATATACCTATTCATTAATTGACCATGAGCGCTATCGACGAAGTAAAGCAGAAAACGGATATTGTCGAGGTTATCGGCCAGTACGCCACTCTGAAAAAAGCGGGGCGGAACCTGACGGCGCTATGCCCTTTCCATAGTGAGAAAAACCCGTCATTCTTCGTCTACCCGGAGCAGCAGAGCTGGCACTGCTTCGGCGCCTGCAATACCGGCGGCGATGTCTTCGCCTTCGTCATGAAAAAAGAAGGGCTCGATTTCGGGGAGGCGTTACGGATGCTGGCGCAACGGGCGGGGGTCACCCTGCCGACAAGAATGGAGCCCGGCAGCCGAAAGGAAGAAAAAGAAGAATTCTACCAGGTTAACGAAGCGGCCGCTCTGTATTTCAATAACCTGCTGCTCAACTCCCCGGCGGCGGAAAAAGCCAGAAGCTACGTGGAAAAACGGGGGTTCTCACAGCAGACTATCGCCGATTTTCAGCTCGGCTTCAGCCTGGACAGCTGGGAAGCCTTGAAACAGTACCTGAAGGAGAAAGGCCACAGCGAAGCGACCATGCTCACCGCCGGCCTGCTGTATCAATCAGAGGACGGCAAGACCCACGACCGCTTTCGCGGCAAGCTGATGTTCCCCATCCGCGATAGTCGGGGACATGTCACCGGCTTTGGCGCCAGGGTACTTGACGACTCGTTACCCAAATACGTGAACTCCCCCCAGACCCCGACCTTCGATAAGAGCGGCACCGTGTATGCCATCGACCGCGCCGCCCCGGAAATAAGGAAGCAGGATGCTGCCATCATTATGGAAGGTTACATGGATGTCATCACCGCCCACCAGAACGGCATCACCAACGTGGTCGCCTCCATGGGCACGGCGGTCACGGAAACGCAGGTAAGTATTTTAAAAAAGCTGAGTCGTAACACGGTGCTCGCCCTGGACGCCGACGCTGCCGGCGAAGAAGCCATGCTACGCACCGTCGGCTACGAGAATATCCTGAATGCCGAGATGAGGGTTATCGTTCTCCCTCAGGGCAAAGACCCGGACGATATTATCCGGGAAGACATTAAATTATGGCAGGAACTGGTCGCTAACGCGCTGCCCATAGTCGATTTTACCTTCGATAAAGCTATCTCGCCGCTGGACCTGACGACCGCCCGGGATAAGTCGCTCGCCGTGGAAAGGCTCCTGCCCATCGTGGCGGAAATAAACGACCCCATCCGACAGGCTCATTACCTGCAAAAGCTGGCCGGACTGGTGGAAGTGGATATGAATACCATCAAAGCGTCACTGAGTCGCATCAAACCGCCTCCGGTAAGACGCCGGGCACCAGCCGCGAAACCGGCAACGATAACACAGGGCATCCGCCCGCTGGCATCCAACGCCCGTGAGGAATACCTGCTGGCGCTACTTCTACAAAACCCTGAGCTTAAGAATGAAATAGAGGAACTCTCTCCCGAATATTTTGAAAGCACCGAAAACCGGGAAATCTTTAACGCCTGGCGGGAGGTCAAAGAATTATCTTCCTTGAAAGAAAAGCTCAACCCCGCCATTCACGAGCATCTCGACGTTATAATAAACAGGAAGCTGCCGGAAACCAGAAACAATGTCGAGCAAAAGCTGAGTGATAGTATCATGCAGCTTAAGATAAAATATCTTAAAAACATGGCCGCCAGGAAAGCGGAATCGGGCGAAGCCGACATCGACCCTGCTCAGTTGCAGGAAGATATAAAAATCAGCGCACAGTTACGGGAGCTGGAAGCCCGCAAGGGCCGGAAACGAACAGGTGCAAGGAGATAATTATGGACAAGGATAAGAATGAGCTGGATTCGCTGCATAACCGTGAGAATTTTGAGGATATGCCGCCTCACGAAATACTGAATACCGGTGCGAAATCGGATTCGCTGTATGGCAAGTCTGCCAAATCCGACGAAGAAATGGAAGACGAGGACATTTCTGAAACCAGCAAAATATGGTCCAGGACCAAGGATTTGAATGTCGGAAAAGCCGGCTCGTCGCCGGAAATAGAACTGGAACTCCCTCAGGAAGACACGACCGAGCAGGATATCACCGACGACCCCGTGCGCATCTACCTTCACGAAATCGGCCGCGTACATCTCCTTACCGCCGCCGACGAAAAGACCCTGGCCAAGCAGATGGAAGAGGGCAAACACATCAACAACATTAAGCAGGAATACACCCAGAAACACGGCCGGCAACCTGCCACCACCGACATTATACTGGTTATGCTCCAGAACCTGGGGCAATCCTCCCAGCTTATTCATCTCCTCCAGGAACAACTCGGTCTGCCGCAGACCAACGGCTTAATTGAAAGCGTTTACCATGACAAACTGCAGGAGACTATTGACAACGCCATAGACCCGCAGATTATTCACGATATCGCCACAAAGCTCGACAAAAGCGTCACCGAAACGGAAGAAATGTTGATTAACCTGTCACAGGGCAGCCGACTGGCTCCCGAAGCCGTCCGCGACGCTATCGGCAGCGACATCTTATTATCCGATATCGACAGGCTGGCCGCCGACCCGACATTTATTTCTACCGTCCAGCCCAGGGAAAGGCAGTTCTCAATATACTTCGCCGAAATTATCCGCGGGGGCAAGAAGGCGGAAAGGCACCTCATCGAGGCGAACCTGCGCCTGGTGGTCAGCGTCGCCAAGAAGCACATCGGCCGGGGCATGTCCCTGCTCGACCTCATTCAGGAGGGCAATATCGGACTGATGAGGGCCGTGGAGAAGTTCGACTACCGTAAGGGCTATAAATTCAGCACCTACGCCACCTGGTGGATTCGCCAGGCGCTGACCCGTGCTATCGCCGACCAGGCCCGCACCATCCGCATCCCGGTGCACATGGTAGAGACCATCAACCGACTGCTCAGAATCAGCCGCCGCCTTGCCCAGGAGTACGGCCGGGAACCCACCTCACGGGAGATTGCCAAGGAGATGGAAGTATCCTCGGAGAAGGTCAGGGAAATCGTCAAGGTATCGCAGCTGCCCATATCCCTGGAATCGCCCATCGGCGAGGAGGAAGACAGCCCCCTGGGCAACTCCATCGAGGACAGGAACGCCCTACCGCCGGTGGATATCGCCTCCAAGCAGCTTCTCAAGGAGCAAATCGAGGATGTCCTGGGAACGCTGACCCCCCGCGAGCAGCGCGTCCTCCAGCTCAGGTTCGGCCTGGAAGACGGGCGCAGCCGCACTCTGGAAGAAGTGGGCGTGGAGTTCAACGTAACGAGAGAAAGAATCCGCCAGATTGAAGCCAAGGCCCTGAGAAAACTGCGCCACCCCTCACGCAGCCGCAAGCTCAAAGATTATTTAGAGTAAATACAGGCCTGTCATTGCGAGGAAGTCCTTCACGAGTGAAGGACGACGTGGCAATCCCCTGAACCAATGAAAGAGATTGCTTCGCCTTTCTGCGGAAGGGCTCGCAATGACATTGATGGAAGGCAGCTGCAAGCTCAAGGACTACCTGGAATAATAGAGAATGTCATTCTCGGGCTTGACCCGAGAATCCAGCGACCATTATCCCCTCTGGATTCCCGCCTACTCGGGAATGACACACCAAATAAAAGACAGGGCGATGGGGTATAAACTTACAGGCTAATCCGAGGATGATGCGAGGGCGGCTTGCCTTCGCTGACCTGCTCGCCGAACAAATTCTTTGGCAGGCGAGAGCTTTAGCGCAAGCAGGCCTGGGTGGGAATAGATAACAGCGAGGGATGGGATGGGGAAGTTTTTTTATCCTACTGGAACATCCCCATGATGTTCTTTGGCAGCTTGCCTTTGGCGCCCATCTTCATGAGCTTCTGCATCTGGCCAAATTGATTGATTAGCTGATTGACATCATGCGTCCTGGTGCCGCTGCCATTGGCGATACGCCGCCGCCGGCTCCCCCCGATAATGCCGGGGTTTTGCCTTTCCTGGGGCGTCATCGATAGTATAATCGCCTCGACCTTCTGCATCTGGGCTTCTTGGGCACCGTCGGGAAGTCGACTGGCTATCCTGGACATGCCCGGCAGCATCTCGGCCAGCTGGGCAATCGGCCCCATCTTCTTGATGGCCTTCAGCTGCTCCAGGAAGTCCTCCAGGTTGAAACTGGCCGTCTTTACCTTCCTCTGCAGCTCCTGGGCCTGCTTCTCATCGAGGGTCTTCTCCGCCTTCTCGATGAACGTCAGGACATCGCCCATGCCCAGGATTCGGGACGCCAGCCTGTCGGGATAGTAGGGCTCTAAGGCGTCCGTCTTTTCCCCGATGCCGATGAACTTGATGGGCACCCCGCTGACCCACCGGATAGAGAGCGCCGCCCCACCCCGCGCATCGCCGTCCATCTTGGTCAGGATGAGCCCCGTCAGGCTCACCCTGGCGTGAAACTCCTCGGCCACCCGCACCGCGTCCTGCCCGGTCATGGCATCTACGACGAGCAACACTTCATCAGGCTTTAACACCTTTTTGACCTGTTCCAGCTCCGCCATCATTTCGTTGTCGATGTGGAGTCGACCCGCCGTATCGACGATGACATAGGTGGCCGCCAGCTTTTTAGCCTGGGACATGGCGTGGGCGCAGATGTCTTTGCTGGCTGTCTTGGGGTCTTCACTGTACACCGGAACATCGAGTTGCTTTCCCAGCGTCACCAGCTGCTCGATAGCGGCGGGACGTCGATTATCGGCGGCCACCAGCAGCGGCTTCTGCCCGGTATGCCTCAGGTGTAGCGCCAGCTTGGCGGCGGTGGTCGTCTTGCCGCTCCCCTGTAGTCCCGCCATCATAATCACGGAGGGAGGCTGGGAGGCTTGCGTTAGCCGGCTGCCCTCCCCGTCGCCGAGGGTGGTGATAAGCTCCTCATTGACGATTTTGATAATCTGCTGGGCGGGGGTGAGGCTTTCCAGGACCTCCTTGCCGATGGAGCGTTCCTTAACCCGGGTGGTAAAGTCCTTGACTACCTTGAAATTGACATCCGCCTCCAGCAGGGCCAGCCGCACCTGCCGCATGGCCTCGTCGATATCTTTTTCGGTGAGCTTGCCGCGGTTGCCCAGAATGCGAAAGACATTGCCTAGCTTTTCACTGAGAACTTCAAACATGACAGTTTAATTGTAAAGGGAGAAGGGCAAGGGGGTCAAGCCATTTTACAACCTCCCCTCCTTTTTCGCCTTTTATCTTTTCCCACCCAGGCTTGCCCGTCGTAGCTCTCGCCTGCCAAAGCTCAGGAGGAGCGGCGAGCAGGTTAGCGTAGGCGGGCCGCCCTCGCACCATTCTCCGCTTATCCCGTAGTTATCCCAACCCAAAAGTGCTACAATATCGTTACGTCGAGCAAATTCCAAAGGAGGAGAAAAAATGGCCGAAAGAAAATATGAGAAATATATCCAGACCGATTTAAAACTCCCTCAAGGGGCACGGGAATGGGACGAAGAGAACCGGTATGATGAAAGGGCGACTCGTATATTATGGCTGGAAGATGAGATAGTAAAAGGCGCTTTTAGCGTGATTTGTTCCTGGTATTGGAAAGCCACAGAGACGGAAGGTTCGCCTTCTCATGTACATGATTTTGACGAGGTCGTCGGCTTTCTCGGTAGCGACCCTCAAAATCCTCAAGATTTAGGCGGAGAAGTAGAGTTCTGGCTGGAAGACGAAAAATATATGCTCACCAGGAGCTGCCTTATCTACGCACCCAAAGGCATGAGACACTGTCCGTTGAGGGTAACGAGAGTTGACCGGCCCTTTATGTTTCTCGCTATTTCAATGACCGCTAAGTATGTCAAAGACGGCATTATCTGGGAATCATCCTGAGCTAATACAGGCTTGTCCGAAAAAGATGCTACAATATATGTAAATATGACTTAAAGGAGATTATGTAAAATGGCTGATTCCAAATACGGCAAATACATCGTCACGGAGCTTAAAGTCCCGCCGGAAAAACAGAAAATCGCCGCCGAGTATTCCAAATATGCCACCCGCATCCTCTGGATGGACGAAAACGTGGTAGATGGCGCCTTCCACATGAACACCGCCTGGTACCTGAAGTCCGCCACCACGGTGGAAAGTAACCCGCATGTGCATGATACCGACGAGATTATCGGCTTCTTCGGCAGCAACTCCCAGGACCCCTACGACCTCGGCGGAGAAATAGAAATTTGGCTGGAAGACGAAAAACATATCATCACCCGTACCGCCATGCTCTTTGTCCCCGCGGGGATGAAGCATTGCCCTCTGATACTCCGTCGAGTTGACCGTCCCATCTTCCACTTCACCACCGTCACCGGCGGTCAGTATATTAAAGACGAAAATAAAAAATAATTATGCTAAAATAAGGGCGAGATGATTCCCGTCAAACTCAGTATGCGCAACTTCATGTGCTACCGGGACAATGTCCCGCCGCTGGACTTCACCGGCATCCACCTCGCCTGCCTCTCCGGCGGCAACGGCAACGGCAAATCGGCCATCATCGACTCCATGACCTGGGCGCTGTGGGGTAAAGCACGCGCCAGCAGCGACGACGACCTTATCCACACCACGCAGACGGAGATGGAGGTGGAGTTCGATTTCACCGTGGGGCCGCAGCTCTACCGCATTATCCGCAAGCGCTCCCGCCCCAAGAAGCGGACCAGCCAGGGAAAGCCGTCCCTGGAACTCCAGATAAGCACCGGTAACGGCTTCCGCCCTATCACCGGCAATACCATCGCCCAGACGCAGCAGAATATTATCGATATCCTGCACATGGACTACGACACCTTTATCAACAGCGCCTACCTGCGCCAGGGACACGCCGACGAGTTTACCCGGCAGGCACCCTCCAAACGCAAGGAGGTGCTGGGCAATATCCTCGGGCTTTCCGTCTATGATGAGCTTGAAGAACAGGCCAGAGCGCTCGCCAGACAGCACGAATCAGACAGTGCCCAGCTGGAAAATACCATCGGCGAAATTAATAACGAGCTGGCCCAGAAGCCAACCTACGAAGCGGAACTGGAACAGGCACAGGGCACTCTCTCCCGAATCAATTCGATAGTAAAGGAAAAAGAGACCGGACTCAACGAGTTGCGACAGCAGAAAGATGCTCTGGAGAGTAAGAAGGCGCAGCTTGACGAACTGGAGGTACGCATCAACAACAGCACGCGGGACCTCCAGCGCTGGGAAGAGCAGGCCGGACAGCACATCTCCAGGATAAAAACGTACGAAGAGGTAATCGGCCGGCGTCAAGCCATAGAAACAGGCTACGCGCAATTCGCGCAGGCCAAGAAAACAAACGACGAGCTCGAAGAAAAATTCCGGCAATCGGTTAATCTGGACAGGCAGAAGACACAGCTGGATAATAAAGTAACCGAAGCTAAAAACGAGCTACTTAAAAACCACGCTCTGAATCAGCAGAGAATTAATGACCTCGAAGCCAGGGCTCAGAAATTAACCGAACTGAAAAATCAACTCAATCAGGCGCAGGCAAAGATGCGCAAGCTGGGGGAGTCGGAAACAGCGCTGCGCCAGAAAGAGCAGTCAGCCCAGGAGGTACAGAAACAGATTAGCTACCTGGAAGCCGAGAAGACCCGACTGGAACGGGAAATCGGCGAGGTGGCGGAAAAGCTCGACCTCATATCGTCGCATACCGAGTCCCACATGGAAGCAAAGTGCCCGCTCTGTGAAACCGAGCTAACACGCGAAGGCCTGGCACTTATCGAATCTAAATACACCAGAGAAAAACAGGAGAAATCGGACTCATTGAAGGCAAGCCAGGACAACCTGGCGCAGAAACGGGCGGAATTCGAGGCCCTGCAGAAAGAGCGAGCCCAGACCGAATCAAGTCTGAACCAGGAGAAATCCGGAGTCCAGGGACAGATAAGCGTCCTCACGAAGGAAATTGCCGAAATCCAAGAAGACGAGAAAAAGCTGGCGGGACTGCGAGAAACCCTGAATGACATCGAACAGCACCTGGCGAAAAGGGATTTTGCCATTGCCGAGCAGCAGGCCCTGGTAGCCATCGAGTCCGATTTGGCCAAGCTCGACTACGATTCGACCCGGCACGAACAGGCGCGGCAGCAGCTAAAGCAACTGGAACCCTACGAGCGTGACAAGAATACGTTGGACGAGGCGGAAAGGCTTATCAATCAGGAAAAAGAGGCGACGAACCGCGTCGGGGAAGCCGCCCGGGGACTCCGCGACAGTCTGAAGCTCGATAGCGAGAAAAAAGAAGCCCTGACGGCGGAGTTGACACGGCTCCCCTCTTTGCGCGATGAGCTGGCCACCGCCGAGGCCGAGTATAGAGACCTCGCCGGTCAGCGCAACCAGGCCCAGGAAGCGGTGGGGAGCGTCAAGGCAAAGCTCCAGCACTGCACCGACCTGGAAATAAAGAGGAAAGAGAAAGAGGGCCAGCTGGCACAGGTCTCCAAAGAGGAGATCATTTACCGGGAACTGGCCCGGGCTTTCGGTAAGACGGGCATACAGGCATTGATTATCGAAACAGCAATCCCGGAAATTCAAACGGAGGCCAATCTACTTCTCGCTCGCATGACCGATGGCAGAATGACGGTAAAATTCGATACGCAGAAGGAAACCAAAAAGGGCACCGTGCAGGAAACGCTGGACATCACTATCGCCGACGAACTGGGCACCAGGAACTACGAAATGTTCAGCGGCGGCGAGGCCTTCCGTATCAACTTCGCCATCCGCATCGCCCTGTCCCGGCTGCTCACCAAACGGGCCGGGGCGCCGCTACCTACCCTGATTATCGACGAGGGCTTCAGCACCCAGGACAATACCGGACTGGAAAAGCTCCAGGAAGCGATTAAATCCATACAGGACGACTTCGATAAAATACTGGTCATTACCCACATGGACGAACTGAAAGACGCCTTCCCGGTACGAATTGATGTTACCAAGACGGCAGAAGGCTCGATGATTTCGGTGAACTAGCAGTCTATAACGTCATTGCGAGGGAGCGTTAGCGACCGTGGCAATCTCAATCATCGACTCAATTCGGTTTAAGGGATTGCCACGCTTCGCTCGCAATGACAACAGAGAGAAATGGTAAGTCACCCTCACCGGGCTCTCCCGTCAAGGGAGAGGTGATTTCTCTGGATAATTATAGTCCCAGGTGCGGGGCAATTCCCTTCATCGCCTCCAAGCCGATGGCGATGAACTCATCGAGCTCAAGGCCGATGTCGGCACACCGGGCGATTTGCTCCCGTTTGGCACCAGCGGCGAAGCTCTTTTCCTTGAACCGCTTCCGCACCGACTTTGCTTCAAGAGTCTCTATTTTTTTGCCGGGTCGCACCAGCACCGCTGCCGTAATCAGGCCGGTCAACGGGTCGGCGCAGAAAAGCGCCTTCTCCATGCTGGTTTCCGGGACAATGCCGTGGGTCTCGTTATGGCAGAGGATAGCATTGGCAATCGCTTCGCTGGCCCCCAGGTCGCGGGCAAGGTCGGCCCCCAGCTTACTGTGACTGCTCATATCGCCCTCGGTAAGCTCGACATCGATGTCATGGAGCAAGCCGGCCAGTCCCCACTCGTTTTCGTCCTCGCCCATACGCCTGGCCAGGGCCTGCATGATAGCTTCCGTGGCTAACATGTGCTTTACCAGGTTGCCGTTCTCCACGTTAGCCCGAACTGACTCAAGAGCTTCCTGCCGATTCATTTACCTCTCCCTATAGTAAATATACAACACGGGAAATTAACAATCAACCGGGCGCGCTTCCCGTCTGTTGCCGTTCTATTTGACACATTCGATAACCCCGTCTCAGGGAGGGAAGCTCTGAAATAAAATAAAGTCGATTGATATTCTACCTCACTCCCTGTATTTTCAGGTGAACCTATTCCCCTGTGTCCCCCTGCCCTTAATCCTCTCCCACAAGGTGAAAGCGGATTGCTCCGTCCCGATTCCGTCGGGACTCGCAATGACATTTAAGTCTATTTATGACCGGATAAAATCCCGGAGATAAATAAGCGCGTGGCTGATTATTCTCCTGGTTATATACGGCAACCTGGCCGGGTAGTTGGCTTTAATCGTCCCCTGATTAGATGCCGTATCGACGGCTATATAGGCCGCATCTCTCGTGTTACCGTCGGCATCTTTAATGTTTCCGTCAATAGCAATGCCAATATCCGCGGCGAACTCCCGGCGAGCCTTATTCGCCAACCTTGCCGCCGATTCGGCACTGGCTTCAGCGGCACCGGCTGGCACAATTATGCCGCCCCGGAAGAAATCGCGGCTCTCCGGAACTCCTGTTAAAGCACCGGCCAGCAAACCACCGGTGAAAGATTCGGCTACTGCCAGCGTCATACCTCTGGAGCGCAACAACCGGCCGATTATCCCTTCTAAAGTCTCGTCGTCGGCGCCCCAGATGTAATGGTCCAGTATCCCTCTAATATCTTTTTCACGTTCCGTAATCAGGGCGCCGGCCGCCTCTTCCGTGTCCGCCTTCGCCGTAATACGTAATCGTATACCCTCCGGCCCGGCATACATCGCCAGCGTAGGATTAGCCGTCGATAGAAAAGGAGATACCATCTCGTCCACCCTGGCTTCGGACAGTCCCCACGTCTTTATCGTCCGCGATACGATAATGGCGCCGCTTTTCTCTTTCAGTCGCGGCAGTACCTGGTAGTTCCACATACTCTGCAGCTCGGCCGGGGGGCCGGGTAGAGTCACGATAATCCGGCCTTCTTTTTCCACCCACCAGCCCGGAGCCGTGCCTGAGGAGTTACGCAGGGCTACCGCTGACGGAATGATGGTCGCCTGCCTGATATTATTTTCCGGCATTTCCATACCGCGTCTTGAAAACAAATCAATGATTTCCCTCTTTAAATCGGGGTCTACGGTCAGCTCTTCCCCTAACAGCCCGGCGATGACATCCCGCGTGATATCCCCTTGAGTCGGGCCAAGTCCGCCGGTGGTGATAATCAGGTCCGACCGGTTCCAGGCCTGCTCGAGGACTCCGTAAAACCTCTGGTAATTATCGCCGACCGTCGAAGTATAATAGAGGTCTATCCCCAGCCCTGCCAGCCGGCTGGCAAGGTACGGCGTATTGGAATCGGTTATTTCACCGAGGAGCAACTCGGTGCCGCTGGTGATGATTTCGGCTTTCAGCATGTCTGAGGAATATTATAGCATAACGGGCGGGAAGCTTTATTGATAATTATCTACCTCACCCCCTTAATCCCCCTCTCCTGGCGAGGTTATCAGGAGAGGGGGAGATAAAGAAAGAGGGGCTGCGCCCCTCTTAGACACCCCTTTTAAAAATCCCCCTTAATCCCCCTTTTTCAAAGGGGTAAACTTAAAAGGGGGAGAGATACATGTCAAGATAACTTTTTTCGCTATGTTATTGTATAATTAAGCACAGAGTATAACGATTAGTTATAGCTTATGGCCTATACAGGTATATTATAATGACTGAAACTCGATATGATATCAAAGGTCCAGGTCTAGTTCGGGCTACTCAAGAAGCAGTGTCATCTAACAAAGACATTGCCATTGTATATGATTATGACAATACGGGGCGCCCCTTGCGGGTAGGCTATTTCTTTAAAGATAAGGGCAAGCAAGATGTATCACAACCCGCAATAACATGGTTCTCCTCAAACGAAATACAGATTACTAGTGTAAACACTCCGGTACGTGATTTTAAGAGAGCCTTCCTAGACGTTGAATTTTCTCACCCAAAATACAATGAACGGCATTTCCTCTTGTTTCTTACGTTGGACAAAGAAACCCGTGTCATTTTGAGAAATTTATTTCGCATAGATAAGAAATCTGTTACGGGATTCGTGATACAAATAGAAATACGTTGCACTGCAGAAGGTAAAGAACTATGGAAACCAGTCGTGCGATATGACCATGCCCATGGCTTTATACACCGCGATATGATTGCCTCTGATGGCAGCAAGGCAAAATACAAGCTCGGGACACAAGACACAAAAGATGCTATCGTTCTAGCTATTGAAGAAATACGAGAAAATCTTAACCTTTGGCTACATCAATTGGGTTATAAAATATTAGACGAAAATGTGCTAAGCCAACCACGCTTAAACAAAGAGATAGATAGAGCTAAGTCCAAACTCTTAGAACTTCATGATAATCCAGAAAAAATAAAAACCATGCAGTCCACATTTAGTCAGTTGAAAGAAAAACCCGATTACGAGGAAAGAATATGGCCTCCACCCTTGTAATGAACATTTTTATTTTATGGAGTATCAGTTTTGTCTCATTTCCCCCAGCTTCTGTTATTAACACAGTCATGGCTTTTACTAGTCATGTCAGGAAAGTATAACTCTCACTCCACTACCCCCACCTTTTTCTCCCCCCTCAATACCCTCTTTAAATACTTGCCGGTGGCCGATTCCTTTTTACGGACTATCTCCTCCGGTGTGCCGGTGGCGACGATATAGCCGCCCTTGTCGCCGGCGCCGGGGCCGAGGTCGATGACATGGTCGGCGTTCTTAATCACGTCCAGGTGATGCTCGATGACAATCACCGTATTCCCGGCGTCCACGAGACGCTGGAGCACTCTTAAAAGAGCCGCCACATCCTCGAAGGAAAGACCGGTGGTAGGCTCGTCCAGGATATACAGCGTGCTGCCCGTCGAGCGCTTGGAAAGCTCGGTGGCGAGCTTCACCCGCTGTGCCTCACCGCCGGATAGCGTGGGCGCCGGCTGACCGAGACGGATATAGCCAAGCCCGACATCATTGAGCGTTTCCAGCTTTTTCCTCAACCTGGGGAAATGCTCGAAGAAGTCCAGTCCCTGCGCTACCGTCATGTCCAGCACCTCGGCGATGTTCTTGCCCTTAAATTTGATTTCCAGGGCCTCGCGATTGTAGCGCTGACCGTGGCAGACCTCGCAGGGAACGGTGACGTCCGGCAGGAACTGCATCTCAATCTCAATATATCCCTCGCCGCGGCAGGCCTCGCAGCGTCCGCCCCTGACGTTAAAGGAAAACCGACCCGGCCTGTAGCCGCGCAGTCGCGCCTCGGGGACGGTGGCGAAAAGCTCACGGACGGGGGTGAAGGTGCCGGTGTAGGTGGCGGGGTTGCTGCGGGGAGTGCGCCCGATGGGCGACTGGTCGATATTGATTACCTTATCGATATACTCCGTGCCGATGATTTCATCGCAGTCGCCGGCCCTCTCCCTGGCACGATAGAACACCTGCGCCAGCTTCCGGTAGAGAATTTCATCCACCAGGGTGCTCTTGCCGCTGCCGGAAACGCCCGTGACGCAGGCAAATTTACCCAGCGGAATATGCACGTCGATATTTTTCAGGTTGTTATGCCGGGCCCCCTTTATCACCAGCTCCTCACCGTTGCCATGCCGCCGCTTTTCCGGAAGGGGAATCTGTTTGGCGCCGCTGAGGTACTGGCCGGTCAGCGACTCTTTACACTTCATAATATCATCGAGGGTACCCGTGGCCACAATCCAGCCGCCGTGCTCGCCGGCGCCGGGGCCCATGTCGACGATATGGTCGGCGGCGCGCATCATGGCCTCGTCATGCTCGACCACCAGTATGGTATTGCCCAAATCGCGCAGTCGCTGCATTGTCTGAATTAATCTATAATCGTCGGCGGGGTGCAGTCCCACCGTAGGCTCGTCACAGACATAGAGCACGCCCATCAGGCCGCTACCAATCTGGGTGGCGAGACGGATTCGCTGCGCCTCACCGCCA
>Ga0315533_1000760_pt1 | contig 26512 bp, 37 predicted proteins | sample SalMarSW160130MG_FD_203081 | JGI IMG/M metagenome (GOLD analysis project Ga0315533, IMG submission 203081) | Salt marsh sediment microbial communities from the Plum Island Ecosystem LTER, Massachusetts, United States - Salt Marsh Sediment SW1601-30 ... | reverse complement strand
GACGAAATTTACCCTAATATTACACAAGCATTTCCCAAATATCGCATTGTGATTTTATGCCGCCAGTGCTCATTCAATAAGAAAAAAACGAAAGCCTTATACAACCAGTGTCCTCACATGCGAGAGTTTATCGGTTTGAGTCCTCTACCTGCCCGCCGAGTACCACACTATAACTTTTGGTGTCCTCTCCATCTTAGTGGTCCTATTCTTGCCTGGGGGACTGGTTGAACCGCTGGGGAAAGCTCGCCGGCTTCTAGCACTCAAAAGATAAGAACCAAACATAAGCGAAAGGGCGTGTTACCCCTTTGATCCCAACCCAATCCAGCTGGGTAACAATTCGTCATTTTGTTCAATGGGGACATTAGCGGTTGAAGCTGATCGAGCTCATAACCCAAAGGTCGTTGGTTCGAATCCAACCCCCGCTACTAAGACAAAGCTAAGGGGAGCGATAATGCTTCCCTTATTCTTTACGGAGATGAAACAGTCGTCGATGGTGCTTACACATATGGAGCCATCAATCCCCTACATGAACACGCCAAGCCCTATAACCTTCGATGAGCTGAAGAATACTCCTAAACCGTTCTACTAGTTCGCCTAACTCCGAGATGGTTAAACCTCCCCTATCAGGACTTACCTTCATCCCGTGTTTCGATAATATCTTTTCAACATCGTTCATTAGGTGTTGGATTCGAGGATAGAGATCAGAGGAAGAGGGTGTCTGTACTATAGATGGTGTTTTAACTTCCATTTGGTCGATATCCTTAGTGCTCTGGATCTTGGGAAGTAACGCACGTACCTTATCAGACTGAGTGATTTTATCAAGTTTCCCTATTAAATATTCGAAGTTTCTAGAGCCTCGTCCATAATAAATGTGGGAAACGAACAACGTAACAAGGCTACCAACTATTAAAGATATAACTGCTATAGTTATTTCCATTTATTCCTCCGTACTACATATCCTTGAATACACTTGGCGCTATATCCTTCATAATTCTCCTAATCTCACCTGCTACAGCTCGCATTTCAGGAAGAGCTCTCTCACTCGTCCTCAGCTTGATGAAGTGTCTGAGTTCTCTAAAATTCATTGTCATCACTATTTGAGTCTCACAAGCGTTAGGTAGAACATATCGAGCTATTTCGGGTTTAACACCAAGTCCAAGGAGTCTATTGTAAACCTCCCACGCCTCATACATAGCTCTTTTGAATATGTTCTTTGTCTCACTACTCTCGTTTAGATTAAGCTCAGGAGGTGAGATGTATTTGGGTTCGGTTTCTTTTACATACCTTTGACTTCGCTGACTGTAGCTAACCAACCTATGACGTACAAGCTCATGCGTAAAAGCTCTACTCGCTCTGATGTAGAAGGTAGCGGAAGCATGCTCAATAACTGACTCGTGTCCAAGCTCGATCCACTCTTGTATTCGCTTAGGATTCTTACCCAGTTTACTAGTAGTATCCCAACACAGTCGGCCCGCATACTCGATTAGTTCTTCGGAAGGTACACTCGTTGATGCACCGGGTGACGAACTTAACGGCTGAGATAAGACCGTAATTGCTATGAGCTTCACCTCAATGTTGTAACCGTCTATCATTATTTACCCCCCGATTTATCATCACCTGTATACGGTTTAGACGGGTTTCACTTTCCAAGACCCAGTGTGTGTGCTAAAGCTGATACGTCATATGTAATTGTCTCACCAATACCCTTGGAATATTTTTCGGTGAAGTAGTATGCTGAAGATACATAGATAATGGGCACATTTGGATACTTCTTGGCAAACAAATAAGTTCCTAGTGATTGGGGCTTGGTGCCTAGCGGACATATGAGTATATTAACGTCTTCTAACGTCCCTTCCTTCTTGACGTACCGTGAGTGGATAGATTCAAGTTTGCTGAATATTGACTCCAAATCCGAAGTGTGGATTCGCTCCTCTATAACGTCACCGCGAGGCTCGTTAAAGAAGAAGTCATTCCTTTTCCTCGCTTCATTTACGAAAGAAGGATCGTAAGGTGGGTCCCCTATAAGTACGATTGTCTTTTTAGGAGACAATAGTTCCCATACATATTCAGACTTATTGCCCTCGAATCCTAGGAGCAAAACAAGTATTTTTTCAGCTTCAGAAGAGAGTGACCCCTCAAAAGTAGGAATTGGGCTGGCCCAGCCAGCGCCTCGGCTTAATTCATCACCATAGAGAGTTGGTTTAGTGTACCGTACTACCAACTTTTCCGTTAGCGTTCTTAGATAATCTGTCAGCAGAAATATATAAGTCCTAGGAAGAGCTGATATATCCAGAACTATTTGATGCCAAGTGTTATTGTTCATAAGTAGATTTTTTACAGATGTCAATGTATGTATTGGATACTTGACCCAGCATTCCACAATATCAGGCTGTATTCCCTTGCCTTGCAGCAGGTTTTTCATTTCAGCTAGGTTCCTAAAAGTACATATCTTCCCCTATGATGATGAGAAAACTGTTAAGTTGGTTGAGGAGCTACGTAATAAATGCGCCGGCGCTGGTCTCATCAGACTTTATACCAACGGCACCCAAGAGCTTTTAGATATCCCCGGCTGGCATAAGCATCAGCATATTCGGAAAGACCGCTACACCCCATCCGAACTGCCCAGCCCTGAGGATTGCAAGCCTCTGGCAACCAAAGGGCAACCAAGTGGCAACCAACTGGCAACCAGTGGTTTACCTAGTATAGGGGAGGGGAGGGGAGTTAAGTCTAGTTTAGTTAAGTTTAAAGAACCCCCTTGTATTCCCCCTTTGAAGGGGGAAACAAACGCTTCATCAGGGCAGGTAAAAGAATTATTCGACCTTTGGAATTCGCTGGGCGTGGTTAAGCATAAAAAACTCACAGGTGACATGACGCGGGCCATAGTGGCCGCCTCAAGGGATTTCTCCGTGGCAGAAATCTCCCAGGCTATGAAAAATTACGCACACATTGTCAACGATGAGGAGTGCTATTTCAAGTACCGGTGGACTCTTAGAGACTTCCTGAAGCGCGGTTTGGAGAAGTTTCTGGATCTGAAGGTCGCACTTGGTAATTATCTCAAAGGAGGTGGTGCAGGTGAAACACATCAGCAAGTTGACAAAGAACCCTCAGATGCCAGATACCAGCAAGGCCTTGAGTGATGAGTCGGGTAGAGGCGAGCAATATACCTGCCCGGTTTGCCACGATATGCACTTTGTCCACCCCCTGAAGGAGGACGGAAAGCCGGACTATTCCAGGGTAGTGCCCTGCCAGTGTGTGAAAGAGCAGCTTGAAAAGGAGCGTACGCAAAGCCTTCTAAGATACTGTGAGCTACCTCCTGGGACTGAGCATATGACCCTTTTGAATTTTAAGGTCAGTCCCCAGCTGCAGGAGGCGTATGACTTAGCTGTTGATCTTGCCAATGGTGCCGGCAGGATTAAATGGCTTACCTTGACGTCTAAGGTGAACCGTGGGAAAACCCACCTTGGCATAGCTATCTGCCGGCACTGGCTTCAGAAGGGAAAGCCGGCCCGCTATGCCTTTGTCCCGCTACTCTTAGATGAGTTGAAGAGAGGGTTCCGGGGAGAGGGAGACCTGTCCTATGAGGCCCGTTTTGACCGCTTCCTCAATGTGCCTCTACTCGTCCTGGATGACCTGGGGGCCGAGTACCGGACGCCCTGGGTTCAGGAGAAGTTGGATACCATAATCGACTACAGGCTTATGCATGACCTCTACCTGGTGGTTACTACCAATAAGCCGATGGCAGAATTGCCCTTTCGCATCGCCAGCCGACTCAAGCGATCTCCAGGCTCCCGGATAGTGTTCATTAAGGCGCCGGAGTTTAGAAAGGGCAAGAAATGAAACTGACTTACAGGGGGGGGATAATGCCCAGAAGTGCGGAAGAAGCTAAACAGGAGGTCTGTCCCTTGTGTGGCCAGCCGTTGGTAGAAATTCGCTGGGGGGAACCGGATTGGGGCCAGCGTAAATTCATCCTGGCCTGTGGCAATTACAGATGCGTCCGCTACCGGAATCCTGTAAGGACCATCACCAAGGGGGCTGAGGAGTGAAGCGATGGTTAAACTTTTAAAGTGTTTTGCCTGCGGGATTGGTATTGGCCCCGGCTATGAGGAGTCAATTCTCTCTAAGGCGGGCGACAAGACGCTTTGTGGCCAGTGTTACGGCGCGCTAAAGAAGCAGGAATATATTCAACTGGACAGGGAGAGGAGGTTGCTGCCTGATGGGAGAGTTATTAAATTCCTGCAGAAAGCGAACGAAGAAATGGAGGAGTTATGAAGCCAGAGATAACCATTGAGAACGGCAGACCGGTGATTAAATGTCCCCACTGCGGTCGCAATACTCCTCTGGACTCTGTGATATGTGTGAAGTGTGGGAAGGTGATCAGGAGGAAGTGATGAGAAAGCTACCGTTTGATACCTGGAAATGTCATATCTGTGGGGAGGAGAGGCCGGACGCGATTATCTCGGCCGTTACTAAACCGTTGGTAATCAATGGTCAAACCGTTGGTGACCAGAATATCCGATACTGCAACGACCGGCCCGCTTGTATCAAGGGGGCAAAGGAGTTTAGTTTTTTCAAAGAGGGGGAGAATGGAACTGGAAAAGGCTAAAGCAATAGCCGAAGAGCTTAAAGAACTTCTGGCACCGGCCTGCGAGAGGATTCGAATCGCCGGCAGCATCCGGCGGCGTAAGCCTGACGTGGGCGACATTGAAATACTCGCCATCCCCAAGTTCAACGGGGTCGTTGATTTGCTAGACCACAAGCTGAAGTGGCTTATTGGAACACATGTACTGGAATATCGGCCCAACAAGAAAGGCTCAATCGTTTATAGGCCAAAGAATAAGCTCCTGCGCCATGCGGATAGCGGCATCGGCATCGGTCAGGTCCTTGCCAAACCAATTTTGTCTGGCGGCGTAGAGAAGTGGGTTCTTTTCAGCAAGGTTTCGGTTCTCCTGCTCTAGGCTGTGGATGATGTCCAGGGCTAAGGCAGGGGTTTCGTCCAGGGTTTCCTCTCTTATCTTGTCGGGTGGTAGCTCTAGGATACTGAGACTATTTCTCGGTCGGGGCCTCCTCCTCAGGGACTCCCCATCAGGGACTCCTCCTCAGCAGCAAGTAGCTGTGCCGGTAACGGCGGAGTTGATAAATGCCACCCGAAGCCCGAGGAGAAGGAGAACCAGGAAGGCCGAGAAAATGACCAATATTGGGGTGCGGATAGGACATGCTTGACACACCAATGCAAGGATAAAAATATGGCTTATATAGAAAAACATATTGTAAAAGGCCGAACGTTTTTTCGATTGGTTGAGGGATACAAAGACTCGAGTGGAAAAAGGCAAAAAGAGGAGCTCCACGCCTGAGAATCCCCCAGGCCCCCTAAAATTTAGCTTCGAGACACGCTGAGAGCTAAAATAAGCCACTTTCCCAGTCCGGTCAAGGCTCTATACCTTGAAGAGTAAGAGGGGGCAACGCCCCTCTATGGACAGGGCAGTGCCCATCCAGGAATGGGTGGAAAAGGTTGGCTTGATAAGCAGGATGGTATATAATTAAGTAGGTGTTTGGGGATGCCACAAAATAGGTGTTAGGGAGGCAAAGGCATGGATGCTTTATCAGAGTTCCAGTTCAGTCATCGAGAGAATGTACTCAGCGGTCATTACAACCCATTCGACCATCGTGAGAGGGTATTAAACTTTATATACGGGATAGAAACCAAGCCTGAGGTCGGGGCTAGGCCTGAGGTCGAGGCTGGGCCTGAGGTCTGGACACAACCTATCGGCGAGGTTTGGCCACCTGGATCATATGCTGTTAGTGTTCGCGGTGAAAGACCTGAGGTTGTTCGTTTTAGGTCCAGGACGAGTATGTAGTTAGTTCGCCCGAACCATCCCCATCGAAGAAAGTACCCTCTAGTCATATACTAGAATTCAAATAGTGCCGGCTGCTCTGCCTTTTCCTCCCCCTCTGGCCCCTACTCGTGGGCTATCAGTTTGGCCGCCAGTTCCTTCTTGCCTCCGCTCAGGCCTACTCCAGCTTCCCGGCACATATCCCTGAGCTCTTTCAGGGTGTACTTTCCGTCCATCTCCAAACACTTAGCTAATATCTCCTCCGTGATAATGCCACTTGGAAAAAGCTCTCCCACCTCTGCCTCAAGCCGTTCCTCAGCTGTCGGCTCCTCCACCATGACCCTCAGGGTTCTCTCCCTCCGTTTTACCGGCCGCCGCTTCCTTTCATCCCCGATAATCTCATGGCGGAGGCCATCGAGGTCCGGGCAGTCCCCTCCATTTGTCTTTATATTGTCTATGAGGCCATCGAGTCCCTTCTTGTCAAGTTTAACTATAGCTGGCATATCACTTTCCCCCCTTCTTTTGCATCTTGCCTATTATACCACCTCCGGTTACCCCCCCCTTGACAAAGGAAACAGCTTGAGTTATACTCATTTTAGATACTATACACCATCTGTTGGGGAGTTGTCAAGTAGAGCAAAGGGAGGATTAGAAATGCAGACGGAGCTTGAGAATCTCAGGTTAGTTTTGACCTCACCGCGGCCTCGGGCAAAGGATACCCTCACCGGCTACCTGTCGGTGGCCAATAACTTTTTAACATGGCTGGGGGACAAGATTCCACCGGATGAACTGGACCTCCGCCGATACTTTCTCAAGAGGCGGGAAGAGGGGATAAGCGACCACAGCCTTAGAACTGAATTTGCCGTGCTCGGAAAACTTTACCGCGCTAACCACTGGGAATTCCCATTCACATCCGATGACCGCCCCGAGGCTCCAGCCGAGGCAAACACGCCAGCATTTACCAGAGAAGAAGTGGAGCAGCTGATCAAAAACCGTGAGCTGTACTCCAAAGGCGAACGCTTCTACCTGGCAATTGCCACGATTCTCGCTCCGAGACGAATCGAGCTAGCCAGGATTAAGAAAAGAGACATCAAGGGTAATACCCTCTATATAGATACCGCCAAGCACGGCGTAAAGAGAACACACCTCATGCCCGACGAAATAATGCCCTATATTGAAGCCTACCGGCCCCGGGAAAACAATGTATCCTCACTATCAGCTATGTTTGACCGGATATGCAAGAAGGGACTGGGGGTAAAGATGAAGGGATATGGCTGGCACTCCTTTAGGAGATGCCTTATTACCCAGCTTCTCTCAAGCCTGGCCCAAAATAACCTGCCTATCACGCTGGGCGCTGAGTACATGAGATGGTCAAGAAAGACAATCGGTGCTGCCTTCTTGGGGAGTATAACCGCTGCCACCTATGTTCGCCAAGAAGCAAGGTCAGAAGACCCTTACTATGTAGACAAACTCATTCTTTCAGTTCACCCGTTCCTGCCGTTTTGGGTTGATGGGAAAAAGCAAGCCCTGAAATCAAAATCTAGCCACCTTAAAACTCAAAATTGACCGGTAGCCGCCTGTAGCTCCACGGCTGTGAAAGCAAAAGAGGGGATAGCGCCCCTCTTTTTTTAAGCCAGCTTGGCGATAAGCTGGCTTATCTTGTTATATCTCAATAAATTTTTAGCTTCAATACTAATATATCAATTTTATAAAAATTCAAAAAATCATATCAAAAGTGCTTGACAAATTCCTCTATCCTATGATACTATGATATTGAAGCTATATTGGATACTATTGTAGTAGTATCTAACCTTGATAGCTTCTAGATAGAACCTTTACAAAATACGGCTCACGGAAAATAGGCAAACCAGCTTCATTTTACCGGAAAAATGACCGCCATAATGGAAGCCGAATAGTTTGACCTCTGGCTATAATGTAGCCAGCTACGAAAGGCAACGGTCACGCCGTCTATAATGCCCCTTGTGTGCGGTTGGGTGTGCCATACGCTAAATTCAAAGAAGGAGTTTAGCATTATGGGAGATACCCCCCAGTACATAAAATCGTTACTTTTGCCCAACGGCAAAAAGCCCACTGGCAGGCGTGTATGGTCACTTGACCTAGAGTCAATATGGCTACCGTTCTTCACGGCCACCAACCTACAGAACGATACCGCCATACCTCTGGACGCACTAGGCGCACCCCTGCGCCTTGCCTATGCCCAAGACGGGACTGTTAAATTCAGTAAGTCGGGCAGGCCAGTGGTAAGGGTAGCCAAGCCTATCGCCGACAGCGTCAAGCTGGTAAGGGAGAACTTCGCCGCCAACCTTGTGGCCTATGCCGAGGATGTCGCCGAAGCTATGGAGAAGTCTATGGCCGAAGCAAAGGCCGAAGCCCCCGCCCCCGAAGCCCCCCCACAAGGCGACAAGGTCGCCGTCACAGCGTAACTATTCTAGCGTATGGTACGCCCCACCGCACACAAGGCAGAAAGAGAGGTATAAAATGGCTATTCCAAAGTGGAATACGCCTAGCCGTCAAGCGCACCTTGTTGACCTCTTTCTGGATAGCGGGGGTTTTTGCGTCTTTGGCCACAAGCCTTGCCCCAATCCAGAGCACCACTATGTAAACTACATTGAAGGCTTAATAGCCGACTGGCAGGCAGATGACAGAGCGCAGGCTAGAGCCGTATGGCAAACCGAAAGGCTACGGCTACATAGTCTAGGTGAAAGGCGTTACCCCCTGCGGGGGCAATTCAATAACATCAGTCAAGACATCTTTTTTTGGCAATCAGCCCCTATTCTACCTAGACGGGCTAGCCGTTAGCGGTATAACGCTTTCACCCTTTGCAAAGGTTAGAATATCCAGTTCCTATGTAAACTTATATGTAGAGCTAGGACAAAGCTTGAAGGGTGTTAGCAAAAACAAAAAACGGAAAGCCATAAGATACGGAAAGCCACTACCCCCCGAATACAGAAGGAAAGTTGAAGAGGTATGCCGTGAAGCGGTTAGGCACTATCTAAACTACTAGGCGAAAGGCAAAAAAGGGAAAGACACCCCGTTACTGGGGTGTCTTTTTGCATTAAATCTGACCGTTAAGGGCGGGTTGTTTTACCCCCCCCCTCCCCCTAGAAAGGGGAAGGGGGGGGGGGGGGGGGGGGGGTTTTTTTTACCCCGTTTATCCCCCCTGCACGCAGGAGAAAGGAGGTGGAAGCGATGGGAGATAAGTTCCCGATGGGTCACAAGGTTCTCACCGCCGGTGTAATGGACAAGGCGTCATCTGATGAGGCCTTCGCCCGCTTCGTGCGGAAGAGCCTAGAACGCCACTCACAAGGCGACTGGGGCAACTTGAGCGCCGAGGACACGGCAGAAAACGAGTATGCCCTGGGCAAGCAGTTGAGGCTGTTTTCAGCATACGAGCACAACGGCCTGCCGAAAATCTGGATTATCACCGAGGCAGACCGGTCAGTGACGACAGTGCTTTTCCCGGACGAATATTAACCAGGTAAAGGAGATGGATAATGAAGGCAATCCCACCAGCTAGCACCTGGAATTTACCGCTTACAAAAAATCAAACCAGGTGTATAGCTCTACAGTGTTTGAGGCTAGGTATCAGAGAGCCACTGGAGGAGCGGCCCAGTAACAGGCGTGAGGCAAGCAATCTAATCAATGAATTGAGAATCCAAAGGAGGTGAGGGGAGATGCACTGGACAGATTTATCTGGCAAGAGCGTCTATGACCTTGACCAGGATGACTTTGAGAAGCTCTTTTGCCGGCAATGTAAACAGTGGGAATCATGCCAGAAAACCCCGGGGGCCGTCCATAGCTGTATGGGGCTCATTGATTGCGGGATTTGGGATGCAACGTTCCGCAAGCGAGAGGGAGATAAAAAGAGGGGCGACCCTTACGGTAAAACAATTCAACAGTAAAGGAGGTGAGCTATGCCTTTCATTGTGACGGCTGATATCCACCTACGGGTGGAAGACGAACAGGCCCAGAATGAGGAGCAGGCCAAGGTGGCTGCCATCGAGCAGCTCAGCGATTATCTCAGACACCACACCTGGCCGGAACTCCTCAAGGCGCAGCGGGTTGAGGCTGGCAAAACCGTGTACCGCAAAGAACTCGAGGAGGGCGATATCGTCAGCTGCCCGGCGTGCGGGAGCGATGACATTGACTGCGACGATATGCCCAGCGCCGGCAAGTGCAACTCCTGCGGGCAGAAGCTGGCCACCAAGACAGTGCTTATCTGGTACGAGTAGCATCAAACCATAGCAGAAAGAAGGTGACCTATGGCCAAAAACGAGGAAGTAGTCTTCATCCTCACCCGGGAAGATGTATTGCTTCGTGCCAAAGAGATGGGCATACCGGCGGACGAGATTACCGACGACATCTTCTATCAGGTGAAGAAAGGCGTGGAGTGGGGGCTAGAATGCTGGTCTGATGTAATGAAAGAAGCCATAAACATGGCATTAAAGGGATAACTATACCCAGAAAGGAGAGATGTTGATGCTCTTCTACAAGATGGGCAACGGTAAGCTTATTCCGGTTGCACGCAGAGGGACTAGCCGGAGAGAAATCAAGGCACTCCAGAATGAAGAATGGGCTAGGCGCCAGGGTGGGATTTGCGCCGTTATTAGCTACACGGAGGTACACGCAATCTACTTCGCGATAAAAGAAAGGAGGTGACCGATGAGCAGGATATTTGTCTATGACGGGAGAGAATTCCCCGACCATGACCCCGACGCAACCGTAGAAGATGTCAAGAAGAGGATGTCCGACTTCTTCCCCGACCTGGCCAACGCGGAAGTCAAGGAAGCCAAGCGCGGCGATGATACTCTCTATGAGTTCGTCAGAAAGGTTGGCACCAAGGGATAGTGAAACCGAAAGATTTAATTAAGATCCTGAAGGCGGTCCCTGAAACCCGCCTCCGGCTCTTCCCCCTGGCCCACGAGCTGGTTGGTGAAAACGGGGGGATTGACCCGGAAAAGGTAGCCTTCCACCAAAAAGAGCTTACGGAAGCGGTCGAAGAGGCGAAGGCTTACTCTGCGTCGACAAACGAGGCGGTCAGATGCCTGAAAGAGATGGCCCAATCTTAACCCTGGCCGACAAGCTCTCTTCTAAGGGGTTGCCGTCAATAAGCATACTCATCGCCTGGCTTGACAGCGCGGAGGACTTCGCCGCTTTTCTTAACCTGGTCGATGAGTTTCTTCCGGAGAGGAGGCAGGACATCCTCTCCGAGACAAGCCCGGGCGCCCAGATATCCGTCTTCGCCGATTATTTTGCGGACCGGTACTTTCCCCTTGACGACTACGTCAGGTACGGCGATGCCGGTGAGTACGAGGAGCTTACCTACCGTATCCCGCTGACAGTCCAGGGGATATCTTACGACGACTACCACGAGATATCCTCGGAGTACCGTGCGGGAATACAGCTGATTGCCTACCTTATACGCAATCCCTACGAAGATTTCGAGGAGGCGAGCGTATCATTAGCCGAAGCCTGCCAGGAGCACGTCCCCCAGGAGCTTATCAAGCGCGCCGCCGCTATACGGCTCGAGCCGGAGGAGGCGCACAAGCTTCTCAACGACACTCCATATGAGCAGCTGGCGCACTGGACTGACAGGCTCCACTGTAACACCAATAACTTCTTCCTGGATACCGACTACGAGATGCTGATGCAAGACGTCCTCGGCTGGGACAGGGAAGATGTGGAGGAGCTGACGAGGCAATGGCACCAGGCGCAGGACACGGAAAACAGGCTTACTGAATTTGTTGAATGGCTTGAGGGCGACCTCCCAGGTCGGTTCGAGGAAATAGTGATTTTTATTTTAGAAAGGAGGGCAGATGGTTAAAGAGCTGACGGAGGAACTACAAGGCTACCAGTGGGAGATGCCCATTGGCCTTGAGATACCCCCGGACAAGATCAGGGCCAGGCTCGACCTCTACCAGGACTCGATTATTTTCTACCTGGTAGACGGTAAAACAATCAAGACCAAGATGGTTTCCGCCCGTGATGTGACCATGGCATTGCTACGGGAAGTGCCGATGTCGTCGGGGCTTTTGCCCCGCAACACGCTCTGGTGGCGGCAAAATAAAAACGGCCCCGAATTCGCTCTCTGGCGCCCGCCCGCGGTCTGGAAAGCAGCCCTGATGCTGGAGGCGTTCCAGCCCCCCAGGAGATTTAAGCTCCCGCTGCCGGGGCTCATTTTCATCTGCTCACCGGGCAGGCAGCCCAGAATTTACGCCGCCAAGAAAAGACCTGTGTCGCCGCGGGATGTTATCTACCACGCCCCTTTGTTCAACATCTTCGGCAGCGGCGACACCTGCGCCGGCACCCATAAGTTCCCTCCGGATGTCAGCGAGATACCCGAGTCTTTCTTCACCAGCTTTTTCACCAGAGAAGCTCAGTTCAACAACCGGTCTAAGAAATACCCCAACGACCTGCTGCAGATGTGGGAGGAACTGGACGGGAAGGCCAAATACCCGTTGAAGGACCTGGTGCGGCTAGGAACGATAAAGGACATCTTATAGTGAAACCAGTAGGCTACCTGTTTAACACCAAGGAAGGGCTGGCCGGCGAGGCCGGCCTTTACTACGACTACATCTTCGCCGAGACTGGCGTCTTCATACGCGCCGAGAACCCGCTGCTCAGGGCAACTCTGTGCATAAACTCCGCGGAGATAAGGGGGCTGGGCCCCCTCTATGAGGATATGGAGCTCGTCCACGGGAAGATACCCCACGCCCTCTATGACCTGGCTATATACGCGCTGATGGCCAGCTGCCCGCTGGAACGGTACCTGGCGGTAACCTGGGAGGGCCAGTATCACCTCACCACCCCCACACAGTGGAGGGAGCCGGCGGAGGTTAAATACAAGCGGGTTAGCTCGACCATGCTGGATATTCACGGCCACGGGACCATGGGGGCGTTTTTCAGCGGCGTCGATGATGCCGACGAGCAGGGGCTCCGCCTCTATATGGTAGTGGGGAAACTCGACACGCTTATCCCCGAGGTAGAAATGAGGCTGGGGGTCTACGGCTACTTCGCCCCGGTCACCATGGAGGATATCTTCGACGGTAAATAGCCGGTAATAAAACTAGCAAAACTGGCTGGGGGAATCTTAACACTCCTGGTTAGCAAAACCGAGGAGGAATTATTACATGTACAGGCTTGACAACAGGTTCATCAACAGCCCCTTCGCCGTGACAGTAGTCGGTTGCGGCGGTACCGGCGGCTTTGCCGCCGAGGGGATCTGCCGGCTCCTGCCCCAGCAGGCCAGGCTGGTGCTGATAGACCTCGACAGGGTAGAGGAGCGGAACCTCACCCGGCAATGCTTTTACAGGGAGGACCTGGGGAAGTTTAAGAGCGAGGTCCTGGCACGGCGGCTGGCCCGGAAATTCGACCGGCTCGTCGGATACAGTACCCTGCCGGTGCGCATGGCGGAAATCCCCTACCCGGGGTTAATTATCGGGTGCGTGGATAACGGGCCCGCCCGGCAAGACATCCACGCGCTAATTAGAAACGGGGCATATTCATACCCCGGGCCGGCGGTGTGGTGGGTGGACGCCGGCAACGGGGATGACCTCGGCCAGGTGCTCATCGGCAACAGCGAAACTCTCTCCTCCTGCGTGCCGGAGCAGGACGTTTATCACTCACTCCCCCTGCCTACCATCCAGAGGCCGGATCTATTGAACCAGGCGCCGCGCGGCCGGGACTGCGCCGCAATCGCCGAGGAGCAGGGCCCGACCATAAACCTGGCCATGGCCGCCCTGGTCGTGGAAGTGGTGCACCAGCTCATCGCCGGCACCTGCAGCTGGGTGCAGCTCTACCTTGATTTAAAGGCCGGTACGCTTATCAACGTTTCGGCCACACCAGCATCGATAAAGTTCATCTGGGGACAAAAAACTGAGAAAGGAGGTGACCAATGAGCGACGAAATCAAAGTCGTCATCACCCACCAGGACAACAAGGGCTTGATAGGCGTCCGGTCTCCGGACTGCGACCCTATCCTCCGCACCTTCGAGGGTGAGCTCGCGGCCGGCCTGGAGAGGGTACCGGGCATTGTAGAGGAAGCTAGGCAGCTCTGGGAAGCAAACCCGCAGTTCCCGAAGTGCGAAAGCCCGCTGCCATCCCAGGCTGCGCCGGCTCAGGCCCCCGGCAGGACGGCCAAGCCTGCAGCGACAAGCCGCCAACATTCAATGTTTTAGTTGGCGCCAGCCGTCGGGGTTGGCCAGCCGGCGGTGGAATAAATAGGCCGGAAAGGAGGTAATAAAAATGAAGACGAGAGTAAGCACTCTTAGAGACGCCCTCGAGTTCCTTAAACCGGTCGTCCCGAAGAAGACCACCCTCCCCGTATTGAAAAACGTATTCCTCGGCGAAGGCAGAGCTGAGGCAAGCGACCTCGAGGTGGCGGCTTCCGTGGATATCGAAGGGGCGGACGGCAAGTGCTTGGTTCCCCTGGCCCCGGTGCTGGACCTTCTCAAGCGCATCCCCGGCAACGAGCTGCTGACCATTGAGCAGAAGTCTAAACGCCTCAAGCTCACCTGGTCAGAAGGCAGCGCCTCTTATGATGTCGCTGACCCCGAAGACTACCCGGGTTTCCCGAAGGTCAAAGCTAAGCCTCAGAAGAGAGTGGACGGCGACACCCTGGTGCCAGCCCTCTCCTCTATGCTGGGCTACTGCGCGACCGAAGAGACACGCCCTGTGCTCACCGGTGTAATCCTCTTCCTGGGTGAAAAACTGGAGATAGCAGCTGGGGACGGCTACCGCATGGCCTACAAGTCCCTGCCGATAAACCTCATCATCCCGGGCAGGGACAACGCCATAATCCCCGCCCAGGCTGTCCGGTACCTCGCCCACCTGTGGGCTAAAACCCCCAGGGAAGCGCCAGTCGGTGACTCAATCGTGCAGATAGTCACCTCCAAGAGGATGATAGACCTCACCTTCGATGCCGACAAGCTCAAGCTTGGCTTCGGCAGGGTGACCATGGTCATCAAGCTGATACAAGGCGAGCTGCCGAACATGAAGCAGCTCCTCCCCAAGGAACCCCTGCCCCAGGTGAAGTTCATGGCAATGGACTTCGAGAGAGCAGTACGCGGCGTCCTGACGCCAGCCAGGGATAACGGTAATATTGTCCGGCTATCGTGGGAAAAGAAGGCGATGTCCGTATCGGCAAAAAGCGGTGATATGGGCAGCGTTGAAACCGCCATCCCTGTAGAGACCGACGAAGCCGGCAAGATCGGCTTCAACGTCAACTACCTGCTCGAGTACATCAAGGGGAAGGAAGGGCTGATAACTATGGGCACCACGAGCGAAAAAGCCCCGGCCCTTTTCCGACACAGCGCATCGCCCCTCGTGGTCATGATGCCGATGTTCGTCGAGTGGTAGGCAACATGGGGGGGCCAGGCTATCTTCGTCTGGCCTCTCCTACCCTTCCAAGCGGACCGACTGAGAGGAGGAACATTATGACTCTTTTTGAAGTTGTCGAGGAAGGCGTTATGCATGATGTAGAGTTTATGACAGCGGCCGAGAAGAGAAAGGTGCTGAAGCAGTGGGAGCTCTTTTTGCAGAGCGGGCTGAAGAAGGAAAAATTCACCAAAGCTCTCTACACTCACCTGATTATGCACTGCTCGTTCATCGCCCACTACAGCATACATGGATTTTTCGCTACCTATTTCGAGAGTGGCGACGATATCGTGACCTTTCTTTCTCAGTTCGACGGCCGGAACGGCATACCGAAGTCCATCGAGTACAGCATGATCGGCTGGTATACCAGCGGTGACCACCACGACATCAACTCCGAGATGGTCCGCATCGCCTCAAAGTATGTGCCAGTCCTGATAAAGCAGGCTCAGAACCGACAGAAGGAGACTGATATTGCTCAAGCCAAGGCTTTGCTCGCAAAACACGGAGTTGACCTTGTTGAAAGGAGGTGAGCATGAAAGATCAACCGAAGACGGAACGGGCTGACTACGAGTACAAGAAAGAGAAGGCCATAAAAAAGGTCGCCGAAACGCTCGAGGAGTACCTGGGGAAATTCTCCGGCGAAGAGCAAGACCGAATTCGCGAGGACATCGCCAACTACACAATCGGCTACCTCGGCGTATCCTTCGGGCTTCACGTTAAGAGAGGGGATTAAGTTGACAGCTGAAAGAGAGCTCGATAAAGGCATCTCAGAAATCGTTGGCGCCATATGTGACCCGATCATCGTCTTCCCCGGGGGTTGGGGGGATATCCTCCCCGACTGGCTAAAAACCGCCATCACCATGGAGAGACTGGTTGAGAACATGAAGGTCATCAAAGGGGAAGAGATGACCGGCACCGATGCCGAGGCCTGCGCCTATCTCTATACAGCCTCCCTAACCCAACCGCTGGACCACGACTGGGCGCAGATATACCTCTACATCGCCGTCAAGGTCTACGAGAAGCAGCGTACCCCGAAGTCCGGGGTTACTATGCCCGAGGATATCCGGGTAGAGTCACTTAACCGCAACCAGGAGGACGACCTTAACCGGCTTAAGAGGTGGATCTACGAAAGGAGGGTTGAAGCCAGGCTTGAGCGCGACCGGGCGGATAGGCGCCAGAAGAAGGAGGAGAAAGCCGCCAGAGACAGGATGATACAACCGGAACTGTTTACCCTCTCCGGCGAAGAGGAAGGAAAGGTATCAAACCATTGCCCACCCTGAAAAAACGTCTGGAATTTGACTACAGGGGCTCTCCCAGCTTATCTGCTGGGAGAGCCCCTCTTTCTCCCCCCTGACTCAACAAATCAAGCAAATGTCACATAAAAGCCTCTTTTGTGACCTAGGTAATAAAACAAGCTTTTGTTACCCAGACTAAACGTAATGGACAAGTATGCAGTGAAAAATCAAGGAGGCTCTCTTACGTCTGTTCTTCATACATTGATGCATGCATATCCAGACAGCAACCTTGTCAGCGAGACTAAAGGGGGCTAGTCAGGCGGCCCCTCGGGCGGCGTCTTGGTGGGATAAGGCGCATCAGGGAAAAGGAGTTCCGTTAGCTCCTGTCCGCCTTCGGTAGTGAAATGGACGAGGATTGTTGTCACATCCTGCAATTCGAGAATGTCTTCCTTGGTGTAGTCGCTCGCGTCGAACGGGCAGTGGGCATGGTAAGTCCGGCTTTCCCCAGAGGCGATGATGTCAGCCGATGTTTCCGGCTCGGCTTCCACGGTCGCCGGTTTATTTGCTTCGTCGGTGAGCATTGTGGTGATGGTGAGTCGTACGTTTTTTACCGTTTCGACGCTATTATTGGTGATGGTGATGGAGTATTTCACTTCCTGGTGCGCCCAGTCGTTATACCCTTCCTGGGCGCCTATAGAAGATGTGATACTTCTTCCGAGGACCGGTTGCTTTGAATCTGGCGTAATGCTGCCTGCTAATTGCCAGCCAGTCAATAACTGGCCACTAGCATCCAGCGGCGGTTCGATGGCAATCGGCTGGTTGAAATCATAGAACGTCAGCGTGGTGCTTGAAGTCTGTAATTGCCCTTCACTATCAGGGAATCGCGTGGTCTGTACCATCTGCCGGATCAGGTAGTCGTCCTTACCTATCCAGAGCTCAACCTCTATCTTCATCTGATGCGCCTGTTCCCGCGTCTGCTCCATTGCCTTCACCATTTCCTCATATCCCGGCTGCTCCGGGTCCAGGCTGGCCGTCTGCTCCTCTATCATCCGCTCCATATCCACTCTTCCCCTGTAGTGGAGGCACTCCACGCCCTCAATCTCTCCATCAGGCAGCGTCTCCAAGTTGGCAAGGTTGTCCAGAATTTGCAGGGTATACTCCTTGCTGAGGAGGGAGCCGGGTGATACAGCAACGCTTACCTGGCTGGACTGAGGGCCTTCCGGCTCGTCCGGCTGGTAGCGGTACAGCCTATCGCTGATGATAATGAGTTCGTGCCTCTCGTCGTCTATGGTCGCCCTCACGTGGTAGCGGTCGGGAGCAGCAAACGCCATCTCGTAGGTCTGCTCTTTAGTCTCCCCATTAAAGATGCTGGTCGTATAGCTGGACATCCGGTATGACTGCAGACCCTCGGTAGCAGCGCATGCCCTGGCCATGACACTCTGCGGGCTAACGCCCCAGGGCTGTGTTACCAGTAAAATGGCAAGGATAACCACTGCCGCGCCGGCCGCCAGAGCCGGGCGTAGCCATTTCCGGGGAAACTGCTTGATTTCGTGATGGAATGCATAGGTGATGATACTAACTGGTAGCGCTACCGTGGCGATGATAATCCAGATACGCGGTGCAGGATAAGTAATAACGAAGATGGTATCCAGGACTAAAGCCGAACAGCAGAGAACCATGCCGATAATAGCCGCCCATTGATGGCTAGCATGCCTCTTAATAGCCACTATTCCCATAATAAGACCGAATATAGGAATAATCCCCACAACCAGGAATAGGTCTGATGTGTCTACCAGTAAGGCATGGAGACCAACGTAAATCCCGATAATCCCGAACAATATTGACGCCCCACCCGCTGCCCCCCTAGCCAACCTGTTGCCGAAGGCTAGGCCAAGCATCATCAAAATACCGCCCAAGAGAGCCAAAAACATGACATCAGTAACTATAATATGGCTTAATGGCGGAGGCATCATAGTGCCCCCTATCCCACTTTGCGAGCCAAGACCCCAAAGCTGTACCGCCAGCAACACGGCAAGGACAATTACCACCGCCGCACCGGCTGCCAGAACTGGGCGCAGCCATCTCTGTGTCCGACTATTTGTTGCAGCTCTCACCTTCTTCATGGTCGCCTTAGTAAATTCCGGTGGTACTGGAGAGTCTTTGAGGGAGGTCAGGTACTGCTTAGCTTCGTTGTAGGCGGCAAGAGCTTTACGGCAGCGAGTGCAGCGCGACAGATGCTCCTCAATAAGTCGTCTTTGAGAAGCAGAAATATCCCCGCTGACGTAATCCGGTAGTAGCTTCTCTACTTCCCCACACTTCATCCTAACTCACCTCCTGCTTGCGGTACGCCTGCCGGAACTTCTCAGAACCACGCACCACCCGCTTGCGCACCGCATCTTCAGAGGTGCCAAGAACCTCGCCAATTTCCCGGTAGGTGAAACCCTCGACAAAGTGCAGTACGATGCAGTTCCGTTGCTCTGGGGGAACTTGCCGTAGGGCTTCCCCGATGGTCAACCTCTCATCGACCTTATTAACAGCAGAGGATGACTTCGGCTCCTGTACATGGGCGATAGGAACAAAGGAAAGTATTCTCTTGCGGCGATGATGCTGCCGGGCGAGGTTGGTAGCAATCTTGTAGAGCCACGGCTTTAAAGAGAGTTCAGCGTCAGTCTTCAATATCCCTTGGTATGCCCTTACAAACGTGTCCTGTGCCAGATCTAAAGCCACATCGTATTCTCCTGTCAACCGGTGTAAGTAGCGGATGATGGGGACTTGGTAGCATTCGGCAATCCCGGTGAAGGCACCGGTATTGCCAGCCCGAACCAGGTTTATCACCTGAGCTTCGTCCTGCAACCAGTTCTCCTTTCATCCCCCTAACTAATATAATGCATGAGGAGGCCAAAACCGGACAGGATTGTTGAAATCATCCTAATCATGGTACCGCCGCTCTATTCCGGAAATATATCTTTTTCCAATTTTTTCAGCATTCTGTCCCAACCACACGCTGAAGCTTGTTGGTGCTGTCGGCTCACCTTGAGAGATGAGAAGGTTTGACATCAAGCCCTCGACCTCGTCCATGGTTATTACCACATCCCTGACCGCATAGCCGATTATTTTGGCAAGCAAGTATGCCAGCTTGGGTTTGATATGAACTATCCTAGATCGACTGTCTATTCGGCTGGCAATCAGCCTGGCGAGCTCGTCAAATGAGTAAATCTCCGGGCCAAAAGCATCAATAACCACTTTTTCATGGCTATGACCAGTGTTGACGGCCATCTCTGCCACATCCTCAACAAAGACAGGTTGAATTTGATAATCTCCGGAGCCAGGGATGGCAAATATCGGGAACCTCCTGAGGAGCCATGCGATGTTGTTAATCAGGATACCCTCCAGTCCAAAAATTACGGTCGGTCGAATTATTGCGTAGGACAGCTTTGATCGGGTAATTGTCTCTTCTACAAGCGCCTTCCCTCTGAAATAAGGGAGTGTCGAGTCTGCAGACGGGTTGGTGATGCTGATATGCACGATTCGGCGGATACCAGCTTCTTTGGCAGCCTTGATGAGTGTTCGTGTATTCTCTACAGCCTTATCAAACGTGACTTGGCCTTGGGAAAAACGAATCCAGTAGGTATTGTACAGGGTCTTTGCTCCCTTAAGGCTATCGGTTAATTCTCCGGGTTTGTCGAAGTTGAACGGGAAAGCCTTCACCTGAAGGCCGAACGGATTTTCGTTCTCAGGACGATTGGTGAGGGTTCTGACACTCTCTCCCATAGAAAGAAGCTGCCGTGTGATATACTTGCCGGTGAAGCTAAATGCTCCGGTTACCACGCTCAGTTCATCAGTTTTCATGTTCGGCATCTCCGGCAGTCCAGCCTTATTCATAGTGGAATACGTTAATCGGTAATCACTTCCGAGACAATCCAATAAGGGCCTGTGCAATTATCTGGCAATGGCTGCCCGATGTACTTCTCCACTATTTCAGCCGGAACTTCACCACCGCCAACCTTTATTCGCTCTCCTATTCGTGCCACAAGTTAACCATCACTATCAATGACCTGAATTTCCTTGCCTTCAGTACGCAGTGAAAAACCATGAGGCCAGATAAGTAAGTAATTATCATCAAAATATTTCACTCGTAGATAGCCGTCATCCAGCTCTAATTCGCCTTGCAGTAATGCGTCCATCTGATCCAGACCGCCCCTTTGTACCGGAAAGAAGGGAGCGGGTGTTGAAATACTTGTAGAGTTATTCGGGCAGGCGGTTGCCAAAAGAGCAACCAGGATGGTTGTTAGAGCTATTAACAGCAGGCATTTCTTTCTCATTTTTTACTCCCAGTTTCGGGCTCTCTGGAGCTTTCCCTTAGATGCACTATCTTACTCCCATGAGAGAGCGCTCCGTATGGACTCGCGGTAGACTTCCTCAGTTTCCACAGCAATAACCCTGAGCCTCTGGTATATCTCGTCGAGAGGAGAGGGCATATCCGGATATGTATTCCCGCCGTCAGGCGTCAGGTAGCCCGACGCCGTTACCGTCTTGCTCAGGTTTTCGCTGTCAATTGAGATTGTGAAGTCCATATCGCCCCTCGTTATGCTACCGCCCTCGCTCGGTTCCCCAGGGAATCGGTAATGCTCGTCAAGCTCGTCCAGGCCGCTGTTCTCGAAGTACGCCACGAGACTGTCCAACTGTTCCGGTGTGAATTCCCCCGTCCTCCAGGTCCTGGTAGCCGGGTGTCCCGGCATTGGAAGCCGCAACCCCTTCTCCTCAATGTAGATGATGCTCCCGTCACCATAAATATAGAGATATCTAAACTCTCCCCTCATGATATAGTCGAGTTGCTCGTAGATGACCGGAGGCTCTTCAGGAATATTGATATCAGGTGGGGACTTTGCCAGCATCCATACTCCACTCCCAATCGCTACAACCCCCAGCACCAGCAGTCCAATATAGAGCTTCATTTTACCTGTCATGCTAGTGTCTCCTTAAGGCGGAGTAACGCTGTAGTTATTTGCATAAATTCGGATGGTGCTCGTGTTCTCAGATAAATTCAAATGCAGGGTGAACTCACCGGTTTCCTCATATTCCAGATGCAGCCCAATCTGACCGGCAATATGAGCAGCATCAAGTGTCCAGGCTACTTGTTCCCCTGATTTATCATAGCCCTCAGCGTACATGGCTATCTCACTATTTTCCTGATGCATATTCTGAATGTGACCGCTAACTACCAAACAAGGGTCTCCTTTTTTTACTGTGTGAGAAGGATACCAGGGTGAAAAATACTCTTTATCACAGGCATCGACTCTAATCTGGACGTCTTTTAGAATAACTCCCGAAAGTTCGTCGCCTGAACTTAGGTGCCTTCCCGGAGACGGCTCTACCTTTATTGTTGATTCGATACTGGAGTCCGAGGATGGGCTTGGAATCTGGTGGGATGCTAGAGATACCGCCCAATCGATAAATGACTGGTCCAGCTCATATTCGCACATTTCCAGTTCTGGCATTTGCACTTCTTCATAAGGGATGTTCAGCGTATCGGCGATATATTGCCTCAGGGCTTCGACATCGTAGCTTAGACTGCTCAACGGGTTCTGCTGGGGAAAGTCTTGCTGCTTAGCAGACCAGAGTTCAGCGATTGCCAGTTCCCGTTCGTTAAGCTCGCGGTCGGCGGCCCATATTTTCCAGTAGCTGGCCACCGCCGGAGCCGACCCTGTCATACCTGCGGGACCTCTGCCATCAGCGGCGAAGTTGGCCTGTGCATAAGCGATTTCGATGCCATCCCTGGGTATCAGCCTCACCGAGGTGAAATCCCTTCTATAGAAGTCATACAGGTCGAGAGCGGCCTGAACAGCGGTCTGGGCGTACTCCTCGAAGCCGGAGGCATCTTTAGAGGTTATCAGCCAGAGCCCGACGCTACGGCTAGGGTCTTCGTTGGAAAGATGACCCTCGGCAACAACCAGATATGGCCTGGCGTGGTCGAGACGGGAGGTTTGCTGATACCGGTCGATTTCCTCAACAACCTCAATGGTGCAGGGGACGGTGCCGTAGTCCCAGCCGTTAATCTCCATGCCGATTTCAAGCGGATATTCTCCCGGGGCAACATCATGGGCTAATTCAATTACCAGCACCGAAGCTCTTGCGCTGGGCCCGCTCCACTGCATACCATCAATAAGGGTAATACCTTGAGGCACATCATCCGCATACAGGGTCAGACTGTCCACCTCTTTGCCCGGTATTATGACCTTAATGACGTTGTTTCTTGTTTCTCCCGCCTGGGTCTCTATATACTTTCTGTAGTAAATATGAGCCTCGTTTGAACCGCTGCCCAGATAAGCCTCGGATACTTCTATCGGCGGCCAGGGATTTTCCACCCCCTGCTGGTGAATATTAGCACGGTAGGCAGGGCCGAGACCTGGCGCGGGCATGATATCGTCGGGGGCTTCTTGTTCCGACCACAGTATACCCATGTCTTTAACCGGTATCGGCATATGGGTTTCGCTGTCATCTATTTGGCAGGCGGTAACGGTCAGCAGGAGAACCAGAACTAACAGCCCAATTATCAGCTTTTTCATAACAAAGTCCCTACTTACCCATCTTTATTTACTATAACGCAGATTGAACCAAATGGTTAGCATTATTACTCTACTTTTACCCAGAACCTCTCGCCGCCAGCGCCATCTATCAATACCCCTTGAGCCGTTAAATAAAAAAGGCGCTGGCTTCATAAGCCGGCGATGATGATAGATTCTACAATAAATGCTATCAGGGCACAAAAAACCACCACAGGTATAGTTGCCCACCTGGTGACGGTTCTCTTCCAGATGCCGACCGCCCCGATAGCAAGTGCGGCAATCGGGATAATGGCCACCGAAAGTAAATCGGCTGGCGTATCTAGGATATAGGCCCATCCGTAGCTGTAGCCAAATGGGCCAATTAGAAGCAGGTTGCTGAACAGGGCGGCGACGCCGATGAGTACCGGAGCAATAGCTGTGAATATTCCAGCCGGTCGGTTGCCGCGAAAAACCCCGAATAGAATCAGGGCAGTAACCAGGACGACCACTGCGGCGATTATCGGCAGCAACGGGGAGGAGTGCTTCATCTGGATTTCAACCCCGCTTTCTCCCCAGAGGCGGCTGCCTGCTGAATCTATCCTCTGCATATACACCGAGTCTGTTCTACTCATGTTGCTGCCTTCGCTCACCCTGGAGCCGATGATAAAACCGCCGCTGCCGTCGCTGATGACGCTGGAATAGCCGATGGTGCGGAAGGGCGGATTTCTATATACTTCTACCCCGGCCTCAGACCACAGCCGCTCCCCGTCAGGCCCCAGCCTCTGCGCGTAGACCTGCCGCACCCGCTGGCCAGCCTGGTCTTTATCAGCGACCCAGATTACGGTGCTGCTTCCATCACCATCACCGATAATATAGATAAGCCCCAAATTTGGAATGGGCGAGTCTTGAGGAATATTTGAGACCAGTACTCCGCCTTCCTGCCACAGTACCTCGCCGGAGGAGTTTATTCTTTGAGCGAATATTCCGCTTGTTTTAATATCGGTGTACTGAATCTCCGGCCAGGCGATGATACAGCCGCCCGAGCCGTCGGGGGCTATTTGCGGGTTTGACTGCCGCCCAGGAGCATCAATTACCGGAATACCTTCCTCACTCCACATTCGTTGTCCTTCAGCATCCAGCTTCTGGGCATAGACATCTTCGTCCCAGCCGGTAGCCATAGACATTTCAGTCCAGGCAATAATGAAACTGCCTGTGCCGTCATTGATAAGCCGGGGTCTCTCTTTTTCACTGGTAAGGGAAGTGACGGATATTCCGCCTTCTGCCCGCAGCAACTCACCATCCTGGTTTATCCTCTGTGCGTAGATTCGCATATCCTCACCGCTTGAATTTTCCCAGATAAAGACAGCGCCGCCAGAGCCATCGCTTACCATGGGCACGCCACGGTAGGCAGCTTTGATACCGCTGATGGGAATACCTCCTGCTTCCCATAGTAAGGTCCCGTCAGCGCTTACCCTCTGGGCATAGACCATCTCGCTGGAGGTCTCCCGCAGCAGGATGGCGCCTCCGGAACCGTCCGTTGTTATTCCTATCAAGCTGTGCCAGCCCCCGGCCGGCTTGGACCAGACGAGAACCTTCTCCCCATCCCAGACAGTATTGCCCTGTGAGTCCAGCCTCTGCGCATAGATGCCGTTTCCGTCCCCCCAGGCGGTGATAGCCCCGCCGGCGCCATCGCCAACGGCTAAGGGGACGCCACTATAAATATCATGTTCACTGGTAAGAAGCCTGCCCTTCTCCCCCCAGAGGAGGTTGCCACCGGCATCTACATGCTGGACGTGGATGCCGTCGCCGTATTTAGAAGGCTCGTCCAGCCAGAACACGAAAGCCCCGCCGCTGCCATCGCCGACCAGTGACGGAGGCTCCGGTGGCGGCAGCGCCATGCCGCCCATTCCGGCAAAGAGTCCGCCTGCCAGGACAGCCAGCAGAAAGATGGAGAGAGGGATTGTAATCAGAGCCGGGGACCGCCTCTTTGGCGCTGGCCGCTCAACCTTATTTTTTATCCCGGCCCGCTGTTTAATCCGGTCCCACGATTCTGCTGGAGGAGTAACCCCCGCCGCCATTTCCTTTAGCGCCTGGCGAAGCTCATCACGGGTAGCGGTCAGCGCCTCAAGTTCCCGGCGGCACCGCGGGCAGGCGGACAGATGAGCCTCAATTTGCTGGCGCTCTTCAGCCGCCACCTCTCCGTCGAGGTAGGCCGCCAGAAGTTGGCTTATTGATTTACAGTCCATGTCCTCCCCTCCTAGGTCGATGCCTCCGGCTGCTGGCCGCTCATCTGGGCCCGCAGCGACTTGAGCGCCTGGCTCATCCTGGATTTGACCGTCCCCAAAGGAACGTCTATAACCTGAGCGATTTCGTCGTAGGACAGGTCATTGAAGTATCTGAGTACCAGCACCGAACGGTGCCTGCCGTCCAAGGCGTTCATTGCCTTCACTAATTTCTCGTACTCCAGCCTGGTCACCAGAACCTCCTCGGGTCGTTCCCCGGGCTTAATATCGGGCAGATTGATGTTTTTCTCCTCTAAAGACAATAGAGCCGGTTTCTTCCGGCGTCGCCGGCTCAGGCACTGGTTGACGGTAATCCGGTAAATCCAGGTAGTGAGCTTCCCCTTCCTCGGATTGAAGGTGTTACGTGACCTCCAGACGCTCACAAAGACCTCCTGCAGGATATCCTCCGCCTCCTCTTTCCCGCCGGTCATCAGGTAAGCGGTCTTGAACACCATCTTCCGGTAGTCCTGGAAGACGGCCTCAAAGGCGCTCACGTCGCCCGCCTGCAGTGCCTCCATCAGGTCTGCCATAGCTATAACTATATAACTATACGTAGTTTGTAGCAAAAAAGTTCATTTTAGCGCAGGAGTTCTAAGCGCGGTCCAGAATTCTAGTGAGGTTAATCCGATAATAGGGGAATATATTAATATAAACAGGGAGAAAAGGCACGGGTGGTTAACAAAACGCCCGATTGTTGAATACACATGCGGGGCTAATAGAGAGTGATCCTAGCCGCACGCGGAGTTTGCTGCTGCCTCTTAGTTAGGCTGCTGCATCCTCAAGTCGCACACCAGCATACTTACAACCGTCCGGAAATGAAATCCATAGATAGCTAAGGTCATTGACATTGGGAAAGAGCGAGGACGCCTCACGAGGGTCGAAACAAGGAATCTCCAATAAAGCCATCTGCCCCTGTCCGTAATACCCAAGAACCACATGGACCTAACAAATGCCCAGATGTGCCACCACTGGAGCTGGGATATCCCCTTTCTTTTCTGAGGTTTGTACTGTTTCAAGAACGTCTTGACCCGCATGTAATACTGCCTGGGTGAATATATTTCAGTCAGAACGTGCTTATAACCATTAGTGAGTATTTGGCGATCCATTTTGGGAACGAAGTTCATGGAACAGTCGGTATTATCGCCAGAAACTTTCTCTAGAAGGCGGTTCTCTTTCTTCAAGCGCTGGTGCAGCTTCGTACCACGGGGTGCGTTCAGCAAACCG
>Ga0315533_1000759_pt1 | contig 26523 bp, 23 predicted proteins | sample SalMarSW160130MG_FD_203081 | JGI IMG/M metagenome (GOLD analysis project Ga0315533, IMG submission 203081) | Salt marsh sediment microbial communities from the Plum Island Ecosystem LTER, Massachusetts, United States - Salt Marsh Sediment SW1601-30 ... | reverse complement strand
TTTTTGCACATCAGTGATGTGCACCCCCGATACTTCCCCGGCGCTCGCGGTAATACTGTAGAAAGCATAGGCCAGAGGAAATCACTCAATGAGCGGCCATCTATTCAGAGTTGTCTTCGCAAAGGCGGCGAAATTATCATTCAGGTAACCAAGGAAGGCTTAAAAACCAAAGGGCCGACCCTTAGCACATATCTCGCCCTGCCGGGCAAATATCTGGTTATGATGCCCTGGATGAAAAGGCATGGAGTTTCGCATAAGATTGAGGACGACGATGAACGTAAAAGACTAAAACAAATCCTCGAACAGAGCAACCCACCGAAGGGACAAGGCTTTATTATCAGAACGGCAGGACAGGGATGCTCAAAGAGGGATTTACGAAGTGACCTGAGGTATCTGAAACGATTGTGGAGCACCATAGAAAAACGGATGGAGAATGAAAAAACACCGGGTGAGCTTTATCAGGAGTCGGATTTGGTAATCAGAGCATTGAGAGATGTTTTTAACAACAAAATAACTAACATAGTATGTGATTCCGAAAACGTGGTGCGTAAAATCAAGGTCTTTCTTGCCCAGGCTTATCCCCGTTTGAAACAGAGGGTAAAGTATTATGACAGCAAAATTCCACTGTTTTATAAATATCAAATAGAGGACGAGATCGCCAAAATCCAGTCCCGCACGGTTCATCTTAAAGGCGGCGGCTCCATTGTGATTGAGCAGACCGAGGCATTAGTCTCGATAGATGTCAACAGCGGGCGGTATCGCAGCAATAAAAGTGCCGAGCAGACTGCATACGAGAGTAATATGGAGGCGGCACCCGAAATCGCCCGTCAACTCAGATTGCGAGACTTGGGAGGATTGATAATCTGCGACTTTATCGATATGCGCTCTCAGAAACACCGTAAAGATGTGGAAAGAGTCTTTCGAGAAGCTGTCAGGGCCGACCGTGCCCGGATGAGAATAATGAGGATAAGCCGGTTCGGCGTAGTAGAAATGACACGCCAGAGGATGCGCCCTTCACTGCAGTTCAGCACATATTTAGCCTGCCCGCGTTGCGGAGGCACAGGTTTCGTGAAAAGCCATGAGTCATCGGCTATCGAGATTATTAGGCTGTTGAATCTTTCGGCCTCGAAAAAGCAGATAAAGCGCATTGAGCTGTCTGTTTCGCCGGAGGTCGCAGACTATCTGCATAATGAAAAAAGGACGACGATTGCAGAGATAGAACAGCTCAGTGGCAAACGCGTCGTCATTCACTCTGTGCCGGATTACTCCGGCGAAAAATACGACTTGGTCTGTTATAATGAGCGAGATAGTGTGGTAAAATTATAATAGAAGTAGCCGGAACTATTAAAGAGAGAATCGTTTATGTCTAAAAAATCCCTTGCTGATATAAAGGACGCAAGCCCGCGTACAAAGGCAAAGCTGAGTACAGTTACCCTGATTGAGAAATCAGTAAAATTCGACCTTGACTATGCCCGGAAGGTAATCAAAACCGAGGCCGAGGCGATAAGCGCTGTTACGCCGATTGTCGATGCGCCCTTTGAGCAAGCCTGCAGAATGATTTATAACTGCAGCGGCTCAACCATAGTAAGCGGCATCGGCAAAGCCGGTATAATCGGACAAAAGATAAGCGCCACGCTGGCTTCGACCGGAACGCCGAGCCACTTTCTTCATCCAGCTGAAGCGGTCCACGGCGACTTGGGCAGACTCCGCAAAAACGATATAGTGATTGTTCTAAGCTACGGCGGCGAAACAGATGAAGTTCTTCGGCTGATAAATCTCGTCAAGCAATTGGATATTAAGCTCATCGCCATCACCAGCGATAATCAATCTACCTTGAGTAAGCACAGCGACGTCGTGTTGTGCCTGGGCAAAATGAATGAGGCTTGCCCGCTCGGTGTTGCTCCGAGCGTCTCTACCACCTGTATGCTGGCGGTTGGTGATGCACTTGCACTTACGCTGATGAAGGCACGTAATTTCAGTGTAGAAGACTATGTAAGATTTCACCCAGGAGGCTCACTCGGAACAAAATTGATGACGGTCGAGCAATCAATGATATTCAGACAAGGTGAAGAATTACCCCTCGTGGAAGTTAGTGATACGATAGAAAAATTGTTCGAGAAAACCCGCGATGTAAAACGTCATGGGGCCGTGATGGTCGTGGATAAAAACGGCAAATTGACCGGCATAATTACCGACGCGGATATTCGACGTTTGATAACTCAAAAAGGGCCAAAGGCCTTTAGCTTAAAAGCCGGGGACGTTATGACGGCTGATTGCAAGAGAATAAGAACCGACGCCCTTGCTTCCGAGGCGACTGCTATTTTCCATAAATATAGAATCGATGACCTGCCGGTTGTTAATGCAAATGACAAACCCGTTGGCTTAATCGATGTGCAGGATATAGTGACAATAAAGATTGTTGGATAAATTTCGTATTGCGTCGTGCGTTGTGCATCGTGTGTAAATTTACGCAATACGCATCACGCAATACGATATACGAAATGAAGGCAAACCTTTCAGACATACAGGTTCTGGTAATCGATGTTGATGGCGTCCTTACAGATGGAACGATAGTAGTCAACGGTGACGGCAGCGAGAGCAAGTTTTTCAGCGTGCTGGATGGTCACGGCATTCGATTGTGGCACAGAGCAGGTTTGAAGGTGGTTTTTTTAAGCGGAAGACAGTCTCAGCCGACGAGACATCGTGCTGAGCAGCTTGAAGTTGAATATGTATTTCAGAATTGCCACAACAAGCTCGATACACTTGAGAAATTTCTTCAGCAAACAGGGCTGTCGCCGGACAATATAGCTTATATCGGAGATGACTTGCCGGATTTGCCGGTAATAAGGCATGTTGGCTTCGGAACAGCTGTTGCCAACGCCGTCGATGAGGTGAAGCAATATGCAGATTACGTTACTGCTCGTCCCGGCGGCAGTGGTGCTGTGCGTGAAGTGATAGAATACATCCTGAAAAATTCAGGCAGATGGCAAAAACTTATGGAGAGATATTTACCTGACGACCCGTCCTCCGTAGCACTGCGGAGGGTAGACAGTCAAGATTCGTCGTAATGACAGAGTGAGATTTTATGAAATCCAAGCTGCGAACCATCCTTATATGTCTTCTTTCGCTGGCTGCGGTTCTCGCAATGTATCTGGCGTACAGCCGGGCAAGCAAGATCCCTCAGATCGACATCGATTTGGGAGAAAGGTCTTTTGACGCTGTTTCCGATAGCAACGCCGGTGAGTTCGACAATGAGATCGGTAAAATTGCTAACGTTGGGATTGGCGGGGTTAAAAAGCCAGTGTTCCGGCACATAAGCACCGGCCGGATTGACAGAGAATTTGGGTTCGAAGAGCTTCTCCGCGAGGATAAAGGCGAATGGGAAGTTGAAAAACCTTTTTTGAATATTCATAAAAACGATTTTAAATGTTTTGTTACAGCCGACAGAGGCAAGGTCCAGATTGAAAATGCTGTTGGCAGACTCAGCCCAAAGGATGCAACTTTTACAGGCAATGTAGTCATCCATATTTTACCTGAGGCCGGTAGTGACATCAAAGAAAGCTTTGTTTATCTTGATGATGTTATCTTTATTAGTGAAAAATCTCAGCTTTCAACTGCGGGGCCGGTCAGGTTCGTTTCCCCGGATGCTCAAATGCTGGGCACAGGAATGGAAATGATCTATAATGACCAATTGGAACGAATGGAACTATTCTGGATAGTTCATTTAGCAGCCCTGCACATTAAGGCTTCACAAGTGGCTTCGTTTTCGCAAACTACACAGCACAGCAATGACCAGGCTCAACCCGCCGTTGATAATAGCACCCCAAAACAAAACGTCGTTGATAACAGCACCCCAAAACAAAACGAGACGCCAACACCTGCCAGACGAGCCGTTGAACAGAAACAAGGTGAATACTATAAATGTGTGCTCAGTAAAAATGTCGTGATCGACTCCGTTGAGCAATTGGTTTTAGCTGAAGATAAAATTTCTATAAACAATATTTTCTGGTCAAGAGCATCGAACGAGGAAATTAAAAAAGCCGAAACCGCCGGCAAAGATGAAGACAAAATAGATAAAGAAAAAGGAGAAGATAAAGAAATCGAAGAAGATAAAAAAGTCGAAGAAAATAAAGAAGTTGAAGAAGGCACAAAAGTTGAAGAAGATAAAAAGGTAAGCAGCGTCACAACCTCTGCAGACAGCGTACCGAGTCAGCCGGTTCAGGCGCTCCGTGATACAATTATTACCTGTGACAATGGAATTTTCATTATTCCGATGAACTCTACCATAATACAGAATGATTTTATTCAATCTGCAATTGACAAAAACCTCACAGCCACAAAACCACCCCTGGACCCTGATGATAACGAGGAGCGAACGATACTTATAACTGACAAAATCGATTATGACGCCACGACTGATAATACCATAGCTGCCGGTCCATTGGAGCTTACCCTCTATGTCAACGATGCTGCGGAAGCTGAAAGCCTGCAAAATCCTGTTCCAATGAACATCAAAGCCCGGAAAGAAGCCAGATTTCTATCACTGTCGAAGCAGGTTACCTTCGAAGGCGATTGCGTATGCACAATGAGCCGAGAAGAGCCGAATAATGTCGGGCAGAAATACACGCTATCAGCCCCAAAGCTTATAGTAAATCTCTCTTCAGATGACTTGAATACCGAATCAAGTATAGAGCATATCACAGCCGATGGCGGCGCAGTTAAGCTCCAGGGTATTAAAACGATAAAAGGAGAATTGTTCGGTGGCGTTAATTTAGAGTGTTATAGGATCGACCATGATGTCAGCAAGGAGCTGTTTATAGCTACCGGTCCCGGCGGCACAATAAGATTGAATAATTCAAAAGTCCCCGACCCTAATCAACAGCAGAGCGGATTCAGTTTGCGCAAACCGTGCTACGCCTTTTTAAGAAACTTTGCCTCATTAAAATACTTTATTAAAGATAATTTGATAATTTCTGACGCTGAACCTGGCCAAACACTGTGGATTGATTACTTTCCCGTTGTCGAGGGCAGCTATGGTCAGCAGGTTAAGGCTACCGCAGCTCACACCGAGGTCGGTTTTGTGCAGACTGCGGATGGTCAGAGCGAACTTTCAATGCTGATCGCCTCCGGAGGAATTACCTATAAGGAAGATGACGGCAACGAGTTCATTGGCAGCAAATTATTTTATGACAGTGAGAAATCGGTATTGAGGGTCGAAGGTGATGAAGCAGAGCCATGCTATTTTAACGGCGCTCTTGTTGAGAAAATCTTATATGACCCGAAGACCGGTAAATTCGAGGCACCCCTTGTCGGCCCCGGCACATTGCAGATGAAATGAAAAACGGAAACGCAGGACGGGCATCCACACAGGGCAAATTGACCATTATGAAAAAAACAATCAAGCGCAAAGCTGTTGTAAATCAGCTATGTTTAATTCATCCAGCCGTGGGATAATTTTTTCAGCCAGGCTCAATTCGTCGGCATCATAAGAGTTTGTTACGGCTATTGTGTGTATTCCAGCCTTCTTAGCAGCCTCAAGTCCCCAATGAGAATCTTCTATTACAACACATTGCCCTGCTGTAATTAAACGCTGACGGTTGTTATTCAGTTTTCGCAGAGTTAGTAAAAATCCATCGGGGTGTGGTTTTCCTTTTTTTACCTGCTCAGCGGAAACTATCACCGTAAAGAAATGGCGCAATCGTGCCTGTTCTAATATCAATTCAATCTCGGCACGCACAGCCCCCGAACATATCGCCATCGGTACATCTTTTTCCTTAAGCATCTGTAGAAAGTCACGTACGCCCCCGATTATCCTGCCCTCGGTCTGGGCTAATTCTTCAAATATCTGGTTTTTTTGCAGCACTAAATTTTCGATTTTTTGGCCATCAAGCCTGGGCTGGTTCCTCTCCGCAACCAGATTAAAACAATCAACATCTGTTAAGCCGAGATATTCTTTGTAGTAATCTCTTGTTGGAATCTCGATGCCATACTGTGCCAGGACGCGATTGAAAGAGCGGAGGTGCAGAATCTCTGAGTCTGTAATTACACCATCAAAATCGAAAATAACGGCTTTGAGCATTTGTTTTGAGTGAATTAGTTAATTTGTTAATTAGCGAATTAGTTTTTCTTCAGAGACCGAATGTAAGAACTAATTCCTTTTGATAATCCTTCGTATTCCTCATCCAAGTAAGCAAATACCTTTTTTTCGATGTATTTTAATCCTAAAGTGGCTCTCAAATGACTTCTTGTCTCTTCACATTCTCCACGAGATGTATAAAGAACTCTTACTTTATCAGAAAAATAATATCTGCCATGTGCTTCGGCTATATTTGCAATGACTGAATTGGCTGAATCTCTCATTTGTCTGGATAAGCCATATTTTTCTTCTTTTGGAAAAGTTGCTGTGATTTTGTATATCTCCATTAGAAATGCATATCCCTTTTTCCATATATTTAAATCATAAAATCCCTTCGCCATTTCGCCTCTTGGATAACCAATCTCTAATTCACTAATTCGCTAATCTACTAACTCACTAACTTTTCCAATTATTGACTCATATTGTGTGAAGGTTGATTTATCACCAGCGCAAATTGTTTCTGCTAAAGCTTTAATTTTGGGGGCGTTTTTGGTGATAAATCTTCGGGCAGTGACAGCCTTGCGTTGTTTCATGGGGATTTTTGAGCCGTTTTCGGCGGCGACTTGCATATCGACATCGGTGCCGGCCTGGCCGCACAATAGATAACCATTAATCAAATCTATTGCTATATCAACTAACGCCCTGCCATAAAGGTCCATATATTCGGTGCCGTTTTCCTTTACAAATGCGATTGACCTTTTAAGCTGTTCCATTCCCTCAGCTAACTTTTCGAGCAGGTCGTTCATGGCGGGGTCGAATATTTGCTGGGTAAGACCTGCGATAAGATTTTCAGCGGTCCCGCTGCATACGCCACGAACCGCAGCTACAACCTGCAGCTGGCTTGTCCCTTCATAGATGGTGGTGATTCTGGCGTCTCGGGCGTGCCGTTCACAGGCATAGTCAAGCATATAGCCGCTGCCGCCTAAAACCTGGATAGAATCGTAAGCTACTCTATTGCACATCTCGGAGCAATAATATTTGCTCATCGGCGTCAACATCGAAGCATATCTTTTGTGTTTTCGTGCATCTCTTTTAAGCTGCCTGGCATCCTCTTTGCTGTTACTATCATTCCCGCGAAAGCGGGAATCCAATTCCAATCGTTTGGCGTAGCCGATTCCCATATCGACCACGCGTGATGCCTCGTACAAAAGTGCGCGACCGGCTTCAATAGAAATTTTCATATCAATCAGCATGTCACGTACCGCCGGTAGTTTTTCGATAACTACACCAAACTGTCTCCTGCTGGCGGCGTAATCGCGGGCTACGCGAAAAGCAGCCTCGGCGATTCCCAACGATTGAGCGGCTATGCAGATACGGGCGCCATTCATCAGGCTCATAACGTATGTTATAAGTCCCCGCTGACGTTCACCTATAAGCCGGGCGGGGGCATCTTTGAAAAACAGCTCGCACGTTGGGCTGCCGTGGATGCCGAGCTTTTCTTCCAGTCGGCGTACCTTGACCCAGGGACCTCGCTCGACAAGAAACAGACTGAGCCCCCGGCCATCGGAGACTTCGGGTTCGCTGCGGGCAAGTACAAGCAGAATCTCACCGCAGCCGTTTGTTATGAATCTCTTGACGCCGCGAATGAACCAGTTGCCTTGTGCGTCCTGATAGACTGTGGCGGGCTGTTCCGCCTCCATATCGTGGCCTGAAACCTTGACCGACTGCAAATCTGAACCGGCGTCCGGCTCGGTCAATACCATAGCGCCTGTGATCTTGCCTGCAGCGAAGTCAGGCAGATATTTCTGCTTGATTTCCTCCGATGCATACGCGTTAATCGTCTCCGCAATTCCCTGCAAGCCAAAAATATTCATCAGGGCAGCATCCGCACGGGAGATAATCTCGACAGCCATCGAATAAACAATATCCGGAAAATTCAGGCCGCCAAAGCGATACGGCAGAGTAAAACCCATAACCTCAGCCTGGGCGAGCTTCTCAAGGGATTCCTGCAGTCCTTTCGGTCGTGTCACTGAGCCGTCTTCGTTGAGGATATTTCCCCGGCGATCTACATCTTCCGCACGCGGAGCAATAAAGTCTCCTGCTAATTGTCCAAGCGAGTCCAGCACCATCTCATAGTTTTGCATTACTTCATCAGCATTAGCCGGCGCATAGTCGAACTCGCTTGCGAATCTAAAATTTTCTTCGCAAATCTCAGCTATCCCGTGCAAGTCAATATGCTTTAATAAAAACTGTATATCGTCGTTGTCTTTGTAGAAGTTGCTCATAACCTTTCCTGTTTGTGTAGTGCTACTGTGTCATTACGAGCGAAGCGAAGCAATCTCATAACCTGTGATGTGCAGAGATTGCCACGGCCTGCTTTGCAGGCCTCGCAATGACAGCTAAGTTCGACTTATTACGGCCATTTCCTCTTTTATACTCTTTTCCTTCATCGCTTTTATCATTTTGGGCACGATTTCATTTAAGTCGCCGATTATCTTGTAATGTGCAACCTGAAAGATTGGTGCTTCGGGGTCGTTGTTGATAGCGATGATTTTTTGACTCTGGCCCATCCCCGCATGATGCTGAATTGCACCGCTGATTCCGACAGCTATGTATAAGCTGGGCCGGACCGTAGTGCCGGTTTGGCCAACCTGATGGTCGCGGTCGATAAAACCTAAGTCCACAGCAGCTCTGGAAGCTGCCGGTGCCGCACCCAGACAGTTAGCCAGGTCCCAGATAAGCTTAAAATTATCCTTGTTGCCTACGCCCGCTCCGCCGGCAACGATTACCCTTGCCGCTTTGAGATCAACTTTCTTTGGACGTTTGTGTTCGGCCAGAATCTCCAGCGGCAAATCTTCCTGCGAAAGCTTTACATTTTCTGTAATAATCTCACCTCGGTGAGTCACGTCCGGCTCCGGCATAGGCATTACGCCCTCGCGGACGGTGGCCATTTGCGGCCAGCGGTCGAGGTTTATGATGGTAGCAATGATGTTACCGCCGAAGGCGGGCCTTATCTGAAATAACAAATTCTTATGCAGCTTTTTATCTTTAACAGTCTTGTGGTCACCGATCTGCAAATCCGTGCAGTCAGCAGTAAGGCCCGCCTTTGCGGCGCTTGCAATTCGAGGAGCTAAGTCTCTGCCGGTGATGGTTGCTCCGTAAAGCACTATCTGCGGCTGGTACTTATGAATTAGCCCGAGCATCACCTTTGCGTAACTATTTGCCTGATAAGACTGCAGCAGAGTATGTTTAACCAAATATACCTTATCAGCACCAAATTGAATTAATTTTGTCGCATGGTTTTGGACATCGCTGCCTACAAGGGTGGCGGCTAATTTCACGCCGAGTATATCAGCTAACCGGCGGGCCTTACTCATCAATTCGAGTGGAGTATCTTCTAACTTTCCATTATGCTGCTCTGCAAAAACCCAAACTTCACCTTCTCTGTTTACGTCAATCATGCAAGTCCTAACCTCAGGGTTTTTATGTCCCCGTTCTTGCTCGCCGCTTTCGCGGGGATTACTCCTGCGAAGGCAGGAGCAAGAAAATACGGGGGTGATTTTTAGAATTGGCGTCTATCGCGTCCGCCACGTCCACCGCGTCCACTATCCCGACCACGGCCAAAACCGCCTCGTCCACCACGTCCACCACCACCGGGGCCACGGCCCTGTGGTCTGGGACGAGCTTCATTTACATTTACAGCTCGGCCTTTTATATCCTGGCCATTCAGACCGGTAATCGCAGCTTCAGCTTCACTTTTGGTAGACATTTCTACAAATCCGAATCCTCTGGATTCACTGGTGAACCGGTCTTTAATGATGTTGACGGAACTGACCTCGCCGAAAGCCTCGAAAGCCTGACGCAAATCATCTTCTGTCGCATCGTGTGACAAATTACCTACATAGATATTCATTTGAATTTCCTTTCTAACACTAAGCGATATTTACTTTCGGCACGGCCGGACACGTGTCAAGCCTTCGAATACCGAGAATTCTTCTTTATAAACTTCAAATCTTTGTAGGGTGGGCCTTGGCCCACCATTTTATTTCATTCTTATATAACCATTATGCTTTTAAGTATCCATTCATAAGTGCAAAACGTTGTTCTTGTCATTGCGAGGCCCGCCTACCCAAAGGCTCGTCCGTCGGGCAGGCCTTTAGGCCGAAGCAATCTCAAATCTCCGAAGCAAAGAGATTGCCGCGCTCGGCTCTCCTATGGAGTCCTTACGGACTGCCTCGCTCGCAATGACATAAAATGGCTAAAATTCAACATATTAATCCTTGAATGGCTACGCTTTTAACAAAATCATTCATCCGTTAGCTTTGCCTCACCTGGCAACGTAGCACGAATTGTTACTTTCAATTCTTCGGCAGCTTCTTGTAGATTTTCAGCATCCCAAGGCACAGTCAAATGGTGGTTTGTATCAAAGTGCGTTTTCTGTTCCTCGAACTTTATTTTTTCGCATGTATAAATAACCGGTTTTCCCAGACCCTCCGCATAACCGGCCTCCCAATAGGCGCCAGCATTCTCGTGTGTCAGGTCGGCAATTAAGAAACGCGATGTTTGTATTTCCACTCTTAGTCTGTCATCTATCAATCCAGCTTTGGGTCGATCTGCAAGTTTGAACAAATCAAAACCCGTTTCGTTTACTGCTGGTTTAAAGGTATTTTCAAAAATAGCGTCTAATTGAGTATCGCCATATTGCATTGCCATAAATGCCTTACGGCTTTCAATAGCTCCTCGTTTAAGCTCTTCATAATACTGCCAACCTTCAAATGACAAGGTCACTTCAGCACTCGGATCTAATGTTAAACTTCCTTGAATGACTCCTGAGTCAATTAGATGCTGTATGACCAACATAAATCCATTAGGTGTTATGGCTCCCATTATCGACTGGTGCTTCGCAGGTATAAGATGAAGATACTCTCCAGGTGCTTCTATGTTTTCTCCAAGCCACCGGATTATATTATTTGCTTGCTCAGTGGGTGTTTGTGGTAGGTTCTTTAATACATTTTCGATTATCTGCTGTGTAAGAACTATTTTTTCATTACTGAATTCATGGCGAGAAATTGCTTCGTGTCTTGTCCGTATCCAATGGCTTAATACAGCGATTTTTTTGACGTCATTTTTAAGCATATCAGGTAAAATATTTGGATCTGAAAGAGGTACTTTTAGATAGAAATCACCGCACCTCGGACACGAACACAAGTCCAGAGAAGAACCCTCTCGCTTTATTTCTTGTATGTCAGTATTGCATACCGGGCATTTATCAGCCATAAACCTAATCCTAACCGAAGACTTCCGCAGTGAATTTTTCCAAATAAGGTTTCCAATCCAAATATTTGAGGACAGCCTTTACTTCAAACTCAAGCCGTTTCTTATGATTATCAGAAAAAATAAGAATTCCCTCTTTCAGGATTCTGTGAATTAAAAGAGGAGGAGCATCATTGAGAACAACTAAATCAATTTTGTCGGTCTTAAATAAATCCGTCAACTGACCCAGCGTTTCCAATCTTAATTCAAAACGCTCATTGGCTTGAACGCTCTCACCGAAAGATATGGCAATATCAATATCACTTAAAGGCCCTATCTTGCCCTTAGCTTGTGAACCAAAAAGATAAGCTAAAATCACCTTTTGCTTCTTAAAAATCTTCGATAACTGTTTTTTTTGAGATTGTTCTATCACGCTATTACCTTGTCTTCGATCAGCTCGTGTATCATATCTGCGATTCCTTCCTCGGTCGGCGGGATTTCTTTGCTTTCCTTTGCGGCAAGGACTACACTTTGAATACGGTGGACCTTCGTTGGTGAGCCGCTTTGACCGCACCAGTTCAAATCCGCACCGATAAATTTAAGGTCCCAGTGCTGGATTAGAAGGCCTCTTTGCTTGAGTTCATCGCTTTTGTGCGCGACAAGTTCTTTGATATCAGACTCATTTACGTTTGGATTTTCTCTTTTAATTTTTTGCTCGACTTCGATGGGAGTTAGCGCGTTTTTATATTTCATCATCTTTTTTGCCGCGGCGATTCGCGGCTCACTTGCATCACTTGTTACAGTTAATAGAACAGGCAAGTTAGTTTTTACCTGCTGCCAGCCATTTCCGATATTTCGCCGCACCGTTATAGTTTTGCCGGCGAGATCCTTAAGCTCTTCAACGTATGTAATCTGCGTAATACCGAGTTTTTCCGCCAATTGTGGGCCGACCTGTGCGGTGTCGCCGTCGATTGCCTGTCTGCCGCAAAGAACTATATCATAATAAAGCTTTTTTACCGCACAGCTCAGGATGTAACTGGTTGCCAAAGTATCGCTTGCGGCACAGCCGGGATCGGTTATCAGGATGGCATCGTCAGCCCCGCGGAACAGCGAGCCGCGAAGGATTGCAGCCGCTGCCGGCGGTCCCATCGATATTACCGTAACAGAGCCACCAAATTTATCCTTGATTTGCAGAGCTAATTCGAGGGCGTTGAGGTCTTCCGGGTTGAAAACAGCCGGCAGAGCGGAACGATTGACAGTACCATCATCGTTCATTACCTTGCCTGTAATCCTCTTGGTATCAGGAACCTGCTTGGCCAGAACAACACAGTTGTAACCCAATTGTCTTCCCCTTATCTGTTTTTGACACATCACAGAAACACAATTCACGAGAGACGAAAAATGAATTTTAGCGTAATTTACCGCCAGGTCAACCCTAAAAAAGCTGTTATTGAGTTAATCGCACCCCTGCACCCCTAAAATGGGGCGATTGTTTATTGACAGCCGGTCACCTGTCAATGTAGAATCTCAATTTCCTCAAATACTTGGATTCACGAAACATTAAACTTGTCCCCACGAAAGCGGGGAATCGTTGCTTGACTGTCATGCTTTTTAATCATTGAGAAAGGACAGCGTATGAAGCCAGAAGGCAATCTTAGAGCAAAATCCGCATTGAAAAAGGATGATTTAATCGTGATTACCGGTGCTGGTGGATTTATCGCCGGCGCCTTGGCGCGATATTTTCGTGAGCAGGGTTTTACCCGAATAAGGGCTGTGGACAAAAAGCCTCTTTCTCAGTGGTATCAACGCGTCCCAGGTGTGGAATCTTTATGTTTGGATTTGAGATACGAAGAAAATTGCAGGCGAGTCTGCGAAGATGCGGTCGAGGTATATAACCTTGCAGCCGATATGGGTGGTATGGGTTTTATTGAGCGGTTCCGCGTTGAGTGTCTTCGCAGCATTTTGATCAATACCCACATGATTGAATCAGCGTATCGAGCCGGGGGCCAGCGATATTTTTTCTCTTCCTCGGCCTGCGCTTATAACGTTGAGCTTCAAAAGGACCCGAATGTCCGTGCTCTTAAAGAATCGGATGCTTACCCCGCTATGGCCGAGCGAGGATACGGCTGGGAGAAGCTTATGTCCGAAATGTTTTGCCAGGAATACTGGTCAGAACGTGGCCTCAAGACATTCACCGCCAGATTCCACAACGTCTATGGCCCGTGGGGCACATGGGATGGAGGCCGAGAAAAAGCCCCGGCTGCCCTCTGCCGCAAAGTTATTGAGGCTAAAGACATCGGCTCAGGTAAAATCGTCATCTGGGGTGACGGCAAGCGAACGCGAAGTTTTATGTATATCGATGATTGCATCGATGGTATCGATATGATTATGCACTGTGACGAGCTTATTGCCACTCCTATAAACCTTGGTACGAGTCATCTGATTTCAATTAATGATCTGGTCTCGCTGGCTGAGAAAATCGGCAGCGTCAAACTCGAACGAGAATATGACCTTGAGGCTCCGCAGGGAGTCGCCGGGCGTAACAGCGATAACACCTTTATAAAGGAAGTGCTCGGCTGGGAGCCCAACACGCCGCTGGAAGAAGGACTGAAAAAAACATACCACTGGATAGAACAGCAATATAATGACCGAAAAGCAGGCAAACATACGGTAACAGGATGAGCTCACAAGAATACTCCAAGATCACGGATGTGGTGGGGAATTTGCCATACAGAATAGCCCTTTCGGGCGGATGGATAGACCAGCCTTACGTTTCCAAACATAATCCTTCTCCGCCCGGCTCGATGGTGGTCGTGGCTGCTGAGCCACAGTTTCGGTGGATGGACCGCTCCGGCATCTGCAGCAGCACGCGCGAAATAGCATTGAAGCTGTGGAACAATCAATTGCCCGATGAGCCGCCCGAAGATTTAGTCCGCCAGTTGTACGAAGCCGAGAACAAAGGAAAAGCTGAACCCTCAGGCTCACAGGATATGATCGGCATTATATATCCGGGCGTCAACAGGCTGGATTATGATTTCAACGTTCATGGAGGTATCTTCCCTTCGCATATTGAATCAAACAATAACCTCGACGTAGCATCATGGCTGGGTGATGTGATACACGTAATCCCGGTTGGTCAACGACCGGATGGATATAATCCGCTTGGCCGAAAGAATTTTGCACCTGAATGGGTCGCCCGTCTTGGACTATCGGGCAAAGATTGTTTCGACGCTATTATCAATAAGGACCTCAAGCGCTTGGGCGGTGCAATGAATGAGTGTATGCTCTGCTGGCATACTATTCTGCCTAATATTGTGGAGCATCCAACCTTGAAAATAGACCTTTTGGCTCTTTTGGAGTATTACCAGTCTAATTATCCCGGTGCAATGTATTCGGGCTGTGGAGGAGGATACCTTTATGTAGCCTCACGTGAACCCGTGCCGGGTTCGTTCCGCGTAAAGGTTAGGGTCAAGAAAAAGTGAAAGCTACGTCAGATACTGTAGTTGTTTCGGGAGGCTTCGATGATATTCGATCGCAGGACGTTCGTTTTCTTCAGGAAGCAGCTCGCTTCGGCCCGCTGCATATATTCTTATGGGATAATGAATTATTGCGATCTGTTATCGAAAAACGGCCTAAATTCCCCGAGCAGGAGCGGCTTTACTACCTACAGGCGATTCGCTTTGTTCATAAGGTTCACCTTGTGCATAACCTTTCGGATACCGGTACGCTACCGAATGTTCCTGATGTTAAGCCGACCGTATGGGCTGTCACCGAATACGAGCACACACCACAAAAGCAGGGCTACTGTCGGACAAACAATCTTCGCTATGAAGTTATAAAACAGCAGCAATTGCAGGGCTTTCCTGATGGTGACATAATTGAATCAAGCATGGATGATTCAAAAAAGAAGGTTCTTGTAACCGGCAGCTTTGATTGGTTTCATTCAGGCCATGTGCGATTTTTTGAGGAGGTCTCGGAGCTTGGCGAGCTTTATGTTGTCGTGGGTCACGATGCCAACATCAAGGCTTTGAAAGGGCCGGGTCATCCTAAGTTCGATGAGCAGGAGCGAAGATATATGGTTCAATCCGTTCGCTATGTCAAGCAGGCCCTGATTTCTAACGGCAATGGCTGGCTCGATGCCGAGCCGGAAATTGAGCGAATCAAGCCGGATATTTATGCTGTGAACGAAGATGGTGACAAGCCTGTCAAGCGGCGTTATTGTCAGGAACATGGTATAGAGTATGTCGTGCTTAAACGCCTGCCAAAGCCAGGTCTGAAGCGAAGGGAAAGCACAAAGCTGCGAGGTTTTTAAACAGAGGTTCAAATTATATTATTTAGTGCGAGGATTTAAGATGTTAAAAGGTGTACCGAATATTATATCACCGGAGCTGTTGAAGATACTTATGGAAATGGGCCACGGAGATGAGATTGTTTTGGCAGATGGCAATTTTCCGGCTGCGTCTGTAGCCAGGAGACTTGTTCGTGCCGACGGGGTAAACAATCCTGAGCTGCTCGAGGCCATACTGAAATTCTTTCCGTTGGATATCTACGTTGATTCAGCCGTTGCGCTGATGGCAGTTGTGCCCGGGGACAACGTAAAACCGACAATCTGGGAAAAATATCGTGGGATAATAAAGAAAAGCGGTGAAGAATTCAAAGATTTCGAGATGGTTGAGAGGTTTGCCTTTTATGAAAGGGCTGCTAAAGCCTACGCGGTTGTTGCAACGAGCGAGGCGGCATTGTACGCCAACATTATACTTAAAAAAGGAGTAATCAAACCGTATTAATACTACTCGGATTTAGGTGTCTTCGCAGAAAACAATTTACCGGTAATTTCGTAACTCGGAGCGGATTTGTTGGCATGAATTATATTTCAGCAACGATAAGTTGCCAAATCTACATTTTTCTTGACTGGTGAATTTATCTGTATTAACTTGCCGATACAAAGAGAGGGTAATGTTTTTGAAGCTGAGGTATTTTAATGACATCTGATAAACTGAAAATTTTTAGTAGACCGGATTTGCACAATACTCGGCTTTTACTGGGTTTCTCCGGCTGGATGGACGGCGGGGAAGTATCCACAGGAACCATGAAGTACCTTATCGACAAGCTGGATGCTCAAAAACTTGCTGAGATAACTCCTGAAGGTTTCTATATTTACAGTTTCCCCGGCTCGATGGAGATAACGGCTCTATTTCGCCCTCATACAAGAATTAGAGCCGGCATTATCAAATCTTTTGAGGTTCCGAGAAACGAGTTTTTCTACAGCGAGCAAAATAATCTTATCCTTTTCTTTGGCAAGGAACCCAATTTGCGGTGGGAAGAGTTCGCTAATTGTATTTTCTCTCTATGCGAGCAGTTCCATATCGAAATGATGTATTTCATCGGCAGTGTTGCGGGCCTTGTGCCGCATACACGCGAGCCGAGATTTTTAAGCTCGGTTTCGGACGAACAGCTCAAGGAAACGCTCAAGCGATATGGTGTCAGATTCACCGATTATGAAGGTCCAGCCAGTTTTATTACCTATCTTACAACAATTTGTGCCGAGCGGGCTTTGAAGATGTCGACCTTTGTTGCGACGATTCCTGCTTATGTGCAAGGCAATAATCCCAGGTGCATCGAGGCAGTAATAAGGCGCTTGGCAGGCATCCTGGGCCTACAGATAGACCTCGACGACCTAAGGGCTGTCGGCGATGAGTTTGAGAAGAAGTTAAACGATGCAGTCGCGGAACAGCCTGAGCTGTCTGCCAACATTCACAAGCTGGAAGAAGACTACGATAACGAGGTTTTCAGTGAGATGGGCGATTTGAAAATGTGGCTACAGCAGCAAGGAATCAGGCTGGACTAAAAGCCAGCGAGATTTACGCAATACGCATCCCTGGACTTGAGCGAGGCGAAGGCACGAGATACGCAATACGATTAACTGCCGAAGGTGGGGTTCGAACCCACACCCGGGGTGAACCGGACGGGATTTTGAGTCCCGCGCGTCTGCCAATTCCGCCACTTCGGCCAAATCCATTGACTACTTACTATTGATTATTTATTATTTGATTCAGATTGTCAAATGGCTTTGTGAAAATATGAATTGATTTGTATGTCTGAGCCGATGTAATATAAAATTCACGTTTAGCCGTCGCCGATATTAATCCTTCGTAGTGATTCTACTACGGAGAAGGACGGTGACGGGTTAGTAGTAAGGAGAAACGAAAATGTGTAATACATGTGGCTGCCGAGCAGGAAAGAAGAGCAAAGCCAAGCCGAAAAAGAGCAAAAAGAAATAATGATAACGTTGTCGCTGTGAGGGATTTCATCCTGAAACAATCTCTCGCAACGACACCCCTTGTTTCACGTGTGACAGCAGCAACAATAAATATAGTACCGCATACCACAATTGCTGTTATGAGTATAGACACATTTGTCCAGACCTCGTTATATTTCCTTGCTTTAATTAATCCTGCGAGTAAAGTACTTATTCTTTCCTCTATTCAACCTCCCTATTCTAAGCAGGAACTCCTGAAAGTATCGACAAGAGCCACGTTCGCGGCTTTGCTGATTCTTCTCTCACTCTCCGTCATAGGTTATTTTCTGTTGAAGAAGATTTTCCGCTATGGATGCTTTCCTCTTTCAATGAACAGAATAGCGGAAACTCAAATTGCTGGCAATGTAAAAGACATTAAGGTAATTGGTTAATTAGTGTATTGGTTAATTGGTGAGTGGCATAAGGGTATCTGGGTAGTAGGACGCAGGGTATCAGAGGATCAGGAAACCAGGATGTGAATATCAGGGGAACAGGGTATCAGGTTGTTAAGAACAGAGGACAGAAGTTTACCCGCCTCTGGCGGGACAAAAGACGGAAGACAGACGACAGAGGACAGAGGACGGAAGACGGAGGACAGGGGACAGAAGTTTACCCGCCTCTGGCGGGACAGATGACAGAAGACGGAGGACAGAGGACGGAAGACGGAGGACAGGGGACAGAGGACAGAAGTTTACCCGCCTCTGGCGGGACAGATGACAGGAACAAAAGTGTTAGCGAGTGAATGGTTATGCAATCTTTGTGGCCAAAGCAAATCCGTGTCAGTCAGTGTCTAAGTCCGTGTCCATCAGTGTTTATCCGTGTTAATCTGTGAAATCTGTGGTTAGTAATCAATAAAGACTATATCTTCCGGAATGGCGACCACGTCACGGTGGCGGGGGCCGAGAGTTTTTCTTATCTCGGTGCTGTGCTTGCCGGCTAACTGCTTCAACTGAGCGCTGCTTAAATTCGTTACAGCCTTTGCCCTGTCATTAAGCATAACGACCGAGCCGGCCTCAAATGTACCCTCAACCGATGTCACGCCGCTCGGCAAAAGGCTCTTTCGATTTCTAACTGCCTGCATTGCACCGTCATCAATTTTTATTACGCCTGCTGCGGCGCTATTGAGAATCCACCTTGCACGGTTGGATAACTTCCTTTTCGGCAGAAAGATAGTGCCGATTTCCTCGCCTGCGATGATTCGGTTGATAACGTTCCTCGCCCTGCCGTTGGCCAAGACCATTCGGCAGCCGGCGTTAGCGGCTATCTTCGCAGCTTCGATTTTGGTTTTCATTCCACCGGTGCCGTATTTAGTACCGGTGCCGGCGGCGCTCCGCACAACATCGCCGGTTATCTCGAAAACCGTAGAAATAGGCTTGGCGTCGGCGAACTGCCGCGGGTTTTTATCGTAAAGGGCGTCGATGTCACTTAGCATAATCAACAGGTCCGCATCGAGCTTGCTGGCGACAAGTGCACCTAATTTGTCGTTATCGCTGAAGGTCGAGCCGATCTCATCGGTGCTGACGCTGTCGTTTTCGTTCAGGATGGGGACAACGCCTAACCGCAGCAGCGTCTCAATGGAATTGCGAAGGTTCAAATATGTCTTTCTGTTGCTGAGCACCTCGGCGGTCAGTAAGACCTGGGCAACGGTGACACCGTGACGCGCAAATGATTTTCTGTACTCAGCCATCAGGAGCGGCTGGCCGATGGCAGCACAGGCCTGCCGCATCTTTATATCCTGCACTTTTTCAGTTAGTTTCAACTGGCCGGCTCCCATGCCGATGGCGCCGGAGGTAATTATGACGACCTGCCTGCCGGTTTCCAGCAGAGAACTTATCTGGCCGACAACTCGGCGGACGTATGCAGCGTCCACACTATCGTTCTTTGTCAGGATATTCGTGCCGATTTTTATTACAATTCGTTTTGTCTCGGAGAAGTCTCGCATAAATAGTTAATATCCACTCCCAAACAAGTTTTAAGGCACTACTCTTCTATGAACCAGCCGTAAAACCGTTGGCTAAATATTATCTTCGAATGGTTCTATAATCAAGCGGAGTCCTTTCAGACTAATTGCTCTATTTTCGAGCCGGCAACTGAATTTGCATGTGCGAAACTACCCAGAATAGCTATCTCATTTACCGGAATTCTCATATCCATAGGTGAGCCATAATCCTGATGGTCAAGGAATTCGCCGCCCGCACCGGCTACTCTGCCCAGGGCAAAAACCATAAACGCGATATCACCGACTCTTTTGAGAGTAATACGTTTTTCGGCAAGAGCTTTCCAGCAGACAGCCAGAACAATACAAGCTATTGCCCCGTCGAGGTTAACCGCCCAGACGTTTCTTGCTATACCAATTTCTTTGAGCCGATGGGCAAGCAAATGATAAAACTGTAAGAACATGTTACTTAGTTGGTTTTCATTTAAATAGTCGTTTATAACCTTTTCTCTTGGGTCATAGTTGACGGGCTTGTCTTTGAAAACCGGGTGCCCAAGACATGGTATTCGTTCATATTCGGTGCCTGCTTCCTTGGCGGCGTTTCTAATTTTATTAAATGTCTCTGCCTGTTCATTTACGATTTTCTGCAAATCGAGGTCGTGGTTTGGCTCCCAGGGGTTATCAATTTTGACATTTCTAAATAATCGCGTGAGATATCCAATCGCTCGACGTCCATTTCCACCGTGAACATCGCCGAGACAGGCAAGCGTTGCAATCATAGCGGTGTTAGGTGAGTTTCCAGCCGAGGCTGAGAGTTTTGTTCCTTGAGCGGAAATAGTGCCCGGCCCATTAGACAGCGAGCCGATCAGGCATTTTTCCAGTAATTGTACCTCAAATTCTCGTGGTCGTTCCCCCAGCCAAGCCAAAAACAGCGATTCTATGAAAGAACCTTTTTGCATCTCCTGCTCGATAGGATGTCCGTATATTCTGGTTACAACTCCATCGTTTGAAGAGGCATGGCTGGCATTTCTCATATTTCTCTTTGGCGGATTGGCCCCCAGCATTTCTGTCGTAAGCAGTTTCACCTGCGCGGCGTACGGCTTTGGAATAACGCCTTTGTGAAGGAGCAATTTTGTTGGCAGCACTTTCCCAAGCTCCTTATAGTCCAGACACCACGGATTTAGTTTTAGCGGCTTTGAGGGTCGAATATCACGTTCAATGCCCACCATATCACAGATTAACGATGCGGCAGCCGGCAGATGGTGAAGAGTCGTTATCCGTATTCCCTTTTTCAGCGAGTCGATAAGCTCAGGCTTTTTCTTGTACCTTTTTTCCGGATCGAATGGTTTTATGTCGTAATAATCGTCAAAAAGTTTCATCTTTGCAGTTGCCGAGGTTAGTTTTCCTTCGACAACCGCACCAGCGTGCCCCAGCGACAGCTCGGCATCCTGTAGAATCTGGCCCGTAATGTAGGTTATGACAGGCTTTGGATATTTTGTTTGCCGCAGCATATCAATAGCTTCTTTTTCGTATGAGCCGCCCGGTTCAATATAGGCTACTATTAGTTTAGTGTGCTCGTCATTTCGCGCCAGCTCCAGAAGGTCCTTAAGCGGCATAAGAATAAGCAAATCTTTTCCCGTTGATATTCCAAAGGATGTGCCCAGCCCCGCACTTAATAGATATGAAGCCATCGTGTTTACCATATTGCCGCTGTTAGATATTATAGTGACTGAGCCGGGCAGAAATGTTTCCGATAGGTCACTGCCGCCAACCGCTCCGACTCGTACCGCATCGTGGGTACTAATCATGCCAAGACTATTGCATCCCAACACATCGATATTAGCCTGTGAGCAAATTTGTGCTATCTTGGCGGTTACCTCGGTTGATACGTGCTCGGTTATGATAAAAAGGGTTTCCACGGTTTTTTTGCAGTGTTCAATGATTTCCTTAACTTCTCCGTAGACCGCCGCCGGCGGTGAATAAATGATGATTTTGTCCGGCTGTTTGCTCTTAGGCAGAGACTTAGTCAGTTCTGCTACGTCGGAAAAGACAGGAATCGGCTCCAAGCCGGGAACATCGAGACTTTGTCCGCCTTTGCCCAGCGCCCAGCCACCCACGATATTGCGGCAGTATTTTTGAGAAGCAACAGCAACCGTACTTGCCTCTCTTCCGGTAATGTTTGATATGGCTACTTTGTTACCGGCTTTGAGAAGATCACTGAGTGTTTTTGCCCTCATTATTTCTCCTCCTTTTCCATATAGGCAAGCGTAAATTTGGCTGCATATTCTGCGACTTGTGTCACCGGCGTATCCGGCCCAAAAATAACATAAGGTAAACCTAACAATTCTAAGGTGTCTTTCATTGTTAATAAACCTCTCACCAATTGCGGCCCACCTCTTCCAATTATAACGGGAATTTTAATCGCTCCATGTCTTTCTACATAATCCTGAAGGGCATCCGCGATGGCTTTGAAGGTTACATCAATCAGCGTATTATTCGCCTTTCCTCCTAATATCAGGATTAGTTTTGTTTTGTTGAGATTGTGCTCAAAGCATTTTTTGGCAGTACCAAACATTCTTTCATAAGGAGGATTTCCACCGAAATCCGAGAGGAACAACGGTTTTACGCCGTTTTGAACGAGTGTTTCGACGATAATTGTTGAAGCACCTCCGCCAAATAATATGGGTAAAATATATTTGCCGCCTAAATCTGCCACGTGGGCCTGGCCCCGGTAGCTCGAAGCGCTCCAGGCAGTCATTTCCTCCTCGAAAGCCGTAACATTAGCCGGGTATTCGGGAAGCTCAAAACCGATATTTTTGAATTTGAAATTGGCCTCATCGAATACAGCTTTGAAGTCACAGGCAAAGGGCTTGCCCTCCGGCGTTATTCTCCACGGATTTATCTCACACATCCGCATCCCTGTAGAGATAAACATGTCCCAGAAATCGACAAGATGCCTGGACAGTTGATTTATTACTTTCTTCGGACAGTCTAATTTAGCGAGCATCTCGCTTGCCTGATAAGCACCTAAGCCTTTATAGACATCCACCGGAGACGTGACTTTCTGTTTATCCTCGATTTCCTCCACATCCACACCACCAGCCAGTGATATCGTAAGTGCTGGGCCGAGGAATCTGGAGTCGTAGGTTATTGCCGTGTAAACCTCGGCGTTGGAGGGTATGTACTGTACCAGGTAAGCTGTCAGAGGCAGGCAGCCGTTTATCTCCTGACCCTGCACGTGTTTCATTTCTCTCTGCGCCTCTGCATAATCGGTAACTATTCGCACTACGCCTGCTTTTCCGCGTTTGCCGGTCATAACGTCTGATTTGACTAATGCCTTTCCACCCCATTTGTTTATGGCAGCTCTGATTTCCGCGCCGGATGCCTTATCAGTGAGGTATTCAGGGACCGGAATGCTAAAACGGGGGGCGAGATGCTCGAGAAAAGTTAGCTCAGTTATTTGTGCAGCCATTGGGATTTTAGTCTCCGAATATATCTTTCTAACAAAAAAATAACGTTTTATTCTATAATACAATATTATTTCTCAAAAAAAAGGGGCAGTGGGATTTTTTGTGCATAAATTTTTACGATGCTGCTGGATTAGCCCGCTGCCGAGCAACAAACATGCCAAAAATGTCCCTTTTCTTCTAAAAGAGTCTTGTACGCCTTCGGCGTAAAGGTTTGTTTGACAGTCAATCCGGCTTATGGTGTAATTTCCGTCGCGGGGAGTATGCTATTAAATAGATCAGAGTGAGGCAAGATAGGAGGTGCAATAGCAGTGAAGTTACAAACATTCTTCTTCTGGCTTATGCTCGTTAGTATTTTGTCTATTGGCATAGCAAAACAACCAGGTCAATCTGTGCGTCTCCAGCTATCTGAAGGGGCAATCGTTTATCACAATTTGCCTTACGTTACCGATGGGCACGAGCGACAGAAGCTCGACCTGTATCTGCCGAAAGCGAAAACGAAGCTACCGCTCATCATCTGGATTCACGGCGGCGCCTGGCTTGCAGGCAGCAAGACCGACGGGGTTCCGCTGGACTATCTTACTGATGGCTACGCGGTTGCGAGCATCAACTATCGCTTGAGTCAGCACGCCATATTTCCCGCCCAAATTGAAGACTGTAAGGCCGCCGTTCGCTACCTGCGAGCAAATGCACAAAAGCACAACCTGGACCCGAACTGCTTCGGCGCATGGGGAGCATCGGCAGGCGGACACTTAGTTGCAATGCTCGGCACGACAGGCGATATAAAAGCATTTGACGTCGGAGAGAACCTTACAGTATCCAGCAAGGTACAGGCGGTGGCCGATTACTTTGGTCCGACAGACTTTCTTCAAATGGACGAGCATCGTCCCCCTGATGGCCAGGTTCATAACACACCTGATTCGCCGGAGTCTCTGTTGATTGGCGGGTACATTCAGGACAACAAGGAGAAGGTCACCAAGGCCAATCCGATTACTTATGTGACCAAAGATGATGCGCCATTTCTTATCATTCACGGTGACATGGACCCGCTTGTGCCGCATCATCAAAGTGAGCTGCTCGAAGCTGCGCTGAAGAAGGCAGGTGTTCCGGTATCATTTTACACCGTTAAAGGAGCCGGACACGGCGGATTCAAAGACCCGAATGTACCGAAACTAACGAAGAAGTTCTTTAAAAAGTACCTAAAGGCAACACAGCAGGATTAGCTAAGGCCCACTTTTTCTTTCCTCTAATCGCTAATATCTAATTTCTTGTGTGTGAACTTTTTTTTTGCGTCTTGTCCGGTGTAATCAGCTACGATTTGGCCGGAGCCAATAAGTTTCCATTTGTAAATCACAAGGCCTTCCAGGCCGACAGGGCCGCGAGCGTGGATTTTGTTGGTGCTTATGCCCACTTCGGCACCGAGGCCGTAGCGGAAGCCATCAGCAAAACGCGTGCTGCAATTCCATAGAACATTAGCTGAATCCACCAGGTTCAGGAATTTCCTGGCCTTTTCTTCGTTGTTGGTGACTATTGCATCGGTATGGCTGGAGCCGTAACGGTTGATGTGTTCTATCGCTTCATTCAATCCATCTACGACCTTTATCGACAAGATGTAGTCGAGATATTCCGTTGACCAGTCTTTTTCGGTTGCTGGCTTTACGTTAATGATTGATGCGGTTCTCTCGCAGCCGTGAAGTTCCACAGACTTGGCGTCGAGAGCAGCTTTCACTTTCGGCAGGAATTGTTTTGCAATCTTGCTATCGACCAGCAGAGTCTCAGCAGCGTTGCAGACGGCGACGTATTGGCACTTGGAATCGACGGTGACATTGACAGCCATATCGAGGTCGGCTTCGCCATCGACATAGACGTGGCAGATGCCGTCGGCGTGGCCGAGGACAGGGATATTTGTGTTGTCCATAATATAACGGACAAATTCGTTTGAGCCGCGAGGAATAATCAAGTCTATGTATTTATCCTGGGCAAGCATCTGGGCGACATCCTCGCGGGTTTGAAGCAATTGAATCCAGCCTTTGGGAAGACCTGCTTTTTCAGTGGCCTGGGCAATTATGTCAGCGAGGATGCGGTTTGTGTTGGAGGCTTCGGAGCCGCCTTTGAGAAGGACTGCGTTGCCGCTCTTTAAGCAGAGCGTGGAGATTTGTACGAGGGCATCCGGACGAGACTCGAAGACAACGCCGATGACACCGATTGGACAGGTGACTTTGTAAAGCTCAAGGCCGGTATCGAGTTCGGTGGCATTAACTATCCTGCCGACAGGATCGTCGAGCTTGATAAGGCTGTCGATGCCGGCGCACACATCTGCTATCTTGTTTTCATCGAACTTTAGGCGTTTCAGTAACGGTGCAGCCAGATTATTCTTCTCAGCATCGGCCAGGTCCTCTTTGTTTGCTGCGATAATCTCAGCGGTGCTTTGTTTCAAGGCCTTGGCAATCTCTGCTAACGCCTTATTCTTCAGCTCCGTTTTGACCACAGCCAATTGAATTGAGACTGACTTGGCTGCTTTAGCTATTTCGGCTATGTCCATTCTTGGTTTCCTATTGACTGTTTTTTGTTATCATTGTAATATCGGATTTTAAGAAATTGAGCCTTAATAATCAATAGTAAGTTATTGTTTTGCGGGTGTAGCTTAGGGGTAAAGCCCCAGCCTTCCAAGCTGGTCACGCGGGTTCGATTCCCGCCACCCGCTTTTTTATGGGTCACATAGGCTGCTTTCCATACCGGTCACGAATAATCAATTGCGAAAAAATGGAGAGTATTTTTCTTGATTTATTTATTAGAACTCATTATATTATCTTATTGTCTTTAGTAGTTATAATGTTAGTTAACCAACTTACAGCAAAGCACTTGCGGGCATATTTGTAAGTTTTTAAGGCCGAGTGAGCAGGAGACAATAAGGTATTAATGGAGGGAGCAGAAAACATCATGTCGGAGGAACGTAAAAGCAAAGCGGAATTGTTACAAGAATTGAAAGCTTTGCGCCAACGTATCTGCGAACTCGAACAAGCGAATCAGGCACATCAGAACTTCGAAAGGCAATTCAAAGAGCTTTTTGAGAACACCCCTGTAGGAATATACAGAACCACCCCTGATAGCCGAATTATTATGGCAAATCCGGCCCTTATCCAAATGTTGGGGTATTCATCTTTTGAAGAGCTTTCGCAGCGAGACCTGGAAAAAGAAGGATTTGCACAAGGCTATCCACGCTCAGCATTCAAAGACCTTATCGAAAAAGACGGAAAGGTTGTTGGACTGGAGTCTGCATGGATAAAACGCGATGGGACTCTCCTTTTTATTATCGAAAATGCAAGGGCCGTCCGCGATGAGTCGGGAAAAACTCTGTACTACGAAGGTATAGTGCAGGATATCACCGAACGCAAAAAAACACAGGATGTGCTTAGCAGAAGCGAAGAAAAATATCGCACCTTAATTGCAAATCTTCCAGATGTCCTATGGACTACCGATTGTGAAGGCAACA
>Ga0315533_1000757_pt1 | contig 26544 bp, 40 predicted proteins | sample SalMarSW160130MG_FD_203081 | JGI IMG/M metagenome (GOLD analysis project Ga0315533, IMG submission 203081) | Salt marsh sediment microbial communities from the Plum Island Ecosystem LTER, Massachusetts, United States - Salt Marsh Sediment SW1601-30 ... | reverse complement strand
CAGCGGCGAGTAGGAGCCCTTCTTCCATAGAGCCAGGGCGCTGATGCCGATTATCAATATCGCTTCCGCTTCAGTCATTCTCTCATCCTCTCCTCAATGTAGCACCTGCCACAGAAACCCACCCAGCAAGGCAGTAGCCGCGGCTAAATACAAGACAAGGATAAGCAACCAGGGCCAGGCTCTAATACTTTCTTTCCGCCTCATATAACCTAATCCCTCCGTTACGCCCGGTAGGGCACCCCGTTATGGATGCGGTGTTTCGCCACGAATAGAAGACCTTTGCCGAGGGTGGGCTTCAGCTTCTTGACCTTCAGAACCCTGGCTCCCCCGCTCTCAAGTTTCTTCTTGGCTTCCTCAGCGCTCGGCGCCAGCTGCCCCACGGTCTCACGCTTACCCTTACGCCCCACAACCTGAGCCTCAAATACGAAATTTTGACCGACCTTCAGCGGCGCACGGGAGCTACCTAACTTCTGCAACCTCTTGAGCTCTTTTCGAGAAATCGCCATCTTTATCCTCCTCTCGCCAGTCTCCGCCCCAGCCTCCCTAAGGTCGCCGGGTCAACCCCCTTTTGGGCAAGCTCACCCAGTAACACTGTATCATCACCGCTAATAGGCACCCTGTCTTTGGCGCCCACAGGTGGCTGCTCGCTCTCCTCTTCCGGTCCACCGCTAAGGTCTATTTTAAGTGTAGGTCGTTTCATCTCTACCTTGGTCAAGCCGGTCCAGGTATCAACATCGGCGAAGCTGTTGTAGCAATCCCATATAGCCTTCGCTCTAAGCAGGAACTGGGGGCCGGGTGTCCAGGGTTTGCCAGTAAAGAAGCCCTTGACATCAAAGAAGTTGGCGCTAATGAGTTCCCCACGCTTTACTTCCTGCTCCTTCCCCCAGGGTGACCAGTAAAGGTCGGAGCAGACTATCAGGACGTGGGTGAGCCACCTGACACGATCGTCAAGCCACCCCCAGTCCTGGACGGTGTATATGATGCCGATATTGCGGTGGCGGCGCTGGGCAGCGAGGTTAGCGAAGAGGTAGTTCAGCACCGACATGTGCCGGCGGGAGCTGAAGAAGTTCTGAACCTCATCGATGCAGATAAGAACATCGCGGAGCTCCGGCGGCATCGTTATCCACTGCTCAATGTCCAGCGGCTCTGAAAGTACCTTGCCGTGACCATCAGTAACCTCATAGCCAGGGAAGGTAAGCACCTTGCCACCGTAAGCATTATGGAGCAGGGCGAAAAAGGTCATGAGGCAGGTCTTCCCCGCTCCTTCAGGTCCCGTTACCCCTTCGATCATTGCTCGCCTTGCTCCGTTTCGGCTTTACTCCCGGATCTCCTCTGGACTCGCTTCTCACTTTTATCATAAAGCGAGGGGGCAACTATCCCGGAGGATGCCATCAGCAATTCACGCCGAGAAAGACCTCTGACCGAGGTTGTGGCTGCCAGCCAAGAGAGCAGCACCTTCTCTTCCACCGTCAAGCCGAACTCCCGGCACTTGGCCAGGTAAAGCACGGCGGCGTTCCTCTCCCGCTCGTCTTTGAAGATACAGCGCATCAGGAGTTCACCGGGGTCTTTACCCGGGTGGACAAACTCCTTCATCACGCTGGGGAACTGCTGTTGGTTAAAGAAGTTCTCAAGCGCCCCTGGGTTAGTCATATCAAAGTGCCCGTTACCCCTTCCCTTGCTGCCTGTCTGGGCACCTGGACCTCTATTTTGATTTTTCATTACTCACCCCAATAACGAACTAAATATCAGAAAGAGAAAAAGCAGCTCTATGCCAATCAGCAGATAGATGCCTACAACCTTCAACTTCTCAAGAAGTAGATTTCGCAACGTAAATAGAATCTCCGCCTCCTTATCCCAGTGTAGAGCCCGATATAGCTTCTCCGGTGGCTCTCCCATCCTCAGAGGCAGTTCATAAGGTACTAGGGTCCCCTTGTCGCCGTTGGTGCCGTAGGACCTCTTCATCAGGTAAACTCTCGATTTACCGTAACGCCACAGTCGCCCTTTGGGGTCCTGGACATACTCAAGTCCAAACCCCTTCTTTAGGTCAAGAACCATCGCATTAGGTATTTGTTTCTTATCCATCAGAATATACTGCTCCCCCCTCCGCCAAAGCTGGGCATGTGCAACTTGCCCGATGCAAACAGTCCGAAAATAACCACCATACCGATAACGACGCCAAAGATAATCGCCAGTAGCAGCAGCGTCTCAGTCGTTTTACTTTTGAGCGACTTTCTCTGAACGTTAGACCGGGCCTCCGAAGCCTTCTCCTGGGCAATCTTGGAAAGCGCGTCCTTCATGAGCTTGCTGTTATCGCCGCCGTTAAGAGACATAGGGGCGCAGTCCCTTTCAGTTATCACCTGGAAGGATTTTTTGGTATCTCTTTCCGCGATACAACTGTCAGGGAAAAGCCCCCATGCCTCCAAGGTCTTGTGTTCGACAGCATAGCCCTTTTCAACCGATAACACGATCAAAAGTATTCTGCCGTCCTCGGTCAGCAAAAGGCAATCCTCTTTGCGCTTCTTGCCGATGCCTAACATGGTCGTGGTGTGAGCAATCGAGTCTAGTGTAGACCGCGGCTGGATTTACTGCCGCCGCCTGAACTGGTGCTTTTGAAGCCTTCAAAGGTCAGCCAACCACCACCGGCCAGCAGGGCGATGAAGATAAGCAATGGGGAAATCTTCACCAGGGCTTCCAGTCCAGTAAAGGTAGAGATAGAGCTCCCGCCTGATGTCCATGCCAGGACAGCTGCCACGCTATCCAGGACTATGGGGAACATGGCGAGGGCTATCACTATCATAAGAAGACCGATGACTATAGTCTTCATATTGTCGCCCACTCGGAATCACCTCCTTTTCATCTTATTTTTTACTTTCGTGCCCCCGGCTATGCCCGGCTATTAGAAAAGCTTGCCTTTGACAGTAAAAAAGAGACCGCCAAGCAACGAAGCCAAAATAGCAATCCAGACTAGCAGCGGTGTAAGCCCAACCAGGGGGCCCAGGCCGGTAAAGGCGGTTAGCGCATCAGTCTCATAGACAATGGTACACGTGGTGGCGGGAGTTACCCAGCCGGTTACCGTCAGCGTATTCGTGGCTGGAACGTATACTGTAGCCGTCAGAACGTTGCCTTCGCTATCAACGCCGCTGATGACGCTGGTGACGTCGTCCTGCCATAAATCCTCAGTAAGAACGACATCCATGGGAGTAGCGGTGCATGCCAATCCGGCATCGGTCTGCTCATCAATCTGGATATCGTGGGTGCTGCTCAGAACTATGGGGAACATAGCCAGAAGAATCACTATCCCGATAATCAAAAGGATAATAGTCTTCACAGGTCAGAATCACCTCCTTTCTCTAAAGATTCGTCTAACTTATTCTTACCACACAAAAATCCCCAAACCGTTAGCACCACGCTAACGGTTTCTGCTAACAGTATATTTATACTTTAGGTAGATACATGAAATCGGGCAGGGTGGTAAAATAAACTAATGGCATATCAAGCACCGGTACAAGTACCAACCTCAACCCTCGACAAAGCCCTCTCCCGGGTAACTGGGCTACCGCAAGATATCGAGCTCATCCGGGAAAAGGAAGGACTCAGCTATGGGCAGCTCGCCCGAGCCCTGGGCGTCTCGAAGACTGAGGTCTGGAACTGGGAGAAGGGCAATCGGATGCCAAAGGAACCGCTGATATTGATGAGTCTGATAGAATGGGCAGAACAATTGAGAGCTTCAGAATCATAACCTTAGCCCTGATAATGGGCCTGCTGCTGGTAGGGCTTTGCCCGCAGCCAGCGCTGGCTGATGACCCCCCGGCGCCAGCCAACCTGCAGATTGAATCGGCCAAGGCCTGCCGACATCTTATCGAGGAGGATGACTTCTTCCTAGTCTTCCACTACAACATCCACTACGCCGAGGAAGACCAACCGGATGACCCGGCTAATAAGCTGTTCACCTTCAGGCTTCTTGACACCAATGGCGTCGACCACCTGGGGGCTATCGTCCCTTACGCTTACTACAACTCGGGCTACGACCAGGGCGTCGCCGCCTTCTACTTTTCCGCCGCCACGGCTCCTGATTGGGAGCAGGCTTATGTAGTCAGAATCTCGGGCAACCCCGAATATTTCAGCAGCCCACCTCTGACAAGCCATACCTTGACTGCCTCCGAATATTCACAGATGGGTACCCAGAAAGAAAACCAGACAGTACTCGGCAATTACATACTTGATGTCGCCAAGGACCTGGAAAACAACTGGAGTGCGACTCTCCTCTTTGCTGGCGATCTCGGGCTGGTGCTGAACTCCACCGGTGAGGCTTACTTCAAGGGGGCAATCCCCGGCCTGCAGGCAATGGCGCCGCAGATATTTCCCATTCAGTCCTCAGCGCCACAGTATGAGGAAACCGAATGGACTGGAGCCCAGGGTGAAGCCTACGAGACACGCTTTGAGGATACCTGGGTGGGAGAAGCCCTTGCCTCGGTTGGCGACCTGTTTCGCGTGAAGTGGAATGTAATTACTGGTTTGGTGGTCTTCGTAACGATGATAGGTTTTACCGTTGTAAGTCAATTCATGAACGGCACAGTCAAGCCGGCATCGATAAGCGATGTCTGTGTCCTGCTTGGCGGTGTCGTATTAGGCTGGATGGCTCCGGCAATAATGGGAATAATAGTAATCCTCTTCGCCCTCTTCCTGGGATATATATGGTTTTTTAGACATGGTTAAACGAATATTGAGGTTCAGTTTAATAGCCCTGGTATGGTTACTAATAGTAGCCACGCCGGCTTACGCCGTGAGCGTGACCAACGCTCTCTATGTAGCCGACCTTGTGACTGTCAATGCCGGGGATGCCACAACCAACGTCAGCACAGTATGCGATATCAATACCCAGTCCCTGATTGACGGCAAGTATGTCACAGAAGACCTCCTGAATACCGCCGTCCAAGCCCCCGGGGGAACTGATATTGCCTATATGCCAGGGGTAGGAGATAGTGACCCCTGGGTGTTCTTCGTCCCCAGCATCGGCACATCGGAGTCAAAGTCCTATATGTTCTACGCCGGCGGTCCCGCTATGCAGGAAGGCTTCATGTACTTCCCGGAGAGCGGCGGCATGACCACCGATGATGACCCTTCCCTGGAGCTCGGCAACAGCTTCACCATAGAGCAGAAAGGGTATGTCGACACCTCGGCGGGGAGCGATAAGAACCTAGTTTTTAAGGGGGGTGCTTTTAGGATTTATATCTCTGCCGAGGGAAGTATCACAGCGGAGATGCTTACGACGGGTTCCGTCAATCCCGATGCAGCTGCGGGCAATGTCTGCTTGTATAACAATAATGCCGTCTATGCCACGGCACGCTCCGCCGCCACTGGCACATTAAGAGGGACTCTTAGTATCGGTCAGTCTCCACCAGGAGCAACCTTTCAAGTAGAACGAGGCTTTGTGCAGTTTGATACCTCCGACATTCCCGACGATGCCGTCATCACGTCTGCGGTTCTGCATTTGCGGGGTAGCCAAGACGCCTCTACCGATGACTTCAACATAGTGATACAGAGTGGCATGCCCACATATCCCCACTCTCCTTTGGCCGTCGGGGATTACGACATGACCCATTACAGCGGCAACTACGGGCAGATGAACACGGCGGATTTTATCATAGGGGACAACCCCATTACCCTGACCGCCGACGGGCTAGATTTGATTAACAAGGTTGGGACGACCAAGTTCTGCCTGCGTTCTGATGAGGACATCAACAATTCGGCGCCAGCTAACAATGAGCTGGTAAACTGCACTAGAGCAAACACAACCCTCACAGTGAACTACTCTTCTGCGAGTGTGGCGGTCACCGCCACTGGCATAACAAGCGGGGTGAGGAAGGTTGTTACCACGGCGACTGGCGGCGGGACAAACCTGTTGACCATACAGGTCTACGACGAGAACGATGTCCTGATTGACGATGACTCCGCGGCTCTCGGCGGGGCGAGCGTCCCCGACAATGATAATGACTGGTCCTTTCTCACCAACGGCAGCGCGCCCTACATGGACTGCCACAAGATATGGGTGGGCGGCACCTTGGTGCAGCATATCGTCTACGAAAGAGACACCACCTTCGATGACCTCACGGAATACAACAACGACGCCACACCGACCTTCAGAACAACCTCCAGCGACTCCGATGTTTCGGCAACCTTCCAGAACTTCAGCCCGATAAGTGAAAACGAATGCACCGCGGGGGGAGCGGAAGAAACGCCGGAGCTCCTGTCTGGGACGGCCGAGATGCCGAAGGAATTTTATGGCGCTGAAGGAGGAGGAACTGACCACCTACCTGGCGCCGGCCTTATTAATAGCATGCTTGATGCCGGAGGTATTCCCCAGGACCTGTTCTGGATCATGTCTGTCTATGGCCTGGCTGCGGTAGCTGCTCTTGTGAGTTTCCGTTTTCTCAAGAGTATGCTGTGGCCGGCCCTGATCTCCGGCATGATAATACTGGTTTTCGCTTTAATCACATGGGGGAACCCGATACCGTTGTGGTCATTCTTTATCTACGCCGTCATAGCTGCCGGCCTGCTGGTATCGGAAAGGGTATTTGGATGGTGAAGAGATGAACCCGAAGCTGTTGATGTTTGTCAGTTTTGTCTTCCTGCTTGGCACCCTCTGCTGCCTCGTTATCGAGGGCAGCTACTTTGGGGAAGCTGAAATCGGCATCGTCAATGAGCTGACCGGCTATAACATCATCCAGGTCAGCGGCGCTGGGGTATGGTCAATCGCCAAGATGGGCTGGGGGTTCCTGACTCACGGGGTGCCAAAGATGATAATGTGGGATTACAACTTCTTCCAGGGTGCCTATGTCATCATCAGGATATTTTTGATTATGACCTTGAGCGTGGGGGTGGTTTGGGGGATAACCCAGGCGCTGATACCGGTGGCTCAAGGCATCCTAGCCCGGTTTATCGGGTGAGGGGGGAGTTATCCCATTGCTGGCCAAGATACGGTCCCTTTCCTGTTTCAAGAAGTAAAACTCCTGGCTTAACTTCCGGTACTCAGCCAGGCTGAGACTATGGTCAACGGTTTCCACAACTTTGTTCCACAGCCGGCCGCATTTCTTCTCCACCGGGCAGCCATCGCAACCTAAGTTGCCGAGCTCATCGCCGCACTTGTCCCAGGACTCAGCCAGCTTCAGGACCAGTGGGTCATCGGGGGCGGGCGCCATCCCTTCTCTTTGAAGCTTTACTTCTTTGGTCATACTATCTCCACTTCAAACAATGCCATCTGTTCTTTAGGGATTCGCTTCTTCTTGGGAACTCCCTTAAAAGGATGATGTGCCTTCTCATGGCAAGCCTTGCACAGCACCTTCAGGTTATCCAAGCGGTTCTTAGGGCTCTTGTGCCGGGGTTCCCCAGCTTCCAAGGGTATTCTATGATGCACCTCCAGCCTTGTGGTTGCAGGGCACCGATTGCCATCCTCAAGAGTCCCCTCGCACCTATCCCTTGCCCTCATAAGTGCTGCCGCCCGAGCATTGGACCACCATAGGGGGCGGATATAGTGGATGGCATAGAGATAAGCGTGCCCATCAGAGCAGTACTTACGCCGTCGCTTCGGCAGAGAACCACCACACCACAGGCAAGTCTTGTTTCTATTCACTCCAAGCTCCAAATAAACGACCCATTCTCATATTGTTTTTAATAACATCAATCTAGCCTTAAAATAGTGCCCTCAAATTCTGGGCTCCTTTATTTATTGCCGTTTTTGCCTTTCAAGCTCATGCCGCAGGCGGTAACCGCTTGTCCTTCGTTTACGTTTGTCCTTAGCCCCTTTTGGCCGACCAAGCTGCTTACCCTGGGCGATTGCCCTTTCTAGGCCGGCTTTGGTTCTCTCGCTTTTACGTTGACTCTCCTGCTGCGCTACCCAGGCAGTGATAGAATATAAAACGTCCCCCATTATCCCCGGGGCTTCGGTCCATGGTTCTTGATATGAGATAACCTGGGTATCATACCGTTTGAAGGTATTTATCAAGTTCAACGTGGCGGCTACTCCTTCACGAGAAAGCCTGTCTAATGCCCACACGAGGATTATGTCAATTCTTGGTCTACGCCTCCTAACGGCTTCCTTCAACCTCGCCAGCTCCCGCTGGTGGCCAGCCTTCCACGCCGACTCCTGCTCCTGGTAGACCCCCACCACCTCCCAGCCCCGGTCCCGAGCCCACTTCTCCAGGGCGAGGAGCTGGTTGGCGGCGTCCTGCTCGGTGGTTGATACGCGGCAGTAGATGGCTGCTTTCACTCTGGCATCTCCTGCCTGTAATGTGCCGTCTTACCCGGCCCGGGGTCAATAAAGAATGGGGGTTTAATCGGCAATAATTCCAGCAGGTTATCCTTCAGAAACACGGGTATCCCCGCTAGGTCCGCCGCCCCGACTATCTCCTCCACCCACTCAATCTTCGGCGGCTTGTAGGGCTTGGTCTGGGCGCCGATGATAAGCCAATCCACAGATCCGCCTAAAATGATGTCAAGGTCAGCTGCTATATGGAAATCTCCAAGTAGCGGCTCATGGAAATCTCCAAGTAGCGGCTCAAAGCTCAAATAGCGTACCTTGCACTGAATATCATCTAAGGCGTCCAGCGCATTGAAGAGGCTAGAGAGCTTCGGGTTTTCCCCGGTTACGGTTACCCCCACCCAGCAGTTATCGGGGAAGGGCGAGAACTTGACGAGGTTTTGGGGCTGCTTGGTGAGGAGGTAGAAGCGATGCTGCTTAGCATATTGGAGTTTATCCAATACACGCCTTGTCCATTCATTGGGTATCCCGATGCCGAACAGGTCGGACATATCACAAACGAATATACCTTTGGGGGATTGAGCATTAAACACGCTTTTGTTCCTTCCCCACCTTCGTAATTTATTGACAGGCTCTATAAGCCTCTCCGCCCAGAAGCGGGGGTAGAAGGGGTCTTCATAGGCTGGAGGTTCTCCGCTTACCCCTTTCATCATCTCAAAGTGGGCGTTTTTAGGAATGGCGATGTTCCTATTCGCCAGATACCTTGACCTTAATCGCCCATTAGCCAGCTTCCTTGCGTAGCAGTAAGGGCAGCCGTTGAGACAGCCAGTAATCGGGTTCCAGGTGTATCCCTGCGTGCCGTCTGGGTTCTTGACCCACTCAATACTAGTTTTTTGCATAATGCCCCTCCTTGAGGTGGGATGATTGGCAAGAATAGAGTACTAAGTTTTCAGGTCGGTTATCATCCTTGATACCATTGAGATGGTGCGGGATTTCCTCCGGCAGAAGAAGGCGACCAAGTTTTTGCTCAAGCACCAAGCGATGTTCTCTTATGTAACCATTGGTAGCCGCATTGGGATGGTCAGGGTGCAAGACCCAGACATAACCATGAACATCTACATACCGTCCACCATTCCACCGAGGATTATTTCCCCTAGTTAAGGTGCCAGTCTTTGATTGAGATAATTTAATCCTAGATTCTTCACCCCAAGACCAGCGCCGATTACGTGTATTATGCCCTTGTAAATATTTTCTATCGCGGCCCTTCTCATCCACGCAGATTAAATCCTGCCCACACCCACAAGCGCATTTAATTAAAATTCTAGGCTTTCTCTGGCTCATCTCTTCACCTCGACTTTTATTCCCGCTTCCCGGAACAGGGTCTTAAACGAGCCATCTTTATACTCCCCCGAGCTAACGAACCGCTTTATCTTGGCGTTGACCAGCATCTTGGCGCAGAGGACGCAGGGGGTGTGGGTGCAGTAGATGGTGCTGCCCTCCAAGCTGACCCCATGCAACGAAGCCTGGATGATGACATTCTGCTCGGCGTGGATGGCTCGGCATACCTCCTGGCGGGTCCCAGAAGCGATTTTGAGCAGGTCCCGCTGACAGCCCAGCTCCAGGCAGTCGGGGAAGCCGGACGGGGCACCGTTATACCCGGTGGATAGTATGTGCTTATCCCGGACCGCCACCGCCCCCACCTGGTGCCGGCGGCAGGTGGAGCGCTCAGCCACCACCGAGGCTATCTTGAGGAAGTATTCGTCTATGCCGATGCGGGTTGCTTTATTCATCGGTATCCGCCTACTGTTTAATCAGCTGGAAACGACCTTAACTTTGCCATCAATATTGCTTCGCCGCAGGCCGTAGCGGTGGTAATAATCCCCCAGGTCAGTCGGCCAGCTTTTGTGCGTCCGTTTAGGAGCCCGTAAAAGAAGCTCCGCGGCTACCTTTGAAAGAGCAGCCAGAACTCGCTCTTGGGTCCACCATCTTTTATTGCCGGCGAAATAGGGGCTTGGGAACGGCATCTCATCCCTCCTCCTTCTCCTTTTTGATATCAATACCTATACCCATCCAATTTAGCACTTCGGTGGTGAGAATCTTGTATTCTTTAATATCGCCGGCAAACATTAACCTTGTGAAAGAGAACTCCAGGATGATCCTGATAAGTTCCTCTTCCGACAGGTCGTCAAGTTTCTGGAAGATAGCGCCTTTAAGTTTAGAGGCATCGGCGGCGCCGCTGGTACCGGGCACCTCTTTCTTGCCTATCTTCAGTTTCGTGGCAAACCAGTCTATCTCCCGGTCGTTGGAGTAGAGATTTCGTGTCTGAATCAAGCCGGCAATTATCACTTTCAGCCGGGGTTTGTCCAGCTTGGTCGTCTCAGAGAGCGCCTGCTTGATGGCAGCGACTTCCGATTTCTTCTTCGCTTGACCGTGGGCATTCAGGGCCCGGGTAAAAGCCGCTTTCTTCCTCGAGACGCATTTTGGGTCGGTGCAGATATAGCTGACCTTATTTCCCTTTTCCGTCATCCAAGACGGGCGCGGCTTGCTGTCGAAGGCATAGTGGAAACCCTTGGTGCAGGTTTCTAGGCACTCCTTGGGGTTGTCCATCTTGTTTATCTCATTATCGAGAAGGACATAGCCCTGTTTCAGGTCGCCGTAGTACCCTGCTCTGAGTTCATTAACGTCCAGCACTTCGGCCCGGCTGCCGGCCTTTTCCTTAGTCAGTTCTACTATTTCCGGTGGTACCTCTAAGGTCGCCTTCTCCCTAACTTTTTTGGCATCTTTCTTTCCCATGTAATTGTCACAAGCCAAGACCTCGTTTGGGCCAGTGCCGCTAACCGAGTAAACGCCGGTGCCGTCGCAGCTCCCGACGCTGAGGCAGGTCCTGCAGGGATACTTGCGGGGGTCACCGCTCAAATGCTTAATTCTTTCCCGAGCTGCCTCCCTTTCCTCTTCAGGGATAGAATCAATTATGTCTTCAGCCGGCGGTATTTCTTGAGAAATACTTACCTTGGCTTGTCGCTTTACTTCAGCTGATGCGGCTCTATTCAGGATGTCCTTCTCCATCTTCTTCTTTGCCTCGGCTGCGCTCTTTTCCTTGTGCTCTTCTTGCTTCTTATCCCAGCATTTAGGCTTGGTACACCATGAGCATGCCTGGCTCTTCATCGGGTGAGTCTTGATGGACGACTCACATGTTTTGCAGCCAGCCTTCTCGACATCAAAGAGGACTCCCTCGCTTCGGTACGCACCATAGTTCGAGCCGGTCCCCAGGGGCTTGAAGTTCTCCTTTGCTGTGCCATGGATGGCTTTCTGCATGCCCTCAACGGTGGCGGGGTAGGTGCCATAACGGTGCTCAGTACCCGGAGTAGCGACGTTCCTGACGGCATCCAGCATGAGCCACCTGCTGTCTTTGGGGACTTCTTTATAGCCCCCAGCTTTGCGGCTGTAGCGGGATTCTTTCCCTGGTGCTGACAGTCTCTCAAAGATGAGCAACTCCCGGGCCATAGTGAAGGTTATCCTCCCCTCGTCTATCTTTTGAAGAATCTCCGCCGGCAGCCGCATCACCCGCCTCATGTTGGAGATGTTGCCCTGAGTCATACTCAGTTTATTGGCCAGCTCCGTCTCGGTAGTTTCAGTAAAAACCTCAAAGTAATTGGTGACCGACCGGGCAAGGTCAATTGGAGTAATATCGCTGCGCTTAAGATTCTCCTCGAGGGCAAAGATCACCATCTCCCGATCGCTTATCTCCCGGATCTCGACCGGCATTGTTGGCCACTTCTTTGGACCCGTTCTCTTCAACTTGACGAAGGCTCTCTTACGGACGTGCCCAAAAGCGAGCTCCACATCTCCATCGCGCCGGCGTCCTAGGGGTGTCTCAAGCAGCCCGTTTTGCTTGATTGATGAGGCAATCTCATCAATCTTTTTCTGCGAGTAGCCTTTCCGTGGCTGATATGGGTTGTCCTTAACCTTTCCGGGGTCTACTTGGATTATTTCCATCTCCTGCCTCCTTTATCAGTATTGCGATACTATTTAGCCGCACCCTCAACCGCCGCCACTTTGGCCCCCAGGGTCTTCTTGGCTTCATGGGCCACCCTTATAAATTCTCCACCTGCCTTGGCGAGCTCAACCAACTCCTGGGACGTGTAGACCGGGAAGCCGGCGGGGTAGCCGGTGACAAGCTCATCCCTCACCACGACAATGACCTCGTTATCCAGGGTGCTGCATCGCCAGAGGCACCACCCCGGGTCCTCGAGCAGCCGGTGGGTCTCCGCGGCGACTTCCTCCGCCGGTCGGGGTTCTGTGGGGGGTTTTACCGCCACCGCGGCTGGAGCTGGCTGACCCCAAGTATGCTTATCCATCATTCACCTCCTTTCTTAATGCCCACCTAAACCTCATAGCTCCTCCCGTTCATCAAACTCATTGTAAATATAATCCTGCCCAAAGCATCCCTTTCTATCTCTGTATTCAACCCTATCCTCCCTTAGTTCATAATATCCGCAACCGCACTCGCCGCAGTTGGGGCACTTAAACCACCCACAAGCAGAGCACCACAAAGGATGGTCATAAACCGTATCGAATTGCTCATGACATGACCAACAAAAATAAAGCACTATATAACACCTCTTAAAAACTACAAGGCTCTTATGGTGCAGAAAAAGCGGTAAAATCGGTAAGGACCACGCTTAGAGCCTCCAAAATTAGCTATAAAACTCCTTACCGCTTTATTACCACTTTTCATTTCACTCTCCAAAATTAGCTATAAAACTCCTTACCGCTTTATTACCACTTCATTACCACTCTTTTAGTTCCCTTACCGCTTTTTGGGGCAAAACTCTTACGCACGGATTAGCTATGAACCTTACCGCTCTTACCGCTCTTACCACTTTTTTAATATACCCCTCCAACTTTTTGGTTGGTAAGAGGTTTTGCAACTCATTGCACTTCATCGAGCACCTTCGCCTTCAGCTTGACTACCCGCTTCGACTGCTTGTATATCCAGGCTATATCCGTCGTGCGCCCGTTCTGGCACTCGATATAGCCGAGGCGCTTGAGGTCCTTCCAGACGGCGTTCTGCTTGAAGGTGAAGGGCGCCCCGGTCCGCTGGCAGAAATCATGGACGGCGGCAAAAGCCGCCTGTGGGTCGAGCAGGTAATAGCCGTCCTCGTCCTTCCATCCGACAACCGTCTCTCCCGGTACCGCCTTGCGCGGCGCCTCGTCGTCCTTGTGGGCGAATACCGCCCTCCCCTGGTCCCTCAGGGACCTGAGAGGCTCAATGAACCGCTTCCCCGGCCGCTCGTCTTCCACCCTGCCGCCCTGGTTGGCTGCCAGTGCTATAAATGTCTCCCAGCCCGCCTTGCGGTATTCCTCTGCCTTGGCATGGTCCAGCCTGCCCCTTTCCTCGGCGAAGGAGAGGGCAAGATCAAAACCGGCATAGAGCCACGCCACCGCCTCGGGCAGGCGGGGGTGGGTAGCCTCTTTTTGAGCCTGGTTGCGCCATCCCTCCCATGCCTTCGGCAGCTCCCCCGCAATATCCCCCCAGTTCTCCTTGAGGTAGAGGACATAGTGCGTCATGGCCTGGGAGTACAGGGACGCTTCCTGCTGGGCCTGGGTGAGCTTCTCCTGGCTGATGCTGTTCAGCTCCAGCTCGATAGAGAAAAGCCGGGCGGTATGGCTCTGTCCGGAGGGCAGCTGCTCGCCGGTTGAGATCAGGAGTCCCCGCGGGATATACTTTGCCCGGCTCGAGGTGTCAGCCCGCAGCCGCCCCCGCCCCATCCTATTCCCCTGCGCCCGGGCTACCTGCTCGGCCTTCGCCTCGTATTCCCTGGCCCTCGCCATGTCCTGGGCGGGAGCCCAGTCGTCAACCACCAGCGGAATATCCTTGGCCAGCGCCATCTGCTTCTCTAGGTAGTTGGCGGTGTCCCGCCATGATACCGGCAGGGTCCGCACGTTAAACTCCCCGTAGTGGCAGAGCGCCAACGCCACCAGCGTGGACTTGAAGGCGCCGGACGGTCCCACGAACCACAGGGTGAATGCGGGGCAGAGCAGCTCAGAGAGTGGCGCCAGAAACATTGCCGCCCACAGAGGCAGCACTACCGCCGGCTCTCCGAGCTCCAGGAAGCGCAGGCTGGCCGCTATCGCCTCCTTGGGGTCGTCTGTGGGCGGGAGCAGGCTATATCTCTGCAGCGGGCCCTCGAGCTCCACGTCGACATCGGCCATATCAAGGGCTCCCCCCGCGGTGAGGAAGGTGCGCTGCCCGTTGATTACCCGCCAGCCGGTGTGGGCGTAGACGGTCTTCTGGGCGGCTCCCTCCGACAGCAGCTGGATTGCCTCCCGGAGCCGGTCCTTATAGGACTGGCCGGCGGTTATGATAGCCCGCAGCCCCCACTCGCTGGTTACCCAGTTAAGCGAGGCGAAGCCGGAAGCCGGGACCTCCACCACCGGGAGAGGTTGCCCGGTCTCGAGGACTCCTCCTACCTTGAATATACGCGAGACTTCCTGCCCGTCGTCCTTCAGGATGTCCTCGGTCACCCTGGCGGTGAAGTTGCATAATGCTTTCGGTGCTGGTCCATTTTCGGTTTGCTTTATCCAGCAGATTCTGCCCTCCTCTATACAGTAGGCATCCGACTTATCTCTTAAAGAAGGGGATTTAACCTCCTCTGGGACTTCAAGAGCTTTAAGGTCTTCAAGGGTATGGCCTCTGGCCAAGAAATCATCAACCCCTTGCTTATTTTTTTGAGTATCCATCTTTGCTTCCTTCAAATAATAGGCCTTTCCCTTTTTCTGGGTAATTGGGGATTATCACCCTACCACCTTGAGTAACAACAGCCTTCGTTAATATACAACCACAGTCAGCGCATACTCTCCGCTTCCTCCCGTCCAAGCAGTAAGTAGCGGAGGACTCTTTCCCACACATAAAACATGGCTCTTTAGGCATTTTACTCATGTCGTACCCCAGGCAATTGAATAATATGGACAATCCCTCCTCGCCTGCGCAAGTGTTCGCTGAGGCGGTTGAGCGCCAGCATCACGTGCGGATTTGTAGTCGAGTCCGAGTCAAAGACCAAGTAACAATCCCGTCCCTTGAGGGCGATATAGTCGAAGTCGGCCAGTATCGTCGTGCCGCCGAGGGGATTCCTTCCCTTGAAAGCCCAGACGCCGGTCAGCCCCACGGCGCAGGCCCCCTGGGTGGCTAGGGCGTCAACCTTTTTGACCCCCTCCGTGAACCAGACGGGGACCTGCGGGTTGCCCAGCTGCGGCCGACAGCGGGGCGGGACGTCAAGGCGGACCGATGAGTTCAAGGGGTTCTCATACTTGATGGGCTTGCCCTTGGCGTTCTTGCGCGGGGTGTCCGGGCGGTATTGGTGTCCGACCACCGAGCCGTCCACGCCGTGCAGGGGAATAAGGATGCCCAACCTTCTTTGCTGCGCCTTGCTGAAGCCGGCCTCTTTAAGCTCCTGCTTCCCCAGCACCGACCTGTAGCCGCGCTCCCTGATTATCTCAATGGAGATGGCGCTTGCCTTGAGGTGGTCCAGGTGGCTCTGCCATAGCTCCGGGATTTCCTCTGAGGATTTATCCGGCATTTACCCTTTCCTTTCTAAAAGTATCTCTCCATCCTCAAGAACAGAATCAACATCAAGATGCCTATAAAACAGGTGGTCGTAATATAAACCAGCTAGCTGGCCATAAACCTCAATCAATTCCTCCTTAGAATTGATCGGAAGGGATAGCCTCTCTCCACACCACTTACAGCGAATAGAGAGTTGTATTAGTTCAGCCATCTTCTCTATATCCCCTCTTTATGTCGGCATCTCCCCTTGCTCCAGCCAAAGGGCAAGGTTATTCATTTCAAGCCGTAGAGAAGAATCAGGCGTGTTCCTTAACCTTCTTTGGAACTCAGCCCCAGCTTCTCTTAAAGTGAGCCCCCTCCTCTCCCATCCCAGGGCTTTCAGCCCGCCCAGGACTACCAGGATGCCATCATCCCTCTCAATCATCTGGCCGGCGTCCTCTATTATCTCCGCTATCTGCTCCCTCTCCCGCTCGGTTAAATCACCCGGCAGGGCTTCATCAAGCGGGAAGGTTATGGTCTCTCCTTGATGTACTGCCATCACTCCTCCCTTGGCTGCCGGCGGGGCAATACCTATGAATGGAGTTAGCCCCGCCGGAGCCTCTTATTTACCAGGTCGATGAGACAACAACGCCAGTCACGCTGCCTTCCCACTGGGCGCTGGCGCTTGTCTGCATAACGAGCATAAGCTGCATCTGCAGAGTGCCATTTGCCGCAATGGATACCTTAGTGCTGGGCGTGAAAAGAAGCTGGGTCACCCCCGTGTACTCTTTTGCGGCAGATAGGTTGCTTGGGATGTATATTCTCGTGTAGGTGACCCCGTAGCCGCCGAAGACGGACAGTGCCGTTGGGTTCTGGTGCTCAGCGGGAGATGCACTGGGAAAGGTGGCGTTGGCCGGGTTGACGCAGTTGAGTATCAAGCCGAAGCTCACATACTGGTACTGGTTTGTCCCGTTGACGATGTCGACGGCGAAGGTGTACTGCATGCCGGGGGTAGGACCGGAGTAGACCCTCAGCTGCCCGCTCTGGACGCAGAGGCTGTTGTCCACCAGCTGTACCGTGACCTGCCCGGTGATGGGGTTGGTGCCGCCGCTAGGGTTCTGGTTATTCTCAAGGGCGGCTATCCGCGCTGCCAGGGCAACGTTGTCGTCCTCAATATCAGCTATATCCCCCGTGATGCCATCCAGGATTTCCTCAATATCAGCTATATCCGCCTCTATTCCCTCAACGTCAGAGCCGGCGCCGATGCCTGCCAAATCGCTCTTGACTGCGGCTATGGCTTTCTCGGCGTTGTCCATCCGCGTGGCGAATCCCCGGATTGTCGCTAGGTCGCTGTCCGACAAGGTGTTTCCGCAGGCGGTTAGACCAACCAGCGGGATAACCAGCAGCGCTGCCAGCAAAACTATTACTAAGGCCTTTTTCATCTTTTCTCACCTCCTTTCCTGAGCCTTTATTAAATTATTACCAAGATAAGGCATGCTCTCCGCCAGTCTTCGTCTCTTCTATAAATACAAGAGACTTTTCTAATCTTTTGGATTTCGACCAGTGCACGCCATAAACAATCCGGGGTTTTACCTGTGGATACCAACTGCCTAGCGAAAAAAATGGGAGGAGCGATCAGCTTTATAAGGTGCTCACCCATTTTTTCGACCTTTACCTCGCCGATTTTCTCAGGCAGTTTTGCTTTTTTCATGGTTTACCTCCTTTCTTAATTTTTTTATCTCTGGTCATCCCGATGGCCGTTGCCACCGCTGCTATCAGACAGACTAAGAATAGCCAGCGGCTTTCGACACAGATTGATACTCCCAGGAGTATCCCGATGCCGAGAGTCGCCAGCCATGACCACTTCCTCACGCCTATATCGTCATGCCACCCCTGCAGGTAAAACCTCTTTAGCTCTTTAAGCATCTCTCTCCTTTCTTAGCTCCTGGTAGATAGTAAGCCACTCCAGCCACCAGCATGAGTATAAGGGTTCTTTTCTTCATCACTTGTCCTCCTCATAAAGCTCTTGGCGAATTATGATACCCATCAACGCAATATACAAAAGACCTATAGTAACAACCGAAATGACCCTAACCCAAGTAAAAGCACCGGATATATCCGCCTCGGTCAGTGATACGGGCAAAAAGAGGCAAAGCAGGATTGCTATGGAAACAACAAGGCTTAAAACCACCAAGGCAATCGCACCGCCTTTAGATAATCTCCTTTTCTTCATTCCCTGCCTCCTTTCTTAATTGTCCAGGAGAAAGAAGAAGAAGTCCTGGAGCAGCTCAACGATGAACTCCAAAAATGTCACCTCTTCACTCCTTCCCCAATAGCCGCCGGGCTTTATTCAGGGTCCGCCGGCGGACTTCAAAACTGGAAGCCTTAGAAACAACCTCTAAGACCTTCAGGGTTAGCTCGTTCACTTCACCGTTCATGGCTGCCTTTGGACTTGGCGGGTCCTGATTCTGATTCCCTAGCTGTCTCCCCGGGATATCGCCTCCCTGAACCATTAACTATTTCCCTCCTCGGGGTATTAAGGCCAGCTGCTCCCTCTTACCGGAAAGCACCCGCTGGACCGTCTTATAAGAAACAGTAATGCCATGCTCTCTCTGAAGCCGGGCGGCAATTACCCTGCTGCTCAACTCTTCGGCAGCCAACTGCCTTATCAGGCCCTCAGGTAACTTCTGGTGCTTAGGACCTCTTTTGGGGTGGGACATAATTACTTCCCTCTCCTCTGGCCCCTCTTCTGATATAGGGCGAGGCTTTTTAGCAATTATGTCCCGCACTACAACGCGTCTGGTGCGGTTTCTGGGGATGGTCGGCGGTGGGGTTTTAGGTTTCTCCGGCTTTTCGGCTTTAGGCATCCAGGACCCTCCTCTGCCCGGGCCAATCATCTCCGCCTCTCTGGACAGGAAGTCATGGCAATCATGGCAATATCGGGGGTCGGGGGATTGGTCGTCTTTAGACTTCGCTACCAGGCAGCACTCACAGTAAAAGTGAGTCCCGGCAGCGATAAGCTCATTGTCCCGCTTGGTATCAAACTCCCTGGTTAATGTCTGTGTCATCGTTCTGCTCCTTCCAAACATAAAGTGCATAAGAGCCGGTTTCGGTGAGCACAATGCGAGTTTTGACCTTAAACATACCATCGTTATGCCGTGAATATCTGAAGGAACCCATTATACTATCTCGCATTTTTCTCAACTTCTTTTGCGATTTGTCCTCAATTTTAAGGGCTTTCTCAAAGGACAGCCGAGAGATTATGCGTTGCCACTTCCCCCAAGCTCCATAAACTGGAATTAACGCTAAATTAACTTCTGTTGCCGTTGTCCCCATCAGCTTCTCCCGAACCATAAGACCGGGTAAAAGGCCAGTCTCCCCTTTGCGTGCTCATTCCCGCCGCACCGGTGGTGGTAGGTGCTGTTCCCGCTATGCACCACCCGCCGGTGGCTCTCCAGCTTGAGGATCTGGTTATCTCCGTTGACCAAGCCCTCCAGCGAGAATATCTCAAGGCAATCTTGGCACTGGCAGAGGAAGGGGAGCCACTTGGGTTCAACCTTGGTGTTCATCAAGTTTATCTAACCTTTCTGCTTCTTTAAGAAGAATGACAATGTTGGAGGAAAGGATGAATAAGCCCAACACAATAGCTCCAATTCCAGCTGTCCAAGCTATCGGATGAGGAAGGGTTGGGACGTTAAAAAGACATACTGGTGATAAAGGCGATAAACCGCTGGCACCACTACCAGCGAGAAAAAACCCTCCGAATGCATTCAAGAAATATATTAAAAACTTCATCTTTGTCCTCTCTTTAGTTCCTGTGCGCCCTGAAGTAGTCAAGCCAAGCTAGGTAGTCCCGGCTGAGACAGTCCGCCATCGGCTGGGACAACCAGTGGCAGCACATTGCCTGGTAGAGGGTCAGCTTAGCCAGTTCAGATGGCTCCATCAGTGGTCTCCTTTAAAGGGGAGGGGCTGCCGGGAACCCCGATTACAGCCAGGCCCACACGGGACGGGGAGGAGCCCCGGGGTGGTGCCGACCCCGGTCCTGGTTTCCCGCCCGGCAGTCTCTCCTAACTGACAGCAAGCCTGCCCCTGTGCTATAATTGAGGAGCAGGCTTGTTTTTCTTCCCATAGCCTCAGCAGTTCCTTAAGGCCTTTCCCGTGTCTCCTTTCTCTTATTTGAGCCGCTGGGGCTATGTTTCTATTGATGTCGTCTGAGGTCAGAGCCCGGGACCGGCCGCCTAGCCTGCCGATAACAGAGAAGTATTCTCGCCCATACTTTTGGACGAGAGCCAGTCCCCCGGCTTGACCCCTAACTGGTGTGGTTGCTTCTGATATCACTCCCTTAACTCCTTGGCATGGTCTTCATCCCGGAGGAAGTTGAGAACATCCGCATTGAGCTCGGGGTAGGTTCTGGCAATGGCTTTGAGAAGGGTGAAGCCGATTGGGAGTTTCCCGATTCTGGTTAGTGCCCATAGAGGGCGGGTTATTTGAAGGTAATTAGCAAATTTGTAATCGCTCTGTTCGCCCTGCTTGGCGATTAGCTTGCTTAGAAGGGAGCGAGGCTGGCTAGTTATATTTCTGTCCATACTGGTTATTATTATAGCCAATATGGGGCTTTATGCAAGTCTGTTCAGTTAGGTTTATATCAATTGTGGTTAATTTATAAACCACAATTTTACTACCAAGCTCTTTAAATCGTTGTTTTTCTCGCGTTTTCTGTTATTATTCTAGCTAATGAGGTGTAGTTTATGGTTAAGGAGCAGACCCTAGGGGGTAAGATAAGAAAACTTCGCGAGGAGCGGGGTTGGTCCCAGGCGCAGCTGGCTATGAAATCGGGTGTAGCGAGAAGTCATATTGCCCTGATTGAATTAAAGAAACTGGCCCACCCTCGAACTGACGTGTTTATGAAGTTAGCCCGCGCCTTCAATGTCCCCATCGAGGAGTTGTACCAAGCTGCTGGTTATGAGGTGGAGATGAAGAGTATGAGGCGGGCGGAGACGCCGGAGGAGATTCTAGATAAGCTAAGGGTGGCACAGCCGATTAGTGTACCAGTCTATGGCGAGTTCCACTGGGGAGCGGCTCATGATGAGCCGGTTGAATATGTCTATCAAGCCAGGGTTCGGAAAGCCGGTAAGAACCTTGAGGGATATGTGGTGCTGGGTGACTGCATGGCACCAAAGATTGAGGCCGGGGATATCGTGATAGTAGATCGGGACAGGGTGCCGGAGCCAGGCAATATTATCATCTGCGTATTCCGTAATCAGGTGGTTGCTGGCCGGCTAAAAGCGGTGAAGGGTGAGGTATGGGTGGTGAACAACAAGGAGAAGGCTAAACTGGATGAGTGCCAAGCTGCTGCCGTAGTCGTTGAGGTAGTGAAGAGGCTGGTATAAGTGGAATGGTTATTACTGCTGCGGTGTTATTAGCATTGGCCATAGGATTCTGGTTTGGGTATATTTATGGGAAGACGCATTATCGACGTCGGAAAGCTTTCCTCCTTCGGAGCCTAGTAACCTTGTTCGCTTTATTATTCAGCGCATTAGCCTTGCTTGGTTTAGTCGCTTTTATATCGCCGTCTCTTTTTATCGTGCTGATGGAGAAGTTACCTACAGGATTACAAGAAGCTATTCTTCTGGACATTTTCCTGAGAGGCGGCACAGGTTTTTGGGTGTTTCTTATTTTTGCTGGAATCTTGTGGTGGGTTAGGACTCTTATCCATTAAATCTTCAGAGGAGGTGATAATCGCCTAAGGGGAAGGGTCATGTTTGCTGCTTTTGCGGAAGCTGACTCTTAATCAGCAGGTTACAGGTTCGATCCCTGTGCGGCTCACTTCAAATCTAAAATGACCTTTCCCGTGGCATAAGCCATGGTTTTAGACCGACTGACTGGACAAGGAACTCAGATAGGCCGCGTATCTGAGCTACACCAACTGATTGGCTGCGGCGACATCACAGCGCACCTCCAGGCGTTCCTGCTCTCCTGCAGGGTGGACAGTCTTTCTCCGGCATCCCTGAGGGACTACAAGCAGAAGATAGGCATGTTTGTCGTCTTCTGCTCCAGCCTCGGCGTCACCGATCCCAAACAGGTGACGGCAGCCAGCATCCGCATGTTCATGCTCAAGCTCCAGGAAACGAACGCCCCGGTGTCGGTGAGCGACTACTATCGGTGCGTCAAGCGCTTCCTCAACTGGATGGTCGAGGAGAGGGTTCTCAAGCATAACCCCATGTCCACCATCCGCCCGCCCAAGGTCCCCCAGAAGATCATCGTGCCGTTCGCACTGGAGCACATAAGGCGCATGCTGCTCCTGTGCGACAACGACACGTTTCTGGGAGCAAGGAATAGGGCAATCATCCTCGCATTCTTGGATACCGGTTTGAGGCTGTCGGAGATGGCGGGGATTCAACTGGCGGACGTGGACTTCGACCGGGAGACCATCAAGGTCATGGGCAAGGGTGCCAAGGAGCGGGTGGTGAGGATCGGGAAGACGACCCAGAAGGCGCTGCTGCGCTATCTTCTCGTGCGGCGGGACGATTACCCCTCCCTCTGGGTGACCGAGGAGAGGAGGCCGATTACCCACTGGGGGATAGCCCAGGTAATTGAAAAATTAGGGAAGCGTGCCGGCATTAAAGGGGTCAGATGCTCGGCACACACCTTCAGGCACACCTTCGCCACCCGGGCATTGATTAATGGTGCAGGGGAGTTTGAGGTACAGTCGCTGCTGGGACACAACACACTGGACATGACAAGGCGGTATGCGGCCAGCCTGAGGAGCGAGGAGGCTGTGGTGGGGCACCGAGGAACTAAAGAGCGCAAGGGCTTTGGTCCGGTGGATAACATGAGGCTTTAGTCTTCTTGCTCTGGTCCTGGGGTTGAAGAAGGAGCCCAGTTAGGTCTCTCAAGGATATTTTTTGCCCCGCACTTGGGGCACTCAGCATACCAATAGATGCTGTGACTTGGGATGCCATCTTGGCCAAGCCATTCAAACTCAGCGGTGAACCGCTCATGGCAATCTTGACATTTACGGGTTAAAGTTTTCGTTATCTTCTGAGCTTCCTTGCTCTCTGCTTCAGCCGCCGGCTCAGGTTCAGGTTTCTTCACTTCAGCTTTAGGTGGTTGCGCCGGCGTCTCCTCTTTAACCGCCTGAAATTCAATCTCCCCCGGCTCCACCCCCAGCGCCGCCGCTAGCTTATGGATGGTTAAGAAGGAAGGCTTTTGCTTGCCGTTTTCTATTTGGTTGACAGTATCACGGCTTATACCTGCCTTTTTAGCAAGGTCGGCTTGACTGAGGAATAATTGTCCCCGCATTTCCTTTAGCGTTGGCATCCTACATAAATACTACCACTTACTACATTCTTTGTCAATATCCCTGAAAACCCCTTGACAATGTCGGATACTGTATGATATAGTAAGGTTGTTAGGATTAGTGTAGGGAATAGTAGGAGACTTTAGCCATATTTCCTACTTGTCCCTACTAAAATGCTACTTTAATGTCAATGTGATGCTACTTACTTCTTACAACTTCCTACAAGGAGGCTAAAATGGTTACTGGTGCTGTTAGAAGAAGAAAACCGCCGGAGTGGGGCATCAAGGATAAAGCCCGGGAGGAGTGGCTTGATGAGCTGGTGGGTTGCCTTGGCCCCAGCCCTGACCCGGAAGCCCTGGAGAAGACGAAAGAGCACTGCCGGGTGATGATTCGGCTTGGCTCCGGCACGTGGACCATGGGCACTCTGTTTAAGGTGGCTCGGGGCTTTTACGCTGGCTATCTCCTGGCGACAAAGCCGGAGAGGTATAAGGCGCAGTATGAGGACGCTTAGCCTGGTGTGGTATAATACCAGTGTATATCTAAAGGACGTTGAAGAAGGTATAAATTGAATTGGGGGAAGTTTATAACTTGGTTCTTTTTTGCTATTTTTGCGGTAGCCTTATTAACCTACTCAGTCGCTAATAATACCTGCGAGCAGGAAGATTTAGCTTGGGAACAAAGGATATTCAATGAGGTGAATCAGTACAGAGTAGAAAATGAGCTCCAGCCATTAGAGCGAGATGCCTTTATGGACGAGCTGGCGAGGGAGCAATGCCAGTACTTAGCGGAACATTGTGTTTCCAGTGATATCCATTTCGTAGCACATGATGGCTTTTCTGAAAGAAGACAAAAGATAATAGATACATTAGGCGCAACGGATGTTTCTGAAAACGTTGCATATGGTCCAGACGCGGCAAAGAGTTGGCATAATTCTTACCTGCATAACCTGAATATGTTGAACCCCCAGTGGACTCGGGCTGGTATTGGATATAATGGCTATGCCTGCATGATATTCAGCGATTGACCTTCAGCGTCTTAGACTTCCTGCGGATGGCGCCCTTCGCAATGAGCATCTTATCCTTGAAGCCATTGGGTTGATTCTTTCTGAAGACCACTTGGGCATTGACCATCTTCATCGCCCTGCCAGCGCCGACAGCATTGACCAAGTCCCTGCCGAAGTCGTCCATCTTGCTCTTGGGTATATCGGAGATGGTCTGCCCTTCCTTGATATAGCCCAGCTCAACAGCCAGGTTGGTCATGGCGCCTTTCTTTAATTTGGGGATAATCGGTGGAGCTACTGGTAATCCCCCACCCCCGACTCTGACGATGACCCCGGGGACCTGGGCAGGGTGGGTATAGACTTGGCGGCGCCTGCTTCTTTTACCCATTCAGCGTCTTCTCTTCTTGGCATGGAAGGGGACGCCTCTCGGTCCTTTACCTCTACCTTGTCCCAATCCCAATCCCTTACCACCGCTTCGTATCTTTCTCCCCGGCGTTTTGCAACCCATCATAACCTCCTAATCTTTACTCCTCATAACCTTTTCACCTTAACCTTTACCTTGCCCTCCGGCGTGACCTTGGCATTATAACTCCCGATGGCTGCCGCCACCTCCTTGGGCATCTTGCTGCTCCCGGTCGGGTTTACCTCCAGGGGCTCTGTCGCCTCACCCTTGGTTACCCTGGGCTTTCCCTTGCCGCTTGAGGTGATGGTGATGTCACCAGCAGTTTTCTGCTTAATAAATTTCTTGTTCTTCAAATTCTTAAGAGCTGCTAACACAAAATTTGGATTTGTAATCCAATCCTCAACACGCATCCTAGGCTGGATGTCATCAACTGTCCAATTCTTTTTAGGATTCCGAGACATTATATAAAAAATTTCGCTCTCAGGAGAAAGCGCAAAACCTCTTTTTGCTCTCACAAGGAGACTCTTCGCTTCCTTCATCCCCTCTTTAGTTAGTTTGAACCCAATAGGTTTTTTCATTTTTTCTATAGTCTTTTTAGTCTTATTCATTTATAGCCTCCCCGATATTTTCTACTAATATTCATTTTAGCATCCTAATTAAGGAATTTCCATCATAATCTCCTCACCTTTATCTTTACCTTGCCCTCCGGCGTGACCTTGGCATTATAACTCCCGATGGCTGCCGCCACCTCCTTGGGCATCTTGCTGCTCCCGGTCGGGTTGACCTCCATCGGCTCTTCAGTAACTCCCCTGGTTACCCTGGGCTTACCCTTACCGTCTGAGGTGATGATGATATCCCCTGTGGTCTTCTGTCCGGTATCCCGCTTGAACCTGATTGCTCCCGGCTCCCCCGGCTTTTTCTTTGGTTTGCTGATAAGGATGTCCACGATGCCGAGGTCAACCTTCAGTTTCTCCGGCGGTTTACCGGTAATGGTCTGAATCGAGCGGAAGGCTGATTTAGGTCCGCCTTCTACTATCTGGGCGTTGGGTGGCGGTTTACCCTTGAAGAAAGCTACGTCAGCTTGCCCCTCATATGGCGCTTTAATAGCCCACCAGCCAAAGCCCTGCTTCCAGGTAATGGCTCCCCTAAACTCCTGGCGCTTCTCTTCTCTCTTGCTAGTCCCCGGTGTTGTTAGTGGGCTCTCGGGCGGTACCTCCGGAGGCGGCACAGGGGGTGTTTCAAGAGGTACTTCCTTCGGATATTCCTTTGGCGTTGGGATTTTGTACGGGGTTTTATATGGCGTCTTGTATGGTGGTCTTGGCTTTAATTCTGGTTTTAACTCAGACTTCAGTTCGGGCCTTAGCTCAGGCTTCGGTTCCGGCTTCGGCTCGGGCTTAGGTTCAGGGATGGGTTCAGCCTTGGGTTCAGGCCTTTTCTCTGTGGTCAACTTTGCCTCTTCTTCCTTAACCCCCGGGACCTTATATTCTCTCCTGGCTCTGCCGGGGATAATCTCCTCCTCCCGCAGCCTCTTCTCGATATCCCTTGCCCTTTCCTCTAGGGCCTTCTGCTCCAGGGGTGTTAGTTTCTCTTCTTTGAGCCTTGCCTCGGTACGCTCCTTTTCCTCCCGCAACCTTCGGTTTATCTCGAGCTCCGCCAGCCGTTCATTGGTTGCTTTGCCTTTCTTGAGGTCTCTGGCCCTTTCCGCGTAGCCTATATCCCTTTCTCTAAGGAGCTCCTTGAAGCCCCTGTAGACCTTCAGGTTAGATGCGTCAAAGTTTCTCGCCAATCCTTTTATCAGGTCATAGGTTGCTGGGAATACTGTTGCCTGCCCCCCGCTTTTAAGCCGTATATATTCTGGTATTTCAGCAGAGGTCCTGATTTTACCCCGTTTCAACTCGGCTGTGAAAACATAGGTCCCGTGAAGTGAATGCCTCGTGGTCTTGCCGGAGTAGATGGGCTGTCTCTTGACATTGGTTAGGTCTACCCCTATCTCATCAAGCGCCTGCTCCCTGATTGCCCGCTCTGGTGTTTTGCTCCC
>Ga0315533_1000754_pt1 | contig 26633 bp, 23 predicted proteins | sample SalMarSW160130MG_FD_203081 | JGI IMG/M metagenome (GOLD analysis project Ga0315533, IMG submission 203081) | Salt marsh sediment microbial communities from the Plum Island Ecosystem LTER, Massachusetts, United States - Salt Marsh Sediment SW1601-30 ... | reverse complement strand
AATAACGGAAGCCGGAATAAGAGCAGCTTCATCACATACCGGGGCGCTTGCATCATCTGATTCGGCGGTTGAAGCTCTCTTTCGTAAAGCAGGCATCGTAAGGTGCTCGGGAAGGGAAGAGCTTACTACAGTGGCATCCGTATTTTTCCATAAACATCTGAAAGGCAGGAATATAGCTATTATTACTCATGCTGGAGGACCTGCCGTGATGCTTACCGATGCCCTGGCTGCCGGAGGCATGGATATACCGAAGATAACGGGGAAGCATCACGACAGGCTGCTGGAAATGATGAACCCCGGAGCTTCAGCAGATAATCCAATAGATCTTATTGCCACTGCAACAAACGATCAGCTTGATAACGTGATCGAATATGTCGATAAGCAAATGCCCGACATCGATGGCATGACTGTGATATTCGGCAGTAACGGGCTTAATGACATGACTGAGATATATGAACTTATGCACAGGAAGATCGGACAATGTGATAAGCCCCTCTTCCCGATACTTCCATCAGTAGCCAGCTCTCAGACTGAACTCGCTTATTTTCTTGACAAAGGACACGTCAATTTTCCTGATGAGGTGGTACTCGGACGCGCGCTTACGAAGATCTCAAATACACCATACCCGGCTGAAGAGAAGATCTTTCTTGAAGAGGTTGATGTGCCTCTTATCCGCAAGATTGTTGAAAATGCTCCCAATGGTTATCTTGAACCGGATATTATTCAGCAGCTTCTTAATGCTGCACGAATCCCGGCAGTGAAGGAAACAGTAGTAAGGAACAGAAGGGAGCTGATCTCAGTCGCAAAAAAGATGGGATATCCTCTGGCTCTTAAAGCTGTGGGTCCTGTTCATAAATCGGATGTCGGCGGAGTAACTCTTAATATTAAATCCATAACACATCTCAGCGCCGAATTCAACAGGATGATGAAGATAAAAGGCGTTAAGGCAGTCCTGGTCCAGCAGATGATAACGGGAACCGAACTTTTTATTGGCGCTAAATACGAACCAAAATTCGGGCATGTAATACTCTGCGGCCTGGGGGGTATATTCGTTGAGGTTCTGGGTGATGTATCATCAGGACTTGCCCCTCTCACATTTAATGAAGCCAATTCGATGATAAGGAGCCTGAAAAGCTACAGGATAATACACGGAACACGAGGTAAACCCGGTATTAATGAGCAAAAATTTGCCGAAATAATTGTAAGACTATCAAGCCTGCTCAGATTTGCCACCGAGATCAAGGAGATGGACCTCAATCCTCTTATCGGAAGTCTCGAGGCAATAACAGTCGTGGATGCGAGAATAAGGATTGAGAAGTAAAAAGTAAAAAGTAAAAAGTAAAAAGTAAAAAGTAAAAAGTAAAAAGTAAAAAGTAAAAAGTAAAAAGTAAAATGAGTATTAAGTGTATGTTTTACACTTAATAATTGTAAATAAAAATATTAGAAAGTTACATGAATAATATTCCATTACCGGCAGATATAATAAATGACATAATAAATCAAAACGGATTACCCGAACCAGGTACTGCTTCAATAAGGGAGATTGTTTTTCTGGCAAATCAGATTGAAAAGGCAACAGGTATAAGATTTATCAGAATGGAGATTGGAGTCCCGGGCCTGCCCTCTCCCTCAATTGGCATTGAAGCTGAAATAAAAGCACTAAGGAACGGTGCCGCTGCTGTATACCCCGATATACGGGGAATCCCGATTCTCAAAGAGGAGGCATCAAGACTTATCAGGTTGTTTTTGAATCTTAATATTAATCCTGAAGGCTGTATACCAACAGTGGGATCAATGATGGGTGGAATGGTAAGTTTCCTTGTTGCAAACAGAAATGACAGGAACAGGGAAGGCACACTTTTCATCGATCCGGGCTTCCCTGTTCAGAAACAACAGGTAAAGATGCTGGGACATGATTATCATTCATTTGATATCTATAATTACAGGGGGAATAAGCTCAGGGCAAAACTGGAATCATATCTGGAGACCGGAAAGATATCCTCACTGCTTTATTCAAATCCAAATAATCCTTCCTGGATATGTCTCAATGAGGAGGAGCTTTCAATAATCGGCGAGCTGGCTGGCAAATACGATGTAATTGTCATTGAGGATCTTGCTTATCTTGGAATGGATTTCAGAAAAGATTATTCCATCCCTGGCAAACCACCCTATCAGCCGACTGTCGGACGCTATACAAATGATTACATTTTACTTATCTCAAGCTCGAAAATATTTAGTTATGCGGGTCAGAGAATCGGATTGATGGCAATATCCGATCATCTTTTCACCCGGCAGTATCCTGACCTGTTAAGATATTATTCATCGGATAAGTTCGGATATTCAGTTATCTTTGGAGCATTATACGGATTATCAGCAGGAGTTTCCCATTCTGCCCAATACGGTCTCGCCGCTATGCTGAAAGCAGTAAACGACGGGACCTACAGATATCGTGATGACGTGATAGAATATGGTGAAAAGGCTGCTATTATGAAGAAGATGTTCACAAATAACGGATTTAAAATAGTGTATGACACAGACCTTGATGAACCAATTGCCGATGGATTTTATTTTACAATTTCCTATCCCGGCAAGTCAGGTGGTGAACTTCTGAAAGAGCTTCTTCAATACGGTATCAGCGCCATTTCGCTTAATATAGCGGGCAGTGAAAGAAGCGAGGGTCTGAGAGCATGTGTTTCAATGATCCCACGAGAGCAATTCGGCCATCTGGAAATGAGGCTGAAGAAATTTCATGAAGATCATCTGAATTACAATAATATATGATATTTTCAATTAAATACCCCCTTTCTTATTTCCCCCAAGGGGGAAATGATATTATTTTATAGATTTTATAATTATTTTCAATATGGCTAAAATCAGAGGAAGTATAGTTGTAGATATTGACAGATGCAAGGGATGCGAGGTGTGCATGGTATCATGTCCAACAGGTACTATCGCCATGGCAAAAGAAGTAAACCATAAAGGTTATTTCTATGCCTATCCTGCAAATCCCGATTTATGCATTGGTTGTGCCAACTGTGCCATGGTTTGTCCCGATGGCGTGATAACTGTTTATAAAACAAAAATATAGTGTGGAAATGGAAAAGGAATTAAGATTAATGAAAGGCAATGAAGCGGTGGCTGAGGCTGCAATACGTGCAGGCGCCGATGGTTATTTCGGCTATCCGATAACACCGCAGAGTGAGATTCTTGAGTATCTCATGCAGGCTAAACCTTATGAAAAGACCGGAATGGTAGTACTCCAGGCTGAAAGTGAACTGGCCGCAATAAATATGGTGTATGGAGGTGCAGGCTGCGGAAAAAAGGTGATGACAACATCCTCTTCGCCGGGAATAAGCCTGAAACAGGAAGGTATATCATATATCGCAGGGGCTGAACTGCCCTGCCTTATAGTTAATGTGGTAAGGGGCGGACCAGGACTCGGTACTATACAACCTGCACAATCGGATTATTTCCAGGCAACCAAAGGAGGAGGTCACGGCGATTACCACCTGATAGTTCTGGCTCCGGCATCAGTGCAGGAGATGGCCGACTTTGTAGACCTGGGCTTCGAACTTGCATTTAAATACCGTAACCCTGCAATGATACTATCCGACGGCGCCATAGGACAGATGATGGAAAAAGTGTGGCTGAGCCCTAAAAAAGAAAGATCGAAAACAGTTCCCGAATGGGCAACAACAGGAAAACCGCCGACAAGGGAAAGGAATATTATCACCTCGCTCGATCTTGACCCTAATGCTCAGGAGGTCTTTAACCAGAAGCTTGTTGAAAAATATAATGAGATAAGGGAAAAGGAGGTTCTCTATGAGGAATTTCAATGTGAAGATGCTGATTATCTATTTGTTGCGTATGGTACAAGTGCTCGTGTCTGCCAGAAATCAGTCCGGATTGCACGTGAACAGGGGATAAAGGCAGGACTGTTGCGACCGATAACACTTTTCCCATTTCCGTCAAAACGATTAAACGAAATGGCCGATAAGGTGAAAATGATGCTTTCGGTCGAAATGAGTGCAGGACAGATGGTTGAGGATGTTCTTTTGTCGGTTAACGGGAAGGTGCCCGTATATCATTTCGGGAGAATGGGAGGTATTGTTCCGGCACCTGATGAAGTTGCTGAAAATCTAAAATCAAAAATCACAGGAGGTTAAGATATGGCACAAGCTACAGGAATAAAAGAAATTATTAAACCTGAAAATCTGGTTTATAAAAAAACAAAACTCATGACCGACAATGTGCTTTCCTATTGTCCCGGCTGCAGTCATGGAACAGCCCATCGTATCATTGCAGAAATAATCGATGAGGAGGGACTCCAGTCCGAATCCATCGGGGTTTGTCCTGTCGGATGTTCGGTCTTCATGTATAACTTTATTGATATAGACTGGCAGGAAGCAGCTCATGGGCGGGCGCCGGCAGTTGCTACAGGAATCAAACGGCTGATGCCCGAAAAATTTGTTTTTACCTATCAGGGCGACGGCGACCTTGCAGCCATAGGTACTGCAGAAACCATTCACTCATGTAACAGGGGAGAGAACATACTTATTGTATTTATTAATAACGGGATATACGGAATGACTGGCGGCCAGATGGCACCAACCACACTACCCGGAATGAAGTCTTCAACCTCTCCATACGGAAGGGATGTTAGCATAATGGGTAATCCATTGAAAATGACCGATATAGTTGCCATTTTGCCGGGCACCTATTATGTTACCAGGCAAAGTGTTCATACACCTGCCAATGTACGTAAAACAAAAAAGGCTATAAGAAAAGCTGTTCAGTATCAGAAACTGAACAAGGGTACATGCTTCGTGGAGATAGTCTCAACCTGCCCTTCAAACTGGAAAATGACTCCCGTCCAATCAAATAAATGGCTGGAAGAAAACATGATTCCTTATTATCCTCTGGGGGATATGAAAACGCCTGAAGATCAGCCTGCATAGTTGAACCTTGAAATTTTAAAATTATGACAGAAGAAATTATTATAGCAGGATTCGGTGGCCAGGGTGTCCTGTCGATGGGCAAGATAATGGCATATTCCGGAGTTATGCAGGATATGGAAGTAAGCTGGATGCCATCATACGGACCTGAGATGCGCGGAGGTACAGCAAATGTAATCGTGATCCTCAGTACCGAAAGGATCAGTTCACCAATTGTCAGGTATTTTGACACAGCGATTATCCTGAACCAACAGTCACTTGATAAATTCGAAAACGCAGTAAAACCCGGCGGTATTCTTATCTATGATGGTAACGGAATAAAACGTCATCCGGAAAGGAAAGACATAACAGTTTACCGTATTGATGCTGTAGAAGAGGCGGGTAAGATGAAGAGCCCAAAGACCTTTAACATGATAGTCCTCGGGGGATTTCTTAAAGTGAAACCCCTCATTAAAATGGGAAATGTCATTAAAGGCCTGAAGAAATCGCTCCCTGAACGTTATCATAACCTTATTCCTGATAACGAAAAGGCCCTGAAGCAGGGACTGGAGATAATAGAAAAAGTTTGAAAGTTTATAAAGTTTATAAAGTTTGAAAGTTTATAAAGTCCTTAAGTCAGTAAGCTCAGGATAACTGAATACACGATCGCACGATTTCCTATTTATAGAAATGCATCTCCTCAATATACTGCCATACCGGAGCGGGGAGAAAATATGACATATCCTTCCCTTTTTTAATACTATTACGTATAAAAGTGCCTGAGATATCCATAAGAGGGGCCTTTACATTAGTTATCTTTGCCCTGGAAAGAAGTACTTCAAGCTGTTGATTTGCAGGTCTTAAAACCCCTTTGCGGGGATAGACTATTATCCTGTATTTCTTTACCAACTCCGAGGCATTTTTCCACTTATGCAAAGTGTAGAGATTATCTTCCCCCATGAGCAGGGAAAACTGATGATTTGGATTTTTCTCTTCCAGGTAGGTCAGTGTATCGATGGTATAGGAGGGTACCAGCATTCTAAACTCTATATCTGAAGCTTTCAATTTATCATTATTTCCAATTGCCAGGTTTATCATATGGAGTCGCTGGTAGTTATCGAGCAATGTCTCTTTTTTCTTCAAAGGATTATGCGGGCTTACAACAAACCATATATTGTCAAGGCCTGTGAATTCGAGCATGTAACCGGCAATTGCTATGTGCCCTATATGGACCGGGTTAAATGATCCGAAATATAAACCAACATTTAACATTAAACAGACCCTTATAGTAATTAAATTCAATTAATTAAGGTATTAAATTTTGTTTGCAAATAAAACTATTTACAAGCTTATATACCTCATTTTTCGCCTTTCCCAGGTTGTCGTTAATAACTATACTATCAAACTGATCAGCAAGTTTTATTTCTTCTTCAGCTTTTTCCACTCTCATTCGGATCTTTGCAGGATCATCAGTTCCTCTTTTCACAAGCCTTTTTTCAAGTTCATTTAAAGATGGCGGCATAACGAATATGGAAATAGCCTTATGCCCGAAAATATTTTTCAGGTTAACGCCTCCCTTTACATCCACATCGAAGAGAACATGATTCCCGTTTGCCCAGATCCTGGCTATCTCGCTCTTCAGAGTTCCGTAAAGCTGATTTTTATAGACCTCCTCCCATTCAATAAATTTTCCCCGGCGTACTCTGTTCCGGAATTCTTTAACTGACATAAAATAATACTCCTTACCGTCTTTTTCCTTTCCCCTGGGATTACGGGTTGTGGCAGAGATAGAAAATTCAAGGTTGAGATCTTTACCGAGCAGATGGTTTACTATTGTTGATTTACCGGCTCCGGAAGGTGCTGATATTATTACCAGTTTGCCTTTCATTTTTCTATAAAACATTCATTGTCTGTTCCTTGATTTTTTCCAGCTCATCTTTCATCATCACAACAAGCTTCTGTATTGAGGCATCATTTGCCTTTGAACCGATGGTATTTATCTCACGTCCGATTTCCTGGGCAATGAAACCAAGAATTTTTCCGTTTGGTGGTTCTGTGGCAGTTTTTTCCAGGAAGTACTCGCAATGTTTTTTCAATCTGACCTTTTCCTCGTTAATATCCATTTTCTCGAGATAATAGATAAGCTCCTGCTCAAACTTGTTCATGTCGATGTTCTCTGTCCCGATATTTTCAGCGAGTATGCTTTTGAGTCTGTTTCTGAGCCCTGTTGTTCTCTCCTCTTCGAAATTTTTTATATCTGTAAGAAGTGTAAGTATCCTGTTTATGCATCCTTTCAGATCAATTTCAATAGAACTTCCTTCTTCGATCCTGTAATTATCAAGCTGTCCTGCAGATTCGACAATATTTTCCTTTACCAGCTGCCATTCTTCCTCAGCAAGCTCTGGTTTTTCTGTTTTAAATGCATCAGGGAGTCTCATTATTGTAGCAAGGATCTGCTCATCTGTCTTAATATTCAACTCACCGGCAATCTCTTTCATCTGCTCATAATAATTTATGACCACAGCTTTATTTATCACCGGAACATTCTCAATATCAAGTACATCAAAGCTGATTGTCATATCAATTTTGCCCCTCTCAAGTTTCTGGCTGATAATATTTCTTATTTCGGATTCCTTTTCCCTGTACATCCAGGGCAGCCGTGTATTAAGATCAAGTGATTTGGAGTTTAATGATCTTATTTCTATGGTGATCTTTCTTCCGGCAATTTCGGCAGTGGTCTTACCAAAGCCGGTCATGGATTTTATCATATCCTTGTTATTGGTAATAAAACTGAAAGTTACAAATTCCCGTTAAAATTCACAACAGTCTTGGTTTTCCAGTGTCCTGTTTTGTAGTAGAAGAAGGAGAGTGTCAGACCTATAAACCAGCCTGCCGGTATTGACCACCATATCCCTTCAGCACCTATTTTGCCTGAAAGGAACCATGCAACGGGGATCCTGATTATCCAGAGTGAAATGAGTGAAAAGATCATTGGCCAGAAAGTATCTCCGGCCCCCCTCATTATGCCGTTATAAATGAACATGAGGGTGAGAGTTATATAGAAGATGCTGACGATTGTAAGATATTGGCTCCCTGTCAATATTACATTGGTATCATTTGTAAAAAGGCTAACCACCAGTTTCCCAAAGAGTACTATCAGAATAGTAGTAACAATTGTTACGCCACCGGCCATTTTAAGCGTTGACAGCAAGCCTGTTCTGATCCGTCCGCTTTTTCCTGCTCCTATATTCTGGCCTACAAATGTTGAAAGTGCCTGGGAAAATGTTATTGCAGGAATTGTTGAGAGGTTATCAATACGTATTGCAACAGAGAATCCTGCTATTACATTGGTTCCGAATGTATTAACAATACCCAGCAAGGCAAGGTTTCCAAGAGCAACGAGTGTATGTTGAATACCTGTAGGCAGACCGATACGGATACTCTGTCTGAAGATCTCCCTGTCGAAATGAAGCCCTTTAATTGCTATACGGATCAGTTTATGCGTTTTGTTAAGCCAGTAAATGGCCAGACCAAATGCCAGTCCGTTTGAGATAATTGTTGCATAGGCGGCACCGGCTATTCCCCATTTGAAAACAGCCACGAAAAGCAGATCGAGTATGATATTTGTGACGGTTGCAATAATCAGGAAATAGAGGGGAGTTTTTGAATCACCCAAACCTCTCAGCGCTGCGCTGGTACCATTGTAGCCGAAAAATATTATTATCCCTGAAAAGAATATACGAAGGTACTGAGTTGCCTGGGGCATTATTTCTTCAGGAAGTCCGAGGAGTCTCAGCAATGGTTCGGCAAATATTAATCCTGCGGCAGTAACAATAAGGCCAGTTCCTGCACTGTACACATACATAGTATCTATTGCTCTTTTGACCTTTACATAGTCTTTAGCACCGAAATATTGTGAAATCACCACAGTTGTTCCCATAACCAGGCCTATTATGAGGGAAACTAACATAAAGATCACGGGGAATGAAGCGCCAACAGCAGCGAGTGCCTCTTTACCAATGAAATTTCCTACAATAATAGTGTCGATTATACTGAAAAGCTGCTGAAATACATTTCCGATAAGCATCGGAGCAGCAAACTGAAATATGAGTTTTCCTTCCTTCCCTGTAGATAAATCAAGCATTTTATTTTTTTAGCGCTGCAAAGAAAATAATTTACATGATAACATCAAAAGAGAAAATTGATAATCCTCGGTCCTCGGTTATAATCTTTCGAGTTCAAGTGAAAAATGTCTCAGAAATGGTGCCTCTTTCTTAATTCGTAAACCTCTCTTTACTGAATCCCTCCTTTCATTTACATTTCTTACAACTGCTGCAACATAATCCATATGCCTGTGAGTATATACTCTTCGGGGTATTGCAAGCCTGATAAGTTCCACATCACTGTGCCTGTTCTCCTTTGTCACAGGATCCCTGTCAGCCATGAGTGCTCCGATCTCTGAACTTCTGATACCCCCTTCAATATATAGCTCAACTGCAAGTGCCTGGCCGGGAAACTCATCGTCGGGGATCCGGGGCAGGAATTTCTTCGCATCAACAAATATTGCATGACCGCCGAAAGGCTCCAGCACCGGGATACCATATTCCTTCATCTTTGTTCCGAGGTAAGCAACCTGACCGGTCCTTGACCTGAGATACTCCTCTTCAGTACCTTCATATAATCCATGTGCCAGGGCATTCATATCACGGCCCGACATGCCGCCATAAGTTATAAATCCTTCATATATAATATTATAGGCAGATGCTTTCTTATACAGCTCTTCGTCGCGATAGGCTGTGAAGCCACCCATATTTACTATGGCATCTTTTTTTGAGCTCATAGTCATTCCGTCAGCATAGGAGAACATCTCCCGCACAATCTCCCTTATACCTTTATCTGCATAACCTTCCTCCCTTGTTTTTATAAACCAGGCATTTTCTGCAAACCTGGCCGAATCGAGAAAAAGTTTAACTCCGTAGTTATGTGTAAGCCGGCCTGTCTCCCTGAGATTGGCCATGCTTACCGGCTGTCCGCCGGCAGTATTATTTGTAATTGTGACAATGATGCATGAGATTTTTTCACGGGGATTGTTTTTCAGCACCTCTTCGAGTTTTGCTGTGTCCACGTTTCCCTTGAAAGGATGCCACGCAGTGAGGTTTTTAGCTATATCAACCGTGCAATCCACGGGTTTTGCTTTCCGGAATTCAATATGCCCTTTTGTTGTATCGAAGTGTGAATTGCCGGGAACAATGTCTCCTTCTTTTACCAGTGCTGAAAAAAGAACATTTTCGGCAGCCCTTCCCTGGTGTGCGGGGAGAACATACCTGAAACCGGTTATGTCAGTAACAGCATTTTTCAGATTATAATATGATGAAGCTCCGGCATAGCTTTCGTCGCCAAGCATCATCGCAGACCATTGCCTGTCGCTCATGGCACCCGTTCCGGAATCGGTAAGGAGGTCAATAGTTACCTGTTCTGACTTCAGATTAAAGAGATTGAAAAAAGATTCTTTAATCCATTGTTCCCTCTGTTTTCTTGAGCTGGTGTAAACCGGCTCAATCATTTTTATTTTAAACGGCTCAAATAATGGTAGTTCCATAATGATTTAGAATTATTATTATTTATTTATGGAGACGTTGCATGCAACGTCTTTACAACTCTCTGCAGTGCAAAGAGGGGGGATTTATTTGGTAATTAGGATAAAGGGGGTGAGTGCATGCATTTTAATACATTTTATTAATGAGTAAAACACTAAAAGGATCAGGAAATAAAAGAATCCCGGTTTTTGATATTTTTGTATATATCAACAGATGGTTTTACCGTTAGAGTTATCTTGAACATTGTCTGCTGGCAATAATATGTAAAAATAATAGTATTTTATGATATATTCAACCGGGGAATTAACATCAAATAATGTCGAGTCATGAAGATGAAAATGCTAAAGTTCTTTTTGATAGTTTTATTTGTAAATGCAAGTATATCAGGCTTCTCACAGGATCCAGACACCTCGTTATACAATGTGGCTGTAATAATTGATTCTTTGAGAAAGAGCGGAATGATCCTTAAGGAGCCTCAGGAGATACCGGAGATCGTTCTGTCATACGACGAAGCAATAAAATACCTTCAGAAGAGGTATCAGTCCCAATACTGGAAAGAGAGCCAGGATTCTTTGCGTCTTGCAATTGAACGCCTGATATTTGAGGTTTCTAATCAGCCATATGATTCATTGGAATATTTTCTGAAAGAGTATCCTTACGGTTCGATAAATATTCCATGGGAGAAGTTTTACAGATGGAAACCAATGACTATTAAGGTGCCGGTAGTTTCTGCAGAGATCCCTGATGACTTACTTCAAGCAAGTGATACAGTCAGACAGGTTGTTATAGCCGATACAATGTTCACAGAGAAGAAGTTGAAAATGGAACCTGCAGTAAGAGATACAACTATTTATTTTATAAGTGATACCCTTCGCATAGTAGGTTCCGGGAGATCAGGATTCCCGTTTGTCTATTACAATAATCCTTATGAAGGTGATTCTTTAAGGGTGGCTGTGGAGGTGCTGATAGATTACCTTCAGGCACGCGATTCAAGTATTATCAATATCACAGGATCGGATGGCGCTATGACCCAAATATGGCTCAATTCCACGACAGGTAGGATGAAGCGTTACTGGCTCAGGAATGAAATGAATGATTCAATTACGGTATGGATAGGTTCTCCTTCGAGGAATACTATCGGACTTTACCTTGAGCAAGGAGTAAATATAAGGAGACCAACCAGACAGCAATTCTATAAGGATGCAAGAATTGAAGTAGAGCAGGTCGATAAATCCACACTTATTGATGTTGGTACCATTGCTATAAAAAAGAAATACTGGAAATATCGTACGGAAGCAGCATTTGCGCTCAACCAGGCATCACTCACTAACTGGGTCAAAGGAGGAGAAAGCAGTATCTCGACTTTACTCGATATAACAGGTTATGCCGACTATGACAATAAACCTCTCAAAACGACATCAGCAAATTTTGCAAGGCTTAAATTTGGTCTGATAGCAACTGAAGAAAATGGCGTCAGAAAGAATATTGACCTTCTTGAAACAAATTCGAAGCTGAATCATAAAGCCTTCGGTAAGTTTGATTTCAGCGCTATTCTTTTGTTCAAGACACAGATAGCAAAGGGATATACTTACTCAACTAACGATACGACTCTGGTTTCCAAGTTCTTTAATCCTGCCACACTTATAACAGGTTTTGGACTCGATTACAAGCCTGATAAAAACACATCAATAAACTTCTCCCCATTATCCTACAAAGGGACCTTTGTCCCTGATACGGCAGCGATCGACCAGACCAAGTATGGAATAGCAGAAGATAAACGGGCGAGACATGAACCGGGGATGAGTTTTATGATCACAAATAAATTCACACCGGTAAAAACTGTAACAATAACCAACAGGCTTCAGCTCTTTACCAATTATATTAATAATCCTCAGAATGTGGATATCGACTGGGAGATGATTGTGACTGCTAACCTCAACTGGTTTACTGATGTCAGGTTAAATACGCATTTTATTTATGATGATGATACAAAAACCCCGATATTTGATAAAGAGAAACAACCGGTTTTTGGTCCCGACGGTAAACAAAAAACCACAGCCAGGGCACAGTTCAAGGAGCTTCTGGGATTCTCGTTTGTATTCAGGTTTTGAGCCCTTAAATTCCCTGAAGGGGACTTTATCAATAGTTATATCATTAAAGCCCCCTTCAGGGGGTTTGGGGGCTTATAATTCTTTTTGATATATTCTGAATTTCTTTACAACTTTCCCGTTAACCCTCTCATATTCGGCTCTCATCCTTGCATTGTCTTCGAGGACCAGGTGACTATCGATGATCTCCATCTTATGTTTTATCGCCGACTGGAGGATTTTGACTCCCATCAGTACATCGATACCCTTGCCACGATAAGGTTTTTTAACACCACCAAGCATCATCAGCAGTTTCTTGGAGTGTTTCGATTCACTCAATACTTTAAAGATACCGAAAGGAAGGAGTCTGCCGTTACATTCTTTTATGCCGGGACTAACGTCAGGCATTCCGATTGCAAACCCTACCAATCCTCCGTCAGCTTCGACAACCTTAATGAATTTATGGTCGAGAATGGGTAAATACCTGTTGGCAAATTCTATTTTTTCCTTATCGGTAAGGGGTACGAATCCATAGATCTCATTGAAGGTTTCATTCATAAGCTCAAGAGCCGGAATAATATAGGCTTTCAGCTCTTTTTTTGATTTAAACTCAATAATCTTAAATTCATTTGAATTCCCGACTCTTGAAAGTATCTTTTTGTATACTTCCGGCAACTCCTTTGGCATTTCAGCAAGATAATTGACAAGATCAATCTTTTTTTTATATCCTTCAGCTTCAATCAGCCTGGGCATATAAGGGGAATTATTTGCGCTGGTAATAAACATAGGATATTCAAAACCCTCTATCTGGAATCCCTGGGGATCTTTGTCTGAAAAACCAAGCGGGCCTACGAGCATACTCATTCCATTTTGCTTTGCCCATTTCTCAACCCATTCAATAAGAGCGTGAAACACCTCCTGTTCGTCATAACATTCCATAAAGCAAAACCTTCCATGCTGCTCATTGTTAATAGTGTTATACCTGCGATTGATGATACCCATTATCCTTCCCACAGGTTTGTTATCCCTCCATGCAAGAAGCAAAACAGCATCTGCATATTTATAGGATTTATTTTTCTTCTTGTTAAAAAGAAGTCTTTCATCCATATAGATGGGAGGGAGCCAGTCAGGATCATTTTTGTGAACTTTTTCAGGAAGAAAAATGAATTCACGAAGCTCCTTCCTGCTAGTTATCTCTTTGATTATTACATTTCCCATATCCGGGTTTTTATGCTGCCAAGTAACAAAAAAACAATAACAAAAAATAGTTCCTTAAGAAAAAATGATAGTTAATTGTGCCTTATGAAAAGATCAGCTATAACAAAAGCTGCATAAATTATACTGGCAATACCATTGGTAGTGGCAAATGCAAGGGTTACCCTGTTCAGGTCATCATGTTTAACTATCAGGTGCTGGTAGAGCAAGAGTCCTGAAAAAATAACCGCTCCTGCCCAATAAAGCAAGCCTCCGTTACCACTAAGGCCTGCAACTATCACAAGGCTGAAAGTAAGGAAGTGTACTATGGCAGAGATTGTCAGAGCCTTTTTTTTCCCTGTTGCCTGCGGAAGGGACCGAAGCAGGTTGTCGCGGTCAAATTCCTCATCCTGAAGGGAATAGATGATATCGAATCCGCTCACCCATGTGATTACTATCAGAGAATAAATAACAGGATTAATGGCAAATGAACCTGAAACAGAGATATATGCACCGATAGGAGCAAGGCTTAATCCAAGTCCGAGTATGAAATGGGAGAGGGAGGTTATCCTTTTAGTAAGACTGTATCCGAGGATGACAAAGAGGGCAACAGGTGAAAGGAAAAGAGTCAGCCTGTTGATGAATGCTGTTGCTGTAATAAAAAGGAGAGAATTGATGATGACAAAAATTATTGCAGCCCTTGTACTTATTATCCCTGAAGGTATCTCCCTGGTTTTTGTCCTTGGGTTGAGTGCATCGAAGCTTTTATCGGCTATCCTGTTAAAACCCATTGCAGCATTACGGGCGAAGATCATACAGAGTATTATCAGCAGAAGCAGTTTTATGCTGAATACATGTTCTTCGGATGATACAGCAATAGAAAACCCGATAAGTGCAAAAGGCAAAGCAAAGACAGTATGGCTGAATCTGACCAGTGATAAATAATTACTAACGGATCTCAGTAGGGATCTCATTTATCGAGCAGCTTTCGGTATGTTTCGTAGCTCTCATTGTCAAAAGTGACAAAGATCACTTTTTTGGGATATGAGTTTTTCTGCAGGAATCTGTCAGATTCGTTTACTGCTATCAGTGCAGCGAGATCTTTCGGGAATCCGTATACTCCCGTTGAAATACCCGGGAATGCTATGGTCTTTATTTTATTTTTCTTTGCAAGGGCAAGACTTGTCTGGTAGCATGATGCCAGCGCCTCATGTTCATCATAACTACCTCCGCGCCATACCGGACCCACTGTATGGATCACATGCCTGGCTTTAAGACGATACCCGCGTGTGATCTTGGCTTCTCCTGTTTCACAGCCGTTAAGAACCTTGCATTCATTGTAAAGCTCCGGACCGGCGGCTTTATGAATTGCACCATCGACTCCTCCGCCCCCAAGCAGAGAATTATTTGCTGCATTTACTATGGCATCTACCTTAAGTGAGGTAATATCACCCTTTATCAGTTCCACCCTTCTTTTTTTCATCACCTTATTTTTGCTCCGGCTTCCTTTTTAAAAGCATTGATCAGGTCATTCATTATTTTATCTATATTCTTGTCAGTGAGGGTCTTCAGGTCATCCCTGAGAATAAAACTAACAGCATATGATTTCTTATTCCGGCCAAGAGTGTCGCTCTCATAAACATCAAAAAGGTCAACATCCCTGAGAATATTTTTTTCGGTTCTGAAGGCAATCTCTTTTATCTGTCCAAACTTAACACCTTTATCAACCAGAAGGGCAAGATCTCTTCTTACCCATGGATACTTAGGCAATCCGGTGAAGGAAACCTTATGACCGCCAATCATTTTCAGAAGCAGGTCCCAATCGATGTGGGCATAATATACATCCTGGTCAATATCGAATTTTGCCAGATATTCCTTTGATACAGAGCCGGCTTCGGCAATTGTACTGTCATTAGATAACCAGGTAAGTGATTCGGAGAAGTATCTCTTATCACTTTCACCTGAAGCGAGATTGTCCGGATCAACACCAACTCGTGAAAGGATCATTTCCACGTATGACTTGATATGGAAAAAATCAGTCGGCACGGGTTTATTATTCCATCGCTGCTGACCGGTATTTCCGGATATGAAGAGGTCGAGCGATTTCTTTTCCTCAAAATCGGATACTTTCATAAGAGACTTCTTCCCTTTCCTGAGGAAGTAATTATATCCGAATTCATAAAACCTGAGATCCGTATTTTGCCGGTTGATGTTCCTGCTGACAGAGCCCAAACCGCCATAAAGCAGTGATTGCCTCATCGCATTCAGATCTGAGCTTAGAGGATTTGCAAGCATCACAAGTTTTTCCTTTTCGAAATCTCCCGTTTCATAGAATGAAGCAGGATTGAGAGAATTGCACATTATTTCTGCAAAGCCATTGGCAGTGAGCATATCGGAGATGATATTGACCAATTTTTCCCTGTCAGGTTTTTCAGTGTAATAGAGAGTTGAATTAACATGATTACTTATCTCGACGTTGTTGTAACCATAGATTCTCAGTATCTCTTCAATAACATCAGCTTCATATTGTACATCGACCCTGTATGACGGTATCTCAAGAGTCATATTATCTCCATCTGCATTAAGGATAATGATGTCAAGATGCTGCAAAATCCCCTTAATGGTCTTATGATCAATTTGTTTCCCTATCAACCTGTCGATATTTTTAAAGCTCACATTTACTTCTTTCCTGTTGATCTTTTCAGGATAAACATCTACTATATCTGAAGATATTTTTCCGCCGGCGATCTCTTTTATCAGGAGCAGTGCTCTTTTCAGTGCCCAGTCTGTAATTTCGGGATTGGCGCCTCTTTCAAACCTGAATGATGCGTCAGTGTTAAGTCCGTGCCTCCTGGCAGTTTTTCGTATGGCGACAGGATTGAAATAAGCGCTTTCGAGAAATATATTCTTTGTGGCGGTTGTTACCCCTGATCTTATGCCTCCGAATACGCCGGCAATACACATTCCCTCCCTTGTATTGCAGATCATCAGATCTTTTGATGAAAGACTTCTTTCCTCTTCATCAAGAGTTAAAAAACGGGTTTTATCGGGGAGGTTTTTGATAATTACCTTTCTTCCCTCTATTTTATCGGCATCAAAAGCATGAAGCGGCTGGCCTATCTCGTGCTGTACATAATTTGTGATATCAACCACATTGTTGATTGGATTGAGGCCAATGGCCGTGAGCTTATTCTTCAGCCATTCAGGTGATTCGCCGATTTTTACTCCGCTTATTGTAGCACCAGTATACCTGGGACAATCCGTGCTGTTTTCTATGATTATCTCGTAAGGATTGTTGTTGTTATCAGGTTTAAATGCAGAAACAGAAGGTAACCTGGCACTTACATTTTTACCCTCATTGATATTAAGATATGCAGCAAGGTCCCTGGCAACACCGAAGTGAGAACCGCTGTCGATCCTGTTGGGAGTCAGTCCGATCTCAAAAATAAAATCCCTGGCAATATTAAAATACTCTGAAGCCGGAGTCCCCGGTATTGCATCTTTGTCGAGAACCATTATACCCTCATGTGATGTTCCGAGACCGAGTTCATCTTCTGCACATATCATTCCTTCTGAAATCTCTCCCCTTATTTTCGTATTTTTTATTTCAAAGGTCTCATCTCCTTTAAAGACTGCTGTACCTGCAGTAGCAACCGGCACTTTCTGACCGGGGGCAACATTAGGGGCGCCGCAGACAATGTTAAGCGGTTTGGCACTTCCTGTATCTACCGTAGTGACCGTAAGCTTATCAGCACCGGGGTGTTTTTTACAGGTAAGGACTTCACCTATAACAACACCTTTCAAGCCCCCTTTTACGGATTCCCATTCCTCCATTGCCTCAATCTCCAGACCTAATCCGGTCAGTATCTCTGCCAGCTTTTGCGGTTCGATATCGATGTCAAGGTAATCCTTCAGCCAGTTATAAGAGATTTTCATTATACGAATAAAGTAATTTATATAGTACGCAAAAGTAAGAAATTGATTTAATTGTGGAACCCCTCCGGGATTCAAAATAATAAAAGGAACGCTATTAGAATTAATGAAACATCTCCAATGTTTATTAATTTACACATCATCTGCTAATGAATAAACAGCGTTGCAGTTCCAGAAAAGCAATTTTTAGTTAGTTTAGGCGTAGAACCACGGAGCGGTTCCATTAAAGGTAGAACTTTAGTTCATAACATTTTAATAAAGAACAAAGCAACCAGATTCCACAGAAATTGTAATTATCTATCTTTGTAAGCAAACATCTCTTTATGGTCATTACAAAAGATGACAGGCTTATCCTTTTAACAAATGATGATGGCCTGTATGCAGCCGGATTAAGGACTCTTCTTGAAATAATGGAGGAGTTTGGGAAGGTGGTTATGATTTCCACTATGGAAAGCCAATCGGGAATGTCACAGGCTCTGACAGTCAAAACGCCGCTTCGTGTAAAACTTCTTGATGAAAATGAGAAGCACAGAATCTATGCCTGCAACGGCACTCCGACAGACAGTATTAAGATAGCTATAAACCAATTACTTGAGCGCACTCCCGATTTTGTGGTTGCAGGTATCAATCATGGAGCGAATGCATCGGTAAGTGTACTATACTCAGGTACTATGGCAGCTGCCATTGAAGGATGTTTGTATGGTATCAGTTCGGTAGGCTTTTCCCTGAATAACTTTTCACCTACGGCTGATTTCAACGCCTGTAAGACATATATCCGTTTTATTATGGATAAGCTTTCTGCAGAACCTTTGCCTGAAGGTATTTGTCTGAACGTTAATATACCGGCCGCAGAAGAAAAGAACATAAAAGGTATAAAGATATGCAGACAGTCGAAGGGAAACTGGAAGGAGGAATTTGAAAAGAGGAAAGATCCGATGGGCAAGACATATTACTGGCTTACCGGCTATTTCCAGAATCATGAACCCGAAGCTGAAGATACCGATGAATGGGCCCTGGCAAATAATTATGTATCTGTTGTGCCCGTTTGTGTTGATATGACAGCTCACTGGTATATCGATAAGCTTAAAGAGAAGTTCTGAGTATGACCCTGCCGGAAAAATATGATAAAATAATGACCGGGATAATATCAGGTCTCTTATTACCTCTTATCACAGCTATGATTATCTTTTTATTTGCGAAAGGTAATCCTGGTCTGCATGAATGGCTTGAAAGAATAGCAGTAGCGAATTTAAGCACTCACATTATTTCCCTGTGCGTATTACCGAATTTATTGATATTCCTTCTGTTTAACCACTATGACATGCTGCGGGCATCCCGGGGTGTGCTGGGGATTACTATTGTGTGGGCTATTATTGTTTTCGGAGTAAAGATTCTGATATGAGATATTTCATTATTGCCGGAGAACAGTCTGGCGACCTTCATGGGTCTAACCTTGTCAGGGAGCTGATTGCTGCTGACAGGCAAGCGGAAATATTTTGCTGGGGCGGTGATCTTATGGAATCAGCAGGCGCCACACTACTTATGAATTACAGTAAAACAGCCTTCATGGGCTTTATGGTGATCCTTAGAAATCTGAAAACAATTTCACGTAACCTGTCACTTTGTAAGCAACATATTGCTGATTTCAGTCCTGATGCTGTTATCCTCATTGATTATCCGGGTTTTAATCTCCGGATAGCCGAATATGCCAAAGCATCAGGATTGAAGGTTTTTTATTATATCTCTCCCAAGTTCTGGGCATGGAATGAAAATAGAGTAGAAAAAGTAAGAAAATACGTCGACCGGATGTATATCATCTTCCCGTTTGAAGTGGAATTTTACAGGAAGCACGGGATTGATGTGGAATACCGCGGGAATCCGCTTGTTGATGAAACAGAAAGAAGAATTTCGAAGATGCCAGTTAGGGCAGAACTTCTGAAAATTCTGGAGCTTGATCACAGACCGGTGATCTGTCTCCTGGCAGGAAGCCGTCGTCATGAGGTGGAATCCATATTACCACAAATGGTTAAGGTCATACGTTATTATCCTCAATATCAGTTTGTTCTGGCAGGTGTGAAAAACCTGCCAGATGAGTTCTATCTGAAAATAATTAAAAGGGAACCTGTTAAGCTGGTGAAAGATAAAACCAGCGAAATTCTCCATATTTCGGATGCCGCACTTGTAGCCTCAGGAACCGCAACCCTCGAAGCTGCCCTCTACAATGTTCCCCAGGTGGTCTGCTATAAAGGTGACTTCCTGTCAATGCTCATCGCCTGGATACTTATAAAAGTTAAGTTTATTTCGCTTGTTAACCTCATTATGGATTTTGAGGTGATTAAGGAACTTGTAGGTTATTCACTGAATAAAAGAAAGCTTCTTAAAGCATTCAAAGAGATTATTCCCGGCGGAGAAAAAAGAGAACAGATACTCAATAATTACAGGCAGCTAAGGGAGAAACTTGGACCCGCAGGCACATCAGGCAGAGTGGCCGGGGATTTGGTGAGGGAGTTGAAGGGAGTTGAAGAAGGTTGAATGATTTTAATAACAAGAAAGATTGCACGATCGCACGATTGCACGATTTAATTATCAGAAAGCTATTGTACAGAAATCTGACCATATTCTTAATTTTCCTGATTTATATCCCTGCAATAGCAAACGGACAGGTGAGGATAAGACTATTCTCAGGATATGATTCCGGTTCGGCTGTTTTTTCGGTTGTGGAAGGAAAATATGGACTCAACCTCTTCATCAATGATCCTGTTGAGATAAGCTCAGGGGAAATCATTATCATAACAGGATTTAATGACCGTCTGGTTGTGAAAACAAGGAACAGACCGGGATTTGTGTGCGATTCGCTTTTTATTTCAGGAAAAACTGGCAATGACCTGTTCTCCCTTCGCATTGACGGGATCCGGCGTTATTATTCCGGTAACCTCAATTGTTATCGCGATATGGGAACTTTACTTTTCATAAACACCTGTGAAATAGAAACGTATGTCGCCGGAGTTGTAAGTGCTGAAGGCGGGCCGGGCAAGCATATTGAGTATTTCAAAACCCAGGCAGTGATTGCCAGGACTTATCTGTACAAATATTTTGAAAAGCATATCCTCGACAGGTATAATTTATGCGACGATACTCATTGCCAGGTTTATAACGGAATATCGAATGATACTGCCATAATTCGTGCAGCAGAGGAAACCCGGGGTCAGGTGATCCTGGGATCTGACAGCACACTTATAATTGCGGCTTTTCATAGTAACTGTGGTGGAGAGACCGCTCTGGCAGAAGATGTCTGGCTTACTTCCCAGCCTTACCTGAAGAGAGTTACGGACCCATTTTGTACTACTTCACGAAATGCCAGATGGCAGAAAAGCATGAGCCTTGAGGAGTGGAAAGGTTATCTTGTGAAAATGGGATATATTGAATATACAAAAGATGCTTCATTGTTAAATTTTTCACAGAAGAGCAGACTGAAGGAATACAAAACCGACAATTTTTCGCTGCCCCTGCAGCAGATAAGAAAAGACCTGAACCTGAGATCAACATTTTTTTCTCTTTCGGTTGAAGGCGATTCCGTTATTCTTAAAGGCAGAGGCTATGGCCATGGTGTCGGGCTCTGCCAGGAGGGTGCCATGGGAATGGCCATGAAAGGTTTTGATTATAAGCAGATAATAAATTTTTACTATACCGGGGTGGTTATTGCTGATATAAAGGAAGCTGCAGAGGAGGAGGAATGAGGTTAACAATTTATTTGCTTATTTTTGCCAATTAACCAGTGTTATGTTTGCGATTTTCAGGAAAGAGATAAACGGATTCTTCAGCAGCTTTACGGGTTACATCGTTATCATTGTCTTTCTGCTGGTTAATTCTCTTTTCATGTGGGTATTCCCTGGAGAATGGAATATCCTCGACAGCGGATATGCCGGTCTGGATACGATATTTTTTCTTTCACCATGGGTTTTCCTTTTCCTTGTACCGGCAGTTACGATGAGAATGATAGCCGAGGAGAAACACCTGGGTACTATTGAACTCCTGTATATTAAACCAGTTACCGAAAGAGAAATAATCTGGGGGAAATTTCTTGCATCAATAGCTCTGGTGCTTCTTGCCCTTCTTCCATGTCTGATATTCTATATTTCGGTCTATATCCTGGGAGAAACACCCGGAAATCTCGATAAAGGAGATACATGGGGGGCTCTCATCGGACTTTTCTTTCTTGCCGCAGTATATGCTTCAGCAGGAATATTTGCTTCGTCATTAACTGATAACCAGGTAATTGCATTTATAATTGCTGTACTGATCTGTTTTGTGCTTTTAATGGGATTCGATTCTCTGGCATACCTGCCAGGCCTTAAAAAAATTGATGAATTTGTAATCAGTCTGGGTATCAACGAGCATTATAAATCAATGAGCAGGGGTGTGATCGATATCAGGGATGCTGTTTATTTCATTGCTGTTGCCTTTATTTTTAACGAGGCAACAAGAATGGTACTGTTATCACGTAAATGGAAGAAAAAGAATTAAATGACAGGGAAAAACGATAACAGGAATTTAAAGCTGAAAAGCTGGTTGCAGCTTATTACAGCAGTTGCAGGGATAATCCTGGTTGTATTATTATGCTCACTGATCAAGCTGCGTATCGATCTGACCGAGGATAAAAGATACACCCTCTCACCGCTCACTCTCGGAATTCTGGAGAGGATAGATAAGGATATATACATAGAGGTTTTTCTCGATGGAGAAATGCCTATTCCCCTGAAACGGCTGAAGAGATCAGTCAAAGAGATGCTCGATGAGTTCAGGATTGCTTCCGGAAGAAAGATCCGATATGCTTTCATAAATCCTGCAGCAGCAAAAGATGCAGCACGGAGGGATGCCATGTTTATGGCACTCATTAATAAGGGTCTTAATCCGGTAAAGATACAGGCAGCAGATGAAGAGGGAGGAAAGACGCAGAAAATGATATTCCCGGGTATGATAGTAAATTATAATGGCATTGAGGTTCCGGTCAATTTCCTGAAGAATAACCAGTCAGTCTCTTATGAGCAAAATATTCTCCATTCCATCGAAGGCCTTGAATATGAGATGATCCAGACAATAGCGACAGTAAGTTCGGATACTATATATAAAGTAGCCTTCCTTGAAGGGCAGGGTGAGCTGCAGGAGATAGAAGTGGCAGATATTACAATCAACCTCGCAAAATTCTTTACAGTTGACAGGGGCTCAGTAGGAGGACAGCCGGGAATCCTCGATGAGTATGCCGCCGTCATAGTTGCCGGCCCTGTAAAGGAATTCAGTGAACCCGACAAGCTGGTGCTCGACCAGTATATAATGAACGGCGGCAAGGTGCTCTGGCTTATTGAAGAAGTGCAGGTAAACACTGATTCGCTGGTGTATGGTGAAACAGTTGGGCTTTATAATCCACTTAACATTGAGGATCAGCTCTTCAGGTATGGCGCCAGGATAAATCCAGTGATAGTACAGGATCTGGATTGTATCGTGATCAGAGTATCCGTGACAACAGGAGCTGAACACAATCAGATAGTACCTGCACCATGGATCTACTACCCAAAGCTGTCTCCTGATCCGGACCACCCGATAACACGTAACCTTAACAGGATCAGGGGAGAATTCGTAAATACAATTGATACGGTCGGCCTCGATCCTGCAATCAGGAAAACCATTCTCCTGTCAACATCGGAGTATGCAAGGACTCTTTCACCTCCTCTCCTGATAAGACTTAAGGAAGCTGATGAACTGCCCGATGAAAATGATTTCAATAAATCAAACCTTCCGGTCGCTGTTTTACTCGAAGGAGTATTCCCTTCAGCTTTCAGGAACCGTATGACTTCCAATATGATGGAAGATAAAAACTTCAAAATCAGGAATGAAAGCGTGGAAACAAAGATGATAGTTGTGGCAGATGGTGATGTGATCAGAAATGAAGTAAGCAGAACGGGAAATTCGGCATCACCCTATCCGCTCGGACAGGACAGGTACACTGGAGAAATATACGGGAACAGGGATTTTATCATAAACTGCATGAATTACCTGGTTGATGATAACGGACTGATGGAACTCAGATCACGCGAGATGAAACTGAGGCTGCTGGATAAACAGAGGATCAGAGATGAGAAAATATTGTGGCAGCTTATCAATATTGCGGGACCTGTTCTGATTGTGATCCTTGCGGGACTCATTTATGGCGCGATAAGGAAACATGTATATACAAAATCATAGATAATGAGTAATATAGTACTCAGAAATACTATTATTTCAGCAGTGTTGATAGTGCTGCTGGTTATCGTTATCATGGTGAGGAACAGGTCACCCTATGGGAAGAGACAGAGTTACTTTGCAGCGGTGCCGAAAGAAGAGATAACAGGTATAGAGTTAACGAAAGGAGAAAAGAATCTGAACCTGTTGAAAACAGATGAGGGCTGGAAGGTAAATGGTACCATGGAAACAAGGAAAAATGAGATCCTCTTTCTTATCAGAATACTAACGGAGATGGAGATAAAATCACCTGTATCGCCCGATTTGTTTGAAAAAGAGATTGTTGAAAATGGGATCCTGCCTGTAAAAGTAAGGGTATATGAAAGGAACAGGCTGCTGAGCTCATTCCTCGTATACAGGACCGGATCAAATATCTACGGTAATATTATGAAGAAGAAGGAAAGGACGAAGCCGTTTATTGTCTATATACCGGGATATGAGGGAGATATAGGTTCTCAGTTCACTGCCAATGAATATTACTGGCAGCCCTGGAATATATTTAACCTTCTTCCTTCGGAGATATCATCAGTAACCCTTAAAAATTATTCAGAACCGGCCTCTTCTTTCACTGTGACAGGAAGTAATGGCATATATACTCTCGCTGATCCCAGGGAATGTTCGTCAGGATGGGATACCGCAAGGGTAAAACGTTATATCTCATACTTCACATGGGTTCCTTTTGAGAGTTGGGCATCAGATATTACTGATGACAGAAAAGAGGAGATTACAAAACATAATCCTCTTTTCAGGATTATGGTCAGAACGACAAATGGCCGGGAGATTGTTCTTACTCTGTGGGAGAGGTATGATACTGACACTGGAGAGAAAGACAGTGACAGATTATGGGGAATGACAGATGAAAGGGATGAATTCTTTGTAGTGAGATATTTTGACATTGATCCCCTTTTGAAGAAGATATCCTATTTCTGTAAGGAATAATTAGACTTGAATAATTGCGGGCTAAAGCCCTATGTTGCAGCGACATACTAACCCCAGGCTTAAGCTTGGGGTTAGTGATAATTAGCCATTTATGGACTTTAGTCCGGAACAGGGAAATTAATAATATGATCCTTAAGGATTCAACTAATTAATCTCAGGAACCCGGAATTTAACACCTTACTCATTTCAGGGCATTAGCCAGGAATACTTAAGATCGTATTTTTTTGTTTGAGAGAATATATTTTTTTCGTAATATTGATAAATGGGAATTGAGCTGATATGTTATCTCAATTCATTCATTATTAGTTAAATAGTTAAATTTGAATTCTTATAAGTCAATTTAAACCGGTATCATTATGAAATTTGTAGTGTCAAGTACTGAGCTTCTTGGTCATCTTCAGGCCATCAGCAGGGTAATAAGTTCGAAGAATACTCTTCCAATTCTTGATAATTTCCTGTTCAATCTTGCAGGTAACGACCTTGAGATAACCGCCTCCGACCTGGAGTCGACGCTTATAACAAGGATGAAGCTTGAAAATACACAGGGTGACGGTACAATAGCGCTGCCTGCACGAATTTTACTTGACACTCTTAAAGAGTTTTCCGCCCAGCCGCTGACCTTCGATATAAACCCTGACACCCTCGCTGTTGTCATAAGTTCGGAGAACGGTAAGTTCAATATAGTCGGACAAAATGGGGTTGATTTCCCGGCATTACCCGCAATTAAAAAGGACAAGCAATTTACATTCACTATAGATGCCGAGACTATGCTGGCAGGGATAAGCAAAACACTTTTTGCAACCGCTGATGATGAACTGCGCCCGGTTATGGGAGGGATATTTATTGAGGCATCCACTGACAGGATAACCTTTGTTGCCTCCGATGCCCATAAGCTGGTTCGTTACCAGAGAACTGACGCACATGCCGATGACAACGCTTCATTCATCCTTCCCAAGAAACCTGCTTCTCTCCTGAAGAATATTCTTCCCAGGGAGGAGGGACCCTTTACCGTTGAATTTGACGACAAGAATGCATTCTTCAACCTGAATGACTATAAAGTTGTTTGCAGGCTTGTTGAAGGCAATTATCCGAATTATAATTCAGTTATTCCGAAAAACAATCCCCGCAAGATTACTATTGACCGGGTTGAGTTTTATAATACGCTTAAAAGAGTATCGGTCTTTTCGAACCAGGCAAGCAATCTGGTGAAACTGCAGCTTAAGGGAAACCAGGTAACAGTATCTGCACAGGATATAGATTTTTCAATCTCAGCTTATGAAAGGATCAAGTGCCAGTATGAAGGTGAAGATATAGAGATTGGTTTTAAATCAGTATTCCTTCTGGAGATACTCGCAAATATCGTCTCCCAGGATGTTATGATTGAACTGGCTGATCCGACGCGGGCAGGACTCTTCCTGCCGGCTGAAACGGAAAATGATGCAGAGGACCTTCTCATGCTCCTGATGCCAATGATGATAAATACCTGATAATTGGAACTTAAGCTTAAACGTCCTATTGTTTTTTTCGACCTCGAAACAACTGGCATAAATGTTTCGAGCGACCGGATTGTTGAAATATCTCTCCTTAAAATCAGTCCCAATGGAAAAGAACAGTGGCTGAGCCAAAGGATCAATCCGGAAATGCCAATTCCTCCAAAAGCCACAAAAATCCAT
>Ga0315533_1000753_pt1 | contig 26633 bp, 20 predicted proteins | sample SalMarSW160130MG_FD_203081 | JGI IMG/M metagenome (GOLD analysis project Ga0315533, IMG submission 203081) | Salt marsh sediment microbial communities from the Plum Island Ecosystem LTER, Massachusetts, United States - Salt Marsh Sediment SW1601-30 ... | reverse complement strand
ATAATCTGCCCTACATTTGCCAGAGAAAGTGTCAGCATGTTAGGCAAAGGTTCTATTTTTAAATCAAGCAATTGAGTTAAGAAAGATGCTAATTCAGAAGTAATTTTATAGGGAAAGACAGCCATTCCAACTGACCTTTTTTTGCCTAAAATATCTACTTTACTGGCATATTCTTTTATCCGACAAGCCCAGGGAAGAGTCTGCATACCAAAAATTTTTACTTTTTCTTTTTTGTTATCTTTTAAAATCTTTAAAGCGGCATATTCAAATCCGCTTCGAGCCGGAATTGCTCCTATTATTGCTTCTTCTTTTAAAAAGGATGCTATTTGTAATAGAGTTGGTTCATGGGCGAAAGCTGGTAACGGCATAAGTATTAAATCTGCTTCTCTACATGCATCTTTGGCAAATTTGCTCACCTTGTCCGGCCGGCCAAATATTTTTTTATCTCTTATTGTTGCGGTTAAAAATCTTTTCTCATCAATTATTTTTTGAAAATGAGTGGCTTCATTGCCGTAAGGGAGAAAAAGATTTATCTTACCGGAAAAATGGTTTCGGATGATAGGAATAATGGCATGAGCAGCATTGCCCCCTCCGCAGATAGTAATCGTTTCAATTTTCATTGCAGTCTTCTTTCTATTTAAACATATTTCGTTAAGGTTTAATATATTAAATAAGAATTGGTTTGGCAGTATATTTTAGTGTTTCTATTAACAAAACTATTTTTATTTTTATTAATTTTATATATTTTGAAAATATTTTTTATGTTAATTATTTAATAAAAAGTAGCGGAAAATACATTTATCTTGGTATACGGTATACCATATACCAAGATAATAGCACCATGAAGCATAGAAGTCAAATATTTTTCTGAAAAAAATTAAACTTTTTTTATTTTAATTTCTTTGAGTTCTGATACTCGCGGGATTTTTTCAAAAAAGCTTCGAATATCTTAATAAATATGGGATAATCATTAAACATTTCTTCCGGGTGAAATTGCAATCCTAAAACAAAGCGGTAAATAGGACTTTCAATGGCTTCAGCTATTTCGTTTTTTGCCCAAGCTGATATTTCAAAATTTTCACCCGGTTCTATGCAGAATTGACTATGAAAGCTATTTACTTTTACTTCGGAAACTCCTAATATCTTTTGTAATTGACTACCTTCTTTTAAACTGATTGTATGAGTAGGAATATTTCCCTTGCTCTTCTGCCGATGTAGAACACCTCCTGTATCTATTTCATCTAAAAATTTATAATTTAATTTTCCTCCAGCCGTCTCACAAATCATCTGCATCCCCCGGCACATTCCCAGTAAAGGCATATTTCTTCTTAGGGCAGCCTTTATAAGAAAATTATCTGCAATATATCGATTCTTGTTTTGTCCTCGTAAAGTCCTTGGTCTTCCTTCTACCTCAATCCGATCATCTTTATCAGAGTCTCCACTACCTCCAGACATTACTAATCCATCGATATTATTCAAAATTTTTTCTGATAGGCTTTCGTTAATAAATTCAGGAATAATAAAAGGTATTCCTCCATATTTGATAATAGGTTCTATATAATGCCTTTCTATACGATAATAGGGGTTTTCATCTGTATTTCTTTTACCCAAATTACAAAAACAACTGATGCCAATTATTGGATCCATTAATATTTACCTCTTTTTTGAAATGAGTATTTTACTTTCTTCTTAAAAATTTACCAGGTAATGATGAGGTTAGCTCTCCCTTTTCAACAACTAATTTTCCGTTCACCAACACTTCTCTAATGCCTGATGAAAAACGGTGAGAATTTTCAAAAGTAGCATTATCAATTACTGTTTGCGGATTAAAAATTACTATATCAGCAAAAGCCCCTTCGGTAATTTGACCCCTATCCCTTAACCCGATTTTAGTTGCCGGCATATAGGTCATTTTACGAATGGCTTCAGGTAACGATATGACTTTCTCTTCTCGTACATATTTTCCTAAAATCCTGGGAAAAGTTCCATAATAACGAGGATGGAAATGTACGTTGGAAAATTTACCGTATGGAGATACTGCTCTCCCATCTGAACCGATCATAACCAAGGAATCTTTTATAATCGTTTTAATATCTTCTTCTTTCATGCAAAAAATAATTAATTTTACATATCCCTCTTTTTTAATTAATAAATCTATTATGAGTTCTTCCGGTTCTATTTTTCTTATTATTGATAACTCATGGATACTTTTTCCTACAATAACCTCATTATTTTTTGTCTTTGTATTGGCAATAATTATTTCTTTCCATCCCATGCCTTTTTCCGGACCATCAAGGTTATTTTTTATAAAACGTACTATTCCTTTTCTGTTTTCTTTTTTCAATAAATAATTTCTCCAATAGTTAATTCCTTTATAAACCATTTCCTTGGGTAAAAAATCTAAAATACCTGACCCCCAGGCAGTATAAGGATATTGATCAGCATTTATTTCAATACCTCTTTTTCGTTCCTGATGAATTCGATTTAATATTTCTGACGCTTTTCCCCACCCTTCCTTACCAGCAACTTTAAGATGGGCAATCTCCAAATTAACACCACTAATTTGAGCCACCTTAATAGCTTCTTCCAAAGAAGTAAAAACTTTCCTGCCATTTTCATTTCGCATATGAGTTGAATAAATTCCATTAAATTTTTTCACTACTTTACAGGCATTGGCAATTTCTTCTACATCACAATATGAACAAGGAGGATATTCTAAAGCTGAAGAAATCCCCCAAATACCGGCTTCCATTTCTTTTTCAATTTGATATAGTATTTTTTTCTGTTGTTCGGGTAATAATGCATTAGGTATATGCGAAAAACCTGAACAAGCAATCCGTAATGTTCCATATCCTAATAAAGGTGCTAAATTAACTGAGATACCTTTTTTTTCAATTTCTTCGTAAAATTCATATAAATTCTTCCAACGCCACTGTAATTTATCTTCCTTACTTAAAGCAATAGTGTTGGTAAAATAATCCATTAAGTCATCAAAATATTTTTCATTAACCGGAGCAGCGGAAAATCCACACATTCCAACTACTTCTGTGGTAATTCCTTGCATCATTTTACTTTCTGCTTTTGGATTATCATTAATCGAAAAATCAGTGTGAGAATGCATATCGATAAATCCGGGAGATATGGCTAAATCAATAGCATCAATTAGTTTATGTGCTGGAGGTTCATTGGGGGTGATGGTTTCAATTCGGTCATCTTTTATACCAATATTTTTCTTATAAGGTTTTCCACCTAAACCATTATAAATATTTCCATTTTTAATTAATATATCTAACATATTAGACTTTACCTAATATACTTTACCTAATTTATAGAATAATACATCAAACATACAAAAAATACAATCCCTTAATTTTGTTTTTCTTGAATTTTTTTAAAATGATGACAGGCAACATAATGGTTAGTCGTTACTTCAGCTACTTCTGGTTCTTTTTCTCGACAGATTTTACTGGCAAATTTACATCTGGTGTGGAAGACACATCCCGGAGGTAGGTTAATCGGACTGGGTACATCGCCTTCTAAAGGAACAATGGTTAATCGTTTATCCGGGTCAGGAACAAAAATACTGGAAATTAGTGCTTTAGTATAAGGATGAAGGGGTTTTTGAAAAAGCTCTTCACTAGAAGCTTTTTCCACTATTTTTCCCAGGTACATAACTAAAATTTTATTACAAAAATAATTAATAACCGATAAGTCATGTGAAATGAAAAGATAGGTTAGATTAAATTTATGTTGTATATCCTGTAACAAATTTAAAATCTGTGATTGAACGGATACATCCAATGCTGAAGTAGGTTCGTCCAAAATAATTAATTCTGGATTCAGGGCAATCGCTCGGGCAATAATCACTCGTTGCTTTTGTCCGCCAGATAGTTCATAGGGATAATAATCAGAATGTTCGGGTTTAAGGCCAACAAGCTGTAATAAACGAAATACCTCCTCTTTTATATTTACATTCTCGATTTTTTGAATAACAAATATTTCACTCAAACTCTCAAAAACAGTAAATCGGGGGTCAAAAGCAGAATAGGGATCTTGAAAAACCATTTGCATTTTTTTACGTATCTTCCGCATTTCACCTCTGGAAAATGAAAATATATTTTGACCCTGGAATATAACTTCTCCCCCGGTCGGTTCAATTAAGTTTAATATAAGTCGAGCAATAGTTGATTTTCCACATCCGGATTCTCCAACAATTCCGATAGTATCTCCTTTTTTCAGATTAAAAGATACATTATTTACCGCCTTCAGTTCTCCAATTTTGTGTCTTACAAGTCCCCCTATAATCGGAAAAAACTTGGTTAAATTTTTTACTTTTAAAATTGTATCGCTCATTCTTGTTCTCCATTTATATTTTTAAAATATCGAAAACATGCAACAAAACGCTCATCATCTATTTCAATTAACCCGGGTTGTTGGGATAAACATTTTTTCATTGCATGTTGACATCTTGGATAAAATCTACATCCTGTAGGAAAGTTTCGAGGATGTGGGACAGAGCCAGGAATAGCATTAAGTTTTTTTTGTTTCCGGTCCATTTTGGGAATACACTGTAGCAAACCTTCGGCATAAGGATGTTTGGGTGAATGAAATATTTTTTTAACCGGACCTTTTTCTACAATATTTCCTGCATACATGATTGCAACAGAATCACACATTTGAGCAACTACACCTAAGTCATGAGTAATTAATAAAAAAGCACTTTGAACATGTTCTATTAATTTACTAAATAAATCAATAATTTGTGCCTGTATAGTTACATCCAGAGCGGTCGTCGGTTCGTCAGCAATAACTAAAGTAGGACTACAGGATAATGCAATAGCAATAATAATTCTTTGCTTCATCCCTCCGGAGAGTTCATAGGGATATTGATAAAATACTTTTTCAGGGAGGGGAATTCCCATCAATCGCAATAGCTCAACGGCTTCCTTTTTGGCTTCGTTATAGTACAATTTTTTATGAACCTGAATGGCCTCAATTATTTGATCACCAACCCGATATACTGGATCTAAAGAGGTCATAGGATCTTGGGAAATTAAGGATATTTTGGCTCCTCTAATTTTTTGCATTTCTTTTTCCGATTTACTCAATAAATCTTCATTGTCAAAAATAATACTTCCATCAATAATTTCTCCTCCGGAATATGAAATCAGTTTGATTACGCTTTTTGCCGTAATTGATTTTCCACAGCCAGTTTCTCCAACCAGGCCTAAAACTTCCCCCTTTTCTAATTGAAAATTAATTCCATTAAGGGGCTCGACCGGTCCGTCAAGTGAATGGAATCTTAATTTTAAACCATTTACTTCAAGTAATGACATAAATTAATTACTCCTTCATTTTTATATCCATAATATCCCTTAAGCCATCCCCTAATAGATTAAATCCTAATACGGTGATAATAGTAGCAATCCCCGGAAATATAGCTGACCAGGGTGCAATAAACAAATAAGTTCTTCCATTGCTTAACATTGAACCCCAGCTAGGCATAGGAGGTTGCGCTCCCATACCCAAAAAGCTCAAAGTTGCCTCTAAAACAATGGCACTTCCCATACCCAAAGTAGCAGCAACTACCACAGGAATAATCGCATTAGGCAAAAGATGTTTCCAAAGAATAGTGGAATCATTAGCACCCAATGAGCGGGTAACCTCGATATAAAGCTCATTTTTTAAAGAAAGTATTTGTCCTCTGATTAAACGGGCATATTGCACCCAGTAAGATAAAGCAATAGCAATAATTACGCTATTCAAACTGGCTCCGATAATAGCGACAATGATCAATGAAAGAAGGATTGTGGGAAAAGCCCACATCACATCCATAAGTACAACCAATATTTGATCAAGAAATCCCCCATAATAGGCCGATATTGAACCGATAATTATTCCAATCAGTACCGAGATTCCAGTGGAAATGATTCCTACTTTCAAAGATATACGCGTTCCATAAACGATTCGGCTAAAAATACACCGTCCAAATTCATCAGTACCAAACCAAAAATTAGAGGAAGGTGATTGATTTTTCAAGGGAAGATTTTGTTCCCGATAAGATTGAGGGGCAATAAAATTAGCAAAAATTCCGGTAAAAATTAAGATAGATATAATTACCAGACCGATAATAGCCATTTTATTTTTTTTAAATTTTGAAATCATTATTCTACTTTTATTGCGGGGTACATACTGTTTTTCTTCGTTTAATTTCAATTTTTTCTTACTTCTCCCTATATTTTATATCAATGCCTTCTGAATAATACTTCATAATAAATAAATTAATTGTAGCGAATCTGTGGATCAGCATAAGCATAAAGAATGTCTGCAATTAAATTTCCCACCATAACTGCAAAAATCAAAATGAGTAAGGCTCCCTGAATGACTGGATAATCTCGTCGAAAAAGTGAATTGGCCAGAAGCCTTCCTACGCCAGGACGATTAAATACAATCTCTGTCGTCACCGCTCCTCCGATAATCCAACCTAAACGTAAACCTAATAAGGTAATAATTGGAATTAAAGCATTTCGAAAAATATGTTTAATAATAACTTGGGTATTGGAGATTCCTTTGGCACGTACAATAGCGATATAATCTTTTTGGGCAATTTCCAGCATACTGGCTCTGGTGATTCTTGCTATTAAACCTGCACCAGCCAAACCCAATGTAAAAGCTGGAAGAACTAAACTCTTAAGGTCTCCATATCCGCTAATAGGGAACCAACCCAGATTAACGGAAAATATAAGCATCAACATAAGGCCCAACCAAAATGTTGGGACAGAAACCCCCAATAAGGCAATTACCATACCCGCATAATCCACAATTGTATTTTGTTTTATCGCCGACACCGCTCCCAAAAAGACTCCTAAAATAAAACAAATTAATAAGGACGCCACACCTAAAACAATTGTGTTGGGCATTTTTAATAATAGAAGTTCGGAAACACTTCGTTGCTCAGTAATGGAAACCCCTAAATTTCCTTTAAATACATTGGTTAGCCAAATAATATACTGCTGATAAATTGGTTTATCTAAACCATATTCTTTAATTAATTGTTCTCTTGCTTCCGGAGGTGAACCGGGATGAAGTAAATTATCTACCGGATTACCGGGAACAAGGTGAAGAATTAAAAATATAACCATTGAACAAAGGATAAAGACGGGAATCATCATAATAAATCGGCGAATAATATAATTAGTCAAACAAAGCTGCCCCCCAATTCTGTTAATTTCTGATTAGTAAATAATATATTTATAAATTAATTTCGTTGAAATAAAATCTTGTTTATGCTGGAGGTATAAAGATATCTTTATACCTCCAGCATAAACTACACTGTAAAAACAAGTATTTTTTTAATACTTATTTTACATCTACATCTAACAAGTATGCCGGTGTTTCAATCTTTTCCGGCATAATAATATTACTTCTTATCGCTACATTTACCGGGGGTAGATAGATGGGAGCCCAGGGGAACTGTTTTAATAAATATTTGTGATAATCTATAAAATATTCGACTCTTTCTTCCCAGGTACCTGCTTCGGTCATTGCTTTATCCATTAATTCATCTGCTTTTTCATCATCCAGCATAGCAACATTTGGATAGCCCATTCTCTTGGAATTAAAATACCATTCCAGAATATCGGCATTAGCCCATCCATATAATCTAATTAATAGTTCCTGCTCACCTTTTTTTAGTTTATCTTTGAAAGTAACAGAGTCATATTGGGTAATCTTTGCGTCAATTCCTAATTTTCGCAGCTGTTCCTGAGCAACCTCTGCGACTCTTCGGAATACAGAAACATTTTCTACCCATAAATTGGTAACAAATTTTTCTCCGCCTTTTTCCAGTATTCCATCACCATCAGTATCTTTCCATCCAGCTTCGGCCATGATCTCTTTTGCTTTATCTAAGTTATAACGAATTTTATATTCTTCAGGAACTTTTGATTCTTCTAACTGATCAATTAAGTAAGTATGGGTCACTTTACCCACGTTCATAAATACATGCTCCAAAATCTCTTCCTGATTAATGGCCAGACAAATGGCTTCTCTAACCTTAATATCGGTATAAGGTTCTTTTTGAGTATTCATAGCTAAATAATAAAGTCTGGCGCTAGGGACTTCTACAACACCAATATTTTTATCCTCTTTAATTTTTTCCAAGAAGATGGCAGGAACACCCTCTGCTATATCGACACCGCCACTTGTTAGTTCCATGAACACGGTAGCCTCTTCCTTCATTTCCCGAATGACTAACTTATCAATCTTTGCCGGGCCTCTATTTTCAGATAATTCGGTGCCCCAGTTATAAACATGGTTCTTTTTAAGAATTACCCGATCATCCATAATCCATTCATCTAATATAAAGGCTCCAGTTCCTACAGCATATTTAATTCCGAAATCTTCACCATATTTTTCTATAGCTTCTTTGCTGGGAATGGTCATGTAGGTGGAAGATAAATTGAAGAGTAAATTCGGATCAGGATATTCCATATGTAAAGTCACAGTGTAAGGGTCTTCAACGCTAACCGATTTAATTGACTGAACCATATAATCACTTGGGCTTTTTCTCATCTCTTCAATAAACCATTTAACTACATCGGCATTAAATTCTGAGCCATCATGAAATTTAACTCCCTTTTTAAGCTTAAACGTCCAGGTCATGGCATCCTCACTCATTTCCCAGGAAGAAGCCAGGGAAGGATAATACTTCTCATCAATACTCTTCTCAACCAGGCCTTCGTAAATAACGTTAATTGCGAGTGTTCCCCATTTTATTTCAAGAGGATTCAATGTAGTTACGCCTTTGGCAGCAGGATCAACAACCACTACCAGTTCTTTTTCTGATGACGCAAGGGCAAATGTTCCAGTCAATGCCATCAGAAATACAATCAATAATAAACAGATAGTTAACTTTTTCATCTTTATTTTTCCTCCTATTAATTTTTCTAATTCTAATTGAAATACTTACTTTATTACCAATCTTTTATTTTACATCACCTCCAATTTTCCATTATTTTTTCTGTGTACAATTGCTTAGATGATAATTTTATATAAAATATATCGATTCCCACACCTTTACAGATGGGGATTTCCCGTTAGATTAAATTTTCTTATTATATACCAGGGTTTTACCGGTATAGACATCTTTATTCTGATAATTTGTTTAGCATGGGGAGCGACTTCTATTTCTTCCCCATCTTCATCCCACATTTTCTCGATTTTCTGGGTAAAAAAATCATCATCCGGACCGAATATTTCAATCTCATCTCCTGCAAATATCCTGTTTTTCTGTTCTATGGTAGCTATCTGATTATCTGCGTCATAATCAAGTATCAATCCGGAAAAATCATAAGTCTTGATATAGACACTGCTATCATACCTTTGTTCTTTGCCGCCTGGTTTAGCAAAGTAAAATCCGGTAGTAAAATATCTATGACTTACTTTTTTTATCTCATCTATCCATTTTTCATCACAAAAATATTCCTTCGGTTTTGAAAAATAACTATCAATAAGATGCCGATAAGCCTTAACCACGGTAGCCACATAATAAGAACTCTTCATTCTCCCTTCAATCTTAAAAACGGAAATTCCTGCTTTTATCAATGAAGACAAATGTTCTATCATACACAAGTCTTTGGAATTAAAAATATAAGTTCCTCTTTCATCCTCAAATACCGGGAAATATTCCCCTGGTCTTGTCTCTTCCATAAGATAATATCTCCATCTACAGGAATGAGCACAATCCCCCCTATTGGCATCCCGACCTACCATATAATTACTTAGTAGGCATCTGCCCGAATAAGAGATACACATAGCTCCATGTACAAATGTTTCAATTTCCATATCAGGAGGAGATTTTTTTATTATCTCTTCTATCTCTTCTAAAGATAATTCACGAGCTAAAATTATTCTTCTAATCCCCTGCTCATACCAGAAATTCACCGCTGCATAATTAGTAATACTTGCCTGGGTACTTAAATGAACCTCCATCTCCGGGATAATATTCTTAACTACCTTAAGTACCCCCGGATCTGAAATTATTACCGCATCTAAGCTCAACTCCTTTAATTTAGCCACATATTCGGGCAATCCTACCAAATCTTCATTGTGAGGTATTATATTAAGAGTCAGAAAAATCCTCTTCCCTCTATCGTGTGCAAATTTTATGCCTTCTGCTAATTGCTTTAGAGTAAAATTTTTTGCTCCTGCCCTTAATCCGAAATTCTCGCCGCCTAAATATACTGCATCAGCCCCATAAATAACCGCCATTTTTAATTTTTCTAAATTACCAGCCGGGGCCAATAACTCCGGTTTTTTCATCTTTTGTCTCCCCTTAATTTAAGTAATTTTGCTATTTATTTGTCATTTTACTTTTAAATTTATGAAAATATATTATAATGATAACATAATTTTAATCAATTAACCTAATAGACCGGGGAGGATATGGTATCAAGTATCGAGTATCGAGTTAAGAAAGAGAAAGAAAAGATAAAAAAAAAGTAATATTCTTCTTTTTATCTAACTGCCCTAATTAAGTTTACATTAACGAGAGAAGGTGAAAAAATGAAGATAAAAAATCTTCTAAATAATTTAGATAAAATTGCCCCTTTTTTCTTACAGGAAAGTTTTGATAATAGTGGTATTCAATTTGCTGACCTTGATGCCCCTGTAACAAAAATTTTACTATCCTTAGATGTAACTCAAGATGTCTTGGATGAGGCTTTGAAAAATAAAGTAAATTTAATTATCACCCATCATCCCCTGCTTTTTTCTCCCTTAAAGCAGATTACTAAGCAGAAAAATCCCTTGCTTTTTAAAATCATCACTAATAAAATAAATCTCTTGGCTATGCATAGTAATTATGACCTAGCTGAAAATGGACTAAACGATTATGTAGCCAATTTATTAGGAATAAAGAAAATTGCTCCTCTGCAGAGCAGTTCAGAAAAAATCTTTAAATTTGCAGTATATGTTCCTGTTCAGCATGTAAATAAAGTTAGCCAGGCAATCTTTAAGGCAGGAGCGGGGAAGATCGGCAGATACACTGAAACATCTTTTAATATTGCTGGAAAGGGAACTTTTAAACCTATGGAAGGAACTAACCCTTTCATCGGAAAAATAGGAGAAAAAGAAGAGGTTCAGGAGATAAAAATTGAAACTGTAGTAGCAGAAAGAGATTTGGATTCAGTCGTACAAGCGATGAAAAGTGTGCACCCCTATGAAGAACCGGCTTATGATGTATATGAACTTAAAACAAAACCATCGTATGGGATAGGTATATTCGGAGAAATAGATAGGAAAGTAGAAATTTCTAAATTATCCCTGGAGGTAAAGAATCGACTTCAAGCTCACTATATCAGACTTATTAAATCTAATAACCGAAAAATAAGAAAGGTGGCCCTTTGTACGGGAGGAGGAGGCTCTCTTTTGGAACAAGTTAGCCGCAAGGATGCTGATTTATATATAACCGGAGATATCACTTATCATACCGCCCGTCGAGCTAAAGAATTGGGATTGAATATTTTGGATGTTGAACATTTTGATACTGAAAAATTCTTCGTTGAGGCTCTTTATAATCAATTGATAAAGCTCGGAATTCCCAAAAATATTTTAATTAAAAGTAAAAAAATGGAATCACCATATCAATTACTGTAATGAGTGATGAGTAATAAGTAGGGGTTCGATTCATCGAACCCGCTGAAAAAAATACAAAAATACTCGGGTCGGATAAATCCGACCCCTACAACAAAATCAGGACAATAATATAAAACATTATAGACTGAAAACTAAAAACCGTAAACTGATAACTTGTATTTAAAACTAACGACTAATTAATTTGTAAAATGGGTAATTACTAAATAACTAAATTGCGACAGGTGAGACGCCTGTCTTACAAATTGGGAAATTAGTCAATTGGTAAATTAGTAAATTAATAAAGAACAGGAGGATAAAATATGAAATCTAAAAAATTCGGAAACAAATGGATAGTAAGAATCGATAAAGGAGAAGAAATCGTTCAAACGATAAAAGAATTTTGCCAAGAAAATAAAATAAAATTAGGTTCAATTAGTGGAATTGGGGCTACCGATAAAGTAACTATTGGACTTTTCGACACTAATACCAAAGAGTATCATTCTCAAGAATTAATTGGAGACTACGAAATTACTAATTTTTCTGGTAATATATCTACTATGAATAAAGAAGTTTACCTTCACTTACACATTACTTTGGCTGATAAGAATCAACAAGCCTTTGGGGGATATCTAAGCTCTGCTATAATTAGTGGTACAGGAGAAATTATTGTTGAAGAAATAGAGGGAGAAATAGAAAGGGAATTTAATGAAGAAGTAGGATTAAATCTCTTATTTCAATAAAAAATAAAATTATGTAGGGGCAGACTTTGTGTCTGCCCCTGTTATCTTTAAAGATAGTTTACTAAAGGACTGCCCTAACAAAATCTATGAGGTATATTTATCGTAACAAATAATTTCCGATAAAAGTTTTCTTCCGGTTTTAGACTCTAATTCTTTAGGAAATCCTAACGGCATTAAGGCAACAACTCTTATATCTTCCGGAATTCCCAAGATATCTTTTACCTTATCCTGATAAAATGCACCAATCCAGCAAGTACCCAAGCCCAAGGCAGCGGCTTGTAAGCTCATATGGTCAAGAGCGATGGCCAGGTCAACAGAATAACTATAATCACCACTTCCCATTTCATAGCTGGGGTTTATGGCACACCCTACAATAACAACTGAAGCTTCTCCTACAAACCCCTGATTCTTACATGCCGAAATTAATTTTTTCTTTAGATTATTATCTTTTACGATTATAAATTTCCATGGTTGATTATTTTTAGCCGAAGGAGCTAATCTGCCGGCTTCTAAAATTTGCTGAAGCATCTCTTCTGGAATTTCTTTATCCTGATAACTGCGCACACTCTGTCTTTTTTTAATTGCCTCTAATACCATTCTGCTTCCTCCTCTTGAATTTTTAATCTATTTTTTTTAAATCTTCGTCTTCTAATGAATCTTCCAGATTATCCAACTCTTTTAATTCATCCTGTGCTTCGGAACTTTCTAAAGTTTCTTTATCTTTTTTCATCTTAGCTTTTCTCCTTATATTAACAATTTTCATATCTTATTTTCTATTCTCTCTTTTAAGAGAATAAAGAATTGTTCTATATAATTATAATACTTTTTATTTATAAAACCAAAATCTTTTATTGGATATTCAAAAGAAATATTATTAAAAACTAATAAGGACGTATGCAATACGCCCCTACCCGATATAATCTTATTCCACTAAAATATCCTTACAAACTTATACCACTTCTATTTTATAAGAATTTTTTGAGATAACCTTACCTGTGCTACCTAATAGTTCTATCTTAATGACATATTCACCCTTTTCTTTTAAATTTAAATTTCTAAATCCTCCTGATAGTAGAGTATTAGAAAAATATTTTACATCATCAGCAGGTATATAATCTATTTCTATCCTTTTATCCATTATCATCTCTTTACCTTTAAACAAGCCTATCTCGGCATATACATTTTCATATTTATCCAGTATATCATTAACTATCCAAACATTAGGAAAACTATCAGTTTTATTTAAACTTACTTTTTCTCTATCCAAATCCATCCCGATTAACACAGGTTGATAAACAGTTTTTAAAACATCATAAGCTTTCTTTGGTCTTCGAAAATAATCCAGCACACTCCAGGTTATGGCATTCCAATTATCTACGAACATAAATTGAAATATTCCGGTCACTTTAGAATATTTATTCTTTCGATAATTTTCTATGGCATATTTTAACAATTTTGCTTGATAGTTCTGACTGTTCTCTATAAATTCTTCCAGAGAGTTACCCATATCTATTTGGGCAACATTAAAAGTAGGGTCATATTGAAAATCATGATAAGCCCATACTGGCCACTTGGGAGGCCAAAGTTCATCCTCTTTCATCATTTCCCTCATCGTCTCCACATTCGGAAGTGCCTGAGCTCCAAATTCATTAATAAAAGGTACTGCTGGAAGAGAATGAAATTCAAAATAATGAGATGTATACCATCCCGGATAGGGATGATAGGCAAAGTCCGAGGCAATATCAATATATCTGGTGGAGTCTTTTGCTTTTGCCGTCATATATAAGAGGGGATCGAGTGTGTGCCTATTAACGCTCGGTTCGTTTTGGCAGCACCAAACAGTTATGCTGGGATGATTGTAAAACTGATCTATCATATCCTCAATCTGGCTAACCGCATTCTGAGCAAATTCATCAGTCTCCTCATAACTCCATTGAAGAGGAAAATCCTGCCATACCAATATTCCTGCTTCATCACAGGCATCATAAAATTCCTGGCAATTAATGTGGGCATGAACTCTCACTGCGTTTACATTAGCCTTTTTCAACATTCTTATATCTCGAGCTATCATTTTATTATCGTATTCACTTAGCCATTGGGTAGGAATAAAGTTTGTACCCCGAGGAAAGAACCGCTTACCGTTTAGATACCAATTCCATTTATCATCTATCCTTATTTCTCTTATCCCAAATCGTACTGATTCTTCATCCATTCTTTCTTTTGATGAATTTAAAATCTTACATCTTAAATTATATAAATACGATTTCCCTCTATCCCAGGTCGTCCATAATTTAGGTTTATCTAAGGTCTTTACTAAATGAATATGATTTTTTCCTGAGGATAAAAAAATCTTTTTATTGATTTTAAAATTTTCTTTAAATCCAATTCCCGATATTTCTAGCTTGGTTTCTATTTCTTGCGGGAAATCATTATTATCCAGAGGTATATATATATCTAAGCGTGCCCTGCTATCTTTTAACAGCAATGGAGATACCTTAATATTTTTATCTATATGTATCTTGCCCTTCTCCCTGATTAGGATATCATTCCATATACCTCCAGTATTTTTATCCTGCCCATATTTAGGGTCCCAGCTACCGGGACGGGTGTCATGATGATTGAATATTCCTTTTATCAGATGTTTCTTATGGGGCCAGATATCCACAGACTCGCGAGGTGAATCCACCTCAACCTCGAGAAGATTCTCACCATCTTCTAATATATCAGTTGTGGGAAACGAGAATTCCTGGAAGTATCCTTCGTGTTCTCCAATTATTCTTCCATTTAGCTTAACTTTACAAAAGTAATCCACTCCTTTAAAGATGAGGTAATATTCCTTATCTTTCTGAGTTGATATCTCAAATTTCTTTTGGTAATACACCTTTCCACTATGATTCAATCCCTGTAGATACCAATTAGAGGGAACTTGAATATCACGATACTTTTCTTGCTTATTTAAACGAAATTTCCATATACCATTAAGAGATAATGTTCTTAGAGTTAGGGGCATAAGCAAAACACCTCTTTAAATCTTTATTAATTAGTTGCTACCTAAGATTGCAGTAACTTCCACTTTTTTATCTTTCTTATTATAAGGGACCAGATTTCCTTTTATCGACTTTCCGTTTATTAGTAAATATTTGACTCCCTTGCTAACCCCATCGGGATTTTTCACTGTAATATAATATTTTACTCCACGGAAGGAACGAATAACTCTGTACCTCTTCCAATTTTTGGGAATACAAGGGTCAATCAATAAACCCTGATAATCAGGTTTAATTCCTAAAATAGCCTGGGTAATAGCTACGAAATTCCAAGCTGCTGTACCAGTAAGCCAGGAATTTTTAGCTTCACCATAAGTAGGGGCATCTCGCCCAGCAATCATCTGAGCATAAGAAAAAGGTTCGCAACGATAGGTTTCTATAATCTCTTCCTTAGTGCTAGGGCAGATACGCAGGTAATAGTCAAAAGCTTTGTCACCATTTCCCAAAATAGTCTCTGCAATAGAAATCCAGGTATTGCTATGGCAAAATATTCCCGCATTTTCTTTGTATCCTGGTGGGTAGGAAGAAATTTCTCCTAAGTTTAAGTAATAGCAGGAATATGCAGGTTGGTGTGAAATAATTCCATGAGGTGTATCAAGATACTTTCCTACCGCCTTCAAGGATTTTCTAGCCCGACCATCTTCTAAACCGACACCTCCCATAATACACCAACCCTGGGATTCAATAAATATCTTTCCTTCTTCGCATTCCTTAGACCCTACTTTATTCCCATAATAGTCGTAAGCTCGCAAAAACCATTCTCCATCCCAACCATGTTCTTCAACTGCTTTCTTGACAAGTTTGTAACCCTTATTGAGTTCATTAATTTTTTCTTCAATTCCAATCTGATGTAGGAGTAATATTAGCTCACGACAAACATAGAGAAACAAACCAGCAATCATTACTGATTCCGCTACTCCTCCATCCACATCTCCAGCCAGTTGAAAACTTTCTCCCGGCACTTTAGAAAAACAATTCAGATTCAGACAATCATTCCAGTCGGCATGACCTATAAGAGGAAGATGGTGGGGTCCTAAATTTTTTAGGGTATAATTAATAGAAAGGTAAAGGTGATCAAGAATAGTAGCTTTGCTTTCAGGTATATCTGAATAACCAATTACCTCATCAAGGATTGAAAAATCTCCAGTTTCTTTAATATAAGCACAGGTAGAAACAATAAGCCATAATGGATCATCATTAAATCCTCCACCTATACTCTTATTCCCCTCCTTAGTTAGCGGCTGATACTGATGATAGCAACTCCCGTTAGAGAGTTGAACAGCAGCAAGTTCTAAAATTCTCCCTCTTGCTCTTTCTGGAACCATATGTACAAAACCGAGTAAATCTTGATTGGAATCCCGAAAGCCTATTCCACGTCCAACACCCGATTCGTATAAGGAGGCAGAACGAGACATGTTAAAAGTCACCATACACTGATACTGATTCCAAATATTGACCATACGAGAAACATGTTTATTATCTATCTCTACCTTATATCGACCAAGCAGTTTAGCCCAATATGCTCTTAATTCATTAAATGCTTCATCCACTGCTTGGGTAGTTCTATAAACCTTCAACTTAGCCCATAATGATTCTTTATTGATAACACCAGGACCTGAAAACTTTTTATTTTCTTTATTCTCCATATATCCTAATATAAAATGGAGTATTTTATTCTGCCCCGGTTTGAGGGCAATATTGAGTTGATGGGCACCAACTGGAGACCAACCATTTGCCAGAGAATTAGCGCATTTTCCTTCAATAACTGCTTTAGGATTTTCAAACCCATTATGAAGGCCAATAAAAGCATCGCGGTTAGTATCAAATCCATCTATTTTTTGACTACAGGTAAAGTAGGCATAATGATTCCGCCTTTCTCGATATTCAGTTTTGTGAAAAATAGTATCATTTTCTACTTCTACCTCACCAATATTAAAGTTTCGCTGGAAGTTAGTCATATCATCCATAGCATCCCAAAGGCAAAATTCAATAAATGAGAAAAGAGTTAACGTTTTTTCCTGATCTGTATGATTAATTAATCTCACCTTCCATATCTCCATGTTTTCTCCAAGGGGCACAAAGTAAGTGACCTCTACTTCCACGTTATTTTTACGTCCCTTGATCACTGTGTAACCCAACCCATGGCGACAGGAGTATCCATCTAATAGCGTGCGAGTCGGTTTCCACCCAGGATTCCAGATTGTGTCACCATCTTTAATATATAAATAGCGACCACCTGTATCTATAGGAACATTATTATAACGATAGCGAGTTAGACGACGCAGCCGAGCATCTAAGTAGAAGCTGTAACCTCCAGCTGTATTGGAGATAATACCGAAGTATTTTTTGGATCCTAAATAGTTTATCCAAGGTAGGGGTGTATCAGGTTGAGTAATAATATACTCTTTCTTCACATCATCAAAATGTCCATATGGGTTCATTATTGCATCCTTCTTCCGCATTAGTTCTTTCAACTTAAGCCAATATTAGAGCTTATAACAAATTCAAATCCTACCAATAGTTACTAGAGAAATAAGCAGATAAACAGACCAAGGGAACATTATAATCAATGGCATATTCGTTAGTGGCATAGGAGTCTTGACTGTCTACATAGCTTCTTGCCCCTTGATTCTTTGGGGCTACCCCTGACTCAGCATTGTTATTGGGTCCACCCATCAACAATCCCTCTACCATAACCCCGGTGGCAGTAATCAATCTATGATGGGGATGTCGGGGATAATTCTCCCCCACCCCGGTCACATAACTTTTACTTAAGGGGTTTCTGCCCAAAACATAATGCAGTTGGTCTAATGCTCCTTGAAGATACTCCGAATTATTATTAATTCTATAGGCTATAATAAGATTTACGCCGTATTGAAGAGTGTTTTTGTTTGAGGCCCAGACATATTCGGACATTTCCAGAGAGATATTATAGGGATCTCTTTTTATTTTGTCCACTGTCTTATCTGCCTGCTCCAGAATAAAATCTTCGATTTTATTCTTTATCGCCGTATCCCCCTCTTCAGTAAAATAGTAGACGAACATACCTAAGGTATGTACGTCCTTCCACCCTATAGGTGCTACCGGATATATCCCAATAGTAGGCATATTAAATTTCTCAAAATTACTCTGGACAAAATCATCGTATTTCTTTTGCTTGGTTAGCTTGAATAACTCTGCTGCCGCCCAGAATCTGTTATCTCGATCAAGCAGGTCTTTATACTCTCCAGTACTATCATTAGTTGGTTCTACTAGTGGTTTACTCCCCTCCAGAAAAACCCAAGCCTTCTCAGCGGCTTGTCTGCACCGAGAGGCAAATTTTTGGTCATATTCCTCATATACCCTAGCTGTTTGGGCCATCGCCGCCGCAAAGCTTCCTGTATCTGGAGTGGCTATACTGTAAATATAACGCTGATCCATATCATCTTCTGGTCTTATAAAACCAGGGAATCCTTTGGTATTTACCTTATGATAGACCGCCCCGTCTTCTCTTTGCATTTTAAGCATCCATTCTAATTCGTACCTAATCTCAATTAAAATATCCGGCATTTTATCCCCGCTTTCGGGGATATCCAGACTTTGAGTAAACTTTTGGGGATAGAGTTCGTAGAACATCAATAGTTGTCCTACAGTTACCGCTGCGGTCTGGGTATATTTTCCGTAATCGCCTGCATCATGCCATCCCCCAGTGGTATCGATATGTGTTTTTTCGTCACTTCGCAATAGAGCATCCTCTGTATGACAGGGAAGGTGTTTTAATCCAGACACGGAGTCATCGATCTCTTGGCCACACCTTTGCAAATAATAAGAACGCATAGCTTTGTAATATACATCGTTATATATATTGGTAGAGACTGGGAAAGGAAATGAATACTGTGGACTCAGAGGGTGCCCTAGTCTTCTAAGTTCATCTTCGCTTACGGTAAAAGGATATTCTTCAGGAAGAGAGGAAACCCTAAGTTGATAAACTCCAGGGGCTTTTAGTTCGGTAAAGTCAGCTGCATAAATAGGAGAAACTAAATCCTTACCTATTTTCTCCAATTGTCCGGTATATACTACCTCACCTGTTTTAGTATCGATAACCTCAAAGGTAGAAGAGGGATCAATTATTATAGAAGATTCATTGCTCACAAAAGCCAATTTCTGCCCTTCCGGAAAATATCCCACCTGATTCACTTTCACAGGTAGAATTATATCCTCCGCACTCACTCGTGGATACCTCACGACCATAATTTGTTTACTCGCTTTCTTTCCATTCTTTGATTCTACTGTTACATTAAAGATCCCTTCTCGATCAAAAAAACACTCAACAAGACCTTCTACATCACTAACATGCTTTTTACCGTCTATGGTAACCGTTACTCCCTCCAGAGCTTCTAGTCCCTTAAGTATCCTAATCTCTGTCTTACCAATCAATGTCTCTTTTGGGACATCTATTATCAATACCTCTTCGGCCGTCTCGGCGGTCTCCACAATAATTGCCTCTCCCCAGACATTGGGAAAACACCATCCCTTGTTAGTCATGCTCCAAACCAACTGTGTCTCCCGAAAAGTAGAGTCAGCATCGTTTACTGCCAGGTCAAAACGAACTCGGTGTGGTGTCTTAAGAACAACCTCACCAAAATTAATTAAAGGGATCTTCACTTCTAAGCTATATCCGGGAAATTCGGTTTTTCCCACTCCTATCTCTATACTTGTTACCGGGGCATCCCTTACTCCTCCTCTGCTGGTCTGCGACCAGATCCAAGAGGCTGGTTCATCACTTTTGTCTACCGGAGCAAATCCTAATTGAAAATCATAAGGGGAATAGGAAATTCCCGATTCCTCTGGTTGGAAACCAATATAAAGCTCAATGGAGTCTCCTCGATATAAGTCCGTACCCTCATAATGATGGACCAGGGGAAAGTCATCCCTTACTACTGCTCCCAGATATAGGTTTCCTTCATCCCACATTACCCATATAGTGGCACTTAAATCATCCAAACCACCCCACTTTCGTTTTCCAGTTACAACTTGTTTTTCCTGATTCAAGTAATTGGGGATAGCATTACCCCACTCTTTATCTTCTATAAGTCCATCTATATTTATCTGATGTGCCTTTAATAACTTTGTCTGTATTCTTTCAATCTTTTGGGCAATAACGGAAAACATCGTTATATTAAGAATAATAAAAACTACTGCCAAAAATATACTACCTGTTGCTATCTTTCTCGCTTGAGTCATATAATTCCTTCCAATTTCTCTTCAAAGATTATTCGGTTAGAATAGCATCAATAACTGTTGTAACTGAAACTTCCTTTGTCCTACTACTGGAAAAATATTTTTCATCCCTTTGTCGCTCCAGCCACTAAACCACTAACAATTTGCTTTTGTAGTACTGTGAAAAATATCAGAACAGGAAGACTCACTAATAGACAGGCAGCCATCATCCCACCCCAACGGGCCTCTTGAGCAGTAATATATCTCAGTATACCAATAGCTACTGTCGTTGTCTCATTTCCGGTAAGCACAGAGGCAAATAACACCTCATTCCAAGCCATAATAAACCCATATATACCGACTGCAGCAATTCCCGGCTTAGCTAAAGGAATGATAACTCTAAAAAGAGCCCCTACTTTGGTACATCCGTCAATCTGAGCTTGCTCATCTATTTCTCTGGGAATAGTATTAAAATAACCTCTCAGCATCCAGATAGAGAAAGGAAGGGCAAAAGAAGTGTAGGTAAAGATCATTCCCCAATAGGTATTTCTCATTGGAAGACCTATAGTTCTCCTTATCCAGATAAACATTACAAAATAAGGAATAAGAAAAAGAATTCCGGGAAACATCTGGGTAGACAATACTGCTACACTATAGGTAGTTCTCCCTAAAAAAGAAAAACGAGAGACAGAGTAAGCAGCTAAAATGGCAATAATAACAGAAAAAAACATGGTTCCCAGGCTTATTATTATACTGTTTTTAAAATAATCTAATATTTTAACTTCTTTATTTACAGTCCTATAATTATCCAGAGTAAACTTACGAGGTATCCAACTAGGTTCCTTTCCCGATATTTTACTATCTGAAGCCTGAATCTCCAGTCTTGTTTTAAATGAACCAGAAAGCATCCAAATAAAAGGTATCAGTACTGATATTAAAATAATGATTACCGCAAAGTATAAAAGTACTCTTTTAATTACTCTTTCTATTTTCCTGTTCATTGCACTGTCTCTCCTGTTCTGATTTTTTTAATATAAAAAACCGTAAAAATCAACATAACTACCAATAAAACCACTGACATTGCTGCTCCAATTCCATAATGAAAGGAATTAAAAGCCTCTCTTAAAATAAGAGTAGAAGGAACATCTGCTGCAATACCCGGATCTGTACCCAACATTACGTAAAATTGATTAAAGGCATTGAAATTCCATAGCACGGATAATAGTAGAAGAACAGTAGTTATTGGCATAAGAAGTGGGAAAGTAATAAATCTAAATTGCTGCCATGTTGAAGCGCCATCAATCTTAGCAGCATCATACAACTCAAAAGGAATAGTCTGTAATCCTGCTAATAAAATTAAACAGGTAAAAGGCCAACCTTTCCAAATACTAGCCAACATCACCGCGTAAATAGATTTATCACCGACCAACCAAACCTTCGGCTCTGAAATAAAGCCCCAAGATAGTAAGTATTTATTCACTATGCCTATCCTGGCTTGAAACATAAACCTCCAAACACTATAAGCTACTGAATCTGGAATAATATAAGGCAAAAGTATCAATCCTCTAACAATTGTTCTGCCCAAAAAGTTTTGGTTTAAAATTAAAGCTACTCCTAAACCGATAAGATAACCAAAAGAAATAACTACAATTCCATAATAGGTTATATTCCATAAAGAACGTAAAAATCGCCCCCCTGTAGGGCTATACACATTTAAGCCTTCTAAATAATTACTTATCCCTATAAAAGGAGCATTAGACCAATTAGTAATGGTATATATATCAAGGTCAATAAAACTAATAAAAAATCCCCATGACATAGGAATAATATGAACTAAAATCATACAAATTAGAGCAGGAACAAGTAGATAATAGGCAATTCTATTCTTTTTTATTTGAGTTATTAAACTCAGTTTTTTTCTAATGTTTTCCATATATCCTTCTTAGTAATAATACTATTAGTCCAGCTCGTAAAATCTATCAGCCTTCAAAATATCTTAACCAATTTACACTTAACAATAAAAAGTGGGGAGAGAAAACAGCTTTTCCCTATCTTTGGAAATCAGCCGTTTTCTCTCTTCTTATAAACCGAGATTATCTCCTTATTTCTCCTTGGCTAAAGCTCTGTCAACTGTTGCAGCTGCCTTGTCCAAATATTCCTTAGCAGTATTTTCTGTATATTTTCCATCTATGTAAGCACTTAAAATATTTTTGAATTCACCTACCACTGCATTTTCAATATCTCCCCAAACTCCTAATGGAGCATAGGCGGTTGCATATGATAAAGTCTCTTTAAAGACTTTCCAAACCCCGGTATCATAATAGGGATCCTCAAAGGCTTCAATCTTTGCTGGCAACATGTGGGTCAGGTTCTTTGTATAATCAACTAAAACTTGCTTCTTTGTTAAGTATTTCACCCAAGCTTTTGCGGCTTCCTTGTGTTGGCTGTTGGCAAAAATGACTAAGTTGCTTCCACCTGAGAAAGAGGCTCTTCCATCTGGACCCTGTGGAGGTTCAATAACACCATAATTCAAGTCAGGATTCTCATTCTCAATATTTGCAATATTCCACGGCCCCATGTAACACATAGCAACATTTCCATTTATAAAGGCAGAATCAGCTTGTGGTTGGTTGTATTCAGCGCAGGCTTGATCCGCTAATCCTTTCCTCACTAAATCAACATACCACTTCATTGCTTCAACCCCTGCACCACTATTAAAAGTTGCTTTCTTATTATCAGCACTCAATAGGCTACCTCCAGCTTGCCACAAAAGTATAGACCAGTTATGCAGCAGATCCCAAGCATTGGTCCCAGCCATAGCAAATGCCCTACCTGATCCAAATTTCGCATTAACTTTTTCTCCAGCAAGTACTACTCCACCCCAGGTAGTAGGGGGTACTGCTCCTGCTTCCTTAAACATATCTTTATTATAGAATAGACATCTTGTCTCTGCAAACCAGGGAACACCATAGTAACCATCTTTGTAGCTACAGGACTCTAAGTTTGCAACCATAAAGCTATCTGCCCCATCAAACTCATTGATATAAATCTGTTCCAATCCGCCAGTAGCAGCAAATTGTGGATTCCAGGTAGTGCCTACTTGAGATACATCACATATTGGTTCGATAAGTGCCATTGATATCTTGGGCCACGCATCACCCCACCCAACTATCTCATATTCAACGGTAACACCGGTCTCTGCTTTGAAATCAGCTGCTGCTTTCTCCAACCAAGACAAATATGGATCCGCAGGAGCATTAGGCATAGTCCAAAAGGTTATAGTCTCTTCGGCCCAAGCCATTCCTGCACAGAGAAAAACCATTACCAATACTAACAACGTAATCTTCTTAAACATTTTCTTAATCTCCTCCTTTAACTAAAGCTTTTTCTTTCTTAAAATAAACTTAATATTCTCATAAAATCTTTTATCCTGGCTTATCACCTCCTTTATTTTGAAGAAATGGGAATTGCAGATTCACGCTTGACTAATTCTACTGGAATAATTATCTGTCGTGGCGTTCTTTCTTTTTTATCCTGATAAGCTATCCTATCTAAAAGCAATTGAGCTGCCACTTTGCCCATCTCTTCCCTTTGTTGTTTTATGGTAGTGAGTGGAGGAATAACATATGGTGAAATATAACTATCGTCGAATCCAACCACAGAAACCTCATTTGGAACAATTATACCTTTATCTTTTAAAGCTTTAATCGCTCCTATTGCCATCTGATCATTTGCTGTAAAGATAGCTGTGAAATTCAATCCGTGTTTTTCCAGATATTTTTTAACACTTAAATATCCGCTATCCACCAAAAAATCTCCACTCAGGATGAAATTAGGATTAAATTTAATTTTGTTATCTTTCAGAGCCCTCTTATAACCGTTAAATCGTTCTTTAGAAGAATCAATATAGGGAACACCTTGAATAAACAGAATAGCAGAATGTCCTAAATTTAAGAGATATTCTGTAGCTAAATGACCACCCCGAAAATTATCAATCTTCACCGTATCAACTTTTAAACCATGAGGGTCCCTATCCAAGAGAACTATATTATAGCCTTCATCTATTAAAGAACTAACATAGTCATCATCCCCACTGGTGGTAAGCAATATAGCACCATCAACCTTCTTCGCCTTGAAAAAATTTACTGCTGCTAATTCCTCTTTTATGATATGATGATTTAATGAAATTATCAGGTTATATTCATTTTCTGTTGCCACTGATTCTATTCCGTTTATTACCTCTCCATAAAAATCCCCCATTGCATCTGGCACAGCTATTCCTATGCTTTTGGAAATGCGAGTTTTTAAACCACTTGCCATAGCAGAAGGAGAATAACCTAATTCTTTTATTGCATTCAATACGCGTCTACGAGTCTTTACGGAAACACCTTTACTTCCATTTGAGACACGCGAAACTGTCGTAATGGAAACGTTTGCTACTTTTGCCACATCTTTTATTGTAATATTCATATAATCCACCCCTTTGTATTATAGAAAACGTTTTCATTATTATATTATATCATTTATATCTTGTCAAGCGTTAAATTCGTATTGCGTATCGAGTATAGCGTTAAGAAAGATAAAGAAAACAAACTAAGGGAAAGTAGAAAAAATGTAAGCATAAATTTTTTATCTAACTAACCCGCTAAATTTTACACTGACCGGGTATTCAAAAAAATATCATAAAAAATTTGCAAAATTATTGTGGAGTGATATAATGAAATTGTAAAAGTTCGGTTTTTTTTTAAATTACTTTTTGGGTCTTTTGGGAGGTCTTTATTATGAAAATTACCACGAGGCAAAAAGAGTTTTTACAATCGTTAATCGATTTATACCAAGAGAAAGGCTCTCCTATTCATTATTCAGAAGTCGCTCAAAAATTAGGAGTAAGCAAATGGACAGCCTATGATATGTTACAATTACTCCGCAGAGAAGGTCTCCTGGGAGTAGAATACCTAATCCCGGAATTAAACAACCATAGATGGGAAAAGTTAGGCCGTTCTACTATCACCTTCTTCCCTACTAAAAAGGGATATGCAATCTCTAATCTTCCCGAAAGAAAACTTCCCATAAAAATAGCTGAACTTGATAAATTAAAAAACAATATCATTCAAAAATTTGAGGAAATTAAGGGAAAGTTTAACTTAAAAGACCTATTTAAAGAAGCCTTACAAAGCAAATCTCCCCTTATTTTTTGTGCTTGTGTATTACTTATTTTAATCCTTCTCATCAAAAAAATTACCGAGGGAATAGCTGAGATAAAATTATTAAGCCAAGTAATCCCTCCCGATGCAACAAATACCTACATTGAATTAGCTTTGATTGTCTTTGTGGGAATGTGTTTTGGGGTTCTTACCAAATATATAAATAATATTCCAAAATATGTAACCGGTTCAAATAATAACTTGGACGAATACGCAGGTTACATTCAGACTTATAATCAATATGTTTCTCAAATGGATAAAAAAGAACAAAAATCATTATTAGATTTCTTGAGAGAGACCTTAGAGGAAATAAATAATAAAAATCAAAAATAAATATTTTATTATAGGAGGGAAAGTAATGGATTATATTGATAAATTAAAAAACTACACCTCTAAACAAGCCATCAATCTTATCCTTAAGGGTTTAACTAATTCTTCCGATGAAAATCTTATCCGACTAACTTATGTCGCAGAAAAAATTTCCCCTAGGTTTAAACCCGAGATAGGCAGGGTAAGAAAATTATTCAAAGACAGAGCCCCGGCTTATGTCCTTGCCAAAAAAGCATTAAAGGAAATTCATCCTAATGTTCGGGATAAAATGGTACTGAACTTTATGATTAAATATATTCTGATGGGTGCAAAAACCAGAGAGAATTTTCAAAAAAAGGAAGGTATCCCTAGCCCTTCGACTATAGTAATCAGCCCTACCATGAGATGTAATCTTAGATGTATCGGCTGTTATGCCGGAGATTATTCTAAAAAAGATGACTTGCCGATAGAGTATGTAGATAAAGTTATAACTGAAGCCA
>Ga0315533_1000752_pt1 | contig 26701 bp, 28 predicted proteins | sample SalMarSW160130MG_FD_203081 | JGI IMG/M metagenome (GOLD analysis project Ga0315533, IMG submission 203081) | Salt marsh sediment microbial communities from the Plum Island Ecosystem LTER, Massachusetts, United States - Salt Marsh Sediment SW1601-30 ... | reverse complement strand
CGATTGCCAAACTGCGTTGCCGGATAATACCTTAGATGCCGTTCTATTATACGATGCCTTTCACCACTTGAGTGACCCAGATATGGTACTGAAGGAGTTACATCGAGTATTGAAACCAGATGGGATCCTATCCTTCGGTGATCACCATATGAAGGAAAAGGAAATAGTGGCTGAGGCAATAAATGACCAATTGTTCAGACTGCTGAGAAAAGGCCAAAGAACATATACTTTCTTAAAGAAATAGTTGACCGCGTAGCGTCGTGTAAAATTCCTCGTCATCGACGTGATTGGCTCTTGCTTGCTACTTTTGTGTCCTTCAAGACGGCCTGCTACTTTTATTGAAAATGCTCTCTTGGTTTAGGACCGCGCCTTTAACCAGTCCAGAACGAAAGACATTGCTGCCTCTTCCAGGCGCATTTTGTGCTTGGCACCGGGGATTATACTTAGTTCTTTGGGTTCTTTAGCCTTGTGGTAGAGCTTGTGTGCCTGCTCCAGGGGTATCAATTCGTCGGCATCTCCATGAACCAAAAGCAGGGGACGGGGGGAAATTTTATCAATCCAGTTGATTGGAGTGATGGTTTCAAACCCTCTCTCCCATTCTTCTATTGATTGTGGAAAATCTTTATCTCTGATTGCCCCGATTTGTCGAAAACGTTGTATGGTGTCCAGAGGCGTTTCTCTCTGGGGGAGAGAACGAAAATCTGCAGGACAGGCACAGGTTACCACAGAAGATACTCTAGGGTTATGGGCGGCGGTATAAACGGAAACCGCTGCCCCTCCGCTAAATCCCAGCAAGCAAAAATGGGTCTTATCTGCCTCTTCCAGGTTGTAGAGGAAATCAAGAGCGGCTTGTAAATCTCGACTCCAGCCCAGGATGTCTAGGTTACCTTCGCTCCTTCCCGTTCCCCGGAAGTTAAAGATCAAGGTGATGAACCCGGCATGGCAAAAGCGCTGCGCCAGTAGTGTATAGCCCCTGTCGCTGGGGTCGGGAGGACCAGCCGGAATGCCATGGCAGATGCACAAGGCAGGATGAACCTTGTCCCGTGATGGAATGTGAAGCTCGCCGACGAGCTCAAGCCCATCGGCTTTCAATCGGATTTCTTTTATCTCCATCTTTTAAAGGGTCAAATAAGGGGTCAAAAATAATAGATTCGCCCTCTTCTCTTAAAAATGAGACCAGCTATGAGACCCAGCAACAAACCTCCAAGGTGAGCTTGCCAAGCTATCCTGGGAAGGAAAGAAAATAAGAAGAAGATTATGATTGCTACCCAGAGTGGTATGGGGACAGGGATGAAAAATATAAAGACTGGCACTCTAGGTACCATTACTGCCAGCGCTCCACCAAGGGCGAAAATGGCTCCCGAGGCTCCTATCCCTGTTGAAAATGGATGAGCAAGAAGGACGAAGAGAATATTCCCCGCCAGCCCTCCCAGAAAAAATACTGCCAGGAAACGTTTCTCCCCCGCTACCCGGATGAAGAAGCTTCCCAGAAAATACAGGCTTATCATATTGAATAGTATGTGCCAAACACTTCCGTGGACAAACATGCTGCTTATGATGGTCCAGGGTTGCTGCGAGAGCTTGTCTGGTGTCAAGCCGAGAAGACCGATTACTTCCCCCGGCCTTAGCAGAGTGATTATGAAGATTAGGACATTCAGAGCTATTAGAAACCACAGGACATTTAGATTGACGGGGCGATAAGCTCGCATCAGGCAATTATAGATTAAATCTGGCTTCTGGTTCAACAGGCTGTCTCAAGGAGCTAGTGGGTTATGGAATTTGTTGTAATATCCGGCGCGCTAAGTTTATAATGGGGAAGATATTCAGGCCGGCAGAATATTTTCCTTGCGGGAATTTTAGGTGAGCGAGCAAAGTCCAGAACAAAAACGAAGACTTCCCCCAATAGTCATAGTAGGCATAATTCTGGCGGTCCTCTTTGGCATCTCATTGTACATACGCATATACCTATCTTATGACCAGGTTTTTGTCAATGACTGGGTCTGGTTTCGAGAGACTGATGCCTATTATCACATTCGTAACATAGAAAATCTGGTTCATAACTTTCCCCACTTCAATACCTTTGACCCCTATGTGCTCTACCCCGGTGGTGGGCGAGGACTTGTTAGGCCATTCTTCGACTGGCTTGTCGCTGGCATCGTTCTGCTTGTTAGCCATGGGCCACCAACTCAGCATACTATAGAAGCTGTGGGCGCTTACATGCCTGCTATTCTGGGCACTCTGACACTCATTCCGGTGTACTTTATCGGCAAAGAACTGTTTAACCGCTGGGCGGGCATAATTTCAGCCGCATTGATTGTCATCTTGCCCGGGGAATTTCTGAATCGTTCCCGGCTTGGCTTTACCGACCACCATGTAGCTGAGGTCTTGTTCAGCACCGTGTGCATACTATTTCTGATAATGGCCATTAAACGGGCTCGGGAAAGAGACATTTCCTTCAACCGCCTTCTGAATAGAGACTGGTCAACTATCACCAAGCCCCTCGTCTATATCCTGCTCGCTGGCATTTTCCTGGGTATTTATCTCCTTTCCTGGACAGGTGGACTGCTGTTCATCTTCATTATATTTGTTTATTTGGTGATTCAGTCCATCGTGGACCACTCAAGGCGTAAATCGAGCGACTATCTGTGTATTGTAGGCACCCCTCTTTTCCTTGTTGCCTTCCTCATGCTTCTTCCCATATTGGGCAAGAGCGGCCTGGATACCATTTATCGTGTAGCTATGCTAGTTGCCATAGTAGGGCCCATAGTCTTAAGTATTATCTCACGGCTCATGGCGGGCAGGGCTTGGAAGCCTGTTTACTATCCCGTGACCTTGCTGGGACTGGCCGGAATTGGTCTTGCTGCTTTTCATGCCATCAATCCCTCCCTGTTTCAGTCCATGCTCAGCCAATTTAGCATCTTTGCCCCGAGCGGCGCTATGCTGACTGTCATGGAGGTGGAACCCCTTCTTTTCCCCCATGGCAGTTTCAGTTTAGCGCTAGCCTGGAGCAATTTCACCACCTCCTTCTTCATCTCGTTTATTTCCCTTGTCATGATTGTTTATATCGTTGTTAAGGGAAAAAACGCTGACAAAACCTTGTTCCTGGTATGGAGCATGATAATGTTGATAGCAGTCCTGGGGCAGCGCCGCTTCGGTTACTACTATGCCATAAACGTTGCCTTGCTCACAGGGTATTTCTCCTGGAAAATGCTGGATATTGCTGGCTTAAGCAGATTGCTGGCTAAGTCTAAAGAAGTAGTGGGGGCGGTTAAGAAATTCAAGAAAAAGAAAAAGAAAACCAGGGAAAAAGCGGAGCCAAGAACCTTTATGCAGCCCAGAGGCACCTGGGTAAGGGTTATTGTTGTCGGAATAGTCATCTTTTTTGTGGTCTTTTTCCCCAATATTGGCAGAGCGGAAGCACTTGCCAATAGGCCATCTATCATGGATGAGGGGTGGTATAGCTCGTGTCTGTGGTTAAGGGATAACAGCCCCGAACCTTTTGGTGACCCCAATTTCTATTATGAGCTATACGAAACTCCATTTCATTACCCCGAAACTGCTTACGGCGTGATGTCCTGGTGGGACTATGGCTACTATATAATGCAAATTTCCCATCGCATACCCAATGCCAATCCCGGTCAGGCTGGGGCTGTCCGAGCTGGCAAGTTCTTTACCGCCCAGAATGAAAGCTCGGCCAACGAACTCGCGGACGACTTAGGTACGAAGTATGTTGTTATTGACTCTGCAATGCCAATTGGAAAGTTTTATGCCATGGTGGAGTGGGCTGGCGGGAGCGTGGATGAGTTTTACGAAGTTTATTACCTGCCGACGGAAGAGGGTGGGCAATGGATACCTTTATACTACCCTGCTTACTACTACTCCACTGTGGCCAGACTCTACAACTTTGACGGCAAAGCCGTGCCTTCCACGCAACCGATAGTCATATCTTACGAAGAGAACGAACTTGGAGGAGAGAAGTACAAAGAAATCACCTCGGGGCAATACTTCTCCAGCTATGAAGATGCTCGAGCTTATATCGCAGCCCAGACGTCGGGAAATTATGAAATAGTAGGCGAGAGTCCTTTTAGTAGCATCGTGCCTCTTGAAGAGTTGGCCAGCTATGAGCGCGTGTATCAATCCGAGGCCACAACAACAGTGGCAGGACAGACATTGCCCAGTATAAAAATTTTTAAGTATCTTGGCCCAGGTGAGTCCTGAGCAAAAATGCAGTAGTCATCCCCAACTTTTGTCATTGCGAGCCCCGATGCAATCGGGGCGTGGCAATCCTGCCCAACTCAACAAACTCAACCAACCCAATGAACTCAACAAACCCAATAAACTCAACGCACTCGGTGTCTTGACTAATTTAACTCCCGACTCTAGACTATTGACTAGTTCTGACTGATGAGCAGTGCAACAAGGTGTAGGGACTGGTGAAAATCAGAGAAGTCATAGAACTTATAGGAAATGACGGATGGTATCTTGCAAGAACGAAAGGGGACCATAGACAATATAAGCATCCAGTTAAGAAAGGGTTGGTTACTATTTCCGGAAAGTTAAGTGATGATGTTAGCAAAGGAACTCTAAACAGTATACTAAAGCAAGCTGGCCTGAAAGGAGTGGGAAGAGATGCTTAAATATACAATTGTAATTGAAAAGGCTGATGGTAATTATTCTGCATACTGCCCGGATTTGCCCGGCTGTGTAGCTACGGGGGCAAGTGTAGAGGAAACGACGGAAAGAATAAAAGAAGCTATTGAATTCCACATTGAAGGACTCAGGGCAGAAGGCTTGGATGTGCCGCCGCCTGCCACTACTGCTGCTCTTGTTGAAGTAGCACTGTAGAGGATTGATGAAATCCAATTCACGGATTATCACCGTCATTCGGAGCGAAGTCGAAGGAGTAAACTCCGCGTGGCAATCTCATACTCCTCCTTGGGATTGCTTCGTCCCGATAAATCGGGACTCGCGATGACGGCTTGAGTTGCCAAACGCTCTTCTGATAAACTGCTTAAGATGATCCCTATTGCAAAACCAATCATAGGTGAAGATGAAATCAGCGCTGTGACAGCAGTATTAAGGTCCGGGATTATCGCCCAGGGCAGGAAAGTGGAAGACTTTGAGGGGGCATTCGCCGAGTTTGTTGGTACAAAATATGCTGTGGCGGTCAACTCTGGAACTGCTGCTCTCCACATAGCTTTATTGGTGCATGGAATTGGAGAGGGGGACGAAGTTATCACCTCTCCTTTTACATTTATAGCCACTGCCAACTCAATTCTCTTTACCGGTGCCAGGCCTGTCTTTGCTGACATAGAGGATGACAGTTTTAACATTGCCCCGGATAGCATTGCTGAGAAAATTACGCCACGGACGAAGGCAGTAATGCCAGTTCATCTCTACGGTCAGCCCTGTGATATGAAGGGAATGATGAGGATAGCTCAGGAGCGCGGCCTTATAGTCATAGAGGATGCTTGTCAGGCGCACGGGTCAGAATACGAAGGGAAAAAAGTAGGTTCCTTTGGTACTGGCTGTTTTTCATTCTACCCCACGAAGAATATGACCACCGGCGAAGGTGGCATGATAACCACGAATGATGAAGCTATCGCTCAGAAAGCTCGGATGATAAAAAGCCACGGGCAAAGGGAGAGATACCTCCATGAAATTCTGGGTTATAATTATCGTATGACCGATATAGCCGCAGCGATAGGGCTTTGTCAGCTAGGGAAGTTAGAAGAATTTAATAGCAAAAGAATGGAGAACGCAAGATTCTTAACCAAGGAACTCAGTGGAATTAAGGGGCTGGTCCCACTCAAGGTCAAGACAAATGTCAGACACGTCTTCCACCAATATACCGTCAGGATTACCCGGGATTTCGGTATATCAAGAGATGAGTTGAGGCAGAAGTTAATGAATGAAGGCGTCGCCACAGAGGTATATTATCCTCTACCCATACATAAGCAGCCACTTTACCAGAACCTAGGCTACAATGACTATCTTCCCAACTCCGAAAAAGCTGCCAGGGAGGTGCTTTCCTTACCGGTTCATCCATCGCTAACAAAGGAGGATTTGGAAAACATTGTGCGCGCAATTCAAGGTATCTGAAGGGGCAACATTACACGGCAAGGTAGCAATAGGCGGAGGGACTACCGTTCAAGAGAATGTAATATTAGGTAGCGCCGAGGATGGGGAATTGGGCATTGGAAAGGACTCGATAATAAGGTCAGGGACAGTCATATACTCCGGTGTGAAAATAGGCAATAATTTGAGAAGCGGACATAATGTTCTAATCAGGGAGAATACAGAAATTGGGGATAATGTTCTTGTGGGGACGAACTCGGTAATTGATGGAGATTGCAAAATAGGTAACAACGTAAGCATTCAGACCGGGGTTTATATAACCAGATATACCACGATTGAGGACGGTGTCTTTCTGGGTCCCCTCTGTGTCACTACCAACGATAAATATATGAAGTATGGAGCAGTGCTCAAAGGTCCTATCATAAAACAAGAAGCCAGGATTGGAGCAAATGCAACGATTATGCCGGGTATTACCATAGGAGAAAATGCTGTTGTAGGAGCAGGAGCAGTCGTGACCAAAAATGTAAAGCCAAATGAAATAGTAGCGGGAATTCCTGCCAGAGTGATAGAAAAATGAGGATTCTTCTACTTTCCCCACATACAGACGATGTAGAACTGGGCGCTGGCGGAACAGTGATAAAGCTACTAGAGGACAAAAACAATGATATCTGTTGGGACGTGTTTTCAATATGTGAAGACGCTGTGCCCGAGGGTCTGCCACCAGATACGCTGGAGAAGGAATTCACCAGTGTTGCTTCCAGGCTAGGAATAAGAGATTATCACATCTATAGGCTTCCGAATAAGAACTTCCCGCAATATCGCCAGGAAATATTAACTCAACTGGATAAGGTTAAAAGGGAATTCAAGCCAGACCTTCTGATTTCGCCCTCTCTCAATGACTCTCATCAAGACCACAAAACGATAGCGGAAGAGGCGGTTAGAGCGTTCAAAAAGGATGCAAGTATGATTGGATATGAGCTACCTTGGAACAATTTGGTTTTCAGTCCGCAGTTAACTGTCAAGCTGACAGAGAAGCAGATGGAAGCAAAATGGGAAGTGCTCTCCATCTATGAGTCTCAGTTTACCCTACAGAGAAACTACTTCTCAAAGGAATTCATTTTTGGGTGGGCAAGGATGAGAGGAGCCCAATGCAATTCTGAGTATGCGGAAGCCTTTGAGGTGATAAGATGGGTCATAAGGTAGACGGGGTATGACCAGAAAGATAAGCATTGTGGAATTAGCCGCTATGGTGAATGGCAGGGTAGTAGGTAACCCTGGCGAGGGCACGAGGATAACGGGTACGTGTGCTATAGATAACTATATGAAAGACAGGGTCTCATTTGTCAGGAACCGGAAATACGGTGAGCTCTTGGCTCAGTTGCATAACGCGGCGGTTCTCATCCCTGAAGATTTAGGTGACCTCTGTGAGAAGTATCCCGAGAATGTCTATATTGTCGTCCGAGATGTAGTACAGTCGTTGATGGATACACAGGATTTCTTTTATGAAGACCAATTCGTCATAGCCCAAGAGGGAACATCTTCAACGGCGAAAATCGACAAAAGTGCGAAAATTGGAAGTCGGGTTTATACAGGAGAAAATGTATATATAGGCAAGGATGTAGTTATTGGCGACGGGACGAAAGTACTACATAATTCGTGCATATTTGACAACGTTATGATAGGTAGGGGCACATATATCTACCCGGGGGTATGCATCTATAGGAACTGCCAGATAGGCAATGAGTGCATTATACATTCTGGGGCGCGAATAGGGGTTGACGGATTCCGCTTTGAGCAGGATATGGAGCGGAAGAAAGTACGAAAGATGCTTCATGTAGGACGGGTAATTATAGGGGATAGGGTTGAAATTGGTGCCAACACTGCAATTGACCGGGCTACCTTCGAGGGGGATGCAACTATCATTTCAGATGACGTTAAAATTGATAATCTTGTTCATATTGCCCATAATGCCGAAATTGGAGCACGGACTATTGTTGTAGCTCAAACTTGTGTAGGGGGAAGTGCCAGAATAGGCGAAGATGTTTGGATTGGAATAGGAGCAGCCATTTCAGATAATGTGAGCATTGGGAATAGGGCTAAGGTACTGCTCAATGCGGTTGTTGCTTATGACGTCGCAGAAGGCGAGATGGTAAGCGGTTTTTATGCCATGCCACATAGACGATGGAAGCAGGTTTATAGGAAATTAAAAGAAGAAATTTAGAGGTTGGAGGTATTCTGTTGGTAAGACCACTGAGAGTAGGCGTTATTGGAGTCGGGGCTATGGGTAAAAACCACGCCAGGCTCTACTCCCAGCTTCCTGATATAGAGCTTGTCGGGGTTGCTGATGTGAACGAAACCTTGGCTATTTCCGTTGCCCAAAGCTACGGCTGTAAACCTTTTGCAGACTATCATGACCTTCTGGAGGAAAACTTGGATGCCGTTAGCATAGTTGTGCCGACCACCCTTCACAAAAAGGTAGCTCTCGATGCAATTGAGAAAGGAATAAATATTTTGATCGAGAAGCCTATTGCTGACACAATCGAAAATGCTGATGAAGTTATAAAAGCCGCTCGGGAGAACAGAGTAAAACTGATGGTGGGACATGTCGAGCGCTTTAACCCGGCCATCATAAAGCTAAAAGAGCTAATAGATAACGGGCTATTGGGTAATGTTGTATCCATCTCTGCCAAAAGAGTCGGTCCGTATAATCCCAGAATAAGGGATGTGGGCATAATCGTGGATCTCGGAACCCACGATATAGACATCATGTCCTATCTATATGGAGAGAAGATTAAGGAAGTCTATGCCTCAGCCGGAACCGTTGTTCATAGCCACGAGGACCATGCCATAATTACGCTGAATTTTCATAATGGCGGTAGTGGGGTAATAGATACAAACTGGCTTACGCCCCATAAGGTGAGGAATTTAACGGTGATAGGCTCCAAGGGAATCGCTGAGGTTAATTGTATTGAGGAAACCTTGAGAATATTTGATCAAGAGTGGATAAGGGATGCGAAAATCGAGAAAGAAGAGCCTTTAAAACTCGAGCTCCTCCATTTCATTGACTGCGTACAGCATGATAAGAAACCGCTGGTCTCAGGGGAAGAAGGGAAACATGCCCTCGAAGTGGCAATTGCGGCAATGGAGTCTGCCAGAACTGGAAAGGTGTGTGATATAAAATGAAGGTCTTTGGGCTGGAGAAAAACGCAATTATGGATGCCTTCACCAGCGGCAGAGTAACTGTTGCACTCTACGGGCTGGGTAAGATGGGCTTGCCTCTAGCTGCCGTTTTTGCCGATAAAGGTGCCAGGGTAATTGGCGTAGATGTAGATCAGAAGCTAGTTAATGAGATAAATAAAGGGCGATGTCCTATCGCAAATGAGCCGGGCCTTCCTGAGATGATTAAGGCTAATGTGGAAGGGCAAAGGCTTTCGGCTATTATAGATGGAGTGGCGGCAGCCAGAGAATCAGATGTGATGGTCATACTCGTTCCTTGCTTGTTGAATAGCGACAACAGTCCTGACCTCTCCGCTATAACCGAGGTGTGTTCCATCATTGCCCGGGGACTCTCCCGAGGTGACTTCGTCATTCTCGAGACCACCGTTCCCCCTCGAACCACAAAGGACATATTGCTGCCAATCCTCAAGCAATCGGGACTAAAGGAAGGTGAGTTCGGCTTAGCCTTTTGCCCTGAACGCACGAGTTCCGGCAGGGCAATAAGGGACATCGCAGGTGCCTACCGCAAAGTCGTCAGTGGCATGGACAAGGAGAGTACCGAGACTGCTGCGGCAATCTATTCAGTTATTAACAAAAAGGGCGTGATAACAGTCTCTGACACCACAACGGCCGAAGCTGTAAAGCTTTTTGAAGGTATCTATCGAGATGTCAACATTGCACTATCTAATGAACTGGCGCTGGTTTGCAGGGAAATCGGCGTCAATTCTGCAGAGGTCTTCAGGGTAGCAAATGAACCGGTCACTGAAGAAACAGGGCACCCCTATACCAATCTACTCCAGCCCGGAGCGGGTGTAGGGGGGCATTGCATCCCCGTTTATCCCTATTTCGTAACCAAGACTACCGGGACAGATACCAGCCTCATCAAGCTGGCGAGGAAAATCAACGACTCCATGCCCTATCACATGGTCGACTTGGTAATGGAAGGCTTGAATGAAGCAGGAAGAAGTATAAAAGATTCAGACATCCTGATTCTTGGCCTGGCTTTTAGAGGTGGAGTCAAAGAAACCAGGAATTCACCAACCATACCAATAATCGAGAGGTTAAGGGAACTTCACGCGAATGTATTCCTGTATGACCCTTTGTTCTCAAAAGAGGAAATAGAAAGCTTTGGCGCAAAGTACAGCAATAGCTTCGACAATATGGATTGCCTTGTCATTGTTACCAACCATAAAGAATTCAGGGAATATGACTGGCAGAAGATTGGCGGCAAAATGCGGAGCAGGATCATCGTGGATGGCAGGCAAATTATTGAGCTTGAGAAGGTGAGGAAGCTTGGTTTTATCTACAGGGGTCTCGGATATCCCTGAGAGATTGATATGATTATCTCTGTCGCCGTCGCCGATGGAAAAACTATTGAACTCGTTAAGCACTTTGAGCCGGAAGGAAATCAAAGGAATGTATTCGGAGATGGGAAAGCAGCAGAGCGAATTGTGAAGGTGTTGACAAGAAAATGATGCCGGATGAAAAACGATTAAAGATTCTCTTCCTTCCCGCCTGGTATCCTTCAGAGGTTAACCCGATAGACGGGATTTTTGTACAGGAACATGCTAAAGCGGCTTCCCATCGGAGGGAGACTCATGAGGATATGTTATATTGCTGACGCTGGAAGTATTCATACCCAAAGGTGGGTAAAGTATTTTGTGGATAAGGGCCATGAGGTGCATCTAATTTCCCCCAGACCTTTTGGAGATAACAATATTGAAGATGTGAAATTACATGTACTTAAAAAGATTCGCCCCCAAATACGAATTGTATCCGACATGATAAATCTACTGCTTTATGTAATTCAGATCAGAAGGCTACTAAAAAGAGTGAAGCCAGATATTCTTCATGCTCACTACATTTTGGGATATGGTCTGTTGGGAGCACTAAGTGGCTTTCATCCTTTTGTTTTGAGTGCCTGGGGCTCTGATGTTTTGGCCGCACCCAAAAAGTCTAGAATAATCAAACTCATGGTAAAATTTGCCTTAAGAAAGGCAGATATGGTAACAGCTCAAGCCGAGTTCATGGGTAATTATCTGAGGAATGAGTTCAAACTTCCCCAAAGCAAGTTTATAAGGATTCCTTGGGGCACAGACCTGAGTGTTTTTCACCGTGGTTATGAAGCAGATGTAATAAAGCTCAAAAAGGATTTGGAAATTAGTGAGAACTCGTCAATTATACTTAGTAACAGAAATATGGCTCCACAGTATGAGATTGCAAGTATTATTGATGCAGTTCCCCATGTCGTCCACAATTACCCCGACGTCATATTTGTATTCCTGCGAGGATATGGAACTGAGAAGTTTGAAGATGAAATGAAGTCAAGAGCTGAAAAATTGGGGGTTATGGCCAACATCCGCCTTGTGCCAAAACTCATAGCACCAGAAGAAATTGCTGTTTATCTAAATATGGCAGACGCATTTATATCGATACCAAGATACGGACAATTTGGGATCACAATATTGGAAGGGATGGCGTGTGGAGCGATTCCAATTCTAAGCAACATCCCTGTTCATAAAGAGCTAGTGGTAAATAATGAGAATGCCCTTCTTGTTGATCCTGAAAATCCAGAAGAAATAGCCGAGAAGATTACTTATTGTATCGAGCATCCTGAATTGAGGGACAGATTCTACAGAATAAATAAGGGAATTGTTGAGGAAAGGGAAAACTGGGAAAAAAATGCAAAGGAAATGGAAAAGCTATATGAACGGCTAGTAAGTAAAAACAACAAAAAAGGGGGTAGATAAGTGACAAAAGGTGAAGAGCTATGGGTACGCCGAGATTACAGGGAGGGAGACGAATATAAAATAGTGGATTTGTTTAGCAAAGTATTTAATAAAAAGATGAGTTTGGAGGTTTGGAGGTGGAAGTATATGAATAATCCATTTGGCAGGGGCACCATAAAATTAGTGCTCGACGGTGAAAAATTGGCTGGGCATTATGCAGTCATGCCCATGGTGGTGCAGGTTGAAGGCAAGCCAATTAAAGCTTGTCTGTCGGTAGATACTATGGTTCATCCTGACTATAGAAACAAGGGAATATTTGCCGATTTAGGCAACGAAACATATGAAGTCGCCGCAAGAGAAGGAGCTAAATTCGTCTATGGTTTCCCGAATAGTAATTCCTATCGCGGATTTACAGAAAGATTAAGCTGGAGCGGCTTCGGTAATATGAGTGTATGGCAAAAGGATATACTTGAAGATGATATTTGCGACCTACCTATAACCGGCGATGTCAGGCAAATAGAGCGATTTGAGGATAACATAATTCGTTTATGGGAGAAAGTTAGACAAGATTACCCGATTATCGTGCCAAGAACTAAAGATTTTCTGAATTGGAGGTTTGTTCTCAATCCCGCAGTGAATTATATGAAGTTTGTATTCCTAGGCAACGAACATGAATTGCTTGGCTACACTGTATTAAAAATATATCAGACGCCTGTTGAGACAAAAGGTAACATTGTAGATATGTTAACCGTTAATGACGAAGAGGTTATAACGCGGCTTTTGAATCGCTCATATAGATACTTCATAAACCAGGGTATAAATACCCTTTCTTGCTGGTGTCAAGATGCTTGCCTTTTTAGCAAAGTGTTAAGAAAGGAAGGATTTATCAAAGGCGAGATGGAGAGAACATACTTTGGAGTTAGGATTTTTGATAAACTTGACAAGTCTTTAGAGATTGTTGAGCATTTTCCTGCCTGGTATCTAACTATGGGGAATTCAGATGTTTTTTGAAGCTGGGTACAACGCGAGGTTAATTTTTGTACAAATGGAATGGTGAATGCTAAATGGAGCCTCAAAGGAAATCAATTCCTGTAATACTAAGAGAAAAATGGGACACTAAAGAACAGTATCTTGAGTATTTGAGGCATCTGGCTGCATACGTAATATTAGCAGAATCATTTATAGCTAATAAGAAAGTGCTGGAGATCGGCTGTGGCTCTGGCTATGGCGCTGAATATTTATCAGAATCAGCCTCTCATATTGCAGCAATTGATATTTCAAAAGGGGGCGTCTCACAATGCTGGGACAAATATAGTAAAGGTAATCTGCATTTCGTGCTGGGGGACGGAACTAACCTTCCATTTAAGCATAGTTCATTCGATGTAGTGATGTCCTTTCAGGTAATAGAACATATTGAGCCGAAATTCGTTCTAGACTATTTAGCAGAAATCAGGAGAGTTCTTAGAACTGGGGGGACGTTTATTTGCTCAACTCCTAATAAGAAACTGAGGCTCTTGCCTCTTCAAAAGCCTTGGAATCCAGAACACAAAAAGGAATATGATTGCGAGGAACTGAATAATTTACTCATTAAAGTTTTTGAGCAAGTCAAAGTTTATGGCTTACGTGGCTCAGACGAAATTCAAGCTACTGAGCGCAATCGGGTGAAACAGACCCCTTTTAAAGCCTATATCATGATCCCTATACTAAATCTTTTGCCTTCGCCTATAGCCACTTGGGTGATAAGGATGAGACAACGCTTTCTGAAACGCCATGCAAGCTATGAGCTAATGCCGCAGGAGACTTTCACGGGCATGTTTTCACTCAGCGATTTTAAAGTAGATCGTAGTTGCCTTGAGGGTTGTCTTGACCTTTATGGAATTTGTACTAAAAGCAGGAAAAACAAAATTGACAAAAAGCACCTTGGTAGCATCTCCACCAAGATTCAAGCGTATTCTTGTTATTTTTCCCCGGAGCCAAGTAACTCCGGAGATTCTGAGATTCAAGAAAAAATCGCTTGAGATTATATGCTAGCAGTCATGAATATAATCATCTTCGATTTAGTAGCGAATAAGCTAACGACCTAAATATGCTCCTATCTTCCCCAGTAAGGAGAATTCTGAAAGCCAAAGCTATATAAGCGCATAGGATAACCCCACCCACCAGGTAGGAATTTATTAACCTAGCTCCTATTAGAAACAAGACGACTGCTGCGACAGCAAATCCCATGGCCTGTGCATACCATTTAACGTCAATTCGCACCATCATAGTCTTTACAACAAAAACCAAGTAAATAATAGTTTGTAATAACAAGGAGATTGTTGTAGCTATTGCTGCGCCTAAAATGCCGAAACGAGGTATGAGCAGGATATTCAGCCCGACATTTGTCGCTGCGGAAATAGCAGCAGCCTTCAAAGCTAAATCTGGCCTCCCTATGCCAGCAAGACTCGCCCCTATAGGCACGATGGTGCCTCCCCTTATTACCCTGGAGATGAGCAACACACATAATGGCAAAACGGCATAAATAAATTCCTCTCCGAATATCGCTGTGATGATGGCCTCTGAGAAAAATCCAATCACAAGCCCAAGGAACAACATGATACACATGGAGTATTTCATGCTCTTGTCAATCATTCTCTGCAATGCCTCACGATTATTCTTAGACCAGTATTCAGAGGTGGCAGGGAATGTTACCCTTTGAATTGCACTCGGAACCAGGGGTAAAAACATACTCAAATTAACCGCGACACTATAATAGCCAACAGTCGCTGCCGTTAAGAAATAGCCTATTAACACGATGTCTGCCTGATTAGCTATTATGTTGACGGCATTTCCTCCAAATGCTTGCCCACCGAAGGATACTAGCCTCCTTGCATTCTCGATAAAGCCTCGGAGATTCGGGCGAAAGAAAGCTCTGGAAGGAAATAACCCTACAATGCACCCTACAAATACAGAGAGGACTATTGCAAATACTGCCCCCTCGATACCAAATCCGAGCTTCACAAAAGCTATGGTAAGCAATGTCATCAAAAGGCTACGCAGTGTCATTAGGACAGTGTAGGTTTTCATTTTCCTCAAACCAGTGAATAGTCCAAGCCAGGTTTCGAATATGCAAGTAAAGGGGAATACAATCGCAAGGATTCTGAGGAGGTGAGCCAATTCGGGCATATGAAAAAAATTGGCAAGTAGCCCTGAAAGGGCATACATGAGAATGCCAGCAACTATGCCGAAGATTACTGAGCTGATTAGCCCGGAGGATACAGTCTGGGTTAGTTTATCCTGGTCGTCCTTATACTCGGCAACATATTTTATAAGTGCTACAGGGATTCCGAAGGTGGCAACAAGGATGCCAATTCCATAGATGGTGATTACCATCTGGTATAAGCCAAGGTCAGTTGCCCCAAGCCAGCGGGCAAGAATTACCCGCAATAAGAAACCGATGAGCAAGGTAACCACCGAGCTGACAAAGACCCAGCCAACATCGAAGCTAAATTTCTTTACCTGCTCCATCTTAGCTTGCCGCCAACTTCACAGAAGGACACAATACAAGAAATTTACAACTGAAGCGTCCTCTAATGTCCATTCCAGACAAAGGCACTCACTGAGACGCAATTGTAAATGCAAGAAAAGCCTTGTTTGGCGAGAGTTAAGCGCGGGTCATTACTCAATCTAAAAGGGCAGCCATGGGGGCGAAAGACGTCCTCAGCCACCTGCTTTCTGACCGTTACCAGCATATCCTGACAATCGCTGAAGTTCCCGCTATAAAAAGCTTCGTCTAGGGATACAAATTGAGTGCCCAAGTGGCACTCGAAAGTACCATAGAAATAGCCATCAGCTCCTACCTTCCCATCCCATAAGTTTGACACAGTGCTTGCTGCTTGTAGCTCAGATTCCGTAGCGGCATGGCGGGACACGGTGTTAGGCGAAAGTAGTTGGTTATCCATATTCACTGAAGGGCTCATAATCATGGCGAAGGATATAAGAAATGCCATGCCCCCGACTAAGCATGCGCTGCCAATTTTTCTCTTGAACAATCCGCCAAGCCAGAGAAAAGCGATACCAATGGGGATAGCCAGCAATACTTGAGAGAAATAGGACCATCTAATGTTGAGAAAACTAAGCTGAAAAATAAGGCCAGAGAAAGTGATAGCTAAAATCACCAAGCCGCCAATGACCAAGGCAAAACCGTGCCTGTTTATTAGAGCCCTGGATAACATGGCAAGCGAGCCAATAAAGGCTAGGGCGAAGAAAAGAAAGACACTCGATTGGTTAAATAGCTGCTCCGTGAAAGGCAAACTATTTCGATATTGGGAAATAGCCGTCATCAGAGACGGCATTACTTCGGATGGCGGCGGTACTATTCCAGGTGGTGGTCCACTCAAATCACTAGCAGCAAATCCTGTTCTGATTAAAGACAACAATCCCGCCCCATAGGGAGTGGCAAACATCCACCAGGCTAGCATTGCCGCAGTGAATAATGCCCAAGTGAAAAGGAAAATCTTGCCTGATGCCGCTTCTTGATAGCGCATTTTTTTATAAATTTCAAAGCCAAGCCAGATAAGAAATAGAAGCATCGCCAGCGAAAGAGCACCTATGCTATGAGTTAATATCAGAACAATCATGAGAAGAGCCGAAAGGCAGATGCTGACTATGGGTTTTTCTTGCCTCGACTTAAACAGAAGGTAAATTATGATCGGTATCAGAGTCATAGCCATGGTATTGGGAATCGTGTTATAGCCAAATAGAATGACCCAATTAGCAGTCACAAGAAACAAGGCAGCCAGTAAACCGGCTTTAGCGCTATGGATGAACTTGCCCAGAAGAAAGATAAATGAGGCAAGGCACACAACCTGAAGCAAGGAAATAGAAAACATGCTAGCCATCTTGTAGCTTAGCCCGGTAATCAAAGAAGTCGCCCCAACCACGAGATGGAAGCAAGGCAGATTAGAGTACATATGGCCTTCAGGCATGTGCCCACTATCCAGCATTTGTGACACAACCATCTCGTGCCACCAGGGGTCTCCATTAGTATGGCTCGGAAACATGAGCAACACCGACCATGCAACGCTTAAACCAATTAGTACTATTTTAAATAGAGCAAAGTAGGTAGTTGATTTTCTTGATGGGAGAAACAACAGCTCGACGGCAAGAACAGCCACCATAAGCGCTGTAGAGACGAAGTATCCCAGAGGCCTGGTGTAAGGGTCGGGTCTTAGATAGAACGCAGCTATGCTATAGGTTAGAAGGCAGAAAAATAAGATATTTAGCAACAAATAAGTGCGTTGTGTGGCGTCTACCTGGATTTGCAAGGGGGGAAGCGATTTATGCCTCATAACTAGGTAAGCCAGGCAAGCAAGGAAAGAAACCACCCCAACAGTGGTATAAATTGGTCTCTGTATCGTCACTCCAAGGTATACGGTTAGGGGTATGCTCAGGCCGCAACCTACCACGGCCAGGGTTATATCGAGGTTATCAATTGCTCTGCTGAATAACGACTTCAACTCCAGGCTCATTTGACTAAGAAGTTTGCCTCACTTTTGAACGGCAAGATATTCCTACACCGCTCCACTACCTTTTCGTGAGTTGACTGCCTTTCTACAAAATCGCAGGCATTTGTTAATTCCCAGGATACCCAGCTATTTATATTATAGGCATATTGGACTATCTTTTGTCTGGTGATTGTTCCCGTTCTAACTTTTAAGTTGTAGAACTGGTTCATAGTATTTTTAGATATGTTGCTCGCGAAAACAAGATATATGATAACGTGCCCACCAAGTTTATAAGAGTTGTCCTATTTTCATAATTACACCAAGTCGAGAAATTGTCTGGCTATAGTTGTCCAGTTGAGCTTTTCCTCTACCAATTTTCTGCCATTAACTCCCATTTCCCTTCTCAATTTGGGGTCTAGCAGCTTCTTCATTTGGCTTGCCAGATCTGATGCATCCTCCTCCTTACATATCAATCCATTGCTATGATCCACCAATTCGGTTACCAGTGAGCCTTCACTTATTACTATTGGCAATTCACATGCCATAGCCTCCCGCTGGCTGATGCTGGCTCCACGTGGCCAGACAGCAGCATCAGCCGCTGAATAGTATTTGTATAGCTCCTTATTAGTCACCACCCCATGCCAGAAGAAGTTATTTTCCAAACATGCATCTCTTATCTGCTGCTTGAGTTTTTTAATATAAGCTTGTAGGCCATCGCCAACTATTAGCACTTTTACGCAATAGTTATTCTTCATCAGTTTAACCGCTTCAATTAGTATATCTACCCTCTTTTCCGGAATAATTTTACCGGTGTAAATAAATAAAGTATCGCTATCATCTATGGATAGTTGGCTTCGTATCTGCTGGCGGGCTAAGGTGTCAAATTGGAAAAGTTCATCATCAGCACCTAGCGGAATGACAGTTATGCGCTCAAGGGGAATTCCATATTCCTTATTCATAAACACTTTACACGCATCAGCTACAGCAACCAGGGCATCAGCCGTTTCTTGAATGAGCCGGGAGAAAGTCCACTTAAAAAGTGGATATAGGATTCTCAGTTTGCTGCGGCTGTTATCAAAAGTCATGTGGTCATCATAGATCAGCTTGAAATTTCCTAGCCTCTTTTTCAGTCTAGCTATTCTTAGCGCAGAAAAGTTGACCACTCCATGCACAATAACTATATCTGGCATTAATTCCTTAATCTTGCTTTCCAGCCCCAGCACCCAGATTTGGTGAGGAATTTCAACTAGCGTCTTTAACCTCCAAACCTTGATGCCATCCTCAATAAAGAAACCAGCTCCCTTTGCTCTATTCCCGATAATGTCCTCATTTTCAGAATAGATGAGAGGCTGATATCGGTCTGAAGTTAGCACGTAAACCTCATGCCCCAGTTTGGATTGCTCACGGGGCAAAAATGTCTCCTGATAGCCAAGCTGTGGCTGGAAGTAATCTATAACATGTATGATTTTCATTCCTTGACACCTACGACTACAATGTCGACACCTAAAAGTGAACCCCGTATCTTCCTTGGTCTGGTGAAAATACCACTATTGGTGATGTTCACGACCTTGAATCCTTCATCCCGGAAGAGCTTTTGGAAGGATGCTTTGGTAAAATAGTACCGGTGATCACCGTCCCAACCTTCTATGTTATTAGCCATAGCCGTGTGGGTACCGCTTCTGCCATTGCCAGGCACTATTAATGATGTCCTCAATCTCAGAAAACTCAGGCTCCCATCCCAGTTCAGATTTAGCCAGCGCGGCATCTGCTACCAGTACAGCCGGGTCACCCTGCCGACGCGGTTGGATAGTAATCGGGATCTGGGCACCGGTTATCTTCCTTGCCGCTTCAATTACCTCAAATACCGAGAAACCGCTGCCGTTCCCTAAATTATAAATACTGTGGCTGGCATTTCCCTCTAGGTGTTTCAGGGCAAGAATATGGGCTCTGGCAACATCTATCACGTGAATGTAATCGCGTACGCAGCTACCATCTTGAGTTGGGTAATCATTGCCAAACACTGGAAGTTGCGCTGCATGTCCCAGAGCCACTTTGAGAATGTTAGGAACAAGGTGGGTCTCGGGACAATGGTCTTCACCAAAGCGCTGGCTGGCCCCCCCGACATTAAAGTACCTCATTGAGATGAACTTAAGCCCATAAGCTCCTCTATACCAATGCAGTATCCTCTCGAACATTAGTTTCGATTCGCCGTAGGGGTTGATCGGATTTGTAGGGTGCTGCTCTTCAATTGGGGTCTGCTCAGGGTTGCCATATACTGCCGCCGTAGATGAGAAGACCAATTTATAGACGCCGTGGTCTAGCATAATGTCAATCAAATTGATGCCCTTCCCAACATTATTGTGGATAGTCTCTCTAGGATTGGTCATAGACTGAGCCACAAGTGAATCTGCAGCCAGATGTAACACTGCGTCTATCTCATGTTCATCAAATATGGTATGCAATGCTCGTGAATCTGCTAAATCCGCCTCGATAAATGTAGCTTCTGGGGCGATAGCCTCCCTGTGGCCCTGCTTCAAGTTATCCACCACGATAACCGAGTGGCCACCCGTAATGAGTTGTTCGGTTACTATGCTTCCGATATACCCCGCTCCCCCTGTTACCAGCATGTTCACGCTGCTGCTCCTTTTTGTGCATTGGCATAGATTCGCTCCATTCGCTCCGCTATGCTAGCCCAATTAAATCGGTTCTTGACTATGTCCCGTCCATTCGCCCCAAACTGCTCTGCCAGGCCTCTATTAACTAAGATAGTGGTGATCGCCTTCGTTAATTTTTTCTCATCATAAGGGGTGACATATCCAACCTGGCCATCAAGCCAATCCAGGTGATCCCATCTTTCAGTAGTAACTATCGGAGTTCCGGTAGCGCAAGCCTCCATAAAGGTTACCGGGAAGCCATAAAAGGAGGGGGTGACGAATATATCGGCATCAACATAAGCTTCCAGCTTGTCGCGCCCATAGACCGGGCCAGTCAGCAGAACCTTTTCCTCAACATGGAGTTCCTTGATCAACCTTTTCAATGCTGGCAGGTAGCCATCATCCGGGCCCACAATTACAAGCTTAGCAACACTGACCTCTTCTGATAGTCTAACGAAGGCTCTTGTCAAAAGGTCAATTCCCTTTGTTTGATGTATTCTGCCCAGATAAAGGATAATCCTCTCATTATCGTCCAAGCCATACTTTCGTCTAAATTCCCCTCCTTGGGGCAGATTTTCATATTCAGAAAGGTCGATGCCATTGGGCACAATCTCAATTTTGTCGCTGCTCACGCCCATGCCTTTGTATTGCTCGGCTTCCGTCTGAGTGAGCGCAATCACCTTTGCTGCATCTGTTAGAATCCTGTAGCCCCATAACTTATCAAAAATCCTCTTCAGCCATCCTTTCTGGAAGAAAGTAACCAGTGAGCCATGAGCCTGCAAGATATAAGGGATTTGATATTTTTTGGAATAACTACGAATAAACGCGTTCTGGATCACTCTATACTCATGAATATGAATTATGTCATATCCCTTTATATCGTCTGCTGCTAAAGCCATTCCTATCGGAGAAGAAATATTATACTTATACGCAAGGCTATTGCTAAAATTCTTAAATCGCCTCACCTCTATGCCGTCTATTGTCTCCGTACGCTGTGCTATCCTGCTTCTTGCGTTGAGGGCATCAGTAGTCCAGACGGCTACTTCGTGTCCTCTTTTGACTAATTGTTTTGATAACTCATAACATACTGGCAACGGCCCCCCGAAGTCCCAAGCAGGGACAAAGTAAGGTATTACTTGCAGGATTTTCATAATGTGCTAAGGCTCTGCACTCGCCTAGTATTCTCCCAGGTTGCTACGAACTACCCCTGCACGTTTCTCTCATCGGTTTCAAACTTAATTTGCGGCTGGTGATAGAAAATGTGTGCGCACCTTTCCTTAGGCATTTCCTTGAATAGCTTTGCTTGGTCATCCACCCTTTATTTCCCTCGTTTCAAGAGTCTACGAGTTCGAAAACTGGCGTTGCCCTTCGTACCACTCGATGGTTCGCTTGAGGCCGTCTCTCAACTCAGTCTTCGCCTCAAACCCAAACTCCAGTTTTGCCTTGCTTGTATCTAGACACCGCCTAGGTTGCCCATTTGGCTTAGTGGTGTCCCACCTCACCTCGCCGTCAAATCCAGCGAGTTCACATATCAACTGTACGAGACTTTTGATTGATATTTCAAACCCAGCTCCAAGGTTAACCGGGTCAGGCTTGTTATATTTCTCTGTTGCCAGCACAATGCCTTCAGCAGCATCTTCCACGTAGAGGAACTCTCGAGTGGGCGTTCCTGTCCCCCACACTGTAATATGCCTTTCTCCCTTGCCTTTAGCATCGGAAACCTTTTTTATCAGTGCAGGGATAACATGTGAAGATGTGGGATCGAAGTTATCTCCAGGTCCGTATAGATTTACCGGCAAAAGGTATATGGAATTGAAATGGTATTGCTGCCTGTAGGCCTGGGACTGAACTAAGAGCATCTTCTTTGCCAGTCCATAGGGAGCGTTGGTTTCCTCAGGATAACCATTCCAGAGCTCTTCCTCTTTGAAAGGAACATGGGTGAACTTGGGGTACGCACAAATAGTTCCGATGGCAATAAATTTTACTAACCCAAAGAGCCTCCCCTGCTCCATCGTTTGAACGCCCATCATGAGATTGTCGTAGAAGAATTTGCCGGGGTTTTCTCTATTAGCGCCAATACCGCCAACTATAGCGGCAAGGTGAATAACAACATCAGGCTTAGAATCATGATAAAGTTTTTTCACCGCCTCCCTATCAACCAGATCATAATCCCTTTTTCTGGGGACAAACACGTTTTGACAGCCCCTTTCTCTGAGCTTCTTTACAACATGTGTCCCTAAAAAGCCGGCACCACCAGTTACAGTAATCTTCTTGTTGGCTAGCCAATTCACTCCATGCCCCCTAGAGTGTTGCTAAGCAAGGCTCTATCGCTCGCATTGAGTCCGTGTTTGGTAAGCGCTGCTCTTCCCTCACCTAACTGAGTTAACCCAACGGCTTCCATATCTGTGTCTATCATGATTCTCACCAACTCTCTGAAAGTAACCTTCGGTTCCCACCCTAATTTTGCTTTCGCTTTACCAGAATCTGCGAGTAACAATTCTGCTTCAGTAGGCCTAAAGTATCGCGGGTCGATTCTCACGTATTCCTCCCAATTCAGTCCCACATACTTGAAAGCTTCTTCGAGAAACTCTTTTACCGACCTACACTCTCCAGTTCCGATTACGAAGTCGTCGGGCTTATCCTGTTGTAGCATCAGCCACATCGCCTCCACATACTCTGGGGCGTATCCCCAATCTCTTTTGGCTTCTAGGTTGCCAAGATAGAGATAGCGCTGTCTGCCAGCCAAAATTTGGGCGATGGCTCTGGTTATTTTCCTGGTTACGAATGTTTGCCCTCGCCTAGGCGATTCATGGTTGAATAGGATGCCATTACAAGCAAATAAGTTATAGCCTTCACGATAATTTACTATCATCCAGTAAGCATATACTTTGGCTGCCGCGTAGGGACTCCTGGGGTAAAAAGGGGTATTCTCGTTTTGAGGGGGAGGAGCACTTCCAAACATCTCACTGCTCGATGCTTGATAGAGTTTGGCCTTTAGTCCACTTTTCCTTATAGCTTCCAAAATTCTGGTAGTGCCAAGGGCCGTGATACTCCCAGTATATTCTGGCATGTCAAAGCTAACCCTTACATGACTCTGAGCTCCTAAATTATAGATTTCATCTGGCTGAATGTTATAAATGAGATTGGTCAATTGGGAACCATCTGAGAGGTCTCCGTAGTAGAGAAAAAGCTTTGCTCCTGGCTCATGAGGATCGACATATAAATGATCTATTCGAGAGGTACTAAAGGTACTTGCCCTTCGAATAAGCCCATGTACTTCATATCCTTTGGCCAGAAGCAGTTCCGCCAAATAAGAGCCATCTTGACCTGTGATGCCAGTAATGAATGCCTTCTTCATTCCAGACTTTGCCTTAGTCATTATCATACACCTACACAAATGGAGGCAATGCCTTCCAACAAGTTAATAATTGCGTTACTCATATTATAGTATAAGTTTCCCTCCTTTAGCTCTAAGGTGAGCAACGAAGTCTGAGACAGAATAGACGAGGATGACTAAGAGACAGCTCAAGTATTGTAGTGGAACAAGAAAATTTCGCCCCTCTGAACTCGCATATTTTCTGGCAATCCTTAGGGCTTGTCTAGCCTGGCTCACAAAACTTACCGAACTCTTTGAATAAGGGCTCACACGAAACCTTGCCAGATAATCATCAATGAATCCTGGGTTGTGTTTGGCTGCGGCTCTTAGCCAGTATTCATAGTCCATTGCTAAATGTTCATTAACATCAAAGAACCCTATTTCATTGACTAGGTCTTTGCGCCAAAAGACTGCCGGTTGAGGAATAAAATCCATGATCAAAAGCTTATTATAGCTGTATCTGCTTTGCCAAAAATTCTTATACCAAGTTATTGGTCTACGTATTTCTAAACCATTCTCGCCTATAATCTTACATTTTCCATATACCCACATAATGTTAGGGTTTTTGTAAAAAAAATCTGCAACTTTTCGAAAGCAATCTCCTTCATAGACATCGTCAGCACAAATATAAGAAATGATATCTCCGCTAGCTAGTTTAAGGCCCTTGTTAATTGCATCGGATTGCCCTTTATCCTCTTCAGACATCCATATAATTTGCTCTTCATATCTCTTAAGTATATCAAGCGTTCCATCATTCGACCCACCATCCACTACTATACATTCAGTATTTAAATAACCTTGATTAAGTATGCTCTGAAGCGTTTCCTCAATGAATTTAGCCATATTATAACTAGGTATTATGATTGAGATTTTGGGTTCGCTCACTCTTTTATGCAAAGTCTATCAAGTCTCCTCAACTTCGTATATTAAGCATCTGCCTTTAATTTCATGAGCTTTTATCGCCAGCGTCGGTTGCTCTTGAGATTACTATTAAATATACAGTTTTAATGCTTTGGGGGCAAGTCTTGTAGTCTCTAGAGTTTGTTGAGTTTGTTGGGTGTCAATATAGTCAATAAGTCGAGAGTCAATGCTGTTTCAATTTAGTAACTGCTTGCAAAAGGACTGATTGATTTAAACATGCCAGTTAATATAAGATAAAGGAACATTAGAATGAAAGCTAGACGAGATAGCGACCTTTGGCTCATTGATATAGTGACCATCCTCCTCATTGTGGTCATCGCATTTTTCCCTTCTACGATAGCTCGGGTTATCCTGGGACTTCCGTTCCTGCTCTTCTTCCCGGGATATACTTTGATGGCAGCGCTATTTCCTAAGAAGGGTAGTTTAGGTGGGGTTGAAAGGGTGGCTTTGAGCTTCGGGCTTTCTATCGCTGTGGTGCCGCTGATAGGGCTCATCTTGAATTATACTCCCTGGGGGATAAGGCTTTATCCCATCTTGATTTCACTGGTGGTGTTTATCTTAGCCACATCAGGTGTTGCCTGGTACCGCCGGGGAAGGCTTACCCCAGAGGAAAGATTCGAGGCGTCATTTAATATCAGGCTGCCTTCCTGGCGGGGGCAAAGCATGGCCGATAAGGTGCTGTCAGTGGTGCTGGTGGTGGCAATATCGGGGGCGATAGGTACTCTGGGATACGTGGTTGCTACACCAAAGGTCGGCGAAAGGTTCACCGAGTTCTATATCTTAGGCCCCGAGGGCGAGGCTGCGAACTATACCACGGAATTGAGTGTGGGCGAGGAAGGAAGAGTTATACTGGGGATAGTCAACCATGAGCAGGAGGAGGCGAGCTACACAGTGGAAGTGTGGATAGATGGAGAGAAGGCAAAGCTGAGGGTCGAAGGAGAGGACAAGGATGAAATAAGTGTTGGACTGGAGAATGAAGAGAAATGGGAGAAGGAAGTGGGCTTTGTGCCTCAAACTGCGGGCAAAAATCAAACTGTGGAATTTGTATTGTACAAAGACGGGAAACCCTATTTCGAAGAGCCATTATATCTTTGGATAGATGTTGAGGAAGCTGGATGACAATATATCTGTCTCTAATGTCGTGAACCTTTATCTCCAGCATCAGGTGCTTTTGAGGACCAGTTCAGCTTGGATTCACAGTTCTTTTGCTGTGGCTAGAACCTCTTTCAGGAAAGCTCTTTCCTTCATCTGCTCAAATTCAGATTGAGTATAAACCAGTGGCTCTATGGGCAGGGAGGTCAAATCAAAAATCTTATTTATACGCTGTGGCATCTTGTCCTCAAATTCGCCTATAATGATAAGGTCTATATCGCTACCCTCATTGAAGTCTCCTCTGGCGAAGGAGCCATAGAGATAGACCTTCTTTACCTTGTGCTTGGTCTTGAGGAGATGAGCGAATTCCTTTAATTGCCCATAAATTTTTTCACGGTCTTCAATATTAATTCGGCATAGTTTATACACTGGCTGGCATCCTCCTCTGAGTAATACTGAGCGGGAATTTCATTGCCGACCAAGCTGTCAGGATATCTGGTAGGAATATAATAGGTATCCAGAATCTTCCCTGCGCTAAGCAAATTGTGGAAATCCTTCCCATATCTTGAGCAATCTAAAACTAAATCTCTTATAGAGTGGGTTAGTACGGCTCGCAAGCCTTTAGAGTAAAGGAAAGCCTTCAGGGCCTTCTCAGCGGCTTGCTGGGATTGAAAACAGGCCCATTCGTAGTGTCCTGCTTTAGTACTGTCCCGGGCGCTTTCCAGGTCCTTTTCAGCTTGTCTCAGCCATCGATGCTCTTCCACGATATTACCATGGTAGCATAGTTAGTGGTCCTAATCTATAGTACTGGATTGGAAGAGGTTAACACAAGCAATGGGCTGATTTATGTCTTGGTTATTTTCGCCTAGTTAAGGAGTTCAGGATTATGCCGGTGAAGATGCTCAATATACCAGCGATAACGAGCAGAGCGGTGAGTACGGCGCTGCCTATGGCCAGGTCGCCTGTTGTGGCAGCTATATTAATCACCTTGATGCCGATGATGAGACCAGCCAGCAGTAAGATACCACCGGCCAGTCCGAAAAAGAACAAGGGTCTCCTCTGCGAAATCATGGTCATTACCCGAGCGAGAATGCCTACGCCGAGTCTTACCGGGTTGAGGGTCGAGCCATCTGTCGTATATATATTTGA
>Ga0315533_1000751_pt1 | contig 26714 bp, 33 predicted proteins | sample SalMarSW160130MG_FD_203081 | JGI IMG/M metagenome (GOLD analysis project Ga0315533, IMG submission 203081) | Salt marsh sediment microbial communities from the Plum Island Ecosystem LTER, Massachusetts, United States - Salt Marsh Sediment SW1601-30 ... | reverse complement strand
CTTTCCTATCTCAACTAGCCATATTCTACCTGTTGTCCTTCTCCATGGTTAACTCCTTTGACGAAGCGGCAGCTAAGCTTACCAACTTGAGCAGCGAGATAACCAGGGTTCTGGACTGGAACAAAGATGAGCTTATCAAGCTCAGCCAGAAGCTGAAAGATAAGAACGATTTCTACTACATAGCCAGAGGAATCAACTTTGCCATCGCCTCTGAAGGCGCCTTGAAGCTTAAGGAGATTTCCTATATCCATGCTGAAGGTATGCCCGCCGGGGAACTCAAGCATGGCACCTTAGCCCTCATCGAGTCTGGTACACCAGTAGTGGTGATTTGCCCCGCCGACTATACCTTTCTCGAAACCCTGAGCAATGCCATGGAGACTAAATCACGCGGCGCCTATATTATCGGTGTCTCCGACAAGGAAAGCGACATTTATGATTCCTGGGTCAAGATTCCCGCAGTTGATGAGTTACTCTATCCTATGGTCGCCGTAGTTCCTCTTCAGCTCCTGGCTTATTATCTCGCTATCAATCGAGGATGCGACCCTGACAAACCCCGCAATCTGGCAAAATCGGTAACCGTGAAGTAGGCTCAGAGAGTTTGTAGAGTTGGTAGAGTTGGTCTGTGCAAATCGAAAGGTTTGAGGATATTAAAGCCTGGCAGGAAGCAAGAGTCCTGGTGAAGATAATCTATGATGCCATAAAATCTAATAAGAACTTCACTGGCGATTACAAATTCAGAGGGCAAATTCACAGTGCAGCGGTTTCAGTGATGTCTAATATATAAGGAACCCAAATGACTCAAAAAACTCAACAAACTGAAGTGAGGGTCCTGGCTGGCATAGCTGCCTATAATGAAGCAAGATATGTCGGAAGCATAGTTCTCCAGGCAAGGCAATATGTGAACGAGGTCATAGTTGTTGACGATGGAAGCACAGATAACACCGCCAGGGTTGCCGAGCTTGCCGGTGCCACCGTAATCCGCCATGCCCAAAATAGAGGCAAAGGAGCAGCCATTCAGAGCATACTGGCCGAGGCCAAGAAGAGAAATCCCGATGTCCTGGTTCTCTTAGATGCTGATTCCCAGCATGACCCTAACGAGATTCCCGTTCTCATCAAACCCATCTCGAAGGGTTTCGACCTCGTCATCGGCTCCAGAGAGGCCCAGAATGATAAGACTCCCCGTTACCGCCGCATCGGGCGAAAAGTCCTTTTACACTCAGCCCGGCTCGCTTCGAAAGCCAATATCTCTGATTCCGAGTCCGGCTTCCGAGCCCTTTCACCAAAGGCAATAAACGACCTTGAATTGAAAGCGCATGGATTCGCCATAGAATCAGAGATGATAACCAGCGCCGCCGATAAAAACCTCAAGATAACCGAGGTGCCAATCTCAAACATATATACCAAAGACGGCTCGACCCTCAACCCGATAAGACATGGCATAGATGTTCTCAGTCGGGTAATAGTCATGATTTCGCAGAGGAGGCCACTGTTCTTCTTCGGACTGGCAGGTGGTATCTTACTGGTGGCTGGCCTCATCATCGGCTTCAAGGTGCTTTATATAGCTACCACAACAGGCGAGCACGCCATAGGCCACACTATACTGACCACTCTGTTCATTATCGCTGGTATATCGAGCATCTTCACCGGCATAATCCTGAACGCCTTAAGCAGGCGAAAGTAACTATGGCATAATCAACCCATTAAGAAGGAAAGAGCGTTATCCCAGCCTCAAAAGCCTCGTCAGTACCCGCTCCGCAAAGTTAGCCACAAGGTTCTTTGTACCCTCCCTGAGCCGGAGGGAGACAGAAAGAGAGGGGGAATTCACTTACCTGAGCTGTCTCCCCTTGAGAGAAGGATGTCTCTTATGAAGTCTCGCGGCGGACCATAACAATTGTGCTATATTATTAATATGGAAGAACAAAGGTGGCTAAGACAAGCCGAGAAAGACCTGGAAAGTGCCCGAGACAGTAGCAAAGCTAAGCACTATGAGTGGGCTTGTTTTCAATCGCAGCAAGCCGCAGAAAAAGCCCTAAAGGCTTTCCTCTACTCTAAGGGCTTGCGAGCCATATTAACCCACTCTATAAGAGACCTAGTCTTAGATTGTTCCAAATATGAGAAGGATTTCAGCAATTTGCTTAGCCAGGGGAAGACTCTGGATAGCTATTATATCCCTACAAGATACCCCAACAGCTTGGTAGGCAACGAAATTCCCGCTCAATACTACTCAGAGGAGGATGCTAGCCAGTGCATAAATTATGCCGGGTTAATCTTGAGGACCGCGAAAAAATTTATGAGCAGTTGAGGCAATTTGCCCGTCTCCTCAAGACCAAACACAAAGTAAAGAAGGTTTATCTTTATGGTTCCTTCGCCAGAGGAGATTTCAACGAAGGCAGCGATATAGACCTTATCATAGTAGGCGAATTTGACGGCAAGATGCCCCAGCGTATAAACAAGATCCTTGACTTGACTTCCTTACCGGTAGAGCCATTAGTTTACAGCGAAGCAGAATTTGAGCAGATGAAGGAAAGGGCCTTCCTTAAAGAAGTCCTAGCCACAGCGAAAGAACTATAGGGATGGACGCTCTGGTTGTTAACCACACCGATGAATGAGAAGCAGTGAAGGAAATCCGCTATTCAAAGCATTTACAGATCAAGCTTGCATTGAGAAACATGCCCGGAGAGCTTGCGACAGATATCTATCGGGACGCCTACGAGAGATTTAGTGATAAACAAACTGGTTACATGGTAGCTGTTAAGCGAGTCCAGATTTATGGACATCAGCGCGAAGTTATGATAGCTTATGAAGAAGAAGGTGAAACAGTGGTTATCATAACTGTGCATCCCTTAAAGAAGGCGCAAAAAGAGAACCGAATTGCTACTGGAAGGTGGGTGAAACTATGAAGCAAGGGCTTAAAGTGTTCTATGATGAAGAGCAAGACGTCTTGTACATAGCCAAAGAGGGCCAGGAACAAGAATTTGTAGAGGTCCAGCCTGGAATTAACATTGAGCTTGACGGAAATAGGCAAGTTGTTGGGGTGGAGATCATCAAAGCCTCCGAAGTACTGAAAGAGGTTATTGAGCCTGTGCGTCGCAAGATAAAGGTGTGAAGCGACGGGGCTTGAACGGCTTGCATTTCAGGCAATCCCTGCTGAATGTGCGTTGACTTGTTCGGTTGCCAGCTTAAGCTGAAGCGCAAAATGCCAAGGGAATCCAACCGCCCCAGCATACTCTACGAACTCCACAAACCCAATGACACCCTCCCCTTGCCTCTACCACACTAAAGCTGTATATTAGTTATCGTAGCATGCCAGCTTGTGGAAACATCTGATGATAGAAATGAAGGTTCGTGAAATCAATAGCAAGAACATAGAGACATGAACAAGGTTCTCATCATAACCTATCACTTTCCGCCTCGCCCCACCGTAGCTAGCTTGCGCCCGTTGGGTCTTGCCATGTACCTACCGGAATTCGGTTGGGAGGCGGTGATTTTGACAGCGGCTCTGCCCGGCAAGCCCGATCCGCACTTTAAAGTTATCGAGACGCAACACCGTGATTCCCTGGCTCTTGGCTGGGGTAGAAGACTATTCAAGCTTGACCCTGAGCAGACCTTGATGGCGCAGATAGCTGAGCTCAAGAGAAAATTACGAATCAGGTCGGAGAGGTCACCTTTAGACCTCCTGCTGGCAGCCATCGGGGAAATCACTGCCTATCCCGACCCCCAGAAGGGATGGCGTGCTTATGCTATTGAAGCTGGCAAGGATATCCTGCAGCGGCAGCCTGTAGACGCAATAATCAGCACCTCGCCCCCGGTGACCAGCCACATTATCGCCAAAGAGCTAAAAGAGGAATTTAAAATCCCCTGGGTTGCCGATTTCCGTGACCTCTGGACACAAAACTATTATTACCCATATAGCCCACTGCGCAGGAGGATTGAGAGAAAGCTGGAACTGAAAACACTATCCGCGGCTGATGTGCTGGTAGCAATATCCCAGCCTGCGGCGGATGATTTACGCAGCCTCCATAAGCAAAAGCCTGTGCATGACATTCCCAACGGATTTGACCCGGCGGAGGTAAACACCACCCCCGGAAATCTAACCGACAAATTCACCATCACCTACACAGGCAACCTTTACCCAGGTAAACAAAGCCCGGAGCCTCTTTTTGCTGCTTTGCGTGACTTGATTACTGAGGGAAGCATGGATGCCAGCGATATAGAAGTGAGATTCTACGGACCTCAGGCAGGCTGGATAGATAAGCAAGCGGAACGTTATGGCTTGACGGACATAGTTAAACAGTTCGGCATGGTACCCAGGGAAATTGCCCTGAATAAGCAAAGGGAGTCGCAGTTACTCCTGTTACTAAAATGGAGCGATACTCAACAGCGGGGGGTCTATACAGCCAAAATCTTTGAATATTTGGCGGCCAGGAGGCCTGTACTTGCCATGGGTGGTTTTCCCGATGTGGTTGACCAGCTACTGGATGAGACCAAAGCCGGTGTCTCCGGGCAAACCGGGGAAGAAATAAAGACTTTGCTGCTACGACTCTATCAAGAATACAAGTTAACCGGCGCCGTAAGCTACAGCGGCAGTGAAGCTGAGACCAGTAAATACAGCCACAGGGAGATGGCAAAGAAGTTTGCCTCAATCCTCGATATCATTACCCGCTAAGCTGGCTCTCATTTTAAAGGCTTTTATAAAGTGCTATCAGTTTCTCTTCCTGTTTTTGCCAGTTATATTTAGTTATCGCCGCCTTTAACGCATTTCTGCCCAGCCTCTCCCTCAATTCAGGGTTATCCCGAAGCTTGATTATAGCTTCCTTCAACGCTTCCTCGGTATATTCTACTGCTAAGCCAACTTCTTCTTGCTCGGTTACCTCCCCGGAGTAAGTCCCCTTGGTGCAGATTATCGGCCTGCCGCAGACCATGGCTTCAAACAGTTTATTCGGCGTCCCGATGAGGCTGTTAGGGTCTCCAGGGTCGAACATACAAAATACGACGTCGGCTTTCATAGTCATGGGTATAACCTCATCAAAAGGGACTCTGCCCAAAAATGTAACATTGGAGGTTTTGGAGCATTCCTCCTTGAGAGCCTGGACATAGCCTGGATGACCAACGCCGCCGATAAGGCAACGGGCACCCGCCAGTTCTTTTGCCGCCCGAACAAGCATGAGGATTGCCCGCCCCTTGTGCAGGCTGCCGATATAAAGTAAGGTGAAGTTTTCGTTATCGGGAGGCTGATATTCCAGGCTTTGCAGTGGCTTGCAATTCATGATTATTGTAACTGACTTGTCTGTAATACGTTCCAAGTATCTCTTCTGGGGTTCGCAAACATTGATAATATTATCAACTCTCCTTATCAGCCGTTTTTCCAGCCATAAGAAGATGCGGGCCATCCTGGGCCCAAAAGTCCTGGCCATCATATAACCGTATATCTCATGAGCATCGTAGACTAAAGGCAACCCAAGCTTCCCTTTGAGCCTGGCGCCGATAGCCAGGGTATCGAGGTCATGACAGTGAATAACATCAAAGTGCTTTTCCTTGTTTAACATTAGAGCTTGGCGATAAGCCTGCCTCTGCCATAGTATCAGATTGAATCCGACCCATAAGGGCGAACCGAAACGATATCGTTTTGGCAATAGTTTGGTTCTCAGCCGAAAAACCTTAATGCCATCCCAATTTTGCCTCGAAGGATTCTGCTTCTCTCTATCCCAGGCAATGACGGTAACTTCATAACCAGCCTGGATAAGCGATTTAGCTTCACCATAGACGCGTGGGTCACTGATAAACGGATTGGAAACGAACATCAATACTTGCATGTCAATCTTCGTCTGTTAGTTTATCAGATTTCTGTTGTGTGCCATGCTGGCTGCTGGTAATTGCATTTAAATGCTTATTCACTAATTACTGTACTGCAATGCCTCTACCTGCCACAGTATCAAGTGGAATACGAGATTGCTTGTACGGCCACAGTAGCTCCAAATGTTAGATGACTTGGCAGTTAAAGTCCATTTGGTTTACATCTGAGACCTGAGCCCTATACTAGACCCCTTGGCATTTTACCTCTACAGCACTTGTAGTAGCCACCGTGGCTGTAGAGACGAAGCTGCTTGAAAGCATTGTGGCCGAAATACCCACCATCGCCAGCGATTTCCCAGAGATAGCCAAGATCATAACCAAAATGGGTCTAAAATGGGGTCACCTCTATTTTTTTCTGCGCCCCGACACTGCGAGATTAAGGACGAATTCTTGAAACATGCTGATTAGCTGGTTAAAAATCAGTGGCTACTCACAAGGGCTTTGGCGTTTAGAGCATCACAATTTTCCAGAGTATGGGGAGAATAAAGCCTCTGAGGGGTATCACAGGCTACACCACCAGCAACTGTTTGTGCTATATTCTATCACAGAAGAAAGCCACTTTTTAGAATATGCTGAGAAATGGTATTCCTGTATACAACAATGACGATGATGCTTGAGGCAGGAATCAAATGAGGATTTGCTATGTTGCCAATGGTGCCAGCATTCATATGCAAAGATGGGTGAATTACTTCGCCAAGAAGGGGCACGAAGTCCACTTGATTAGCGGGAAGCTGGTGCCTGGCTATGGTGAGAACATTCATGTGCATTTGTTAACTAGACTTTCTCCCAAAACATGGATAGTGTCTCGATATCTCAGTGCCTTACTCTCGATTTTTCAAACCCGACGCTTAATAAAAAAGATAAAACCAGATATAGTAGATGGGCACTACATCACTGTCTACGGTTTTCTAGCTGCTTGCTCCGGGTTCCATCCGTTGGTTGTTACTGCTTGGGGCAGTGATGTATTAGTTCAGCCAAAGCAAAGTCAGCTTATGAGATTTACAGCCAAGCACGCCCTGAAGAAAGCAGATATAATAATATGCCTATTCCCTATTGATGTTGCAAAAGAGCAAATCACCGAATTGGGAATTGACTCAAATAAGATAAGGACACTCCTGCTCGGCGTTGATACGGCAGAGTTCAATCCATCCCACCGTGATGAGAAAATCAGGCGAACTCTGGGTATAGAGAGTTCACAACCTATAGTGATAAGTACTAGGGCTCTTGCCCCAATTTATAATGTGGAAACATTGGTTAAAGCTATATCCCTCGTTTTAGCGGAAGTACCACAGGCAGAGTTTGTCATCGCTGGTACGGGAGAACAACAGGGTTATCTAAAGGAATTAGTACATGATCTGGGAGTATCAAATAATACGAAGTTTATCGGCTGGGTTCCACGAACAGAGTTACCAAAATATTTGTCTTCAGCAGATATTTATGTATCTACTTCGCTTTCTGACGGCACTTCAAATAGTCTGTTGGAGGCAATGGCATGTGAATTGGCCCCGGTAGTTACTGATATACCGGCCAATCGCCCATGGATTATTGATGGAGAGAATGGTTTTCTATTTCCAACAAGAGACTATGAAAGACTGGCTGCAAAGATTATCAACCTGCTACACAACCAGGAGACGAGAGAGGACTTTGGCAGAACGAGCCGCGAAATAGTCCAAAAGAAGGCGGAACAGCAGACCGAAATGGAAAAAATGGATAGTATTTATGCCAAATTAATTAAAGGAGGGTAGACAATGAAGATGCTGATAACCGGTGGAGCTGGCTTCATAGGTAGCCATCTATGTGAGAAATATACCAAAGATGGACACACTGTGATTTGCCTGGATAATTTTATGAATGGAAACCTGATAAATATCAGACATTTGCTAAATTACCGAAATTTTAAGTTGATAAATGGCGATGTCAGGGATTTCGACTTACTGGAAAAGATTATGCCTGGTGTGGATGTTGTGTTTCATCTAGCAGCACAAATTCATGTAGACAGGTCTATAGTTGAGCCTAAGCTCACATACGAGGTGAATGTGCTGGGAACACAGAATATTTTGGAAGCAGCCAGGATGTATGATGTTAGGAAGGTAATTCATACTTCCACAAGTGAGGTATATGGCTCTGCCCAGTATGTTCCGATGGATGAAAGTCACCCCTTAGATGCTCCTCATCCTTATGGGGCGAGTAAAATTGCCGCTGATAGAATGTGCTATGCCTATATTCAAACCTATGGCATGGATATATGCATCATGAGACCTTTCAATACCTTTGGACCAAAGCAAAAGGATTCTGGCTATGGTGGCGCCATTTCCATTTTTGTGAAGAGAGTCCTAGGTGGAATGCCACCCATAATCTACGGTGATGGAAGCCAGACAAGGGATTACACTTATATAGAAGATACGATTAGCGCATTTGATTCAATTCTAAAACAGGACAAGCCAATAAGAGAGCCAATTAACTTTGGCACCGGCAGAGAGGTCAGCATCGTTGATTTAGCAAACAAGACTATAAAACTATGTGGTAAGGAAGGTAAAATAAAGCCAGTTCACGTAGACCCAAGACCTGGTGAAGTTCAGAGGTTATTAGCTAAAACTGCGAAAGCCAAAGAACTTTTGGGGTGGGAGCCTAAATACACACTTGAGGATGGTTTAACAGGGTTTATTGATTGGTATAGAAATTATAAGTCTGAAGAATGGGCTAAACCGAGTTAAAATGAGAGACACATTTCTACCTTACCTCCAGCCTTCTATCGGCGAAGAAGAGATACAAGAGGTAGCAGCTACTCTAAAGTCCGGCTGGCTTACCATGGATCCCAAAACAATAATACTTGAGGACCAAATAGCCAAATATGTTGGTGCAAAACATGCAATCGCACTCAATTCCTGCACCGCTGCCCTCCATTTATCGTTTTTTAACGCTCTGGAGGTTCGGAGGTGAGATGAAGTTATAATTACTTCTTAGAACAAGAGCAGAGTAAAAATGAAAATATTAATCACTGGCGGGGCTGGCTTTATCGGTTCAAGCATAGCTACGGCGTTAGCTAAGAAGAATCATAAGCTTATCATTTACGATATAGACACCCAAGATACAAAAATAGACAACATCGAACATATCAAAGGGGACATATTTAATGCACTTCATCTCACTAATATTCTAAAGGAATGTGATAGTGTCATTCACTTAGTAGGCTCATCGGAAGCCAGAACACCACAGAAGCGCCCTCAAATGAGTTTTGACTTAAATATTCGCAGCTTACAGGTCTTGCTTGAAGCAATGAGGAATACCGGTGTTCCCAGGCTAATTCTGTCATCTTCATCAGCTGTATATGGCATTGTTGACCAGTCACCAGTAAGTGAGAAGACTGCCCCAAAACCTACCAATATTTATGGCTATCACAAATATATGGCTGAACAGCTAGCTGAAGCTTACAGTGTGAATTATGACATGCACATAACTATTCTACGGCTGTTCAATGTTTGTGGGATAGGGGGACATGGGATATTGAATATCCTGCTTGAGAAGGCAAGCAAAGGTGAGTCTGTTAAGCTATACGGGGAGAACCAGAAAAGAGACTTTATCCATGTGTCGGATGTTGCTGATGCCTTTGCCAATATTCTGCAACTTGACCGTGAGTTTGAACTCTATAATGTTGGCACTGGAGTAGGGAGAAGCATCGAGGACATAGCCAATCTAGTCAAGGAACGCTTCCCTAATTTATCTGTCGAGCATAGCGAATATAAGGGTATCCTCTACGACTTTGTTGCCGATATAACTAAGTTTAGGGATACTACAAGTTTTAATCCCGATAGAAGCGATGATAAGCTTAGAGAAGTAGTACGAAATTGGAAAAGCTACATAAAGTAAAATCAGTGGCCATTGTGGGTGCTGGTGGCTTTGGTGGGGAGGTTCTTGAGATATTCAAGGATCAAAATAAAATAGAAAAACAGTGGGATATTGCTGGCTTTATTGATGATGACAAGCGTTTACACGGGGAAAGGAATTTGAGTTATTCGGGAATAACCAAATACAGAGTGCAGTACACAGCAGGCTATACCAATTATTTCCGTTCGGGAAGAAGAAACTATGGGAAGAACGAGTTAATGTACGTATCTGCTACGATAAGCGCCATGATAAGGCAACAGTGAAGATCAGCTCTAGGGGTATGCACATATTGGGGCATGGTATACAGGAATGGTTAAGAGGAAGGGGCAAGAGAGTAGAATGGAGACAAGGCATAGATATGCGATGTTAGTATAGAAAAATTCCGCCAAATAAACGAAGAAGAGGCACTGAATTATTTTGAAAGCAAGCGAATTTGGCTATGAGCCCAAATATAGTTTAGACAGAGGGTTAAAAGAAACCATCGGGAATCTATGATAATTTCACATGGCAGGTATCCTCTATGCTGGATAGCAGACCGGCTAACAGTGGCACTACCATGGCACGTAGGAAGTCCATAGAAAAAGGTTAGGTAGCAGGCGGTCTAGATGACGCCCATCAAAAACCAAGTACCTAATAATCTGGATAATGTTATTGACATTTCGGGACTTGCTATGGGGGTTGCCGAGGTATGTATAAACTACAGCATGAACTAAGCCAGACTTTTGCCCGTTTTTCTCCAGTTTAGCTCTCAGTTCTTGAAAGTTACATATCTCGCCATTTACGCTCAGCCACACAGTGCCCTCTTCATTCGATATCGGCTGCTTGCCTCTTTCGCTCAAATCAATAATGCTCAGCCTAGCATGACCCAATGAGATATCATCCGTATAAATGCCGCTGTCATCAGGCCCCCTATGCCCAAGGGTAGCAACCATTCTTGCCACCAAGGCTTCGTCACTTGTGTAGGATATGCCGCAAATACTACACATACTGTTTGTCTAGACTTCATAAACACTGTAGCACCCAGCATTGAACAGCATTTTATCTGGGGACAAGTGCAACAACTCAGGTGACACGTAATCAGCAGTAACTATGATATGTGAAACACCATACTCCGTGACAAAGAATTCCAGCGGCTGCCGAAAAACAGGCCAGAAAGGCTCCACCGCGCTGAAATTATCGCTGTGCGTACCCCATAATACTCTTTTCCGACAGTGATAGGCAATCGTATCTGCCAGATTTACCGGTATGGACATAATTACGCTGACTTTGTCGTTTGTCTTCAAAAATGCAGACGCCTTGGATAAGTTGCTATCCATTGATGGGTTACCCCAGCTAGCGGACGACTCAAATCTATAGACTCGCAGAATAATCCATACAGATGCAAGGATAGTTGCAGCCAACAGCGGGTAGAAGTAGTAATCAACATCCCATCCATAGTAGAGAGACGTTATTGCCAGATAGGAGATGGGGAAAGCCACCATTCTCAGGTATTTATATCCTTCTCCGTAGAACCTGAACCGGGGAATTAACAGAGTCAGGATTGCCAGAACATAAGTCAGAATAACCCACCACAGCATCTGTCTATCAAACAGGGATAGCTGGCTGTGATGAAGTAGAGGAAAGACCAGCAGGATAACATATATATTCACTCCCAGGGACCGGATTTTCCGATAGAAGCCTTTGACCCCCTTCTGAAAAACCCTTTGGGAATCATCTCTGTTTTCATCTCCATATATAGGTGAGCTATATACCTGATGTGCGCCCAGATTCCTCCAGTTTCTGTTCCAGAATCGCAAGATGTCATATTGGCCTTTCAACACCTTAAGGAATAATCCTCCTGAGAGGATTAAAGTTGCCGCTACAATGCCCAACATGACCAGGATATAAATAGGATTCCAGAATACCAAAGACATCAATGGTAGAACAAAATACAGAAGCTGGGCACTCATTTTATGGGTCATAAGCAAGCAGGCTCCGAACACAAGGCAGGCTCCGAGGGCATACAAGTTGTGATAATTAACAAAGGCAAACGTACTCAGAACAGTAGTAATTAGAAAGAAACAGCCAAGTTGACGTGAATTGAGGCTGGAACACTGTGCTATTACCGCCGGGGTCAATGCATATAGAAAGCCAGCAAGTATCGCTGCCACCATATTTCCAGTCACCAGACAGGTTATTATATACAAGCAAGCTAGAATTAAGCCGTCAACCGCTGGTGATACCGCCCAGTAGTATTTTTCCACGAATCTCTTAGGGAATACAGAGAGAAGAACGATGAAGCCGGGTGGGTACCATTGTTCTTGAATGTCCAGCAAGAAATAATGAGGCAGAGTAATGGGGAGTCTCCTTTTCCTTCTGAATTCTTCCGTACACAGCAAATAGTAGTACGCATCGCAGCCTCGATAGCGATTCTTCCAAATAGGCTTAACTCGTACAAAAAAGGCAAAAATAATCAGCAGGATGCCAGCTGAGATAACAAAGAATAGATTCACAATAGCACCTTATATCAGAATAGAATAAACTCGCTTTATCATCTGGCGAACAAAAGCTGGCATATCAATTGAATCCAGGATAGCCAGCGATTCCATGTTGAAAATTGTAGACCTTTTTGCTACCAGGATTGAGATAATTATAACCACCACCAGAAAAATAGCTTGATATGCCAGACCATGTATGAAAACCGAGCCGGCAAAGCTGATGACGGCTGGAAACAACCAAGCGTAGCTGGTAAAGTCGTTTATTCTTAGCCGCTTATTTATCACAAGGCTATAGCCTATTGCGCCAAAAGCAAGGGCTACAGCAGTGGCGATCGCTCCTCCCTTTATCCCCAGGAGCGGAATTAGTAAAACGTCCAAGCCGAGGTTCATTGTTGCCATAATAATGTTTATGACTGCCATCTCTTTTATCAAACCGTGAGCTGAAAGCACCGGAGAGTTGACTATAGCAATTATCTGAAAAGCTACTCCAAGAAGCAAGATATTGAAGGGAAAGACAGCTGCAGCATAATCAGCACCAAATAGCCAAGGAATCACGGGGGCAAGAACCATGAATACAGATATAACAAGCGCCCAGAGAAAGGCTATTTGCGAGGAGTAGACTCTTTTATACCACCTGATTGCGGATTCCGAGTTAGCCACTATCAGCGAGGTCATCAACGGAAACATCAGGCTTATTGATAGCATGGGAATCGCTATTAACTGTGCCTGAAGTCGGTAAGCCACATGATAGATACCTACAAAAGACAGCGGCATGAACACCCGTATAACAATCTGGTCAACATGGTGAACTACAACTCCTGATGTACTGCCAAAGAATAAAGGCCAGGCATAGGAGAAGCACCTCTTTATCCAGTCTCGAGAAAAGCATATCGGGGTTATATCCTTTCGCAGTAACCACAGCCCGATGATAGAGACAAGCAGGTGCCCGAGTATAAGCAAGCCGATTACCAGCTCTATGGATACAGGAATGGACATAAAATAAATAATTGCCAGAGCGGCAAGGAAGCTGCCGCTCAAAATCAGCGGCAGATAGGAGAAGTGCTTCATCTTCCCCATGGCCTGAAAAGCAACGGATATGTTCAAAGACAAGTTGCTAAGTAGAATATAGCCAAAAATTAAGTAGGAAGCGTCTTGGGAAATGCCGATATAGTCGCTCAGCCTGGCCCGGAATATAAAAATCAAAAAAAGGCAGATGGCAAACGCCGGTAGTAATATGCCATAGTTAGCCCAGAAGGTCTTCCGCACCGAGCCTTCGGTGATAAACTCCTCTCTGCCAAACCTGACAATAGACGCCGAAGTCCAGGTTGTCACTATAGCAATGATCGAGGCTACAGATATGAAAAGAACATAGCTACCATAATCTGCCGGCGATAGTATCCTTACTATCAAGAGCAAGCTGATAAAGCCTATGACGCTAGAACCAAGAGCTTTGCCCAGTACCAGATGGAGGTAATTGTAAAGGAAGGGTTTAGTATCCTCAATCATAATGCTGATTAGCTAGGCTTTTGCGCCAAAATGTGCTGCCTTGCCCCAAGCCACTTTATGAGTGGGAACTCTTTGTCCAGAATTAAGTCAGTCCACTTTATGAATAGCCGTACAAGATATCTCGTAAGACCTTGGCAATGTTTATCTCCGTATAAGATAAGCTGTTCATAAGGGAAACGCCAGAAATAAAGCATTGAAGTTCTATGCTTCAATATCTTGAACCCGCTCTCTTCAAATAAGTCTCTAAATTGTTTGGGCAAAAATGGACGGTGATACTGATGCGGGCTTTCATCAACTTGCCTTCTTATGAGTCCCATAAGCTGCTTGCGGCCACTTTGTTTTCTCAAATGAATCAGTAATACGAGGGGATAAAAATACATGATTGTATTCGGGACAGAGGCGATGACAATGCCGCCTGTCTTTAACACTCTGTTGATTTCTCTCATGGCTCTATCTAGACCAGGAAGGTGCTCCAAAACTTCAGTGGCTACAACTATATCAAATGTTGAAGCTTCAAAGGGTATGGAGTAAACATTACCTTGAAAGTAGAAAACATTGTTATCAAAATTTCCCAATTCTTTGGCATAATCTAGGCTGCTCTTTGAAATATCAAAAGCAGCTACAGGAGCATTAAAGGAAAGTAATGCTGTGAGGTAGCCCCGACCACAGCCAACCTCCAGAACTTTCTTTCCCTCCAAATATGCCTTTATAAGCTCAAAGTTAGTATTCTCTATCTTTGTAAGCGACCAATCACCGATAATCTTTCTGGCACCTCTAAATTGGTTGATTTTTTCATATAGTGCTTTAATATCATCAAATATTTCAAGGTCTCTGTCCTCAATTTCAGCATGCTCATCTTTTTGGGAGGGAAGCAAATTTAGAATGCCGTCCTTTTCTTCAAAACTACGATGACAATTCCTGCAGGATAAGCCCTCTTTATCGTCAATATGAATCCGGCTGTGGCAGTCAGGACATATTAGACGGTCAATTAGATAGTTCATTGCCGACCTGGCTGGTACATCATGTAATTTCCTGCGCTATTATTCCGGCGATTTTGCTACTTTTGAGAATGTGGTGCATTCTTGCGTATCACTTTCAAAAGCTCAGCTATCTCTTTTTCTGCCACCGTATGCGGATTATACTCAACATCAATCAAGTTCCTCGCATCCTTGCCTAGTTGACTCGCCAATCGTGGGTCTTTCACCAATCTCTTTATAGCTTCAGCGAGCTTCTCACAATTGCGATTCTCGACCAGCAGGCCGGTTTCACCATCTTTAACAAACTCGGCGTGCCATTCAACATCAAACGCGACTATCGCCTTACTCGCAGCTGCAGCTTCATAGATTACAAAGCCCGACATCGGAATGCAGACAGCAGTAGCAGTGCTTAGGCAGTATTTTATTATTTCGGTTGGTTGATAACCGAGAAAATAAACACTCTGTTCTTGCCTAAGCTCTGCCACCCTCTTTTCCATCTTAGTTTTGAGTGAGCCATCACCTATTAGCACAAATTGTACTTCAGGGCAATCCTTAGTTACCAATGGAATCGCTTCAATTAGTATATCAACCTGCTTATCACCTTCAAACCTCAACGCAGAAAGGACAATGGGCTTGTTCATATCAACGCCATTATTGCTCAAGATGACAGATTCATGGCAAGCGAAGTCAAAAAAATCGTCCTTCAGCATTAGGGGAATTACACATGTCTTTTCAGACGATACTCCAATGTTTATGACATAGTCTCTGGAGTATTCATTTGGGCAGATAACAATATCGGCGCACTTCAGAACTATTTCCTCTTCTTTTTCACTTAAGAACTTGGAATTGAACAGCGGGTATTGCCCGGCAAGTTCGTTAGATAGGCGATGATTGCCTCCTATTGAGACAACAAAGGGGATTCTAAGCAGCTTACCCACTATCAGACCGAGTAAGCTAGCATGATAAGGGCCTCTCCCCCGAATCAAGCAGACCCTGTTCCTTCGGGCTATCTGAGAAATCTGAATAAGAGCGAACAGCACATTTATTATCCATTTTATTACAGGTATCCGCCGCCAAATTATCTTAATAGCGTGGACTTTTATTGTCGGGTTCCCGAGACCTATATTCTTATCGTTTGGGTCAAAGCAAATATGGTGAACTGACTTGAAAAAATTAAGGGGGTTATACAACTGTTCAGCATATCCAAGGTTACCTTTTTTTGCCAAACTGGTTAAACTAGAATCAACTAAATTTATTATCTCTAGATTATTTTGGTTCATTATCTTGGTTTATTTAATGGCTAAACTCAGGCTCAGGAGAATGGCATATTTACCATTCGTAAAGCTTGAACATGGCATTTATCGCTGTAAAATTGGCACCCCATACCCAGAGCAAAGCCGGCATAACTCTAAATTTGCCTGGTCTGAGTTGACCTTCCTCCTGAACTCCCTGAATTTCTCACCGTTCCAGATTTCGCCAAAGTCCTGCTCTAAAATGTTCCCCATTACATACTCCCCTTGGGCATCACGACAACAGGGGACCACATCACCGTTCCACAAAACTGTGGTTGAGTAATACAACCATTCACAATGGTTGTGAGGAACTAAGTTAGGGCGCAGGATGCCCCTGTCGAAAGCTTTTCTATCATAGAGCCAGTATTTGTCGTCCCGGGGTAGGAATTCTCTCCCTTGCTCTATAGTCCGAACACAAGGGCTTATCACCGAGGCATCATCAACTCCAATTTCTTGAGCTAGTTTGAGAAAATCATCGACTTCATGCTCGTTGTGTTTCATGACAATAAAACCAGCAATGATTTTGGTCTTGCTTTCAGGATGCTTTCTTTTCTCCTCCACTGTGGCTGCCAGATTATCTAGGGTTTTCCTTAAATCGCCCCGGACTCTATATTTTTCATGGGTTTCCTGAGTTAAGCCACCGATTTGAAAGTTTACCTCGCCAATGCCGGACGCAATAATAGCTTTAGCATCAACAAAATGCCCGTTGGTGCAGGTGGAGACAAAGATGCCCTTTTGTGCCGCATAGCTTATCATTTCATAAGCGTTCTTGTTCAAGAATGGCTCACCCATGAAATAGAAAAGCAAGCTATTCGTATGCTCGCCTAGTTTATCTATGATTATTTTATAGTTATCGAAAGACATAGAGCCTTTCTCCCGATTGAGGATGCCAGCGCCGGTTTCACATACGGGGCACCTCAGGTCGCAGATGTTTGTCGGCTCAATTGTCAAACAAACCGGCCTTCCTAGAACTTTAGTGCTCTTCATAAAAGCCGAGCAACTACTCATCACCATCTCCTTGTATCCCTTGGGACGTGACAGCCCTTGCATGCCAGTAAGCAGCGTTATTTTCAGCACTCTTTCTAGCCCCTCGGGGATATGTTTCTTGAATGGTGAGTAAATTTTTGACAATGTTGAGTAAATGCTCATCTACTTGACTTTTCTTGGGAAATAATCGTATGTAACTTTCGCGCCGTCAACTACCACCTTACCAATCATTCGTCCCGGCACACCGGCAACAATCGAATAAGCCTCAAAATCCCGATATATTAAGCTACAGGCCCCTATAACTGAATGGTTACCGATGGTCACACCCTTAGTTATGACTGTCTGACTGCCAATGTGGCAACAGCTCCCGATCTTCACCGGCGCCCTTTCGTATTCTGCTTCGCCGCCGCTGACTGCCCATTTAGTAGTGTCATGAGTATAGATTTGCACCCCTGATGAAATACTACAGTAGTCACCTATTTCCAAACCACCGCTACCGTCAAGTAGGGTAAAAGGCCCAATCCAGGTGTGCTTGCCCACCTTCACATCTCCATATATATAACTGTTGTGATAAATGCTGGTTCCTTTACCGAAGCCCAACTGTTTTGCTCTTTCCCACCTGTCAAAGAGAAGTTCCTCAAAAGGCAAATCTCGGTTCCATTTTCGCTTCATACGCTCAGACAGAACTTTATATAATTGTCTGATTTCTTTAAGTATCTCAATATCTACTTCTTCCCAGACTTGTTTCTGCATTCTTTACTCCGGTTAACTTATTGTTAATTCCCCGTAAACTGCCTCAGCCACCACTCAAAGCTCAAGAGGGACCAGATAAACAGGCGATGGTTGAAATTTCCCGCAATGTGCTCTTCCAGACGCCGCTGAACATAGTCAGGGTTAAGATAGCTATAAATCCTTGCCTTTGGGTCTAACAGAAGTTTCCTTATGTATTCAATGCTCTCACCACGGAACCAAGAAGCGTCAGGGGCACTAAACCCTTGTTTTTCCCTTTCCAGAATCTCCTTTGGTATCAACTCGCGCATTGCCTGCCGCAGAATTTTCTTGCCATCCTTAGTCGTTTGATAGTACTTTCTGTGCTTCCCCGCCTCGTCTTCATCCATAGCCACAATCCGATCCAAATTGCTCAGCTTGAAGGACACCGGCAGCTTCAGAGCGAAGTCAACAAGGTCATTATCCAAGAAGGGTACCCGTGTCTCCAGTGAATGGGCCATGCTGATTTTATCTTCTACAACAAAAAGTCCATGGAGAAACGTCTTAATCTCAAAATACATTGATTTATTTATGTAATCCTCATTAGTCTTGGGGGCAACCTCACTTTTGGCGAATACTGAGCGAAAAATATCAAAAGTCGAATCTCCTTTGACCGCCTGGTGGACTTCCGGTTTAAAGAACGCCGGCTTATCTTCATCAGCCACTAACCGCTGCCAGTAATTATAGTAGTTGTGCAAATAGTCGTCTATGTCTTTGGGATTAATACCTCTGTAATACCTCCAGGGATAACCTCCGAATAGCTCGTCGCCACCCGCCCCAGAGAGAACGACTTTAACGAATTTCCCCGCCAGTCTGGTAATATAGTAGTTTGGGTACGACTGACCCATTCTCAGGTCTTCTAAATGCCATATAAGCTCAGGCATCACAGCTTCCATGTCACCAGCGTGAAGAACAACTTCATAGTGCTCTGTCTTCAGAAGATTGGCTAGAAATTCGGCATGTTCTCTTTCATCAAAACCAAGTTCCAAGCCTGAAGCTGAGGAAATGTCGAAGCCGCAGGTGAAGGTGGATATCCTACCAAGTTGTCTCCTCGCAATCGTTGTTATGCTGCCGGTATCCATTCCCCCGCTAAGGTAGCTACCTATAGGGACATCACTGACAAGCTGCCTAGCGACCGCCTGAGAAAAAAGACGGCGAATCTCTTCGGCCGCCTCGGCCTGCGATAAATGAAATCCCTCAGTGGAGAATTTATAGCCCCAGTATTTATTGATTTGTAGAGCGGTTTTTTGCTCAGAGCTGAGGTCAACCTCAATGTAACTGCCAGGGGGCAACAGCTTTATGTCCTTAAACAATGTCCGGTCGGTGAAGATGTTTTGAAAGGTAAAGTACTCGTTTAAAGCCTCCAAATCTATTGATAACTCTACCTTGCTATTTTGCAAAATAGACTTTATCTCAGAGGCGAAAATCACAACGCCGTTTTTAAAATAATAATAGAGGGGCTTTATACCATATCGGTCTCGCACTAGAAATAACTTACTTTCCTCACTATCCCAGAGAGCAAAGGCAAACATACCATTGAATTTATGAATGCAGTCAATGCCCCAATGTTTATAACTATTGATAATAACCTCAGTATCTGAATTCGAGAAAAAGGCATAGCCGGCTTTTTCCAGTTCAACCCTCAGGTCTTTGAAATTATAAACCTCGCCGCTGTAGGTTATCCAAATTCTTTTGCCACGGTCAGACATCGGTTGGTGTGCCTTCGCCGACAGGTCAATGATGGCTAGCCTTCTATGTCCTAAAGCCAGATGCCAGCGATTGTCACCTATTTCTCGCCTAGCATAGTCGCTCTCAATCGGCGCCAGGTGAACATTTTTATACTTAAAGTCATTGTCGGTCAGCTCAAACCAAAAATTCGCAGCCTTTTGTTGCTCACCTAACGAAAATAGGGCATAACCAGCGTCATCAGGACCGCGATAAGCGACCACATCACACATCCCCTTGATAGCATGAGGTTCGATAGGCTCTTTGTTAAGACTCAAAATGCCGACTATGCCACACATTTCTTTCCCCGGACACTTACGCCGCTTTTGGCCACATCGAAATGTAAAATCTCTAGATTCACATCCTTAAACCACTGCCTTACTTCCTCGGGTGTATGCCTATAAGCATATTGAGGATGATACCAATCAAAGTTAGTCATAACATTGGTCTCGAAGTCAAAGTCATCGTTCCAGAAGCACTTAAATATATTCCAGTAGATGAATCGCTGCAAATTATATCTCCCAGCCTTTATCTCCAGGTAAGGAATATCCTCGGGGGCTGAAATTTCGATATTCATGTCGGATAGCGATTTCCCGAATTTAGTAATTGCTTCTGAAAACCTATAACATTCGTCAGTTGAAAGCTTTGTAGTAAAGCTTCTAATATAGCCATCACAAAACTCCCTGATGGGTCCCTTCTTCTTATAAACATATATGGCAATCTGGCCTTCTTTCTTCAGGAAGGAAATCAGATATTCAAAGGACTTCTCAGTGTCTGGTGTGTGGTGCAATACAAAATCGCTGGCTATGAAATCAAAGAAGTTCTCTGTAAAAGGCAAGCTTGTTAAATCTGCCTGTATAAGGTGGACGTTCGGCAGGTGCCCGATATGTTGATAGGCAATGTCAATGCTTTGGCTGATGTCAACGCCAAAAACCTCGCCTTTGGTATGGTCGGCATAGAGTTTAACATCTCTACCCAGCCCCGTCCCAGCATCAAGGATGAATTGCCTGGTGCTTAGAAATTCAGCCAGATTTCCTAAATTTCCCCACCCATATCTTTGTACATACCAATCTAGGTAAAATTCTTTCGTTTTACCTTCATATCCAATATTAGGTATCCTGTGCCATTTTTCGCTGAAGCTATCCTGGGTCTGCTTTTGCGCCTCCGTTAATTTATCTCGAGCTAATAGTCTGGGCACACTACCAGTTATTGGGAAAGAATGCCCTTTCGGGCAAACCAGCGAGGCTGAGGTTATCTCCCCACCGTCTTGTATGGAGTCAACCAGTTTAAAACTGGCGTTACAAATCGGGCAGATTATATATTTTAGTAACGATTCTTTCATTCTTAAGCTCCACTGGCTAGCAGAGACCTTTTACATGCTCAATCACATACTCTTGTTCTTCGTCTGTCATCTGGGGATAAAGCGGCAAGGTGATGCTCAACTTATCGGCGGCCAGCGAGTTAAGGTAGTCTGCATCATTTATACTGTATTTCCTCTTGTAATAGTTTAAGGTATGGACAGCGTGAGTGCCCTGCCTGGTAGCAATGCCCTTTTCTTCCAAGCTAGCCATTATCTTATTGCGAAACTGGTTTAATTCTTGAATGGCATCAAGGGTCAGCTGCTTAAATTTGGGATTTCGAACCAAAGTGACGTAAGACTGATAACTATGCTTATAGCCCTCTGGGACATAGGGAGTTTGCAGCCATTCCACACCTTTTAGCTCTGTATCATATCTCTTTGCCTTTTCAATCCTCTTGTCTAGAATCCAAGGGAATTTTTTCATCTGCTCTATTCCTATAGCCCCCTGAATATCGGTCATCCGGTAATTGTAACCTAGAATATCGAAGGCAGGAAGCAGGAAGCCTCCTTTTTCATGTCGGGCTAAATCGGAGACAGCAGCCCCGTGGTCTCTCAGGCTCTGCACTTTGGAAGCAATTTCCGGGTCGTTGGTAATTAGCATGCCGCCTTCGCCGGTAGTGATAGGCTTGCGCGGATGGAAACTGAAGCAACCAGCCTCTCCAAATGTCCCGGCATGTTTTGAATTATAAAGGCTTCCCAGGGCACAGGCAGCGTCCTCAACGACAAAAAGGTGATATGCCTTCGCCAGTGCTGTTATCCGCTCTAGGTCAGCACAGAGCCCAAAAAGGTCAATCGGCATAATACCTTTTACCTGAGAGCCTTGTTTTTTAGCCTTCTCCAGATAGCGCTCAATCTTGTCAGCATCAATATTAAAGGTTTTGAGGTCAATATCGATAAATGCTGGCTTAGCACCAGTGTACGTAATGACATTGGCTGAAGCCACGTGGGTGAATGGAGGCAACAGGACTTCATCTCCAGTACCCACTCCCAAGGCTATCAACGCCAAGTGAAGAGCGCTGGTGCAGGAGGTGGTTGCTTTAGCAAATTTAGCACCGGTATACTGGCAAAACATTCTCTCGAACTCAGCCACTCTGGGACCTTGAACCAGCCAGCCTGATTCCAGGACAGCGTTAACCGCCTTCTTTTCCTCTTCGCCGAAACACGGCTTAGTAATATGAACTTTCATTAATTCTCCCTCCTTAATTTTTAAATTCTGCCTCGATAACCTTCTTCAGCCCTTCTCGCAGAGGCACGCTGGGCACATATCCCAATAGCTTCTTCGCCTTCTGACTACTGCCCACCCTTCGCTGCATGGGGACTTTCTCATCAAGCTTGAAGTCAGGTGTCAGATTGGAGCCCGTGAGCTCCAGCAAAGCATACACGACATCTTTTACGGATGCTTCTTCCTCACCACCGATATTGAAAGCCTCGTCCGTAACATCCTTTTCCATAGCCAGGATATTGGCATTAACTACATCATCAACATAAACAAAATCAAAAGATTGGGAACCGTCCCCTAATATAACCGGCGGCGTGCCACTCTTAATCCGCTTCAACACGTTCATAATAAGTCCACCTTCCTGAGTTGGGCCATACACATTCATATAACGCAATATCACATAGTTCAGCTTGTGCATATCGTAGAAAGCTCTGAAGAAGTACTCGCCCGCTATTTTGCTGGCTCCATACACTGTCCTGGCATTCAGAGGATGGCTTTCATCCATGGTTTGATTGGTATCGCCATAGACGGATGAGGCTGAGGAAAAAACTACTTTCTTAACATTGGCGTCTCTTGCTGCCTCAATTAGGTTAAATGTGCCGTTTATGTTAATCTCGAGACAAGCTCGTGGGTCCTGAGTACACGCGCCTAAAGGCAAGACTGCCATGTGGAAAGCGTAATCCACCCCAGGCATTATCTCTTGCAGACTCGCAGTTTGCGTAATTTCTCCCTGAACTAATTTCAAGCCATGGTCAGAGTGGAACTTATTGGAGTGAATAACCTTGTCGAAAACAACCACCTCTCTGCAACCTTCTTTAACTAATCTATTTACTAAATGAGACCCTATGAAGCCTGACCCACCTGTCACCAATACTCTGCTTCCCTTTAACATCTCGCTGCTCCTTTCTCGTATCTCTTTGGGCTGTTCTTACTAAGTGTGTCTACAATCCTCTCGGCTGCCTTGCCGTCCCAGAGTTCGGGACAATTTCCCGTTTTGCCTTTGCCATTAGAATGCTCCGATGTGTGAGGAGGGACATTTATTACGCATATGTAAGCCTCCCCTTGGGGCTCGGGATTTCCCGTCCCAAGGACATTGCAGTCTCTATCCATTCGGAAATAACTACCTGAGCATTCTTTAAGGCTTCCTCATAGGTCACTCCATCAGCCATACATCCTGGCAGTTCAGGAATCTCCGCTATATATGCCTCATCCTCTTCACTCCAGTAAACAATCACCTCATACTTATACATCTTCGCCCTCCTTGTGAAGCTTATACCTTAAAATTATACCCCGTACTTGTTTAACCTGATATGCCTTAGCTCTGCCATCTTTCAAAGGCTGTAAGTTTATGATTTCTACAACGCCAGCCTTGGTGAAAATATGGTGATCTCCTTTAATTCGCTCAGCAAACCCTAAGCTCAAAATGAGCTTTGTTAGGTCACTAAACCTTATATTTTTATCAGAAAGCCCGGTTAGAACCTTGTCCAGAGTTTGTTTATCTATCTTCTTCATCTGCTTTTGAATCTAGGTTCCTTCTAATAGTATCCACCACTGGCTAATATCTCCACAATCCTCTCGGCTGCCTTGCCGTTCCAGAGTTCGGGGAGTGAGTTGTGACTGGTGATTGGTGATTGGTGACTGGTTATTGGCAAGTCTTTTTGCTTTTAATCGTTCTATCCTAGCCATTCTTCCCGGCTTATACCCCCACGATTCAATATCTCCTTTAACAAAGCTATACCAATGTCCTGAGTGTGAGGATTAGGAATAGTTAACCTTAAGTCACCCTTGGTCATGAAGTAATGCCTACCACCACGGTAGGGTCCATCAAATCTCAAATCACGCAGCCTCCGCACCAAAGTATTCCAAGATACTGGAGTAAGACGCCTAGTCACTCAATCGCCCTGCTTCCACTGGCATGTTCAAATCAATGTTGCCCAAGGGAGGGATGTGATGCCCCAGCCTTAAACCCAGAAGCAGCCAGTCTTCAACCACTGATTCTAACTCCTCTCGGCATTCCTCCAAGCTTGCAGCGCTAGCCCAAACACCAGGTAATTCCCCAACCCACCCATAGTAAGTTCCATCTTCGAGAATTTTATACTTTGCCCGACACATCGCTTCATGCAGATAGCTAGTAATCATTTGAACCCTCCTATTCTTTTCACTATCAATTATATCTGCTGCTGGCTAATATCTCCACAATCCTCTCGGCTGCCTTGCCGTCCCACAGCTCAGGACAATTTCCTGTTTTGCCTTTGCCATCAAGGATTTTGAAGGCCTCTTCTGTAATTCTTTGACTGTCATTCCATACAAGAATATTGGTCCCCTGACTTATAGTTATTGGTCTTTCGGTAGTGTTCCTTAGAGTGATACAGGGGATGCTTAGCACGGTAGTTTCCTCCTGAATTCCACCGGAATCAGTCATCACAAATTTGGCATTCATTTCAAGATTGAGGAAGTCGAGGTAGCCGAAGGGTTCGGTGATTAGTAATTGGTGACTGGTAATTGGTAGGTTGTCGAGAATACCAAATTCTTTTAGTCTTTTTTGGGTGCGAGGATGGGCTGGAAAAACGATGCGAATTCTTCGAGAGATTTCACTTAAAGCTTTAATAATTTTGAGCAGGCTTCCTTTTTCATCCACATTGCTAGGACGATGCAGGGTCAGCAAAGCATAGCCCTTTTCAGCTAAGTCTAGCTGGCGGAGAATCACAGATTTCGCAGCTTCAGCTTTGTTATGAAGTAAGCTATCTACCATCACATCCCCAACCAGAAAAATCTTGTCTTCGGGTATGCCTTCCTTTCTGAGGTTCTCATCAGCATCATGGGAAGGAGTGAAAAGGTAATCGGAGATAGCGTCGGTAAGAAGTCTGTTTATCTCCTCAGGCATGGTTCTATCATAAGAACGCAGCCCAGCTTCAACATGAGCTACAGGGATACAAAGCTTCACCGCTACCAAAGCTCCAGCCAGGGTAGAATTGACATCTCCCACCACTATTACTAAATGAGGCCTTTCCTTGAAAAGCACCTTCTCCAATTCGACCATTATTTTGCCTGTCTGCTCGGCATGTGTCCCGGAGCCTATGCCGAGATGGACATCCGGCTGTGGAAGCTTCAACTCTTCGAAAAAAATCTGCGACATCTCGTAGTCGTAGTGCTGTCCAGTATGGACGAGGAAGGGCTCAATAGTTTTCCCCTCTGCGGAAGCATTGTGTTTATCGATAGCCCTGAGAAGGGGGGCAACTTTCATAAAGTTTGGTCTGGCTCCAGCAACAAGAACTATTTTCATGATCATGCTCTAGCGATTTAAGAACCTTCTAATCTCGCTTGCTACCTCCTCAATTTGCTCCTCGCTGAGTTCGGGGTACATGGGCAGGGTAAGCACCTGTTCTTGAGCCAGCTCGCTGTGAGGGAAGCCACCCGATTTATGTTTGAGATATTTATAGACTTCCTGAAGATGGAGAGACAGTGGGTAGTAAACCATAGTCTGGATGCCTTTAGATTTAAGGTATTCACGTAGTTCATTCCTAGGCCCTTGCTATTATCGCGGCTACTTTCACGGCTGCTTTGCCATCCCCAAACACATCTCTTTGATTTCCTTGCGGCTCAAAGTGCTTGACTGCCTCAATGAATTTTTTAGCACCAACAATGGAAAGAATCTTCATTCTAATGTCTAATTACTTCTTCAAAGCGGTTTTTAGCGCTCGACAATTTTGTGTACTCCCACAGTTAAGAGAGTGTACATATTGCCCTCCCGTAGGAAAATGCCCCGATAATGTATATCCACGTAGAATTCCCATTCATCATTTAACTTGTGAATCTTCAGTGAGGGATGCCCAGGATTACTAGCTAAAAACCTCAGTTGCTTATCCACTTTCTTCTGGATTTTCTTGGGAAGTATTCTATACCTTTTTAAGAACTCTCCGGTTGCTCGAATGTTAACTTTTTCATTCATGTAAATCTTTTATTAGCCGCTCTATATCTTCATAATCTTTAAACCTGCCAGCAGACAGGTCTTCCTTGGCTCTCTTTATGCTCTCTTGCGTGCCCAAGCTTTCATAGAGCTCAAGACTGATTTTCATATCTACGTACTCCTGGTAGCTCTCATAAGGTAACACGACTTCTGTTGGCTTGCCTTTAGCATTGCTGATAAACTTTACTTTTTTTTGAAGCTGACTTAATTTCATTCTACCCTCCTATAGATTCTCTGCTAACTGTGCCAGAAGTGTCTAACATTGCCTGTATCCTATTCCCTTGTAGGCGAGGCCAAGCTTCCTGACCTTCTCAGGGTCAACAATCTGCCTGTCATCCACGATGACCTTAGCTCGGCCCTGTAGTCCTGTACACCAACTTAACGGCATATTCCACACAAATCCTTAAGCATAAGCGAGTTTCCCTTTAGGTGCTGGGATTTCTCGCCCTAAACTTTCAGCAGTCTCTATCCACTCAGAGATAATCACCTGAACATTTTTCAGTGCTTCCTGATAAGTCGCCCCATCAGCCATACAGCCTGGAAGTTCAGGAACCTCAGCTATATATGCCCTATCCTCTTCACTCCAGTAAACAATCACCTCATACTTATACATCTTCGCCCTCCTTGTGAAGCTTATACCTTAAAATTATACCCCGTACTTGTTTAACCTGATATGCCTTAGCTCTGCCATCTTTCAA
>Ga0315533_1000748_pt1 | contig 26744 bp, 21 predicted proteins | sample SalMarSW160130MG_FD_203081 | JGI IMG/M metagenome (GOLD analysis project Ga0315533, IMG submission 203081) | Salt marsh sediment microbial communities from the Plum Island Ecosystem LTER, Massachusetts, United States - Salt Marsh Sediment SW1601-30 ... | reverse complement strand
TTTCAGACATATCATTGATCCAGTCATCTTCATTTAGCAACGAACAAACAATCTTTACATCCATTCTTTTTTTGATCTGACGTGCCAATCCAAGGATCAGGGCATTTGACAGATGGATAACATCAGGTTTACCCTCACTATTAAGATAATTTATCAGCCTTTCCATCTCATCTTTACGAAAAGTATTATCACCTTTTATCATGTTAAGCGTCATATCTTCAAGCCCTTCTGACCGTGTAGTGCCGGCCAGGCAAGCAGCTAATTTAAGGAATGGCTTGAGATCAAAGAATTTCTCAAGGAACATAGGCATATTTCTGAACATCCTCACCTTTTCTCTCAGGTACATTGAAATTGCACCAAAAAAGACATGTGTATCTATTTCATGGTCTTTATCGACATCTTCATCGGGTGGAAGATATAGAGGAATAGCTTTTGCCGTAGTGTCGGGTACCTTTCTGATAGCTTTAATATAAAGCATGTCGCGGTAGCAGTTGGCACAATAAAATGAACCTCCCGAACCTGTTATAAGGTATACTATTTTCATTTTTTTATTTTATTCCAAATGCAATCAGTCTCCCGTCTTCGGTCAGGAAATAAAACCTGCCCTGTGTTACTGCAGGTGAACTACCGATGGGAGCCCCGGCATTAAAGCTCCAGAGTTTTTTTCCGTTTGTTAATCCAAGTAAATAAATATTACCATCCATACTGCCAAAAAGAACCCTTGAAGGCGTTACAACAGCTGAGCCAATTATTCTTCCGTTTGTTCTGTATTTCCATACTAACCTTCCGTTTGAAGCATTATAACAGTATAAGTATTTATCCTCGTTACCGATTATTGCTGAATTGTGTCCGACAGCAGGAATACCAAGTATAGATCCTGCCATTTCACCCACCGGAATATTCCATACCATCTCTCCCGAGTTTATATCAAGACAATAGAATGCTCCATCATAGTCGCCAAAATAGGCCACATTGTTTACAACCGCAGGTGAGGCAGCAATATAACTGCCTATATTAAAAGTATCTCTCTGGATACCGGTCCTGGGATCTGTTACTCTGATAACTCCGTCGCATCCTCCAAATATTATCTTATTATTTGATACAGCAGGTGTACCATTTACATAGTTAAGTGTTTCAATTTTCCATAAGAGTTTTCCGGATTCCGGGTTTACACAATGAAGGTAATAGTCATAACTTCCTACAATTATCCCTGCATACCTGCCTGATATCCATGAATTTCCTGAACCTATTATCTGATTCTCAGTTGAATAGGACCATTCAGGTTTCCCTGTCTTTTTATTTATTGCACGAAATATGCCATCATAAGAGCCTATGAATACCTTGTTACCAAATACAAGGGGAGGAGCTTCAATCGGATTTCCTGTCTGAAAACGCCAGAGTACTTTTCCCTCTTCACTTATCGCGTAAAGGGTACCCTTGTCATTTCCGAAATAAATAACGCCATCACTTATTACAGGTGATGATTTTGTTCTGGCATCTGTTGCAAGACTCCATAAAAAAGCCGGATCAGTCGTGAATTCATGATTTGTATTTCCGCAAAGATCGCTGTTACCTCTGAAAACAGGCCAGTTATTATCCGAAACCTGGCCAAATACAGAGGGATTCAGTATCAATGATAGCAATATTATAACTAAATATTTCATTATCAGAATACTATTTAAGCTTACTCAGTGCGCCTGTCGGACAAACTTCAACACACATATCTGCTTTTGTTTTAAGAATATCCTCAAATCCTTCTGTCAGTGGTTCCGAGATGATTGAGACAAATCCCCTGCTTATGAAACATAATGCGGGTTCATCACTACTATCATCACATACCCTGACACAAAGACCGCATTTTATACATTTTGCATTTTCAAAAATCAGGCCGGTTTTGTGGTTTATCTTTTTCGCAACAGGTGCGTTTACCAGCTTACCGGAAGGATCTTTTATCCCCAATTCGACAGCAATGTCTCTGAGTCTGCAATCCCCTGCTGCCCGACAATCACAGTGCATACAGTTTTCCGCCTCCATCCCGGCTGATTTGAAATTTGTTATTTCCCTGTAGCGTATTCCATTTCCGGTACACTCCTTCAGCCATTCCCTTAACTCAGCATCTTCAAGTCTTCCTGTTCTGGAAGAAAATTTCTTGCGAATTGGGTTTATTATTTTTTCTTTGCCTTGTTCCACGGCATCTTTATTATCCTTATTATCTGATTTATAGAAAATCTTATCTTTATTAATACTACGTGAAACAAATAACATAATGTTACGTATTGATACAGGCTCATCAATTTTCTTTCTGCGACAGGCATTTTCACAATACCCGGGGCAGTCTGTGCAGTGTATTTCAGGCGTTGTTACCTCAGTTCTGGCCAGTTCAATTGCATCCTCAATTCTTCCTGACTGAAGTAACCTGTTCATTAGCGGGATGTTATATCCGGCAGGACAAACTATACGGCATGGAGCTTCACATTCAGCTCTGTGTTCTGAAAGTAGTAATTCTACAGCTTTTTTCCTTAATGTTAAAACATCTTCCCCTGATGCATCTATTTCCATTCCCTCCTGAACCAATGCTGAACATGACGGTATATAACTATCTGTTATAGTATTTTTTACCATACATACCATACATGAAGAAAAATGGTCAATTCCCTCCTTATGACACATGGTGGGAATTTGAATTCCTGCTTTTTTGGCAGCATTCAGTATTGTCTGACCCTCTTCAGCTTCAATTTCAATATTATCTATTCTGATCCTGATCATCATTGATATTTACTATTTCAACAGCATCTTCAGGGCATACTATTCTGCAGTTATCGCATTTTGTACACAGCTCCTGGTCAATCTCATGTTTCTCATAAGGTTTAAATTTTATTGCACCTACCGGGCACTCCTGGAAGCATTTTGTGCATCCGGTACATTCATCATTTATCACATATTTTATAAGATCCCTGCATTTCTTTGCCGGGCAGTATCCTTTTGTATGGGCTTCATATTCCGACCTGAAGTATTCCAGTCCTGTAAGGACAGGATTGGGAGCAGTTTTTCCAAGACCGCACAGGCTGCCATTTTGTACATCGTGACACAATTTTTCCAGCTCATCGATCTCAGCCATTGATGCTTTACCTTCGCTCAGTCTTGTAATGATATTCAGCATCTGTTTTGTCCCTACCCGGCAAAATGTGCATTTCCCGCATGATTGCTTGTGTGTGAATGTCAGAAAATACTTAGCGATATCAATCATACAGTCGGTATTATCGAGGACAACCATCCCGCCTGAACCCATCATGGCGCCCATCTGTGTAAGCTTCTCATAATCGACTGGAGTGTCGGCCATACTGGCAGGTATGCAACCACCCGAGGGACCACCTATCTGTACTGCTTTAAATGTTCTTCCTTCCGCTACACCGTTTCCGATCTGTTCAACTATTTCTCTTATAGTAATTCCCATCGGGACTTCAATAAGACCACCCTTCGAAACTTTACCTGCCAGTGCAAAGACTTTTGTTCCCTTGCTTTTTTCAGTGCCAATCGCATTGAAGGCCTGGCTTCCGTTGTTTATTATCCATGGAACAAGCGAGAATGTTTCCACATTGTTCACAAGAGTCGGTTTGTCTCTGAAGCCTTTTACTGCAGGATAGGGAGGCCTGAAATGGGGAGAGCCGCGTTTACCTTCAAGTGAAGCTATCAGTGCTGTCTCCTCGCCGCATACGAAAGCTCCCGCACCTTCAAATATTCTTATATCGAATGAAAACGAAGATCCATAAATACTTTCCCCAATGATTCCCTTCTCATAACACTGGCTTATTGCATTTCTGACTCTTGCAACAGCCAGAGGGTATTCTGCTCTTATATAAAATATACCTTCGCGTGCGCCTGTAGCATATCCTGCAATAAGCATTCCTTCAATTATCCTGTATGGAAATGATTCAAGGAGCATCCTGTCCATGAAGGCTCCAGGGTCACCCTCATCTCCGTTGCAGACAATGTATTTCGGGTTCCCTGAAGCTTCTGAAAAGATTTTCCATTTTCTGCCGGTGAGGAATCCGGCACCTCCACGGCCTCTTAATCCGCTGCTGGTAATTGTATCCGTTATTTCTGAAGGATCGGACGATTGAAGCGATTTTCTCAATGCCTCAAAACCTCCCAGCATCAAATATTCTTCAGATGAATCGGGAGAGAGTATACCGCTATGTAAAGTTGCCAGATGCACCTGAAGATGTAGAAAGTTATTAAGATATTTCTCTCTTATCTCACCGGACAGGTTTATAGGGCTTCCTGTCTTTTCATCCGATACGAAGGAATCTGCAAGATCATTTAACCTGTAGAGTATTTTTTTATTAAATGAACGTGGCTTTATGTGTTTCAGTAATATCTCCTCAACCTGCTCTTTTCTGACATTGGTATACCGGTGATGAATGTTTTCCTTTGTAACTATCTCAAGCAGAGGTGTTTGATTGCAAACCCCCACACATCCTACAGGTTTCAGCTTAACATTAAGATCGTAGCCCTCTTTCACTTCTATAAGGCTGGAAAGGATCTCTTTGCTTCCGCCGGCCACACAGCACGAACCGAGTCCTATTCTCACTTCCGCGTCAAGGCTATCCCCGTCATCCTCTTTTTTAATTTGAGGCTCCCTGCTGTGTGTTGTACGGAAATCTTTTATTATGTCTCCTGCACGATTTGGCTTAACATGTCCATAAGTCTTACCATCTATCTGTACCACAGGGGCTAACGTACAGCATCCCAGGCAGGCAACTTCTTCAATTGAAAAGAGATTATCTGGCGACACATTATGTGTATCGTCAATTTTAAGTTCTCTCTGAAATGCCTCAGCAATCAGCTCTGAACCCTTTACATGGCATGCAGTACCTGCACAGATCTTTATTACATGTTTTCCGACTGGAAGATGCCGGAACTGTGAATAGAAGGTTGATACGCCCGACAACTGGCCCGGAGTGATATCGGTTACCCTGCATATATGTCGGAGAGCTTCAGACGAAAGGTAATTAAGCTTCTTCTGGACCTCCTGAAGGATTAGTATCACTTTATCCTTTTCCCGTCCTGTGTGCGCAACTATCTCATCTACAACCGATGTTATCTCATCAATATCGACTGGTTTGCAGTTACAGGTTGAATTCACTTTATTTATCTTGTCTCTTATCACTCCTGTGAAATACAATAAAGGTTTTCTATTCCTCTTATATAGATCTTTTTATCTGAAAATGCCGGAGTACAATCGGATGGTTCACCAAGAAATGATACGGAAATCAGTTCAAATATGCCGGCAGCTTTAATTATATTGGTAGTTCCTCTTCTGTCAAGCAGATATACCATATCATCTGCTATTATCGGGGATGCGAAGTACTGCTCCATAAAGTAATGAGTCCATAGTGTATCACCTTTTTGTGCGTCATAACATGCCACATCTCCATAACCGGTAGCAATGAACAGGTAGCTGTTATTTGCTACCGGACTTGAAACATCTGATGTATAGTAGTTGTCTTCCCAGACTATTGAAGCTCCCGGACCTGGTTTTATTGCTGCCAGCCTGGCATAGTCGGTATTTGCATAAACCATTGTACTGTTAACAGCAAGTGATGGAGCAACATCGCCTGTCAGGCATTCAACAGACCATAACTCCTCTCCGGTTACTGCATCAAAAGAGGTAACATCGGGATTGCCGTTTATTATTACCTGTGGCTTGTCATTAAAAGTGGCTAATACAGGCGATGACCAAACCGGATGACCCCTTCTCGGAGTTTCCCAGATCATTTCACCTGTATTGATATTAAATCCCATCATTGACAGTCTCTCATTCGAATCATGCTGCACAATAAGGGTATTCTCATGAATGATGAGTGAACAGGAATACCCGTAAACATTATCAAGGGCACCCACATTCAGTGCCCACATCTTATTCCCATCCATATCGAGACAGATAAGATTACCGTTTGCAAATATTGCGCAGACTGCCTTACCGTTGGTAGCTGCTGTCGAAACAGCCAGTCCGGCTTCCATATCCATCTCCGGCAACTCCTCTGGTTCTCCTTCTATACCTGTGGATGGAACACTCCATAATATTCCCCCCGAATTCTTGTCAATACAATAAACTTCACCGACTGTTCCTTCAGCTCCGGTAATAAATAGTTTATCGCCCCATATTATCGGTGAGCTTTTTCCATATTTGGGGATCTTCAGTTTCCATTTTATATTTGTTCCCTGTACTCCGTCCCATTCTGTGGGATATCCCGATCCACCGGCAATACCACGGCCATCCTGGCCTCTGAAGAACGGGAAATTGAACTCATGAGGTATAAAATCTTCTGCGGGAATACTATAATTCTTACCACCTTGTTCAGAAGATGATCCTGAAGCTCTCTTTTTATTTGTAAATAATCCCGAAACGATCTTATTACCTTGTTTTGATATTCTTATTTCCGGCAAATTGTTCCTGAGCAGGAATGACGATACTATTGCACCGGCAGTGATCACGGAAGCGGAAATAAGCAATAACTGGCGTCCGCGTTTTTGTTTAAGCAAAGGATCAGGTTTTTCACCAGGGACAGAGGGGATTACCTTCTCTTCTCCTGTAATAAGCCTTTGGCAAAAGATAAAGACAACTGCTCCTGCTAATAGCAGGTATGATCCAATTTCTATCTGCCGGCGTGTGGCAAAGTAAGCTTTTCGTGCCATGAGATCCATAGCCCTTATCTGTTCAGCCAAATTGGCATTATCGGGGTCTCTGTCATATTGTTCCTTGAGTTCCAGCAATACCGGATTGTCCAGAGGATCAATTGTCTTTAACTGGAGCAGGCTAAATATCATCGTTATTGCTACGACTAATGTAAAAATCCCTGCTATCAGGCTTATAATCGTAAGGGTAGATATATCTTCTTCTGGCAGCTTCATGATTTATCACTCTTATTTTTTGCTTCAACAGGGCAGTACTTAAAACAGCGTCCACAGCTGTAACATTTTCCCTGGTGTGGCTTATATTCAGTCCGTGTTTTCCTTATTGTCATCCCAAAAAGACTGATTCCCAGGGATAAGCCCAGGAATACTCCTGCCCAGGGCGAGGCTTTTCTAAACCTCGATATTATAGTAATTTCATTAGCAAACAGTTCCTCTTCTGTCTGTCCTGATTCCTTAAATGCAGAAGCTGCCTCTGATACGGCTTCAATACCTCTTTCCTGCTCAGCTCTTATCTCCCGGGCGAGTTGTACATCTCTGTTAATAGTAGCAAGTGCCGGCGCCGCATTATATAAAATAAGTCCTCCTGCAGCAGCAAATACCGGAATTAAAAGAAAATATGCTATAAACCGTTTTCTCGATTTAACAGGTTCCTCAACAGGCTGATCAATATTGGAAGGTAGTATTGCATCATATGGACATGCATCTTCTTCGCAAAGTCTGCAATTAGTACATTCAGCAGGAGTGATGGTCAGGTGTTTTCCTGCAAACCTTGAAAAAATATTGAGAAACACACCATAAGGGCACAGATACCTGCAATATGGCCGGTTTATAAATATCCCTGCAAGAAGAAGAAGTACTCCAAAGATTATCATTGTATACTTGGCATCCAGCCGGAAGATCCCCACAAAAGGATCATACTTGCAGATAATGAACTGGCTTTCCATCGCAGCAAAAAGAACTGCCAGGGCAAGATATATAAAAGGAACTGCTGCCATGACCGATTCAACAGCCTTTGGTAGTTTTACAGGCTTAAATCCTGTAAGTTCCTGAATAGCACCAAGAGGACAAACGCCTGCACAAAAGACCCTTCCGAAAAGAAGTGCAAATATCAATGGTATGAGGAAAAAAAGAAGAGCTGTCAAAGGTATGGCATAACTGTCGTTAAAGAGAGCCAGAGCTACATTTTGCACTGATCCTACAGCACAAATACAACCTTCGCGGAAGAATCCGAAATATGCAAGCGAGAATACCGACATCCAGATGAGACCCTGTCGTGATCTTTTTTTAAGAGCCAACCAGGAAGTAACAGAAAGTGCTGCTATCAAAACCCCGATATCAATGTATTCCCAGGTTTGAGATCGCTGCAAAGGCATCTGATTCTCGGGATAAACATAATCTGTTTGAAATTCAGGACGCGGGAACCTTTCCTGTGCAAACAGAACAGCGTGCCAGAGGAGCATTACCAACAAAAGGATATATGGTAATTTTTTCTTCATAATAAGATCAGATCGTGTTCAGTGTTCAGTGTTCAGTGTTTAGCGTTAATCAGATTCTTTGTCTTTCGGAATATATTGAAAATCAGCAGGTACCCTTGAAACTGCCTGTGCAGGACAGCTTCGGGCAATTGAACATTCGTTGCAGTTAACACAGATATCCTGCCTGATCTGCATATACAGGGACCCGTTCCCAAAGTCCCTGCATCCTTTTACGCACTTTGCACAGCCATCGCACAGATCTTCATTTATTGTATATTCAAAAAAAGGGTCCTCAACAAATTTCCTTGTAATTGCGCCGGTAGGACACAACTGGAGTTCAGCACCGGTGCCAATTTTTTTTGCTCCCTCCTTCAGATATCCACCGCAGAGATCACAATAACCACACAGGGCAAATGCATGCACACATTTTGATGCTGAAGGAGTGAGAACACAATTTGTTTTACACTGTCCGCAGGCAATACATTTGAAAGGATCTATCTGCCAGACATACCCTTTGGCCGATGTCTTTCTGGAAAGTATAAGTGGCAGGCTAACAACAGGTGCCACTGCAAGTATCTTTCCGGCTTTCTTTACAAAGTCCCTTCTGGACTCAAACTTGTTTTTTTCTTCTTTCATTTCTTACCCTTTAAATACTTACTGCAATCTACTTCACCCTTACATATACCCTTTCCCGGACAATTATTACAATTCCTGCCTGAAACTGTGCGGTTACCTAATGCCAGTGCAATCACAGCCAGAAAAGAGACTAACAGAAACCTGATCAGTTTCTTCAGAAAATCTGTTCTCGTAATACCCATATTATCATCATATTATAAAACATGTCAGCCCCCAGGGGAGATGGAGTTCATTTTCTCTCAAACACATACAGTTTCGAATCGCCCGGATTTGCACCGTATATTGTCTTCCCGTCTGCCGATGCTATATCAAGCGGGGCTGAAGCAATAAAATCATTTACCGACGATACGTACTCAATAAATCCTCCAAGTGGTCCCAATATCTTTATTCTGTTTATTCCCTTTTCAGCCGTAATAAAACCCTGTAGTACAACAGTAAAATGGGCCGGATTACAACAGCCGCAGAAAGCTTCAGGGGTTGATCCCGGTTCTCCGAGTGATGAAATGAACCGGCCGTCAATCGTCCATGTTTCAATTCTGAACTTTCCGGTATGTGCCATGTAAAGCCTGTTGTCTTCAGTCAGGAATACATCAAAAAAAGGACTCGGAATAAGTAATTTTTCTCCAAAATGGCCGATCATAGAAATTACTTCGCCATCTTTTTTAAGTATAAACACTGTCTTGTTCCCTGCATCAGCAATTGCCAGATAATCTTTATTAGCAGATGCTGAAGTGATTAAGCAGTTTGCCTCATAAGGTCCCCATTCACTGATTATTTCACCACTGGAGTTGACGAGATAAATCACCTCCTCTGAGGCTGCAAAAAGAGTATCACCATTCATTGCAAGAGCCGTGATTCTTGTCGGTGTTTCAATTTGCCATAGTTTATTCAGATGACTGTCGTAACGGGAAATGAACGATTCTCCTCCGGCATATATATTACCATCTGAAGTCGCTGTAACAGCCTTCAATCCTTCATCAACGTCAATCACCGCAGATATGTGCCATTTATCACCGGGCACTGTATCGTTAATGCTGATGACAGTTTCTGCAGGCTTTCTGTCATCTTTTATAGTATCATATACAATATATCCTATAAATGCCAGGATGATCAGCAGAGAAAAAAGAGCCAGAAACTTCTTTTTATCCATAATTATCCGTTTTTACCAATATAAAGTGAAACCATGTTCCGCGCATCCCTCATTATGAGGTAATTACCTGCCAGGGCCATAGGACCCCAGGCTTCAATTCCATCCAGTATCTTATATTCCGAAACAAGCGAAGCACCGGATGATCCCAGTTTAAATATATGCAGGACTGCATCATCATCCAGAAGAAACAACCTGTCGCCACTTATGATATATGGTCCCAGACCACGGCCGTACCTGTTCTCCTTACCGCTTGTCCATACCGGTGTGGTGATATCTGATATATTGTAGCATACCAGTTGTTTCTTAAGTGCTCCGGCATTTTCCGGCATTACTGACCAGATAAGATCACCGGTAATCACAGGTGTATGCTGATCACTTGAAAGGCCCTCCATAGCCTTATGCATTTCAATTACAGTAACAGAAAAGGATGATCCGTCATAGTTTATTCTTATTCTTGCTCCGCCGGCTCCGTAAGCACCAAAAACAGCTATCTCATTGTTACCAAGAAGAAGGGGAGAGGCGGCAGTTGTTGAAGGATTCCATTCAGTTGTTTTCCAAAGCAGTCTGCCTTTATCATTACCTTCAGCCGATACTCCGCATACTCCGCCTATAGCATTATAAACATACATTTTCTTTCCATGTATGATCATAGGCATTATTGATCCATGCGACATCCTCAGGGTATCGGGATTCGGTGTTCTCCATAATTCCCTTCCCGTGGCGCAATCAATACCTATCATAAGAGCTTTTCCGCCTGGTGCCAGCACTGCAACTCCATCATGTATAAGCGGGCATTGTCCTGTATACCAGTCGGGAGTTATTTTCCCTTTAGTGGTTCCCGGGATACCGAACTCCTTTTCCATATCAAGAGTCCAGAACAAATCACCTGTTACAGGATCGACACACATAACATGCGACCTCGGACCAATAGAAACAAGATATTTGTCAGTTACTGCCGGAACAGTCCTGGAATACCCGTGATTTCGCTTAAGATCAACATAATACCATCGTCGCCACAATTCGGTGCCCGACTTCAGCGAGAAGCATCTGAGCATATCTGCTTTTGTTCTTTCATTATAATCCAGAACATATACCCTTCCGTTATATACTGCAGGCCCTGCATATCCTTCACCTACTGTAATCTTCCATGCCACAGGTGGTCCTGCCGAATCCCATGACTCTGCCAGTGGAATGGTATCATGGTTAATGTTGTCGAACAGGGCTCCCCTGAAGCGTGGCCAGCTTCCCGTGATGTATTCGTCTAAAGGATTCATGTTATTAAAAAACTCCCCTATGACAACAGTATCAGGTCTGGGTTCGATCTTCGGCCTGTCATCCATAGCCGGGATCCGCATGATAATTTCCGCAGGATAATGATTACCGGTAAACCACCAAATAAGGGGCACGGCAAAAAGAACTGCCGTTATCCCTATTATGATATGTCTATTTAATTTCCCGGAAATCATTTCCATGTTGTTATTATCAAAGGTAACTTACTTCTTTATATCAAAGGCTATCAGGGCTTCACCGTGCCTGATATAGAGAACACCATTATTTATTACAGGATGTGCCCAGTACGGACCGGAACCCTCTTTTATCCGGAAGCTACTTATCAAATCAAATTTCTCTGTATCAGGTCTGAGCAAGCCGACATTTCCATGCCGTTCATCATAAATATATAGAAGACCTTCTGCAGAGATTATTGATCCTTTTTTATTCCATTCTTCCTCCCACATCTTCTTGCCGGTATTCCACTCAACGCAGCACCAGTATCCTTCACCATTGTTTATCCAGTTTGCACCGTAAATATATCCGTCAATAAGGACAACACCTCCATGATGAACATCGAGAACCTTATCGGTCCATACAACGGTCACATCAGTTCCATCATCATTCATCGCAAGCATTACAGCTCCTGTATCATATCCTCCGGTAACATAAATCTTTCCATCCTTATAAAGGGGAGTTACACATTTTATTAGTGGCAATGTGGGCCACTGATTATGATATCCCGAATGGTCAACAGTATCTTCATGCCGTATTTTCCACAGAATAGTACCATCTGATGCGTCTACTGCAAAAATATATGACAGTGAAACATTTATGATCATTTTCTTACCGGCGTACTCTATCAATATAGGAGAAACATATCCCGGTTTGGAATCAAGGCTTTCTGATTTCCAGATCAGTTCACCGGTGGTTTTATCAAGTGCAATTGTCATTGTTTCGGGCCCACCGGGAGAAAAATAAATCTTTTCACCGTCAATAATCAGCGATTCCGCTATTCCCCATTGTCCATAGGTTCCTTTATATATCTCACTTGCTTCCAGGGACCATATGATTTCGCCTGAAATACCATCTATGCAAGCCAGATCACCAAACCCACTTGAGACATACACCTTATCTCCTTCAACAGTAGGAGTACAGCGGCTTTCAGGATCCGACTCCATCCAGGGACGGCCGTATGATGTTTGCCATTTTATTTTTCCATAAGAGTCGAGAGCAATAAGGACATCATTCTCACCGTCGAAACCGGTAGTATAGATTGTATTATTACCGAAGGTTACTGATGAATAGCCTCTGGGAAGCTCTGTAGTCATCCATATCAGCTCAGGACCCCCTTCCGGCCATGATGTCAGCAGTCCGGTTTCTGCAGAGACACCGGTCCTGTTCTCTTCCCTCCATTCGCTTATCATCTGCCGGCTGTTATCAATTAATACAGAACCAGATAATTCAGCAACAGAAGGATCAGACTTAAAAACTACAAAAACGACATAGCCTATTACACCAATTATTACCAGTGACAATACAATCAATAATATTTTTTTCATTGAATATCATTTTTATTTTTCGTAAAGCATAAAATATATTTCATCTTAGTAAATAAACAGCGAGGTAATCACCATGTCTTAAAAAGAGCCTTCCTTTGTCTATTACAGGATGAGCCCAGTATGGTCCTGTTCCTTTTTTTACCTGAAATTCGCTTACAACCTCAAGGTTACTGCTGCCAGGTTTAACCAGTCCGACATGTCCCCACCTTTCCTCATATAAATAAAGCATACCGTCAGCGGATATTATTGATCCCTTGTTGTACCATTTTGTTATCCACATCGTTTTTCCTGTAGTCCAGTCTACACATATCCATCTCCCCATAGAATTATTATCATGTGTGGAACTGTACAAATAATTACCAATAAGCACCATCCCTCCGACATGAGGATTGATCTCCGGATTTTTCCAGACCAGTTCAGGATCCCTGCCATCGTCGAATAACTTGATTTTTGCTGCAGTTTGACCGTACCCGTTGGCAGCGAATAAGAAACCATCCTTGTATATCGGTGTTTGAATGTAATTTTGGCCGTTTCCCGGATCATCATTTACCGATTTAAAATTGAATTTCCAAAGTATTTTACCATCTGCTGCATTTACTCCGATTATCAATGTCGGAGTATGTGTTATGATTACCTTCTTGCCATTTCTTTCGATAAGCAGGGGATTTACATACTGTGATCCTTCATTAACCGATTCGGTTTCCCATACTACTTTTCCATTATCAACATTGAATGCCACCATTGCTGCTATATTGCCACCCGGCGTGACAATTACCTTATTGTCTACAACAATCGGAGATTCAGATATACCAAAACGCGGAACCGATGCCTTGTACTTCGTATAATAATCTACCGTCCAGAGTATTTTTCCATTCGTGGAGACGCAGGTAAGTTCGCCTGATCCGCTTACAGCAAAGATTTTGCCGTTTGAAAAAGTAGGAGTACACCGGCTTTCGGGATAATTTTGAACCTCTAACATGGTTCCATATTCCACATCCCACTTTTTCTGTCCCTCCTGTGTAAAAGCCGTAAGTACATCTTTATCTCCTCTGACGCCAGTAATGTAGACGGCATCATTAGTAACTGTAGCACTGGAATAACCAATCCCTGTTCCAGATGCTTCCCATAAAAGTGCCGGGCCATCTGCCGGCCATTTCTTCATCAATCCTGTTTCTTTGTAAATACCTGTTCTGTCTTCTCCGCGAAAGCCATACATAGTCTGACTCCATGAAGTGGTAACTGGAAGTGAAACAAATAGAATTACAGGAAATAATCTAAATATTATTCTCTTCATGACTTTTCAGTTTTAAAATGAACCGCAATATAAAAAAACCATTTGTTTTTCAATTTTTCATATGCAGATTCGCTTACCTAAATTTTAAATATTAATAATTTTTAACAACAATTATACTTATAAAGCTCTAAAACGAAAAAAAGAAGCTTATAAACGAAAAACATGCATTTATAATCTTAATAAATGTAACTTTTATTTAAATTTTTATTATCTTTATTAATATATATTTGCTTTTTATTTAATAATATTTATTATAATTGCAATTTTAATTAATATAAATAAAGTTGTATGTGCGGAATTGTAGGAGTATTTGATCTGAAGGTAAATAATCTCGATCTTAAAGCAGGCGTTCTTAAAATGTCAAAAAAAGTCAGGCATCGTGGTCCTGACTGGTCAGGCATATTCTGTTGCGAAAAGGCTATCCTGGCACATGAACGTCTCTCAATAGTTGATCCCCAGTCGGGAAAGCAGCCTTTGAAAAGCAAGGATGGCAATCTTATTCTTGCTGTCAACGGAGAGATATACAACCACAAGGAGATAAGAAAACGGTATGAGGATTCATGGGAATTCCTGACACATTCCGACTGCGAAGTCATACTGCCTCTTTACCACGACAAAGGACCTTTATTCCTTGAAGAGATGAATGGTATTTTTGCCTTTGCTTTATATGATCAGGCAAAAGATTGTTATTTCATTGCCAGGGATCATATTGGGATTATTCCTCTCTATACCGGTCGTGATAAGTTTGGTAACTTCTATGTCGCTTCTGAGCTAAAAGCTTTAGAGGGAGTATGCAACACAATTGAGGAGTTCCTGCCGGGTCATTACCTCTACAGCAGGGATGGAGTAATGAAAAAATGGTACCAGCGCGACTGGATGGAGTATGAAGCTGTTGAAAAAAATACCACATCTATCCCTGATCTGAAGAAGTCACTTGAAGCATCTGTTCACCGCCAGCTTATGTCCGACGTCCCTTACGGGGTACTTCTCTCAGGTGGCCTCGATTCATCTGTAGTATCTGCAATAGCCAAGAAATTTGCCCCGAAACGTATAGAATCGGATGATTTGATTGAAGCATGGTGGCCCCGGCTCCATTCATTTGCTGTTGGACTGCAGGGCTCTCCCGATCTGGCTGCCGCCAGGAAGGTGGCAGATCATATCGATACTGTTCACCATGAAATAAACTTTACAATAGAAGAGGGGCTTGATGCTATCCGTGATGTTATATATCATATTGAAACATACGATGTTACAACTGTTAGGGCCTCTACTCCAATGTACCTGATGGCCAGGGTAATAAAATCAATGGGTGTTAAGATGGTTCTTTCAGGAGAGGGTGCCGATGAGATCTTCGGAGGTTACCTTTACTTCCATAAGGCTCCTGATCCCCGGGCCTTTCATGAAGAAACAGTAAGAAAACTCAGCAAACTGCATCTTTACGACTGCCTCAGGGCAAATAAGTCACTTGCGGCATGGGGTGTTGAAGGACGGGTGCCATTTCTTGATAAAGAGTTCATGGATGTGGCTATGCGGCTTAATCCCGTTGACAAGATGATCACAAAAGAGCGTATCGAAAAATGGGTGGTCAGAAAAGCCTTTGAGGATTATCTGCCGGCAAGCGTGGCATGGCGGCAAAAAGAACAGTTCTCGGATGGCGTGGGTTATAACTGGATCGATACACTGAAGGCCCTTTCAGAAAAAGAGGTTACTGACGAACAACTGGCAAATGCAAAATACCGTTTCCCTGTTAATCCTCCGATGTTAAAAGAAGAATATTTCTACCGATCGATATTTTCAGAACATTTTCCTTCCGACCAGGCTGCAGCATGTGTTCCTTCTGTTCCCTCAGTGGCCTGCAGCACCGCCGAAGCTCTCGCATGGGATGCCTCTTTTAAAAACATGATCGATCCCTCAGGCCGGGCTGTGAAAAATGTCCATGTAGATTCATATAAATAATCCGGCAATTATCTGTTGATATAGTGGAGGCGATGCATGCATCGCCTTTACAATTTTTATACTATTTTTATAGCCACCTAAACCTGTTTTATTATGGAAGAAGAAAAATTTGACACCTTTAAAATCATACTGTGGATAATTCTTTTCCTGGTTTTCGGTATAATAATCATTACATGCAAGCCACAATCCTCAGATTATATAATGACAGTTAATGATCCTGTTGAACCTTCCGTAATAGGACGTTCACTAGTTCATGAGCATATAATGGTCGATTTCATCGGTGCCGACAGCACAGGTTTTTTAAGGTGGAACAGGGACTCTGTGATGCTATGAGTCTCCTCTGTATAACTCTATGTAAAAAAAAAATGAAAATGATTAATCTGAAATCAGCAATCAGCCTTGGAGCAGCGTCAGTATTTACCATAAATGCTGCAGCACAGAAAGCAACCCGGTTTACACAATCCACACCCAATATCATCCTGATCCTTATGGATGATATGGGGTATGGCGATATTGGACGAACGGGAGCCAACCAGTATGAGACACCCAACCTGAACCGCCTTGCCAGTCAGGGTATGCAGTTCACACGGTATTATTGCCCGCAGGCAGTCAGTAGTGCCTCACGGGCGGGACTTCTGACCGGTTGTTATCCTAACCGTATTGGTATTACAGGTGCACTAATGCCATATTCTAACAATGGTATTAATGCTGATGAAACCACTATAGCCGAAATGTTAAAATCAAAAGGATATCATACCGGTATAATAGGGAAATGGCACCTCGGACATCACAAACAATTTCTGCCATTACAGCATGGTTTTGATGAATATTACGGTATTCCCTATTCAAATGATATGTGGCCTGTGGATTTTGACGGCGTTCCGATACATCTTAAAGACAGCACCGACTATAAGAACCGGTATCCTGTTCTTCCTCTGGTTGAGGGCAACGAAAAAGTAGGAGAGGTATTGACCCTTGCCGACCAGGACAAACTCACAACAACATATACTGAGAGAGCTGTGAAATTCATAGAACAGCACAAAGAGGAGCATTTCTTCCTCTATTTTCCTCATTCTATGGTACATATACCTCTTGGTGTATCTGAAAAATTCAGAGGAAAAAGCAAACAGGGTATGTACGGAGATGTAATGATGGAAGTTGACTGGTCGATAGGAGAGATCATGAAAGCTCTTGAAAAGTACGGGCTGGAAGACAATACCCTGATAATTTTCACAAGTGATAACGGCCCCTGGCTCAATTTTGGAAATCATGCCGGATCAACAGGGGGTCTTCGAGAAGGAAAAAGTACAAGCTGGGAAGGAGGTCAGAGGATGCCATGTATAATGAGATGGCCCGGTGTTATACCTGCCGGTGATATTTGCAGCCGGCTTGCAACAGCCCTGGATGTTCTTCCGACACTTGCAGAAATAACCGGTGCACCTTTACCTGATCTGAAAATAGACGGCGTGAACATCCTCCCCCTTATGTTAGGCGATAAAACAGCCTCACCGCGGCGCGACTTTTACTATTATTACCAGCAAAACAGCCTCGAAGCCGTACAACGCGATAACTGGAAGCTGGTTCTTCCGCATAAAGGACGTACTTACAGGGGCATGAAACCAGGTGCAGATGGCTGGCCGGGACCTACAGGCATTGAGACAATTGAAGAAGCGGAACTTTATAACCTGCGTCGTGATCCGGGCGAATGGTATGATGTTTCCGCTTATTATCCGGAAAAAGTGAAAGAGCTGGAAGCACTCGCAGAACAAGCAAGAGAAGACCTGGGTGATGACCTGACAAATTCGCCGGGAAAAAACAGAAGAAAAGCAGGATTCATCACTCCATGAACACACCCCAGCCTCCCGCTTCGTTGCTGAATGGCCAGTCATCCAACGACCAGCGATCCAATATAATTTATATCATGAGCGATGATCATGCTTACCAGGCTATAATACTGCAATAACAGGCAAATGGCATCTCGGGTCACAACCTGCATAGCTGCATTATACACCACTGCTTCTAACTGAAATAGTGAAGGTATTCTTCCAGGTTGTAATCTTTACATAATCCACGGAACTCTTCAAGAAGCTGTTCATTAAAAGGTACGCCTTTGTTTTGTCTTTCCAGCCAGATATAATATTCTTTTTCACCGGCTGTATAGATCCTGTCCTGGCCCGGTATCTTTTCAGAGCCTCTTAGCTCACGCAGAATATCTCCGGTGGTCTTTTTAAAATAATCCGGATCAGTAAAAGCACTAATATCAACAGCAATGAAGAAATGTCCAAGAGAATAAGGGACTTTTTTCCCATCTTTTACACCCAGGATCATCTTCATAAAAGTACCCTGCTGCAATGCTGAAGAGAGGACCTCCACCACAGTGGCATATCCATAACCTTTATACCCTGCAGTATCTTCTCCAATACCACCCAGGGGAGTAAGTGCTGTCCTGCCCGCAATCAGATCATCCAGCACTTCACGGGAATTTGTTTTGCTTTCACCATTTTTATCAATCACCCATCCTTCAGGTAACTCCTTTCCTTCCCGTGCATAAAGCTCTATTTTTCCCCTCTGTGTGATCGAGGTGGCACAGTCAAGTAAAAACGGGAAAGGTTCATCACTGGGCATTCCAAAGGTTAACGGATTGGTTCCCAGCATGTTTTCCACACCAAAAGTTGGAGCGATCGATGGTCTTGCATTTGTACCGGTAATACCGATCATATTTTCACGTATTGCCATCATCGCGTAATAACCTGCAATACCGTAGTGTGATGAATTACGGGCAACTACCATTCCCATTCCGTATTTTTTAGCCTTTTCAATAGCAAGGTTCATGGCATTGTATGCTATAACGTGGCCCATGCCGTCATGACCATCGATCACTGCTGTAGTTAGTCCTTCTTTTACAATAGTATATTTGGTAACCGGATTCAGTATACCGGCTTTAATTCGATCGAGATAAATGCTTTTCAGACGATTTACACCGTGAGAATCAATCCCAAACTTATCAGCCTGGATCAACACATCACTGATTATCTTTGCATCTTCCCGAGGGATGCCTGCCTTTACTATAGCAGCCATACTGAAATTTTCGATCACTTCAAAAGAAATAAATTTACGCTCCATATTTTATTATTTTTTCCGGATTATAATTTTGCTTGTTGAATATAAAATTACTTAAAAACTTCCTGTTAATAAAAGCAAATTTGTAATTACCTGAAAAAAAATCCGGTAAATCAAGTTTACCAGACTATTCCTGCAATAGCGTCCCCCTGCGCCAATACACCATTACACCATTATACCGCTATACCACTATACCACTATACCGTTATAATGCAAACCAGTAAGAAAATTTCAGCAGAAAAATATTATGTGGTACGATATCGAACAGATCTTTCATATCACTGCCATAAGAGAAAATACCACTGGATGCTGAGCTTGTCCTGCCCTGGGACCAGACAAGATAGAGTACTGAACCGGGAAGATATTCCCATCTCACGACAAGATTTGACCGGAACTGGCGGAAATTAAAATCGGGATTTCCGAATGAATAATCATTAATTCCGTCACTGTTTTCATCAATTGAATATAGTTTATTTTGCTGATCGTAACTTATCTCAGATGGTTCAAAAACGTGGAACCTGTCAGTGTACTCATCTGCTTTTGAGTCTGTTATTACTTTATAATTGTTATATTTTCCTGCAGAAACAAAAGGCTGACCATAATATTCTATTGTCAATTCCGGCGTAATAGTATAATTAACCCGCATAACAAAGCTTAAAGTTTTCATATCCAGATCACTGAAAATATATTTTGAATTACCTCCATAATTTGTTAATGTTACATACTGTAATTCTTTGCTCTGTATGCTGTATTCAGGTTCCAGCATCACCAGCATTGAGTTCATGGGCCTGATTTCAATTCCACTCCAGTAAGACTGGTAACAACTACTTTTTTCATCACCGAGCCCCAGATAATTTCCAAAGTATAATGTGATCTTTTTAGACTGGTCGGTGGAAACATTCAAGTTAATTTCCCAATCACCCGGACTTATAAATGATGGTCCTCCTCTTAATAGAGTTTTTGAAGTATTTGTTGTCATACGCGTAAATGATCCGTTAAGACGCCAGCGGTTCTTGAACTGTGTGTTAAAATTCATATTAGTAAAGAAAGACGACAGTTCACCTGAAAAATTCCAGTACATCCAGTAATTCGTATTCAGGTAGAAGTTGTTGAATATGGCAAATGGATTTCGGATATAATATGCGGCCCAGCTCCCGTGATAAATAACATCTGAGTATCTCATATAACCTACATCATTAAATTCCAATCCCGGAGAACGAAGTGTAACACTTGATTCAAACTGAAGTTTTTTCTGGCTGCCTCTTCCGAATTTAACAGTACCACCATAACCGCTGAGAGAAGTAGCTGATGAATCTACTGACAGGTAATCCGCATCAGGTCTCTGGTAATATCGCGCTGAAGATCTTTGTAAATTGATGATAGCTTCTTCATCTCCACGTATATGGCTGAATTCTGCATTCCCTGCCAAATACCATGTTCTCTCTTTCCAGTAATGCTGAAAATCTATCCCTCCTGCATATGCACCTGTCGGAAGAGAATTCATTGCCGGATTTGCAATATCCCTGTTTACCGAAGTAATTATCCCTCCAATCACTGTTTCTCCTTTGTTGAAATCCTTCTGCAGCCTTCCAACAAAGTAGTTTGTGAGAGGTTCAACACTCTCTTCTCTCCGTGTTCCTTCATTGTCGATTTCAGCTTTTTCATTGGCTGTGACACTTTCCAGTATTCCGATCGATAATCCTTTCCTTGTCTTTCCTGATAGTTTTGCAGCTCCGAGTATAGTCGTTGCATCCGGTATATCAACATATTCTCCTGAGCTAACCGAGGGATAACCATGCGGGTATCGGCCTATTCTCCTGGAATAGAATAAGTTATCTGATTGCATATTATGTATCGTTATAGACCGGCTGGGAGTGAACTGGTAGATATTCTTTCCCTCGATAAAGAAGGGCCGGCGTTCTGAGAAATATGTTTCAAAAGCAGTGAGGTTTACTTCAGAAGGGTCTGCTTCAACCTGGCCAAAATCAGGATTAATTGTGAAATCAAGCGTAAGATCGTTTGTTATTCCTATTTTTCCGTCAAGACCTGCTGAATATTCGCTTGATTTCCCGTCAAGGAAAGGATTTCCTTCTTCTTTTTCAAACCTCTCAAGTTTTGCCACAGCATAAGGAAGAAGTTCAATATGTCGTTTCGGCCGGATATTCTTTATACCATGCAATTCACCAAAAAGATGGACATAACCCGGTGCTCCTTTTGGGATAAACTGCCATCTTGACCGTTCCTCAAGTCGCCAGATATGCCTCATAACCTGAATACCCCAAACCTGTTCGTCTTTCTTACCGAACCTGAGCTGACTGAAGGGTATTTTCATCTCTGCAGTCCAGCCTTTATCGTCAATCGAAGTCGTAAGGTACCATATCGGATTCCAGCTGTCATCCCAGTTATTTCCATTCTGCGTTATCGCTTCATCACCCTTTGCCCCTGATGCCATGGCGCTGAAAGAGAAAGCAGTCTGCTTATCAAAATAGCTGTCAATATTTATTTCAACCATATCTCCCATAAAATAATCCCTCCGTGACATTATCCTGCTTATCTTATCAGCCTCGGTGTCGAAAGCTCTTATCAGGACGTACAGAAACTCATTATCATACAGGATCTTGAAAGATGTTGCCTGTGAAGGTGGTTTGCCCTCATCAGGATTAACCTGAATAAAATCTCCTGCCCAGTCCACGAGGTTCCAGCATTCATCATCCATAAGACCATCAATTGCCGGAGCTGTTTCAGTCAAAATAGTATTATATATTTTTTTGGTAATTGTATCCTGGGCATCTATACCTGATGCAAATAGCATAATTATCAGGCATATAGCAATTCTTTTAAAATTGTAGATATTCATTTGCAGGTTAAGTCATAAGTTTAGGTTAATACGTCTAAAAGACACACAAAATAAAGGAATGATGCATCAGGATCACCTTTTAATTAATTTAATTTTCATGGCTGCCTGACGGCAATCCTGATCCATTCCGTACATGCCGGTTTTCAGTCTGATTTCCTGAAAAAAATGTCTCCGCTTATCGTTTCCAGAACAACAGGGGAACCTCCGTTATTCAGATCTTCCCTGATCACCGACGGTATTCCACTCGGACGCCATTCGCTGAAAAGTTTATGATCAGTATAGATTGTTCCTGATATTGTTGAGAATTTAATGTCTGCCCTTCTGTCCGACGGAGCAGCCAGATCGATAAATCCGCTTATTGACTTTGCATGGATTTCATCCGTTATACCGTCGATTGTTATATTGGCGTTAATGGTCTCAAGGTTAAAAGCGGTTCTCTCCGGAATATAAACCTCCCAGAAAATATCTGTAACAGTACAACAGTTATTCCTTCCCTTAAAATAATCATCCTTAAACTTACCGTTTATTATTACCGAATTCCCTGTTTCCCTGAAAGTGATTATATAACCCTCATTATCCTCATTATCATTTATATTGACTGATGCTGTAACAAAGACCTCATTCTTATTCCAGGTATGAAGGTTTATTGAATCAGCAATCTGGATATTCAGTTCCACTGATCCTTTGCCTGAAAAGTCGATATGCTTTTCTGTTATCTCCTGTGCTCTCGTTGATGCAAAGGAGATTAATATCAGAAATATAATTGTATTCGTTTTCATGGATGACAAAATTTAGGATTATCCTGATCATTTCCCCTTGCGGAGGTAAATATTCCCGCTTATTGTAACAACACTGAATTTTGAGCCGCCACCGTTAAGTGAATATTTCAGTTCATTTCCTCCGACTCTTTTCAGATCTTTCTGAGTTTCAGTGAAGTCGAAATCCGAGTAAAACCCGCCGCTTATGGTTCGCATTTCAAGATTTACAGCCGCATTTTCCGGGAGAGATATATCAATATCACCACTAACGGAGTTGATCGAAAATGGTGTGTTTGCGGTAATGCTTTTACAGACAATATCAATATCTCCTGATATCGTTGACAGGATAAGCGGCCCTGTGACATTGTCCATCCTGATATCGGCGCAATTCTGTATTTCAATCTCGTTTTTCATGTTCGTGATCGTAATATCATTTGAGTTCTCACAACCGCTGTGAATTTCAAGAGCAAGGTTATCAGGTACCTTCATCCTGTATTCTCCATTTCTTGAAAATGGAAGGAGACAGGAAACCTTCACCTGGTTGTCGTTCTTTTCCATTGCAAGGCCAATTCCTGTGTTGTCTGTACCGCCGGGATATATTGGTTTAAGTCCTTTGGCTCTTTCGGGTGCTACAAGATCCACGGAAGATGTTGTGATAATGATCTCATTTCCGCTGTATCCTTCAATGGGAAGATCTCCGCTGAAGTTACGAAGAATGAGCTTGTTCTCCTTTGTGTTCTGAACCGGAATTTTACATTCCTGGGCCTTTATGGGACCGGTGAACAGGAACACTATCAGAGCTAATAAGCTAATTTTCATTGTTTTCATGGCTTTCATTTTAATGTTTAAAATTTATGAGGCATTTCCGGAAACTGCCCCTGGTTATTTAGATTGAATTCAATTTCTATTTCTTCAGATTAACATTTTGATCCCGTTCTCAGCTATATGCTTTACCTCTTCCATGGTATTTTCGTCAGTCAGTATCTTTTGTATCGGTTTTACTGCACTTTTTTCCCTTCTCTCAACCAGAATATTTATCAAAGTGATCTGTAAGATGGGATCACTCTGCAGGGAGAGGGACTTCACCAGTGAATTACACACCTGCTGCTGATCAGCATATTTTGCCAGTGCATAAGCAGCTGCCATTCTTACATTGACGGTTTTATCCGTGTTAAGTGTCTTTACAAGTACTTCTATGACATTTTGATCAGGAGCATCAAGTTCATCAGCATAATTCAGAGCCTGGAGCCTGTTACTTGAGGACTCTTCTTTCAGCATCGTAAACATTGCTGTTTTTTTCAGGGTTGTCACCTCTGATCTGAGCTGCTCAAGCTGAGCCTGATGAGAATTTCTGACTCCTGATTGAATCATTATACCTATTAATGTTCCGCATATAAGCAGGGCAAATCCAGCTGCAATCCTGAAAATAGTGCGGTTAAACCAGGGAGATGTTGTTTCTGCCGTTCGGCTTCCTTTACTTTTCTTTATCTCGCTATGCAGCATGTGATAGAAATTGATCCGCAGAGAATCATCGGGTTCTACCTCTTCTTTACTGGAAATAAGCTTCATCACCTCTTGCAGATCACGGAATTCATCAAGACATCTCTCACATGTCTCAAGGTGTTTTTCAATTTCAAGATTCTCTTCTTTATCGAGCTTATTATCAAGATAATCTATGATTTTTTCTTCCAGTTCCTCACATTTCATATCTGTAGTTTTTAATTCTGTTTGAAATAAACACATCTAAGCTGCCTGATAGCTCTGTAAATAGCCACTTTAATTGCCGGAACCGACTGTTTGATTATCGGGGAGATCTCTTCATATTTCAGTCCCAGGTACCGGCTCAACACTATCAATTCCCTTTGAGCATCGCTGAGTGTCATAAGCGCTGTCTCCAGTTTTTCAAAGTCCTCTTCCGGATAGCTGTCATCTGTCTGGGCAATATCCGAAGGATATATTCCGCTGCTCACAAACAGGTCTCCCGTTTTTTTCTCTTTGCTGCGGTAATCATTATGCAGGTTCCTGGCTATCTGATAAATCCATGATTTCACACATGAACCGGTCTTATATGTATGCCTGTATCTGATCATCCTGTAAAACAGGTTCTGTGTAAGATCCTGGCTTGCCTCTCTATTGATTCCCATCCTGAAAAAAAAGTTGTAAAGTTTCCGGTGATACCGTTCAAAGAGGATTGACATTTCCGAAAGGTTACCTTCCCTGACATTTTCCATTATCATTTCATCGGGACTATTCTGCACCGCTTTTTGTTTTGTCTTTACTATGGTTACCTGTAAAGTTACAAATGGTTACAAAAAAATCCGGAATTTTTTACCGGATTCATTCGCTGATCCCTTATTCTGTACGCTGGACGCTAGTTAACCCCACACATCAGTGCACTCTCCCGGGTGGGAGCAATTTGATTAAATGATACAGTTCCGGTGATAATATTCAGCAAAGGATCTGCTATACCGGTTCCGGCTTTTATATGTCCCTTCGAACAGAACGGACATCTGTATGATTTCCGGAAAAATTTTGTTCCGGCAACCCTGGCATCATACAATGAATTAAAATTTCCAAGGAAAATTCTTTTGTGTTCTTCAGGTAAAAAAGGACACTCTTCATGGTGGATCATATTATATCCACCCGTTCCCGGCTTAATGCTGATAAAATATTTTTTACACATATCAATTAATTATGACAAATCACATTTTAGGGTTTTATCAGTTTTCTTGTTAAATTGTTACCTGGAATTTTAATTTTTTCCGGCGCAGGCAGGGGAAAATTTCGAAAAATACCCGGAAAAAATATTTTTTTTGATTTTTGTAATCATTTGTTTTACAATGCATTAAAATTCAACAAATGATTGTTTTGCATATTTTTTAATTTTTTTTCAGGTAACAATTTACCGTCAATCAATATTAAACGGCAAAAACCAAATTTAAACTTAGAAATCATGGAAAAAAAAATCAGAACAGAAATGGCAAAAAAAGATTTTGATGAATTAATTTCTAAATTATCCGGAAATGAAATACTTAATAACGATGCAATGCTCTGCGTAAGGGGCGGCGAGGGAGAAGGTGCAGGAGGAGAACCAATAATTATTCCTCCAAAACAAACATAAGGGATCTGCTTCAGCACAGATAATCTCCCTTCGTTCAGAGCATCCGGAAAATATAGGATGCTCTTTTTTTTTCTACTGATAACTTTTTTATCTAATTTGCTAATGAAAAAAGTAAAGAATTGAAAAGGCTTGTTTTTACTCTTTTATTAACAATCTTGACGTGTACTTTATTAATAATTAAAGCACAAACTACTGACAATGATTCATTGTATCAAAGATTTATAAATTTTTACAGTACTGGTGACCTCTTTAATGCTGAAAAAATCCTTCATCTTTTATCGCTGTCAGAAGGAGAGGAAAATGAGCAATATCATGGAGCAATATACAATAATCTTGGAGTAGTAAATCTCATGTTAGGAAATTATGAGAATGCTGTAGAATATTTTAATATAGCTGAATCAATTATCAGCAAATCAGGACAATATGCAACTAATATAGCTGATATTTATATTAATAAAGGATATATTTTTTTAATAAAGAAATCATATGATCTTAGTATAGAATATCTGGAAAAAGGAATAAGAATATACGAAAACATTAATATCCAGGACCTTAATTTATTTAAGAACCTTTCATCAGCATATCTGAATATCGGAATTGCTTTTCTAGAGTCAAGTAATTACAGTTCTGCATTAGAATATTTAAATAAAAGTGTTGAAATTAAGATCAAAAATAATTTTTCGGGACTTGCACTTGTTTATTTGAACATTGCTAAAACATATGGAATGTTAAGTAATCCAGTCCGTGCTGAGTATTTCTACAATAAAAGTATTAACATATTCATAAACCAATATAATCCGAATTTTTACCGGCTTGCTGAAGTATATTTTGATTACGGCCTTTTCTT